>Ga0209390_10000038_pt1 | contig 187833 bp, 165 predicted proteins | sample BON01_FD_187212 | JGI IMG/M metagenome (GOLD analysis project Ga0209390, IMG submission 187212) | Freshwater microbial communities from Lake Bonney liftoff mats and glacier meltwater in Antarctica - BON-01 (SPAdes) (version 2) | ecosystem: Environmental > Aquatic > Freshwater > Ice > Glacier... | reverse complement strand
ATTTTGAAATTATCTGAGAAAACAAAGTTATATTTGCCATGAGAGGGATTTTTTTGTTATGCAACTCAAAGGTAATTTGAGATACGGAATATTCCCTCTTATTTTTTAAACGTTTAGGACGCTATTGGTTTAGAAATGGATATAAAGATGGTATGGATACCGAGCTGCGGTAAAAATGCTTATTTATTATCCGTAATTGACGTTCATACTAGAAGAATACTAGGAGACTCTTTTTCTTTTTCAGTAAAGCAAAACAAGGTAATTGAGCTGCTCTCTAATATACTTATGGACTATCAATATCCTGACAATATAGTTATCAGGAGTGATAATGGAAGTCAATTTATAGCAAAAAGTGTCCGTGAATATTTAGGCCTATTAGGTGTTCAACAAGAGTTTACACATATTGCTACACCAGAAGAAAATGCTCATATTGAAGCATACCATGGGATACTAAAAAAAGAACTATTTCAAAGAATCGACTATAGAACCTTTGGAGAAGTAGAAACGATACTGAAAAGATATGTAGCTTTTTACAACGATACCAGGCTGCATGGGCTATTAGGTAGGGTAACACCAATGGATAAATGGAACCAAGACAAATATCTAATTTTAGCTAATAAATTAACCGCATAATTGAAATTTAAAAGAATACTCTTGTTTTATAGGGGTCAAAACATTCATCACCTATTGTTTCAAAAACTTTCGCTCAACAACTTGTTCTTCGCTAATGAGTTTTAACAGGTACAGCCCGTTCTTAAATTCGGAAACATCTACTCTGTTTTGAAATGGGATAGTTCGAATGACTCTTCCTTGAAGGTCAAAAAGTTGTATTTCTTTAAATGAAGTTCCAGAGGTTTCAATCTGAATGAATTCATTGGATGGATTGGGATATAGATAAATTCGTTTGTTGTTGATCACTTGATTTTCTAATCCAGTAACCAATCGAGGTGTTCCCCATGTTTCCGTTCCTTTTTTAAAGTAAAGCATCGAATAGTATTCTGGATAGCCACCTCCACCGCTTTGGTTGTTCCAGTAATTTGTAAAGTCAAATACTCCTACTAAATAATAATCGGAATATTGGTTTTGTAGGTAGTAATCCAATATCCAAGAATTCTGTATTGAATCAAAGGCAAATATTTGATTCTCACGATTGATTGTAATTCTGTTGTTGTATGTGTTTGTATTATAATAAGGTAGATACTTTGAATATTTTGTTGTTGTTGCAATTGAATCATAGAAGCTCGAAGAGTCAATAGAAACAATCGGCTCAAATCCAATGGTTGAGCTGAAAATTGAATTTGGATTTAGGATGGTTTTAGTGAAATTCCTTGTCCAATTGTTAGTTGTATAAACTAAGCTAGGAGGGTTGGTTGTGTAATCAACGGTAGATGTTTGCTTTTCTCGATACTCTAATATTCGCAATCGAATTGTATCACCGTTTGCGGAAATAGTTTTAGTCATAACCGTATGATTGTATATGTCATATCCCGGAGGTGTGTTTGGAGGGCTGTCTTTTAAACTAAAATGATATTCGTCTCCAACGTTTAGGTCAAGCACTTCTGCATTAGTTAGGCTAGTGCTTTTGAATATTTGATGGTACTGCTTTTTGTAATTGGAATTTAAAGAACTGCCTATCGCGTCTTCGTAAAAATTGAAGGTGCTAACGATTCCGTTTGATTTCGAAATAATTAGGACCTTATTATTGATTGGGTGATTAGTTGAGGTGTTAGAACTATCGAAATATTGAAATGTAATTCGTTTTAAACTGTCCAACGTGTTTGCAATAGAATCAGAATAGACGCTGTCTACGGTGGCAACTATTCTTTCAGTTGACGAATTTATGAAGTTCCAAGATTCATTTAGATGAGCCAACGCTTTTAAATACTGAGCACTATTGAATTGATTTTGGAAAATCAGTGAATCATTTCTTTGTATACACTGATTTCCAAAAATATTGGGTTGGGTAATATCCGTTATCGGAAATAAAGCATTTGGAAATAAAGCATTTGGAATGTTTCTGTAAACAGTATCATTTAAAGTTCGGTTAAAAGAATAAGTAGTTTCGCTTCCATTTATAAAGACCGAGTCAACTCTAACCCCATGAATATTGTCAAAGTTGAAATTGTAGGTTTCGTTTGCTTTAAATAATTCCCAGTTCTGTGCAAAACAGAAATTAGAAAGGAATAACAATGAAAGAGCAAGTACAAAATTTCTCATGGCGCTTTTTTTTGCGCTCCAAACTGATAAAATTCGAGGCGTAAAATCTAGTGTTTGAAGCTATAGGTCTTGTTTTAAATTAATAATACCAAGTTAGTAAAAAATAATACAATCAATCCACCCTCACATACTTCTCTACATCAGCTTTAGAAATTTCGGTTTCACCCAATATTATGAGACGTTCCACAACGTTTCTCAATTCTCTAATATTTCCTGTCCAGTTGCAGTCTTGTAAGGCTCTCAGTGCTTCTAAGCTAATTCTTTTCTCGGGCATTCCTTGTTCTGCACAAACTTTCGATAAAAAGAAATCGACCAACATTGGAATGTCATCTCTTCTTTCATTCAATGCCGGAACGTGAATTGGAATAACACTTAACCGATGGTATAAATCTTCTCTGAAGTTACCTTCAGCTATTTCCTTTTTTAGGTCTTTGTTGGTGGCTGCTAAAATTCTAACATTTACCTTAATCTCCTTTTCTCCGCCAACTCTGCGAATTCTGTTTTCTTGAAGAGCTCTCAATACTTTTGCTTGAGCTGAAGCTGACATGTCGCCAATTTCATCTAAAAACAAGGTGCCACCTTCGGCTTGTTCAAAGTTTCCTTTCTTCTGCTTTATCGCAGAGGTAAAGGCTCCCTTTTCATGCCCAAACAATTCACTTTCAATTAATTCTGAAGGAATAGCCGCGCAATTTACTTCAATAAATGGAGCTTTTTTACGACTCGAGTTTTGATGTAAATTTCTTGCTACTAGTTCTTTCCCCGTTCCATTGTTACCGGTAATTAAGACCCGTGCATCGGTTGGAGCAACTTTTTGAATCATTGCTTTTACGGCCATAATGGGCTCGCTTTCACCAATAATATCATTGAGTTTGCTTTTGTATACCTTCTTGCGCAGCTGTTTTGTTTCTTCTACTAATTCGTTGCGATCCAGTGCATTTCGAACCGTTACTAAAAGTCGATTTAAGTCTAGGGGTTTGGCTATAAAGTCAAATGCGCCTTGTTTAATGGCACCAACAGCCGTTTCAATGTCGCCATGGCCAGATATCATCACCACAGGAATTTCGGGCTTTATTTCTTGAATTCTTTGCAATACTTCAATACCATCCATTTTTGGCATTTTAATATCACATAGAATCAAGTCATAGTCCTTCTTTTCTACTTTGGAAATAGCCTCTTGACCATCTTCTGCATCATCGACTTTGAACTTTTCAAATTCGAGAATCTCCTTTAACGTGCTTCTTATCGGACGGTCATCGTCTACCACTAAAATTGTCGCCATCTTATGTTTTTGTTACTATCCATTTACCAATCTCTCTAAAAGTTGGCTTCTTCCCATACATTAATATTCCAATGCGGTAAATTTTACCTGCCATCCAAGTAGTTCCAATGAAACTGATAATTAAGATCACCATCGACAAAACAACCTCCCAAGTATCCACTCCAAACGGAATTCGAACCATCATAAGAATAGGGGAGGTGAGCGGAAATAAAGATCCCCAAAACGCCAACTGCCCGTCGGGGTTATCCATTACGACTTGGGCAATAACAATTGCTAAAATTAATGGGATGGTAATGGGCATCATAAATTGTTGTGTATCCGTTTCATTGTCTACGGCTGCGCCTACTGCCGCAAATAGAGAGCCATACAATAAATAGCCCCCTAAGAAAAAGAAAATGAAGCAACCAATAACTAGTGGGAAATTAATGGTGTCCATGTTGTTTTTTATTTTCATAAAAATGCTTCCATCGCTTGTTGCATTTGCCAATTCAGTACCTACTGGATTTGAACTTTCTACTTGTTCAATTCTACTTTTTTGACTGTCTGCTACCTGATCACCGAAAACAGCTACCGCTCCTGCGTAAATTCCTGTGCTTAATACTACCCAAAGTCCTACTTGAGTTAATGCAACAAGGGCGACACCCACAATTTTGCCCATCATCAGCTCAAATGGTTTTACGGAAGAAATAATGACTTCAATGATTCGGTTGGTTTTCTCCTCTAATACCCCCCTCATTACTTGAACGCCAAAAAGGAAAATGAAGAAATAGATAATCATGGCCAATACTAAACCTAAAATCATCGCTAATTTATCCGATTTCTCTTCCGTATTACCTGATTCATCAATTTTATTTGCAACGATACCTACCCTTGGTCTCAAACCCGATACCTGATCATAACTCAGGTTGTAAAGGTCTTGCAACTTCTTATCTTCAATAACCCTGGCGATTTGATTCTCCATGTAATCAATGGAGCTGCCTTGGGGTTTGTTGGTATAAAAAATTTGTACGGTTTTAGGATGTGTCACCACTACTTTAGGAATGTGCAGCACTGCGGTATATTTCCCTTGCTTGTTTAACAAGTCCTCTTGGGCATCTTTTAAACTCCTAAATTCAAAGCCAAAATTGATTTCATCGCTGTTTTCTAATTGTCCAATAAACATGCGTGTTTCGTCGATGACTTCTACATTCTGACTGTCCTCATCTTCATTGGCTAACCAAGCAGGAACAATCAGAAGCGCAGCAAATAAAATTGGCCCAACAATGCTCATTACCAAGAATGACTTTTTCTTTACCCGAGTTAAGTATTCTCTCTGAATTATTAAATTAATCTTATTCATTGTTCGCCTCCTTAGTTATTGAATTTTCACCTACTTTTTTAATAAAAATATCGTTCATGCTTGGGATTACTTCCTGCAAACCAGACACCTCTACTTGACCTACAATGGCTTGTAATAGATCATTTGTACTAATGTTTTGAGCCAATTTGACTTTCGCTGAAATTCTACCTTCATTCTCTTCAGAATTTAATAGCTCACAAGCGGTTCCTAATGCGTTGGTAAAAGAAATCATGTTGCCTTTAAATTCAACATTGTAAATTCCTTCTTTAAAATCTTGCTTGACTTGTTTTACCGTTCCATCCAAAATCTTTTTTGACTGGTTAATCAGTGCAATTTGATCGCAAATTTCTTCTACCGAACCCATGTTGTGAGTGGAAAGTATAATGGAAGTTCCTTCTTCTTTTAAACGAAAGATTTCATTTTTTACAATGTTGGTATTAATGGGGTCGAAACCACTAAAAGGCTCATCTAAAATCAACAACTTCGGTTCATGTAACACCGTCACAATAAACTGCACCTTTTGTGCCATTCCTTTTGATAGCTCTTCTACTTTTTTGTTCCACCAAGGAGATATGTCAAAACGTTTGAACCACATGGAGAGCTTGGCTTTTGCTTCTCTCTTGCTCATGCCTTTTAATTGGGCAAGATACATGGCTTGCTCACCTACCTCCATCTTTTTGTACAACCCTCTCTCTTCAGGCAGGTAGCCAATTTGACTAATGTGCTCCGGAGATAAGGGAGACCCATCAAATAAAACGTGGCCTTCATCTGGTCGTGTAATTTGATTGATGATTCTGATGAGAGAAGTTTTACCTGCTCCATTTGGGCCTAAAAGGCCGTAAATGCAGCCTTTTGGAACATCTATGCTTACGTCGTCAAGTGCTCGGTGTGCAGCATATTGCTTGACAATGTGATCTGCTTTTAAAATTGAACTCATAGAATTGAAATTTTAACAAATATAATAGGAGGAAGTTAAGCGATAAGCCTTTTGGGAGGAAATATTGAAAACTAATGATGAATGGTAGTTGTGGCATAAAATTGGGATACTGTAAGTTAAAGAGATTAATTTTGTACCCTAAATAGAACCCATGAAAAATCTTAAGAGAGTTGCCAGAATTACTAATTTATATTTAATAGGAGCACTACTTTTTCTTTCCTGCGCGCAAGATGGTAGAGACGGGTTTGATGGGTTTGATGGAAGAGATGGTGTCGCTAACATACAGACCAATACATATTTTGTTGCAACTTCCGATTGGAATATAACCTCTTTTGGCGCGGAGGTTAACGTTTCTAATTTGGCAATAACTGCAGATGTCGTTTCAACCGGTCTTGTTCAAGCGTACTTTTCTTTAGATGCAAACCCAACTACGAGGCGCTGGATTGCATTGCCTTATTTCGATTTTGGTTATTCTTACTTTCAAGATGTTACAACTTTTGAGCATTATGACGCCCCCGGTTCACCTGACGATTTGTGGTACAAGGTGGTGGTAATTCCGCAAGCTGCAAAAATTGATGGAGTAAATCTAAAAGATTATGAAGCCGTTAGCACGGTATATGGGATTGTTAGCAAAAATTCCTGAACTAAATTTCTATCCAATATCTTCTAAAGTTAACTCGGAATATTAAAGGAAATATTGTTAATCCCTAAAACTCTAAGGAATTTATAAAGTTCTGTTCACAAAAAAAGAGGGATCAAGAACAAAAGTTGTGTGTGAAATGAATTAAGAATCGGAATTTTGAATAAAACTTTACGATTCGGAACTAACAAAAGAGACCTTAAGTTTATTGCTTCCTGAATTGCTACTATCTCATTTCAATTTATTGAATTCTCGAATAGAAAATGAAGTTGTCCATTTGAGTTTTGAAGAGAAAAGCGACATTCCTTTAGAGGTAAAAGAAAAAAAGTTGATTGCCCATGGCTTTCATAATGAGATTACTATTCAAGACTTTCCTTTGCGTGGCAAAACTGTTTTGTTGCACATTAAACGCCGGAGATGGTTAGATAAGATAAGTAAGAAAATAGTCCAAAGAGATTGGACTTTAGTAGCAATTGGCAGCCGAATGACTAGTGATTTCGCTGATTTTTTAAAAGAGATTAATCAATACTAAGGATTTAGATTGCAATTCATTGGGCGAAATTTACGGTGTCAATGGTAAAAAGCTACAGCGCCGGTATCGGGACTATTTGAGTGATTTTAAAAATTGGGAACAGCTAACTCATGCTAAAGACTGGTTGATCTTTTCCAAAAATATAGGTAAGCGTTTGTCTATAGATGAAGTAGCGCTTTCTCAAGGAGAACTTTATACCATAATAACCAATAAAAAAGCCAAAGGTAGAGCAGGTTCAATTGTTGCCATAATTAAAGGAACAGCATCAGCAGTTGTTGTCCGCATCGTGAAGAAAATCACAGAATCTAACCGAAGAATGGTTGAAGAAATAACCTTAGACATGGCTTCAACAATGAAGCAAATTGCAAAAGAATGCTTTCCACTAGCCAAGCAAGTTACAGACCGTTTTCACGTTCAAAAACTAGCTTCTGAGGCTGTTCAAGAAGTTAGAATTAAATACAGATGGATAGCAATTGATGAAGAGAATCAAGCCATTTTAAGCGCAAAAAAACAAGGAAGAACTCACGTAGAAACGACGTTATCAAACGGTGACACGTTAAAGCAGTTACTTGCAAGAAGCAGATATTTACTATTTAAAAGTCCCGAAAAATGGACCGCTAATCAAAAGATTAGATCTGAACTTTTGTTTGAAATATATCCCAGAATTAAGCAAGCATATGACTTAAGTAATGGACTTAAAGTAATTTATAACTCTTCAATTGAAAAGGGAGTAGCGATGACAAAATTAGCACAGTGGTATAACTCTGTTGAAAAATCAGACTTTAAAAGCTTTAGGACTATTATGAATACTATTTCTATTAATTATGACTCAATACTTAACTATTTCGACGACAGAAGTACCAATGCAGCAGCAGAGTCTTTTAATACTAAAATAAAAGCATTTAGGTCAAGATTTAGAGGAGTTAAAAACGTGGAATTTTTTCTTTTTAGATTAACTAATATTTATGCATAAACACAACAATTAGTCATGATCCTTTACTTGTCCGTTTCTTTGAAAACGCACTAATCAATTGATAATAGGGAGTTGGCCTTTTTGAGCTAATTGTTTACCTAAAAGTGGTGCCGCACATTTTAGATAACCTGTAACTTGCCAGCATCAAATATGGAATGATTAGATCGAAACTATACTATCTCCTTTTAGCAAAACTCGTGGAATTCTAGATAAACGATACCCTTATTTAATGTTTTTTACTTTAAGGGAAGTCAAATGTCTCTTTTTTGAATTAGTATCCTCTTTGTCAGAAGATTTAAATTAAATTCATTGTGGAAATAAATTGTAGTTAGGATACTCGACATCGGTTATTCTAATGGTTTTTGATGTATGATTGTGTTGAGTTAATGAGCATAAGGTTGTAACTACCATACAAAAAAAGACAAAGTTAAATTGAACAATCGCAGTAGTTGAAAGCGCCTTTCTTCTATTGTTTATGCAACTTTTAAGGGACATTATTATGTACAAAGAACTGGATAAATACAAAACATATACAAAAGCTACATTTAGTGGCAGCCTGCCTGATGAAAAAAAATTGAGATTAAGTTAGACCAGTATAATTTTAAATTAGGGGAACTAATGGCCGATTTTATTGCTCATAATAATAAACCTTTCTGGAGAAGGAAAAGCTACCATAATCGCTTAAACAAGGTTTACATTGATGTACTCAATTCAATTGAAATAGCGCATGGGTTCTAAGGCTGTACTAAAATATGTGAAGGGTTTTACAACGAGATTTGGTTTCGAATAAATTAGTTAACGCATTTAGCTTTTAGAATTATATTTCTTTTTTTATTAGATGTTGTATTTTTTCAATTGTTGCTACTCCTCGTATGATATAATTAATGCCACCGCTATAATTGTCTCGATTTAGTTTCAAAATATTTTGGGCAGCTGAGGGTTTCAATAGAATACTATAATCTTTTAATTTCCCCGATTTTTTAAATTCAAATTCCACCATTTCTTTTACCAAAATAGGGGTCCAATGGGTATTAAACGCGAGTTCAATGTCGCTAATTGATTTGATCATATGTGATGCTTCATCATCGTAATAAGTCCCTAATAGAAACCGTAGCTCTTTATTTGAAACTTTATCTAATCCATTTGATTTTAAAACTTCGTAAGCATTCGTTAGAGGCTGGAATCTGTCAAATTGTACGATTGCACCCAGGCGAATATTGATGCTATCCTCAGTTTTATCAAATAATTTGGACTGTAAGATTTTATTTGAGCACGTAATAGCAATTTTGTAATATACTTTCTAAATTGACTTTGTCTTGTTTAAGATTTGTTTGTATTTGAGTAAGTATTTCATTTTCAAATTCTTTATCCTTCCCATTTTCGTTCAGATTATTAATCTGCACAGCAACTAATATTCCAATAACAACGAGCATAATTTCTCCCAAAGTGTAAATTAGGTACTTGGCTAATTTGTTTCAGTTAGCGATTTTTGTCTTTTTTTCTAAAAATTTTTATCATCAGTTGGGGCTAATAAAGACCACATATTAGCCAATGCTGCATGTTTTTTACTCAAAAACGGATTACTTTGTCGGCTCCAATATGGAAATATCAAATGCTGTTTACTTATTTTTTCGAATTTATCGATTACTTTCTTAATAAAGTCATTTGGTAATATTCCGCAGGCATAACCCTTGCTTGAATGCCTACTGTTCCAAATGTATTACATTGTCTAATTGTTATTTAAAGGTGTAAAACGTCTAATGTATGGTGTCGTAGCATCCCGAAGGGTGCTATGCACTATACATATTGTTGTGTTTTCGTTTTTTTTATTTCTTCTCAAGTATTTCCATCAGCCTGTGATTCAAATAGAGTTTTTCTTTACCAACTTTGACCGATTTAAGAAATCCTTTATTTTCAAGTGCCATTAAATAATTTCCTACCGTTTTTGGAGTACCCATTCCCTCGTCAATTAAGTTTTGTCTTTTTGTATATGGAAGTTTAAATATTATTTCAATTAAGTCTTTTGTATACACTTTTGGGAGTTCATTTTTGATTTCATCAGACATCTTTTGCATTAATGTAATTATTGCTTTTAATCGAACTAAACCATTTAATGATGTACTTTCAATCATATCCAGCATATAAAAAATCCAACCTTCCCAATCTTCTTTTTCTGTAACTAATCTAAGTCTTTTGTAATATTCGCTTTTATTTTGAATGATATATTGACTTAAATATATTGCCGGTATGTCTAATAAATTTACCATTTTGAGATAAAGTAAAAGTAGAATTCGTCCAGTTCTGCCATTTCCATCAGAGAAAGGGTGTATTGCCTCAAATTGATAATGCATTAGCGCCATTTTAATTAATGGATCAAGGGAATCATCTTCATTTATGAATTTTTCAAAATTTGATAGTTTTTCACGAATTACATTTTCTCCCGATGGAGGAGTATAAATGACACCTCCATTTGTGTTAGAAAGGGTAGTTCCTGGAGTAGATCTAACACTTGATGTGTTTTCTTTAATTCGTTGCATTATATCAATGCAGAGATTTGTTGTTATAAAAGGTTTGGATTCTAATTGCTTTAAACCGTGCCACAAAGCATTTTTGTAACTGATTACTTCTTTAGCAGAAGGGTTTTTAAAATTTTTATCTGCAACAACAGATTTGTACAGTTCATCATTGGTGGTAATGATATTTTCAATTTCAGAACTAGCTTTTGCTTCTTGCAAATGAATAGTATCAAGAAATAATTGAGGATTTGGAAGGTTTATTATAGCTCCGTTTAGATTCGCTAATGCTCTACTTGCTTTAATTGTTTTTCTTAAAATGAGTGTTGTTTCCAAATTGACTTTAGGAGGCAAGAAGGGTAAATCATTATGCGGTATATCTTTTTTAAAATCACTCATTTTTAACAAGGGTAAATTTTACACTCTTCATTTATACGAGTGTAAATATATGAATCAATTACTCTCGTTAAATTATTGGAGGTAAGTATTACTCTTGTATTCTATTTTTTCTTACGAAGTAGGGTATTCAGAGAAGTAAACATCCATTCCAATTATTCCCATAATTTTCATTGAACTTAGAACTCCACCGCCACCAGTTGCATCTTTCCTGATGTCGAAACCAATGTCAGCGACATATTTACTAGGTTTTAAATTCTTCCCTTTTTATCTAGCCAAGTCTCAAGAGCGTCAATTTAATTAGGTAAATCCCAAATATCATCACAGAGGTCATCTAAATTACTTCCAGTTTCTTCTATGTAAATATTAATCGGTATTCTTGGATTTAGTGTTTTGTGTTAGTCAATGAAACACAACAAGCGAATATAACACTTAATGCACCATAACCTCGCAAGTAAAGACCCTAATCTATGGAATTGCAGCGCGGCTGTTTCCCTTGCGCTTAAGGTTAATTCTAAACGTCATCGGATTCTTCCCTGTTAGGTCTTTTGCTTCTTTTTCTTTGCTGCAGGAAACAGAACATTATTCAAGATCAACCGATAACCCGGAGAATTGGGGTGTAAGTTTAAATCGGTTGGTGGGTCACCTACAAAATGCTGGTAATCTTCTGGGTCGTGGCCACCGTAAAAAGTCCATGTTCCTTTGCCAAAAGAACCGTGAATGTAGCGAGCAGAATTTAAGGATTTATTCTCGCCCATAATTAATACTTCAGATTTTATAAATCGCTTATCATAAGCGGTGGTTTGCCCCATAAAACCATCTACTATTTTAGTGTGATTTTGTGTTAACATGGTTGGCACAGGGTCCCACTTTGCAGAAAATTCAAACAAGGTAAATTTATCTCTGTTTTCGGGTGTTTTGATGTGGAAAGGCGTGGCATCGATATTTGAAAACTCATAGATGTTAGGATTTGTTTTCAAGGAAAAATCCGTAAAGGCAAAGGTATTGGCAAAATTAAGCTTTGAATTATAATCGGGTGTACTGCCATCACCATCAAACATTTTCTCGCAAATGTCTAGATCCATTGCTGCCAGAGAAATATCGTAAGAGTCTGTTCCGGAACACATAGAGAATAAAAACCCTCCGCCGGCAGTAAATTTCTTAATCTCTAGGGCAACGCTTAATTTCAAATCTGACACTTTAGCAAAACCCAATTCTGCAGCCATCGACTCATTGTCTAAGACCTGCTTTTTATACCAACCTGCGTTTTTATAATTGGCATAAAACTTTCCATACTGCCCTGTAAAATCTTCATGGTGAAGGTGCAGCCAATCGTAAAGCGGTAAGTTTCCTTCGATTATTTGTTGGTCGTAAATTACTTCGTACGGTATTTCTGCATAGGTAAGTACAAGGGTTACTGCATCGTCCCAAGGTTGTTTGCCAGATGGGGAGTAAACGGCCATTTTAGGCGGCTTTTGAAGTTTTACAACATCGGTATTGCTTTCTGGATTGCCAATTTCAGTAAGAATAGCTGTTGATTTCGCATCTGGAATAATCTCGTAGGAAACGCCTCGAATGAGCATTTCATCTTGAATAGCTTTGACGCTTTTTATCATAAAAGAACCTCCACGATAGTTCAATAACCATTGTACTTCTACATTTCGTTGCAGGCACCAGAATGCTATTCCATAAGCTTTAAGGTGGTTTTTTTGACTTGCATCCATAGGAATAAGCAAGTAGGAAGCAACACTTGAAAAACTGAATAGGAATAAAAGAACTACGAAGCTAAATTTTTTCATAAAAGTAAAGGGATAGTTAGCTAAGTTACTGAAAAGCTAAAAGGGAGAATCATCGTCGTCACTAAAATCATCATCCATTCTAGACTTCATGGTAATGCTACCACTGGTATTGCCGGAGTCAAAATCATCGTTCACCGGAAGCTCCCCAAATGACTTCTTATCTTCATAGTCAAATTTCTCTAAATCAGCGAATTTAGCTAGTTCTGAAATAAACTTTAATTGAACATCTCCAATGGCGCCGTTTCTATGTTTTGCAATAATAATGTTGGCAACTCCTATGGTTGAATTACCATCCTCATCTTCTGTTAACCCATAATATTCCGGCCGGTTAATGAACATGACCATGTCTGCATCTTGCTCAATAGACCCCGACTCCCGTAAATCGGAAAGTTGTGGACGACGATCGCCACCACGAGATTCTACCGCTCTGCTTAACTGAGAGAGTGCGATAACGGGAATGTTCAATTCTTTAGCAATACTCTTTAAGGACCTCGAAATGGTAGAAATTTCTTGTTCTCGATTTCCACCGCCTTTTCCATCGCCACCTGCGGTCATTAATTGCAAATAATCCACTAATAACAACTGAATGTCATGCTGCGACTTTAGTCTTCTTGCTTTGGCTCTTAATTCAAAGACAGAAATAGCGGGACTGTCATCAATAAAAATAGGAGCCTCCGTTAATGCACCAATTTTTGCATGAATTTGCTCTATTTCATCATTTCGTAGATTTCCATTCCTCAATTTGTGAGAAGACAGTTCAGATTCTCCAGAAATTAATCGAGTTACCAATTGAACAGAGGCCATCTCTAAGGAAAATACGGCAACTGGTTTTTGAAAGTCGATGGCAGCATTTCTTGCCAAGGTTAAAGCAAAGGCGGTTTTACCCATGGCAGGTCTTGCGGCCAAAATAACTAAATCTGAGGGCTGCCATCCTGCAGTCATTCGGTCTAAATCTGTAAATCCTGAAGGCACTCCAGTAACTGAACCTTCTTGCCCTTTGGCAGATTCAATTTGCTTAATTGCATTTCGCACCAATTCCGACATCGTGTCGTAATTTTTTCGAATGTTTCCTTCCGTAACGCTAAAGAGTCCACTTTCAGCTTTGTCTAATAATGCAAAAACATCCGTTGTTTCGTCATAAGCATCGGTAATTATTTCAGTCGAAATACGAATTAATTCTCGCTGAATAAATTTTTGCGAAATGATCCTTGCATGAAACTCAACGTTTGCAGCAGAAGCTACTCGGTTGGTTAATTGAGAAATGTAGTACGGTCCACCTACTATTTCCAATTCACCTTTTTGTCTCAGCTCATTGGTGACAGTTAAAATATCAATGGGCAAAGATCTTCCAAAAAGATCTTTGATGACTTCAAATATTTTTTGGTGACTTTCTTTGTAAAAACTTTTTCCTTGTAAAATATCGATAACAGTATTTACTGCATCTTTCTCTAGCAGCATAGATCCTAAGACTGCTTCCTCTAAATCAAGTGCTTGAGGTGGTAGTTTGCCGTGCTCTAAACTTGATAGTGACAAGCTAGTGTTAGCACTTTTTCTTCTCGTTCTGTCCTTATTATCTACCGGGTTATCCATGCGTCAAAAGTAGTGCTATCGACCAGTTTATACGAGTTAATTAGGATAGAAAATTTATATTTTTTCGAACTGGTTTAAAACTAGCGATTACACTGAATTATTTGTGCTTAAGTCAAATTAATGAACGTGATGTAAACAAGTTATAAACTATATTTTGCAACTTATTAACTATCTCCCCTTTTGAATTCAGTGGCATTTGGAGTATTTTTATAAAATGAGAAAAGCATTTGTCCAGGTTGTGTATTGTTTTCTTTTTTTATTGCTTTCTTGCAAGGATAATAAAGAGGAACAATCTCCTTCTGTTGTAATTCTCGCTCCTGCACAAAATACGGAATTCGCGGTACTGAGTCAGGTTGTTGTTCGAGCAAATATTTCTGACAATGAAGTGGTTGAGAGTGTTCAGGTGAGCTTAATTTCTGATGCTACCAACAACAAAGTTCTACCTTCAGTTACTTTTCAAGTGAGGCAGAAAGAATACGAATTAGATTTTGTTTTTGACATTGCCGACAGTTTGTTGCCCACCGGAAGGTATTACTTCCAGGTTGAAGCTTATGATGGCGAAAATAGATTTAGCTCTTTCAGGTTTATCAACATTCGAGGAATGAACACTGAAAAAACAGGCGTTTTTGTTACCTGTGAAAATGGCTCTACTGCTGACTTATACTTCGATCAAAATCAATTTACTTTTCAGCACATCCACCAATTTGGAAAACGGTACCAAGGAGCTGTATTTAATCGTTTTAATCAGCACTTCTGGTTTATCCCCAAAAACGGCAATGAAATTGAGCTGTTTGATCCCCAAAATAACCGGGTGAGTTTTTCAAAAGTGTTTAATTCTAATTTTTCTGCACCGTTCACTAGTGTTAAAAATAACAGCAGAGATATTCGATTTTCGATTCTTGATCTCGGAGTAAAAGGGTTTAATCAAAATTTAAATGAGAACTATACCTACCTTACTCCTGCTACAAAAAAAGTAGAGAGCATTGGAATGGGAGAGCAGTTGAATGTAGTGGAAGAGGTAGATCGAAATGGAAGTAACAGAGCGATTAAAGTGCTGAATAAAAATTCAGGTGTAAGTTTGAGATCACGAACTATTTTTGATGATGCTATTGATCTTCAGTTTTTCGACGATGAAAATGTGCTGGTGTTTTGCAACAACTTACAAGGAGGGAAGGCAATGCGCTTTAATGCAGTAACTACTTCTTTACAGACTAACTTATTTACCTGTGATAGTATTCGCGAGGTGGTAAAAACTACTATTGGTGATTTTGTGATTAGTACAAAATCTAGCATACAAATCTATAGACCAAGTACCAACAACTTGACAAATTATCTTAGCATAGGAGAAGCTGTATTGGCGTACGACGCGTTAAATAACCAAGTATATGTTGGTCATGGAACTCAATTGAAGGTATATAATTATAGACAGGTTTTACCTGTTCAATCTACTTCAATGCCAACTAAAATAGTGGGTATAAACGTGAGGTTTAATCAGTTTTAAGATTTTCCTTCGTTCACAAAGCCCATGCTCGAGAATTTCTTAATTCTCCCTGCAACTCTCTTTTCAGGTTCTAATTCAGAAAGTTTTGACAAGTGTTTTAAAATTTCTTTTTTAACGATATCAAACGTTTCCTCCGGATGAGCATGTGCCCCGCCATTTGGCTCTTTAATCACTCCGTCAATAAGTTTGTTCTCCAACATATCGGTTGACGTTAATTTCAAAGCAGCAGCAGCCGTTTCTTTGTGCTCCCAACTTCTCCATAAAATAGAGGAGCAGCTTTCAGGAGAAATTACAGAATACCAAGTGTTTTCTAGCATTAATACTTTGTCTCCAATTCCAATTCCCAAAGCTCCACCAGAGGCGCCTTCTCCAATAATGATGCAAATAATTGGAACTTTCAACGTGGTCATCTCCATTAAATTTCTTGCAATTGCTTCACCTTGTCCTCTTTCTTCTGCCTCTAAACCCGGAAAAGCTCCGGGAGTATCGATGAAGGTAACTACTGGAATATTGAATTTTTCAGCCAACTTCATTAATCGAAGTGCTTTTCTATAACCTTCTGGGTTGGCCATTCCAAAATTTCTATACTGCCGCATGTTGGTATTGATTCCTTTTTGCTGGCCGATAAACATAACGGATTGGCCATCAACGGTGCCAATTCCACCTACCATAGCCTTATCGTCTTTTACATTTCTGTCGCCGTGTAATTCAATGAAATCACCATTGGTAACTGCGTTAATGTAACTTAACGTGTAGGGTCTGTCTGGATGACGGCTAACCTGCACTCTTTGCCAAGGAGTTAACTTACTATAAATCTCCTTTCGAGTTTCTTTTAGTTTCTTTTCTAGAGCTTTAGTCGTCTTAGATACGTCAACCTGACTTTTCTCTTCCAATTCTTTTGCTTGTTCAAGCTGGTCGATAATCTCTTTAATTGGTTCTTCGAAATTTAAAAAATTAGCCATGTTTTGTCTTTAAAATAGGGCCTCAAAAGTACAAAAATTGGATTGACCAATGTTCTTTTTATAACTCTTGGCAGATTAGACTTATTTTTGTTGAATGCGAATGAATTGCAATGCAAAAATTAACTTGGGATTATCTGTCACTGAAAAAAGGGCAGATGGTTTTCACACCATTGAAAGTATTTTTTTACCGGTTCCATGGTTTGATGTTATTGAAATCCAAGAGTCCAATAAAACTTCATTTACTAGTTCGGGGATTGAAATAGTTGGAGATCAAACTACTAATTTGTGCATGAAAGCATACCGGTTGTTAGCGAGAGAGTATGTTTTACCTCCCGTTTCGATTCATTTAGAGAAAAACATACCAATTGGTGCAGGCTTAGGCGGTGGATCTTCTGACGCCGCATTTGTATTAAAAGGATTGAATGAGTTATTTCGACTGAACTTAAGCATAGAAAAACTAGAGCAATTGGCAGGCTTATTGGGCAGCGATTGCCCCTTTTTTATACAAAATAAAGCAGCTTTTGTAACCGGAAGAGGGGAAGAGTTGGATTCTAATTTAAAGCTACAGTTAAATTGCTATTGCTTGATGGTAAATCCTGGAATCCACATTAATACCAAAGAAATGTATAGCACTATTGTACCTCAGAAGGCAAAATTCAATTTGCGAGATATTCATAAGTTGACGAAAGATAAATGGCAAGAGAACGTCATCAATCATTTTGAAACTTCGGTACTTCCCAATTACCCGGAGTTAAGAACGCTGAAAAAAGAACTAGCAAGCTTGGCGCCTTTTTACGTTGCGATGAGTGGAAGTGGTTCTACTTTTTTTGCACTTTTCGAACAAGAACCGAAAGGGTATAATCTTAAGAAGTACGCAAGTACATGCTTTCGGCTAACTATTGATCAATAATTTTTTTACGCGCAATTCGTAGGAAGAAGTTTGTACTGTAAATACAGGGCATACACAAGCCATTCAACTATCCTAATATAAAGCATTATTCGACTTTTTGCATGATGGTTGGTTTTATTTCAAATGTTCCAATCAATTAGCTTCATCAGCTAAGCATTGGTTACGATTCAGAAATTGAGTACTTCAGGAGATTTTTAGAGTCTACAGTATCGGAAGTGGGCCAATTTTAACTGTTTTACGAGGAGAATAATACCACAAAAAGTAATTCGATTTAAATCCTGAAAGGCCCATTGTAGTTCGGTTCTACGAATAAATGATTGAAAAGTTTAATTTGTTTTTCAGAATAGCTTAAAATAAAGTTTGGAAGTCCAATATATTAACCTACTTTTGCGCTTTAATATTTTAATTTTTTATAATGAGTAAAGGAACAGTAAAATTCTTCAATGAGACTAAAGGTTTTGGTTTTATTAAAGAGAACGAATCAGAAAATGAGCACTTTGTACATGTTACAGGTTTAGTCGATGAGATTAGAGAAGGTGACGAAGTAGAATTTGATTTGAAAGAAGGTAAAAAAGGAATGAATGCAATAAACGTAAAGGTTGTTTAAGGCATAGATTTATATAATTTTACTGAAAAGCCCTTAAGTTTAACTTAAGGGCTTTTTTTATGCGATTTTTTTATGCAGTACATTCTTTTCGTACACCGTGAGTCGAAAGTTGTGCCTAGCTTACTACTTTATAGGTAGGGTCTTCCAATACATTTACATCTATTAGTTTATCGGCATTTTCCAATAAGATGATACAATCAGGACTTAAATGTTTTAAATGAACTTTCTTATCTAGTTTAAGGTAACGCTCAGTTAGTTTGTTCAATGCTTCTATCGCAGACATGTCTACGATTCTGCTCTCTTGAAAGTCGATAACAATTTCTGTTGGATCCCCTTTTACATCAAATTTCTCAGCAAATACAGTAGTTGAACCGAAGAATAGTGGACCGTAAATTTCATAATGTTTTACACCATTGTCATCAACGAATTTTCTTGCCCGAATTCGTTTTGCATTGTCCCAAGCGAAAACAAGCGCTGCAATGACTACTCCAATAATTACTGCTAACGCTAAATTGTGCAGCACAGCAGTAACTAATGTAACCACCACCATAACAAAAATATCTGATTTTGGCATTTTGTTAAATGTTCTCAAACTTGCCCATTCAAAGGTTCCAATAGCAACCATAATCATTAAGCCAGTTAAGGCAGCAATAGGAACTTGTTCTATTAAGCTTGAACCGTACATTATAAACACCAATAACATAATTGAGGCTACTATACCAGATAGTCTCGCTCGAGCACCTGAGGAGATGTTAATTAGACTTTGACCAATCATTGCACAACCACCCATTCCTGAGAAGAAGCCACTGAGTACATTAGCAATTCCTTGAGCAATAGCTTCTTTATTGCCGCGACCTCTGGTTTCCGTGATTTCATCAATAATGTTTAAAGTCAATAAACTTTCAATTAAACCAACACCCGCTACAATTGCTGCGTAGGGCAGTATGATAAGAAGGGTTGCAAGGTCAAAAGGTACCTTTGGTATCGCAAAAGGAGGAAAGCCACCTTGAATTGAAGCAATGTCTCCAACTGTTTTGGTATCAATTCCAAAAGCGGCTACAATTCCGAAAATAGCTAAAATTGAAACCAAAGATGCGGGAATGGCTTTGCTAATTTTAGGTAATCCCCAAATAATTAGCATGGTTAAGGCTACAAGCCCCAGAATAACGTACAGAGATTCCCCAGTTAACCAACTGCCTGAATTGTCTTTAAAGCTAACTAATTGAGACATAAAAATTACAACTGCCAATCCGTTGACAAAGCCAAAAATAACCGGTTGCGGAACCAAGCGCATCAATTTTCCGAGCTTTAAAAAACCCGCTGCCATTTGAATTATACCCGCAAGAATTACAGTAGCAAAGATGTAATCAACCCCATGATCTTTCACCAAACTAACAAGTACAACGGCAATTGCTCCGGTTGCACCGGATATCATACCGGGTCGACCACCTAGGATAGAGGTAACAAGTCCCATCATAAAAGCAGCATATAGACCTGTTAAAGGAGAAACACCTGCAATAATTGCAAATGCTACAGCTTCAGGAACTAATGCTAGGGCTACAGTTATTCCTGAAAGTACTTCGTTTTTGTAATTTACTTTTTGTGAAAAATCAAAAAGATTAATGTATTTTTTCATGCCGTCAAAATTGGGCGACAAAAGTAATCAGAAAAGAACGATTACAAATCCTTTAATTCTCTTCTATTCGGTTGCTAGTTGTCCCAAAGCATATTGAATTTTTAGGATGGCTTTTCGATTCTTAGTCACTAGTTCAACCATTTTTAATTCTGCTCCAATAAATCCTTTTTCCCTTGAATTAATCATAAACAGAGAGCTTTCTCCACCATTAAAAAGTCTTCTTTCTCCTGCCAATAAAGCGGCGTAATCTTCCACCGTTTTGGTATACAGTCTTATTTGAGCCATAGTAGTTTCAAATTCATTTTTGGCAGCAGTGGCTTTGTAGGCAAGACCAATTCTTTTGTTTTCTAAATTGATGGTATTATTTTCTATTTTTAGTTCAATTTGCTTGAGCTTTGCACGTTCTTTTCTCAAAAAAATAGGAAATTCAAACTGTAAACCCCAGGTGTAATTGTTAATAGAGTACTCGGAGAAAGGATTGTCACCAACTACTTCTGTTAGAGGTTTATAGCTTAAGTCTAATCTAGGTTTGATTTGCTCACGAACCCAGCGTTTTTCAATGGAGAGCTGCTCCATTTTTGAAATTGTAGCTCTAATTTCCGGGTGAGCAGTTAAGCTACTATCAATTTGTAATGTAATTTTCAGGTTTTCTGCTGCTAATTTTTTAGGATCAAATAATTCAGGCACAGTATTGTTTGGAATTTCCAATGGAATCAAGCCATTTTGCCATAAAAAAGTGTTTAGATAGGCTCTTGCATTGGTATAATCTAACTCCGCTTCATTTAAATTCAGTCGTCTGTTCTGCACTTGTATTCCCGATTCTAACGTATCTATGGTAGGTTTGTCTCCAAATGCAGCACTTTGCTTTACCGCTATAAAACGAACGTTTGCTAATTCTAAAGCGTCTCTATTTACTTGTAAAGCATAATATGCATTGAACCAATTCCAATAGGCAAAACCAGCTTCTAACAATAAATTGTTGAGCAGCAGGTCTTTTTCCGCTTCGTTTTGATCCATCATTGCTTGAGCTGTTCGCAATGCTGCTCGTCTTTCGTCAATAAAAAGACCTTCACCCAAAGACACTGAAATTCCTGCAAACCAAAGCCCTGCTGACGGAACACTGCTTTCTGGATTTAAAAACTCCCCTTGATTTCTTTCATAACCTCCTTCTAATTCTACTCCAAACCAGGTTGGAATCTTCAATACCCCTTCTCCATAATCATAGTATTCTTTTCCCTTAAAATATTTCTGAGCCACATCTGCTTCAATTTTTGGATCAAACCCGCCCCTCGCTTCTTGTATTTGGGCGAGTCCCATCTCTACTTTTATTTCAGCTTGAAGTGCAATTGGGTGGTGCTCCTTTACAAATTTGAAAAAGATATCTTGGTTAAAGCGCTCGGGCAGCTTCTCTTGGGAAAATAGGAATGCAGAGAAGCTTATGAACAAGAAAAATAAGGGTAAAGTCTTCATCTTTTTTGTGCTGAGCTAGGTGGATTCAATTGGTTCTTCTTGTAAAAATCTGGAGGAAACCCATTTAATTGTCGCCATAATTCATACCATATTGGAACTTCTTTTAACAATAACATGTTGTTGGTACCGCCACCTACTCTGAGTGCAGTTGGCCACTGATACTCTGTAGTATCGGGTTTTACTAAAACCCTAAACTTACCGTTATCACTGATAAAGTTATCTATGGCAAACACTTTTCCTCCATACGTTCCATAGGAAGTATTTGGCCAACCGGAAAAAACGATGGCTGGCCATCCATCAAATTGAATCCGAACTTCTTGTCCTACTTCCATAAGTGGTAAATCTATTGGTTTTACAAACAATGCTACTGCTAGCGAGTAGTCTGCCGGCATTATGCTTACAATTGATGCGCCTTCTTTTATGGTTTCCCCTAATCCCACCTGCAACGCTTTGGTGATGTAGCCATTTTGTGGTGAGGTAATGTAATATAAATTGGAACGAAAGCTATAATTGGAGTATTGGTTTTGAAGTTTAGTTACCGTTGCTTCCGCATCATACATGTTGGACATGGCCGTGTACTTTTCTGATTCTGCTTTTGCAATGTCATCTCTGTACTGTGCTTGGATAGAAGTTAATTCTACTTGTGCATTAATTAGTTCATTACGAGTAGTCAAAAGTTTATTCTCACTTGAAATCATTTTTGCTTGAGCCTCTTGCGTTTTATTTTTTCGGTTCTCCAATTCGGTTAAGGACTTTAGGCCTGCATCGTGCAATTGTTGCATTCGGTCATATTGATTTTCAGCAATTTTAAAGTTGATAGCTGCCGCTTTATAATCAATGCTGTCACTCAGAATTTTTAATTCTGCTTGCTTTAGTTTATTCTTCGTTTGCTCTAATTTTAATACTCCCGTTTGGCTGAGAGCGTCAACTCGGTTGTCTAAGGCTTTTATTTTTTCCATGTAGGATTTTACAGCAAATTCCTTTGCTTTTACTTGGTCTCCTGTTCTCTCCAAGAGGTTTGGATCGAAATAGTCATCTTTTACTTCTGAGATGAATAGAATTGTATCTCCCTTTGAGACATAATCCCCTTCTTGTACAAACCATTTTTCAATTCTACCACCAATTATCGATTGTATCGCCTGAGGTCGTTGATTGGGTTTTAAAGTAGTAACGTCTCCTTCCGCTCGCACATTCTGAGTCCACGGCAGCAGCATAAATATGAATATAATCCCAAAAACGACCATCAAAAGTCGCAGGAATACTTTTTCAGATTTCATGGAATTGATATGTTTTAATGCAGAGAAGTTACTGTTCTCAAAAGCTTTGCCAATCCCTTTATTACTAATGTTTAACATGTCTAGTTACTTTTATAATTTTCTGGAGGGCCATCGTAGATGACACTGCCATTGTGCAGTTCAATTACTTGCTCAGACTGTTGAATAAGGTATTCATTTTTGGTTGCAGCGATAACCGTCCATTTGTTTTCCTTGTTCCGTAAAAAGTCAATAATGTCTTTTTTCTCTTTGTCATCTATGGCATCCAAGTTATCTTCAACTAACAGCAACTTTGGTGCATTTAGAATTGCCCTTGCAACCAGTAGTTTCTGAACCGTACTTTCAGCTAAACCACTACCTTGAGGATCTAGCTCTGTGTCGTAACCTTTAGCTAGGTTATTAATAAAATCGGTTAAATGTACTTTTCTACAAATATCCTTTACTTTACCAATTGATATTTCTTTTCCCATGGTTACATTCTCAAAAACAGTTCCTTGGAAAAGTTCTTCTTGAGATAGGCAATCTCCAATAGCTGAGCGCAATGACTCTATGGAGAAACTTTCTTTTCCAATTTCATCGTAAAGAATTTGGCCACTTTGCAATTCATACAAGCCTGCTAATAAACGAATCAAGGTACTTTTACCAGAACCATTTTTCCCAATGAGTGAGACCAAACTACCTCGTTTGATAGAAAGGTTTAAATGCTTTAAGGTCAGTTTTTCGTTTTCGGGATATCTAAAGGAAAGGTTAATTAAATCAACCTGCATTCCAGGAGACTGACATTCAACTTCTATGTCTAATCCAGTATTGTTTTCCAATTCTAAATCAGTTACTTCTCCTACCTTTTCAATTCCGGTTAACACGTCATAAATTGTTTCTAAGCTGCTGATTAGTTTTTCAACTGAGTTCATAATTAATAAGATGATAATTTCTGCTGCAACAAACTGACCAATATTCATTAATTGATCCATCACTAATATTCCGCCAATGGCCAATAGACCAATGGTCATGAGGACTTTGAATACTACCATCAACGAAAACTGCCGCATTAAAATTTGGAAATGACCTTCTCTTGCAGTTAGATAATTTGCAATATTTTTGTTCGTTCGACTGAGTGGTAGGTCGGTTTTTCCGGTTAATTTAAACGTGGTATTTGTTCTAGCTAACTCCTCTAACCAATGCACCGTTTTATATTTGCTTTTTGATTCCAACAAACTAGTGTCCAAGCCTTTTTTTGCAGTAATTTTAAAGATGCTGTACAATAGAATAATGAGTAATAAGCTGAAAAGGATAAAGAAAGGATGGTACAATGAAAGTAAAATAAGACCAAATACGATTTGAAGTCCCGCCGATGTGAAATCGATTAATATTTTCGACAGACCTTTTTGAACGGTTATGATATCAAAAAAGCGGTTCATCAATTCAGGAGCGTATTCTTTAAACAACTGTTCCATTTTAATTCTGGGAACTCTGTACGCAAATTCAAATGCTGCTCTGGTGAATATCTTTTGTTGTAAATTTTCGACAATTCGCAATTGATAAATTTGAAGAATACCGGTCATAGCAACTCCGAGCGTTACAAGGGTCACCAATATAACCCATGAAGTATTTAATCTTCCGCCTTGAATGAGGTTTATAATAGCCTGTATGCCAAGAGGGAGTGATAAATTTATTAAGCCGTTGAACACAGCATAAGTATAAACGTTTTTGATTTCCCGTTGGTCGGGTTTTAACATTTTCCAAAAACGATCAAGCGGGCTTAGTTTAGTTTCTGTTGACATATTATTGTATGGCTTTAAATACGATTTGAGAGTAAAATTCAGTTACGGCATCTTCTCCTTTAATAACATCAGTGAGGCGGGGAAGGTGATTTGCGAAATACCGTTGCAGGTGCGCTCCTTCTACAACCGTGGAAATGAGCATATGAGGATACTTATAGTTTGGATTAATCTGTAAAATGATTCGTGTGATACGCTCTACTAAATTTTTATATGGAACAAAGGCGCCACCTTCATTGTCAGAATCTACGTCCTTTGTTAAGTAAGACTTTAAGGACTCAGAGACAACAATTTGATGTAACCTGATCTCGTTGATATGCTCAAAACTCCCACGTTCATTAACTTCTTCTGTTAACAGGTGTAAGGCTTTTAAAAGTTGATCTTCAGCAGAGGGTATATTTGTTATGGTAAAAACTGTACGGTACTCCAACCACGACCAATACCAATTCGATAAATACAGTAATACTTTATTTTTACTTTCAAAATAACGGTACACAGAGGCTTCCGTTGACCCTATTCGATTGGCTAATTTTTTGAATGTAAACTGCTCGAAACCCAATTCGCAAATTAAGTCAATACTGCCTTTAATGATTTTTTTACCCAAATCGCTAGACTGAGGGTCCTTTACATAAAGACTGTCTTGAACTTGAATTTGAATATTTGATACTAAATTTTCCATGTTTCCTCTTTCAACTTACAAAAGTAATAGTAAAACTATCAATGTTGTTGTTAAAAACTACTAAGAGTTGGAATTGTTTGGTAAAAGCCTACTTTATTTCCGTGAGAAAACTTATTTCCACTTTATTCCGCAACCAATACTCAGCTTTTGAAGGGCCATCGGGGGAAGTCCATGTAACAGTTGATGTAAAGCTTGCCGCATGCTAGAACCATCTATTGGAGAGCCATTACCGGGTCTAGAGTCGTCTAATTGACCGTGATAAACTGAAACTAACTTAGCATCAAAGATATAAAAGTCAGGCGTGCAAGCGGCAGCATATGATTTTGCAACAGCTTGATTTTCGTCATATAAATAGGGGAAGGGGTACTGGTTGTTTCTCGCATGAGCTGTCATGAATAGCGGAGCATCTTGAGGAAAGCTTTGAATGTCGTTGCTACTGAAGGCTGCAAATCCAATTCCTTGCGTTGTGTATTCATTTGCAAGACGCACCAATTCTTCATTTACATGAATGACAAATGGACAATGGTTACAAATGAACATGATAACACAGCCATTATTTCCCATAACATCTTGTAAACTAAGATTCTTACCCGACACTGTATCGGGAAGACAAAATTCAGGTGCTAACGTTCCTGTTGGAAAAGGATGAGAAGGAGTAAGTGCCATGATAGTTTAACTAAAGCAAGATGCTCAATTGTAGGGTAGCGTAAATGGGGGATTAAATAACGGCTTTTCTAACTCTAACTAACTTGGTCAATAGATTTTCTAGATGGTCTAAATGAAGCATGTTAGCTCCATCTGATTTCGCGATAGATGGATTATTATGTGTTTCTATAAAAATCCCATCAGCTCCTGCGGCAATCGCAGCTTTTCCAATGGTTTCAATCATTTCAGGTTGCCCGCCAGTAACTCCAGAACTTTGATTGGGTTGCTGAAGCGAGTGAGTGATATCCATAATGGTAGGAGCAAACTTTTTCATTGTTGGAATTCCACGAAAATCAACGACCATATCTTGGTAACCAAACATGGTCCCTCGGTCTGTTAACCATACGTTATCATTTCCTGACTCTTTTACTTTATTTACAGCAAATTGCATAGATTCAGGTGCTAAAAACTGTCCTTTTTTAATGTTTACAACCTTTCCCGTTTTGGCTGCCGCAACTAATATGTCTGTTTGTCTGCATAAGAAGGCAGGAATCTGTAAAACATCTGCATAATGCGCTGCTAAAATAGCTTCTTGTGCCGAATGAATATCCGTCACAACTGGAACATTAAATCTTCGACCAACTTCTTTTAAAATTTTAAGTGCTTTCTCGTCTCCAATTCCTGTGAAGGAATCAAGTCTTGAACGATTTGCCTTTCTGTATGACCCTTTGAAAATCCAAGGTATTTCTAGTCTTGTAGTAATGTCATGAATACGCTCTGCTATTTCAAATGCCATCTTCTCACCTTCAATTGCACAAGGTCCTGCTAACAGAAAAAAATTATTGGCCTTATTATTATTATTAAACGACTTAAGCATTACTAGATTTTATTTAAATATTAATGGGAAGGATAAATTAATTTACTGGAATACTCAAACGAACGGTATCCCAATCCAAATAAATAAAACGACCTTCTATGGAGTAGGTCAAATTTTCTACCTTTTCAATTTTTGATGTTTGGCATTCACTAACTAAGGCATCATTGCTTCGATCTAGCTTAGAAGTACCCCATTGTTCGGCTTCTTTATTAAAGATAATTTCCCAGCTTCCTTCCTCGATTGGAGTTACAAAAAAAGAATAAGTACCTGCCATGAGCTTTGTGCCATTTATTGAGACCGAATTGCTAAAGCTAACTGTTGTTGCCTCATTTGCACCGGCTCGCCAAACCTTTCCAAATTTCACTAATTCTCCGTAAATAGTTCTGCCTTTAACTCCTGGGCTGCTGTATTTAATGGTAACTTCAGTATCTCCAATTTTTCCTGTTGCTTCTTTTGGTGGACTTTTTGGTGTTTTGCCTTGTGCATGAACTGAAAAACTCGCTATTAATAAAAACGCTAAAAGTAGGGATGTAATTTTTTTCATTTTGTGTCTGTTTTATTCGCTCTGCTAAACTATTAAAAAGGGTTGATATTCTATGCTAAATGTTACAATTCATTCAGTAAATCGATTATTTTTAGACAACCTTCTTTAATTTCTTTTTCCGAAATATTTAGCGGAGGAGCTAACCGAAAGGAATTCGGAGTAGATAGGAACCAAAAAAGAATAATCCCATTGTCTAAGCCTTTCAAAACTATTTCCTGAACTTTTTCCTCATCCTCTAATTCTACGGCAATCATCAACCCTAATTGTCTTATTTCTTTTATTTCGATATGCTGTAATAGCTCTTTAAACAAGGAAGCTTTTGCGGCTATACCATCAATTAAGCCTTCATCCTTAATTATCTTAAGTCCTTCAGCTGCAGTGGCACAAACTAATGGATGACCACCAAAGGTTGTAATATGCCCCAACATTGGGTTGTCACTAAATTGTAACATTAGTTTTTGATCTGTCATCAAGCAGCCAATTGGCATACCTCCGCCCAAGGCTTTCCCTGCAACTAAGATATCAGGAATCACATGGTAGTGTTCGAAGGCCCACATTTTACCCGTTCGTCCCATGCCGCATTGAATTTCATCAAAAATCAATAAAGTGCAGGTTTCGTCACATTTTTTGCGCAATGCTCTCAAGTATTCCTCAGTTGGAAAGCGAACCCCTGCATCTCCTTGAATAGTTTCTAGAATAACACAGGCCGTTTCGGAATTAATGACAGCTAGCTGATCTAAATTGTTTAATTTAATGTGCTTAACCTTTGGTAATAAAGGTTCAAAGGGTGCTCGTTTTAGTTGATTAGAACTTAAACTTAAAGAACCATGTGTACTTCCGTGGTAGGCTTTCTCAAATGCTATAATTTCTTGTTTACCTGTAACCCTTTTAGACAGTTTCAACGCTGCTTCAATCGCTTCTGTGCCTGAATTTACAAAGTAAAACGAATTAATACTTTTGGGTAGCGTTTTGAGTAATTCTTCCGCTAGTTCATTTTGGGCATCTTGCTCAAACTCGCCGTACACCATTACATGAAGGTGTTTTTCACTCTGTTTTTTTATTGCTTCAAGTATTCTTGGGTGACCGTGCCCCAAAGCGCTTACTGCGATGCCTGATACCAAGTCTAAATAGGCTTTACCATCTTTGTCGTAAATGTAACTACCCTTAGCTCGATCTACTTTAATTCGAAAGGGGAATGGGGTCGTTTGCGCTAAATGCTGTTTGAAAAAGTCTTCCTGGTTATTCACGATGTAAATTTAGCTTTTATAGAAAAATAGACAAGTATTTTTAACAGAATAGGTTCCGATTTTATAAGCTTTTCTTACTTTCGAACTTCAAACGAAAAGCATGGAATCAATTCTTTTAGAAAAACAGAATGGTGTCGCTACATTGACCTTGAACCGTCCGAAGTCCTTTAACAGTTTTAACCGTGAAATGGCATTGAGCTTGCAAGCGAAGTTAGATGAATGCAATGAAGATAAGCAGGTCCGAGTAATTGTCATTACCGGGGAAGGGAAAGCATTTTGTGCGGGTCAAGACTTAGTAGAAGTAACAGATCAAGCTCAAAATCCTGGATTTAGAAAAATTTTGGAAGAGCATTACAGTCCCATTATTCAAAAGATTCGAAATACGGCTAAACCAGTTTTAGCCGCTGTTAATGGAGTCGCTGCAGGAGCAGGAGCTAATATTGCATTAGCTTGCGACATTGTTGTAGCCCATGAAAAAGTAAGTTTCATTCAAGCATTTTCCGGCATTGGATTAATTCCGGATAGTGGAGGAACCTTTTTTTTGCCAAGATTGGTAGGTTTTCAAAAAGCAAGTGCACTGGCAATGTTAGGGGATAAAGTAGGAGCAGAGGAAGCTGAGCGCATGGGGATGATTTACAAAGTATTTCCATTGGAAAGTTTTACAGCTGAAGTAGATATTTTATCAAAACGATTAGCTAAAATGCCAACCAAAGGACTAGCGCTAACGAAAGCTGCATTTAATTCGGCACTGACAAATGATTTGACGGCGCAACTACAAGTGGAATCTGACTTGCAAATTGAAGCCAGCGAAACCCAAGATTATCGAGAGGGCGTTGCAGCATTTTTGGAAAAAAGAAAGCCCAACTTTATTGGTGAATAAAGTTGGGCTACTCCAGATTTAATTGGTTACAATATGCATTCTACTCTTTAGACGAGAATTTTAGAGCTAAGGTTACAGATTGCCTTATTTTTTTCCTAATTGAATGCCAGGGTTCCATGCCCGCATGCAATGAATACATGCTATAGCAGCAAAATCTATGTTTTTGTTTAGGCCTTTTAGAATCACAAAATCAGCTAATTTATTGCTCTTCTTACCGGTAAATTATACCCGAATAATACCGTATCGGATGCCTTATTCAGGAGTCCTTAAATTTTCTTTAATCCAAGAGTTTATCTTCTCAAGGCCTCTCGTAAATAATGCATTTTGACGGCCTGTAATGTGGTCTGCCGCATGAATAGCTGCTTGCTTGTTACAACTAGCGACGGAAAAGCATACTGCCAAAACCAATTAAACAGTAAAATTATTTTCATCTAATAAGAATTTAGAGGAGTCTAAACCTTGTATACTAGAACGAATAAAAAATGGTTTAAAGTTGCTGGTTACATCATGAAAACGCCCTCTCAAATGAAAGGGCGTTTAGGTATAGTTAACGAGAAATAATTACTTGGCAGGAGGAGTTGGGGGCAATGGAGGTGCAGGAATGTCAAAGCTGATGGGCAAAGTCATTTGCACTTTTACTTTTTTACCATCTTTCTCTGCTGGAATCCATTTTGGCATCTGCTCCATGGCTTTAATGGCAGCGTTAGTAAAATCCTCGTGAGGAGATCTTGCCGCTTCAAAGTCAGCAAGTGTTCCATCGGGTAAAACATTGAATTGCAAATAGACTCTTCCTTTAAGACCTTGGTCCTTCATTTTTTTTGGGTAAACAAGGTGACCGCCAATAAATTTCAGCATCGCTTCTTGACCTCCGGGAAATTCAGCTACTTTGTCTACTTCTGTCTGAATTACTTGTTCTATTAGAATTTGAGGAGCACCAGCTTTTAGGTTCTGATTAATGAACAATGCGGTAGCAAAAAGTGCCACGGTAAGTCCAATTTTAGCTGGGGTAATTGTTTTTGTAAATTGATTTTTAAGTCTCATGATTCTTAGTTTTAGGTGAGATGATTTGAATTTATTCGTAAGGGAGGGGAAATGATTGAAATTTTGTTGGATCAGTAGCTGCAAATAACTATCGCGTTCTTGCCAGCTTAACTCATCCGCTTCGTATTCGTGAATTTCTTGGAACAGTGTTTTGAACTGGTAACTCAGCGGGTTCATCCAAAACACAATTTTTAATGCCTGACAAAGCAAAATGTCTACACTGTGCTTTTTTGTTACGTGCACTTGTTCGTGGCGCAGCAGAACAGTCTTTTCCTCGGAAGAGTAATTCGATCCAATGAAAATCCAATTCATAAAACTATAGGCTGCAGTGCTTTGCTCTACTTCAAAATGAGTGTGCTTTTTGGTGGCTTTTGATTTGACCCGCAACAATTGGATGAGTTGAAATACAAAGGTTACTGAGAGGGCAAGCACCCCTCCGAAGTAGACAACTTTCATCCAAAATACGGGTGTTGAAATGGGGATATTTGTTTTTTCAGCAGCAGAAACCGTTACTTCGGCCAACACGGCAGAAAGGTTGAGCTCCCCTGCAGTTAGATTCATGGGTTGAAGGGTAATGAAGGGCAGCCCTAGCGAAAATAGAATTCCCAACACTAAAAAAGGTCGGGCAATGCTATAGTTCTTAGCAGGTTGAATAACCCCTTTGTAAATCAAGTAAAGCGATACAATATAGAGGTTTACTTCAATAAAGTAGTTGAGGATAAATTCCATGACTTATTTTTTTAAGGTTTTAATGATTGCATCTAACTCTTCTAAATTAATTTCTTCCTTTTTAGCAAAAAAGGAAACTAAATTCTCGAACGAACCTTCGAAATACTTACTCACAAGGCTCTTTGAAATTTGTGTTTTGTAATCCTCTTTACTAACAAGAGGGTAGTACTGATGTGTTTTTCCGAAGGCGGTAAACCCTACAAACCCTTTCTTTTCTAGAATTCGAATAATGGTAGAAACGGTATTGTAGGCTGGTTTTGGCTCTTCCATTACAGCGAGTAGTTCTTTAACGAATGCTTTTTTTACACTCCATAAAACCTGCATTACTTGCTCTTCGGCTTTGGTTAATTCTTGCATGGGGTAAATATAACTAAAAGTTTAGTTGTAAAACTAATTTATTAGTTATTAAATAATATTTTGCTCCTGTTTCTTGAAAAAACATCGCTTTCAACTTACCTTCGCAATTCTAAAAAGAAAGGATTATGAAAGTAGGAGTGATAGGATGTGGAACCATGGGAAGCGGCATTGCTCAGGTAGCCTCAACGGCAAATTGTGAGGTGGTTCTGTACGACTTAAATTCAGAGGCCTTGGCAAAAAGTAAAGCTAGTTTGGCTAAAGTAATGACTCGATTAATAGAAAAAGGTCGCCAAACAGAGGAATCCGCTCAAGCCATTCAGCAACGAATTATCTATTCAACAGAATTGGCAGACCTGAAAGATTCCAACTTTGTAATTGAGGCCATCGTTGAAAATTTAGAAATAAAACACAACTTATTTCAAGCGTTAGAAGCCCTTGTTTCTGCAGATTGCATCCTGGCATCTAATACTTCTTCTTTATCGATCACCTCGTTGGCAGCTTGCTTAAAAAGTCCCGAGCGTTTTGTAGGAGTTCATTTTTTTAACCCTGCGCCCTTAATGAAGTTGGTGGAAGTTATACCTGCCGTTCAAACTTCTAGCCAAGTAGTAGAAAAAGCTAAAAAAACAATTGATACGTGGGGTAAAGTAACCGTGAAGGTAAAAGATACACCGGGGTTTATAGTGAATAAGGTGGCACGGCCATTTTACAGTGAAGCGATAAAAATGTATGAAGAAGGAACGGCCGATGTTGCAACCATCGATTGGGCAATGAGAGAGATAGGAGGATTTAGAATGGGCCCTTTCCAATTAATGGATTTTATTGGGCACGATGTAAATTATGTGGTAACTGAAACTATCTTTAAAGCATTTTACTACGACGGAAGGTACAAGCCTTCTTTTACGCAAAAGAGACTATCAGAGGCAGGGTATCTGGGACGAAAGTCGGGAAGAGGATTCTATAATTATGCGGAAGGTGCTCCAACTCCTGAGCCTAAGAAAGAGAAACTACTAGGCGAATACATTGTAAATAGAATTGTAGCCCTGCTAATTAATGAAGCTGCTGATACCTTGCACGTGAACATAGCAGGTGCAAAAGACATCGATTTAGCCATGCTCAATGGAGTGAATTACCCAAAAGGGTTGTTGGCTTGGGCAGATGAAAAAGGCTTGGCATACTGTGTTTCAGTGATGGATGAGCTATTTGATGAATACCATGAAGAGCGATACAGATGTAGTCCAATTTTAAGAAAATTAGAAAAAAATAATGCTACTTTTTTCTAAATGAAACGCCTTCGGAACTTTTTATTTCAGCCAGTTGACAACAGTCAATTGATATTGTTTCGGATCATCTTTGGCTTTCTAATTACGTGTGAAGCCTGGGGTGCAATTCTTACTGGTTGGGTACAACGGGCATTTATAGAGCCCAAAATGAATTTTCCATTTCTTGATTTTGATTTCCTTCACCCGCTGCCAGGAGAGGGAATGATCTATTACTTCTTGCTCATGGGCGTTTTTGGAGTCCTCGTAATGCTTGGCTACAAATACCGCATGGCAGCCCTTGGGTATGCTGTGATGTGGAGTGGGGTGTATTTCATGCAAAAAACCAATTACAACAACCACTATTACTTAATGGTGTTGCTCACGTGGATTTTTTGCTTGCTTCCTGCCAATCGCTCGCATTCCATTGATGTTCGGAATGCCCCTGAACTCAAACGGAACCATTGCTACCAGTGGCACTTATGGATTTTTAAAGGCACGGTACTCCTTGTCTATTTCTATTCCGCAGTGGCAAAAATGTATCCCGATTGGATTCATGCTATTCCTATAAAAATTTGGTTTAACCAAAAGGCAGATTACCCCGTTGTAGGTCCGTTGTTGGTGCAATCTTGGTTTCAATATGTTGTCGCTTGGGGCGGAATTGTATTCGATTTATTCATTGGCCCTGCGTTGTTGTGGAAGCGCACCAGAAAAGTTGCTTTTTTTTCTTCTTTAATTTTCCATGGTTTTAATTCCGTCGTTTTTCAAGTGGGCATTTTTCCATTTATGGGAATTGCTTTTGGTCTGTTCTATTTTGAACCCGAAGTCATTCGAAAGCTATTTTTTAAGAAGAAGGCTGCTTTTGTAGTTAGACAAGAGGTTGCAAGAGCTCAATTTCAGACTGCAAAAACCTGGGCCTTTTCAGGCTTTATATTGGTCATGGTTCTAATGCCACTGCGCCATCATTACTTTGAGGGTAACGTCACTTGGACAGAAGAAGGGCATCGTTTGTCTTGGCGCATGATGCTGCGCTCCAAAGGGGGATGGGTAAACGTAAAAGTGAAACGCGCAGACGAAACCTACTATGTAAATTTAGACGAGTACCTCACGCCCAAACAGCAACGTTCCATTGCTACCCGACCAGATATGTTTTGGTATTTTATTCAACACTTGAAACAGGATTTAATTGCAAAAGGGAACGGCGATTACGAAGGAATATACGCACTGAGTAGCGTTAGCTTAAACGGACGACCAGCCAAAGCGCTGTACGATCCTAGCGTTGATGTTTCAAAAGTGGTGTGGAATCAGTTTAGCGAGAATTATTGGGTTACAAGAGGGGAGTAACCAGTAGGTAGAGAGTTGAAGAAAAAAGGAAGGACATGCAGTAATTTGATATTTTCTCTAAACCGCAAATAAAGCTCTTGGTTTTATCTAAAACTTTAATACGAAGTCTAACTGTCTGTAATTATAGTTGGCTGCCAGCAACAAAGCCTCGCAATTGCGAGGCTTTGTTAAAAGAAATCAACTCTCTGCTTTCTTTTTTCTTTTCTTTTTCTTGTCGTTCACAAAAGAGTCATCAATTACTTCTCCAAGAACTTTAACTTCTTTTGTTCTTTCAAAGTTTTTCTTTGCCACCATCATTTCTTCAAGTGTGTCTCTTCTAATCTTTATTCCAGATTTAGCACCTTGATTTTTTACTTCGAGGTAAAATCCGTCTTTTAATTTCTTCGGTTTCGTGGAAGGTCTTCCCATAATTTTTTCTGTTTTTACGCCATCACCGGCGCTAATTTATCAACTAATATTTCTGCATGAACGGTACCATCAGCATTTACATGTGTTGGTACAACTTTTTTAAGTTCGTTGATCCACTCAGGATTGTATGCAGATTTTATTTTTAAATAATTTTCAGTGAAACCATACATTTCACCGTTTTGTTCCTGTGCTTCGAAAAGTACAGTAAATTCTTTGTTTAATTGCGATTCATAGAAGAATCTTTTCTTCTTTTCTGAAAATTCTTGTAAAAACTTACTTCTTTTTCTTCGGATCTCTACCGGAACGCTATCTGTTCTTCTAACGGCCACCGTGTTGTTCCTTTCAGAGTAAGAAAATACATGTAAATAAGAGACGTCTAATTTTTTTAAAAACTCAACTGTTTCCTGAAACAGATCTTCGGTTTCTCCTGGATAGCCTACAATGACATCAACACCAATACAAGCGTTTGGCATTCGGTCTTTTATTCTGGCCACTCTGTCAGCATATAGCTCCCGGTGGTAGCGTCTTCTCATAGCTCTTAAAATCTCGTTTGAGCCAGATTGCAAAGGAATGTGAAAGTGTGGGGCAAAACGCTTAGATTCGGCCACAAAATCAATGATTTCATTGGAAAGTAAATTCGGCTCAATCGAAGATATTCTAAAGCGATTAATGTCTTCTAATTCATCCAATTCTTTTACCAAATCGAAAAAGCTTTCGTCTGTTCCTTTTCCAAAATCACCAATATTCACCCCTGTAAGTACAACTTCTTTTACTTGAGTTGCAGCTAACTCAGTTGCCGTTTTCATGGTTTCTGCAATCGTATTACTTCTACTTCTCCCTCTTGCCAACGGAATCGTGCAGAACGAGCAGAAATAATCGCAGCCGTCTTGTACTTTTAAAAATGACCGGGTTCTATCACCTAAGGAGTAGGAAGGGACAAAATCTTTTACATACTTAATTTCTGAGGTAATTACTTTGTTGGTGTAACTTTCTTGCTCCCAATCTTGAACATGCTGCAGCAAGTTGAATTTTTCTTGAGCACCTAACACGATGTTTACTCCTTGAATTGAAGCGATTTCATTTGGTTTAAGTTGAGCATAACAACCAATTACAGCGATAAAGGAGTCGGCAGAAAGGTTTCGTGCTTGTTTTACAATCTGTCTGCATTTTTTATCGGCTTGCTCAGTAACAGAGCAGGTATTAATTACAACAATGTCCGCACCTTCTTTAAAATCTACTCGAGCATAGCCGCTTTCTTCAAAAAGCCTAGCTATTCCTGAGGTTTCAGAAAAATTGAGCTTACATCCAAGTGTGTAAAAAGAAATAGTTGAGCTGTGCTTCATACAGATTGCGAAACTAAGCATTTAGGCGCAAAAAGTCAAGTTTTACTGCGTTTTACTGACTCAACTGATTCGAAATGACTTGTTCAACTGTTTCGCTTACCCAAATTTTATACATCGCACCACTGGGGTGAAGTTTGTCATCGGCAACCAACTTACTGTCATGCTGTGCTTTTTGAGAAATAGGGGTAATGTCATAAAAACTAATCCCCATCTGTTTTGCAACCCCTGAACAAATGGCATTGTAATTCTTTAGTTCAGCACATACTTGATCTGTGTCTTTTCCACGCATATAAGGCATAACACTGTAATCGGGAATACTGTATACAAAAACACCTCTTTTGCCGCTTTTGGAGAAGCCAATGGCCTTTTCTAACACTACTTTAAACTCTGCTCTAAACTGCTCAATTTCTTTCCCTTGATATTGATTGTTCACGCCAATTAAGACTGAAACGAGGTCGTATTTTTCTTGCACCACCTGAATGGCAAGAATTAATTCATCTGTTCTCCAACCAGTTTTTGCAATAACAGTAGGTGATATGACCTCGAAACTTGACTTTTTGGTTATGGAATTTGCTAGTATAAAAGGAAAAGTGGCTTGTTGCTCAACCATTTCTCCAATGGTATAAGAGTCGCCTAAGGCCAAGTAGGTAATTGGGGGTTTAGAACTTGTTATCGCATTAGAGGCGCCTTTGAAATGCGTACGGCTTGTTTTGCACGCTCCAAGAAGCACTGTGAGAATTACGATAAATAAGCAGCTGCGAGTTGACATTTTATCCTTCAAATAAAATGGTAAAAAAGAACATTTTAGGACGTATCTCTTCAATCGGATTAGATAATTCGGTATTGTCTCTAATTAAAGCATTATCTAAGCTATAAGACATCTTAATTTCAAATCCCAACTTAAAATATGGCAAGAAGAAATCAGTTCCAATTCCAACTTCTGCTGCATAGGTATTTCGTTTCAGTTTGATTATAGATTCTTTAATATCCTTGTTGTCCACTTTTTCGTTTGATGCAAGGTCTAATGAGAATTTACCGCCGGCAATGAAATAAGCTGCAAAATTATTCACTCTCGCAGATCGATATTTTAGAAGCAAGGGGAAATCTAAATAAGTAGATTCAATTTGTCTGATTTCTGTATACTTTTCACCCTGAAAGTTGATGAAGTTAAACTCCATATTCCGCTGTCCAAAAACCAGTGTTGGTAAAAACCTCAAATTGAAACTGGGGGTGATGTGCAAATCACTAACAATACCTAAATTAAACCCACTTTGGTTGACTACATCCAAACTTTGCAAGCTATCAGTTGTCAGATTGTACGCCTTTCGTTGCAAAGCAAATCCACCGCTGTTTATTCCCAAAGCAAATCCAAAATGAATTCTCTTTTGATCAAATTTTTGCAAATTATTTACTTTTGGCGTTTGAGCTAGCGATAGTAAACTACAAAAAACAAGGATTAGGCTAATACAATACTTCATAAATTGGCAAACGCTATTCCGTCTGTTTTATTTTTGGACAACATAAATAGAGGAAATACCGAAAAATAGGGGGTGAGTGCTCTTGTACTTAAATCCTACTTGTTCTAAAATCTTCTCGAAATCTTTTCCCTCAGGAAAGGCTTCTACCGATTGTGGCAAATAGGTATAGGCAGATGCATCTTTAGACACCAACTTCCCAATTCCCGGCAAAACCTTGTGAAAGTAAAAGTTGTAAATCTGTTTTATTGGGAAAGCTTTTGGTTTAGAAAACTCCAAAACAACTGCCATTCCCCCTGTCTTTAACACTCTTTTCATCTCCGAAAGGCCTTTCTCTAGATTCTCGAAATTTCGGACACCAAAGGCAACCGTAATCGCATCGAAGTAATTGTCTTCATACGGAATGTCTTCTGAATCGCCGTATTTTAATTCTATAATAGCTTCTTGACCATTCTTTTTGACCTTGATAATACCCTTGTCCAACATCCCTTGGCTGATGTCGATACCCACAACTTTTTTAGGCTGCAACGAGAGACTTTCAATTGCAAAATCGCCGGTACCAGTGGCAACATCTAAAATTACTTTTGGCTCAATGGCACTGAGAATTTTAACGGCTTTTTTTCGCCAAAGCTTATCTATTCCTAGGGATAAGAAGTGATTTAAAAAGTCGTAGCGGTGAGAAATATTGTCAAACATCTCCGCTACTTGTTCTTTTTTCGAACTGTTTTTACCCTTGTAGGGAGTTACTGTATTTGCCATAATGGTATTTGCTTTTTCAAAAGTACGGTTAGACCGTAAGAAATGTTCATTTATTGCACCATTTCTTTTCTTTCGCCATAGGCTTCATCGTCCTTGTGCACTAAGTTAAAAACGCGGTCCCAACGTATTTTACTGAACAAGGATTTATTAGGATCTAAAGACATCCAAATGAATACTGCCTTACCAACAATGTGGTCTTCAGGAACAAATCCCCAAAAACGACTATCTTGAGAATTGTGACGGTTGTCTCCCATCATCCAATAATAGTCCATTTTTACCTCATAACTCGTTGTTGCTTTTCCGTTGATGTACATTTGGCCCTCTTCAACTTTTAATTCATTGCCTTCGTAAATTTCAATCAATCGCCTGTACATAGGTAAATTAGCGGTAGTCAGTTCTAAGACTTGTCCTTTGTAAGGAATGTTAATTGGCCCAAAGTTGTCCTCTGTCCAATCGGTCTCTGCTGTATTTGGGAAAATCGGATAACTCTTTAAGCTTGAGTTTTGATAAAAACCTTTTTCTTTATTGATTTTAGTAACACTTTCTACGTTGCTCAACGAACGTATAAAATAAAGTGACTCTTTTGATAAGTGCAAGTCAATGGTATTTCCCATTTCTGGAGACCAACTAAAGTCAGTTATTTCGTTGTCGATTAGTTGTTCGTATCGAATGGGGGGTAATTGTGGATTTGTTTGTGCTTTGCACGTTACGGTGTAGGTGGTTTGAAGTCCTTCCGCTTGATAGGCTTCTTTCCCGTCAATTAAAAGCTTGCCATCAATAATTTGTAACTGGTCTCCTGGCAGTGCGACACAACGTTTAATGTAGTTCTCTCTTTTATCTACTGGCCGTGCGCTAACTTCAAAGCCCTCGGCAACAATTTTTTGAGCTCTAGCATAGGTCATGTCATCATTCTGGTCTCGGTTGGGTTGAAAGTAACGGTCAATAAAATTCTTTTGGTAGGTTTTTGGTAAACCGTTCATGAAATAATTTCTACCGTCTTCTTCTCCAAAGATGGCATTGTACTCTCTGAGCAACGCATAATAGGTCCGTGCTTGTTGTTCTACTGCCACCGTATCGCCTGCAGGGAAGTTAAAAACCACTGCTTCATTTCGTTTTACATCTTGAAATTTAAACAACCTCTTGTATGGCAATTTAATAAGTTCTGAGTAAGACTTTACATTTTCAGTTCCCGGCAGTGTATGGTGCGCAAAAGGAAAGAAAATAGGAGTGTTTGGTATTCTAGAACCGTAACTTACTTTACTTACAAACAAGAAATCACCAACGAGCAGCGACTTTTCCATGGAAGAAGTTGGTATGGTGAAAGCTTCAATGTAAATGGCGCGAATTAATGTCGCTGCAATGACGGCAAAAGCAATTGCATCTGCCCATTCTCTAATTTTTGTCTTTTTGTATGTTTTTACAAATTCGTAGCCTGCAAATTTGTGATGGTCAGTTAAACCCACATATGCTAAGTAAAATGGAGTAAAAACAACCGCTAGCGCGTGTTCCCAAAAGCTTAAAATTTTAAACTGCTTTAGCAGCTCTACTATAATTCCTACCCAAACGATAAAGCCTAAGAATGGAATATAATATACTAACATCCACCAAATAGGTTTATGGATTATTTTGATGGCAAGGTAGGTGCTATAGAATGGCACAAGTGCTTTCCAACCATCTTCTCCTGCTTTTTTAAAAAGCAGGTATAAGCCAAAATGTGACCCTATAAAGTAAAAAAGTATAATGTAAATTGCTGTTGTCATGGGTTAGTTTTTAAAACATCTTGCATGCTGAAAATGCCTTTTTTAGTATAAATGAATTCTGCAGCTAAAACTGCTCCCAAAGCGAAACCTTTGCGATTTTTAGCCTGGTGCTTAATGCTAATGGTATCGATATCTGAATGATAGATTACTTCGTGCGTTCCTGGAACCTCAGGCTCTCTATAGGACCGTATTTCTAAGGCTTCTTTTTTCTCGCTTGGCCTGTTTTCCCAAAAAGAATAGGCAGAATTATGCTGTATTATTTCCTCTGCTAAGCTAATCGCTGTTCCGCTAGGGCTGTCTAATTTCTCTGTGTGATGAATTTCTTTGATTTCAGAAGAATAACTCTCCTGTTGGCTCATTAATTCAGCCAACCTTCTGTTTACTTCAAAAAAGAGGTTCACTCCAATGCTAAAATTTGAAGCTGCTAAAAAACTACCATCTAATTCTTTAACTTGATGGTAAACTTCATTTTTGTTTTCATACCAACCTGTAGTTCCCACAGCAATTGGAGTTCCTGCTTGCAGGCAACTCTTAATATTTGAAAGCACCCGCTCCGGATTAGAAAACTCTATCGCCACATCAGCAAGCTTCAAGTTTTCAACCGTTAGCGCCTCAAGGTTTTTGGAGTTAATCTTCAGAACAACTTCATGACCTCGCTCAACAGCAATGCTTTCAATGGCTTTTCCCATTTTTCCGTACCCTAGTAAAGCAATTTTCATGGTGTTAAAAGTAAAATTAGGAGCTTGAGGTTTTGTGTAAAATACATGTTCGGCTTAAAAAGCATTTCGTTGGCTCTTTTTAGCAAATTTTAAAGAAAGTGTCATAGAAGGAATTATCGTATTTATCGTTCTATCGAATTGAAAACTAGGTTTTAGTGATGCGGACAAATCGTCGCTAACATCAAAGCTGTACAAATGCGCATCTACGGCAGCATCTAAAATGTTCATCGCATATGCCGCAGCCGTTAATACAATAAACAAGTCCCTATTTTGACGATGGCCTTCTAAAAGGGAATTCAGTTGAGTAGAAGTGTACACCTCCGTATATTTATGTGGGTTCCCCAATTCTTCAGCAACATATGCCTCTTTAAATTCATTGTACAATTTAGCTTCTTCCAAGGCGATGTATAAAGGAATTCCAATGATGGCGTATACCAAAGGTATTTTCCAATACTTTTTATTGTACGCTTGCCCTAAGCCGGGCAGTGCCATGGAAAGCAAGCTCGCTTTTTTAGGCGAGTGATAGGGCAGGCTGTCTAACTTAAGGGTGTCTGATTTTTGAGCTAGAATACTAAACCCTATGAAGAATAGAAAAATTAAAGCAAGTTGCTTTTTCATTTAAATTATTTAATTTTCATTTTTTTCAAAATCTTAGCAAGCTCTTCTTCACTTTCAAACGGAATGGTAATGCTTCCCTTTTCTTCATCCTTTCGCTGAAACTTAACAGCAACGCTAAAATAATCCGTTAAATTGGTTCTAATTCTTTTATCTACAACTGATAAGGGTGATTTAGCCTTTACAGCGGCAGGCGAACCTTCTTTTTTACCTTTTGCTAATTCTTCTGTTTTCCTCACAGATAGCGTTTCTTCTAATATTTGACGGTAAAGCGCCAATTGACTGTCTGCATCCTCAATGTTTACGAGAGCTCGAGCATGTCCCATGCTCAATTGATTACTGCGAATTCCATTTTGAATCTCAGCAGGCAATTTTAATAATCTCAAATAGTTGGAAATTGTAGAGCGCTTCTTCCCAACTCTTTGGCTCATTTCCTCTTGCGTCAATTTACATTCTTCGATCAACCGTTGATAAGAAATGGCAACCTCAATTGCATCTAATTCCGCTCGCTGAATGTTTTCTACCAAGGCCATTTCGAGCATGCTTTGGTCATTTGCAATTCTCACAAAGGCAGGAATTTGCGTTAATCCTGCAAGTTGGGAAGCCCTAAACCTTCTTTCTCCAGATATTAATTGGTATTTGTCATAACCTAATTTTCTAACCGTAACCGGTTGAATAATACCCAATTCCTTTATTGATTGGGAAAGTTCTTGCAAGGTTTCCTCTTCAAATTTTGTTCTTGGTTGAAAAGGATTTGCTTCAATTTTAGAAATTTCTATTTCCGCAATTGAACCTGCTGTTATTGGTGGTTGACTAGTCTCAAGTGAACTAGTTACATCCGTTTTGTCATTTTCTAAGAGTGCGCTTAATCCCCTCCCTAGTGCCGGTCTTTTAGTCATACTTAAACGTTAATTACTTTTTCTGATTCCTTCAATTGTGTCATCTCGTTTTTTTGCAAAATTTCTCTTGCTAAATTCAAGTAATTAATTGCCCCTTTGCAACTTGCATCGTGCATAATAATTGTTTCGCCATGACTTGGCGCTTCACCTAATCGTGTATTACGTTGAATAATGGTATCAAAAACCATTTGCTGAAAGTGTGTTTTTACTTCTTCAACAACCTGGTTAGAGAGCCTCAATCGGATATCATACATAGTTAACAATAGGCCTTCAATGTTTAATTCAGGGTTTAGTCTAGATTGAACAATTTTGATGGTATTCAAAAGTTTACCCAAGCCTTCTAATGCAAAATACTCACATTGAACAGGAATGATTACGGAATCAGCAGCGGTTAGCGAGTTCAAGGTAATCAAGCCCAAAGAAGGAGAGCAATCAATGATTATGAATTCATAATCATCTTTTATTTTACCCAATGCAGCACGCATCATGTGTTCTCGATGTGGGAGGTTAATCATTTCAATTTCAGCACCAACTAAATCGATGTGAGCAGGCAAAAGGTCCAAATTTGGAGAATTTGTCTTAATTATGATATCTCTTGGGTTAATTTCGTTTACTATACACTCGTAAATACTTGTTTTCACGCTTTTAGGGTCAACCCCTACACCTGAAGTAGAGTTTGCTTGAGGATCAGCATCAACCAATAAAACCTTTCTTTCTAAAACACCCAAAGCCGCTGCCAAATTAATGGAAGTTGTTGTTTTTCCTACGCCACCTTTTTGATTGGCTACTGCTATTATTTTCCCCATAGTTTTTCTTTCTTAACGTTTTTTCTTCAAAAGCACTTATCAACAGAAAATGCGATTGTTAAAACAATAGCGTATATCTGAAGTTAATTTAACGATGATATACTTTTCATGTTGTGATGTCCGCAGCAATCTTTCAATTTGCACTCTATAGCTTAAGTGTTTGAAATTAAATTAACTACTGGATATTTATTCTTAGAAAAGTGTTTTAACCGTTTATCTCGTTCGCACATTAAAAGTACTGTTTTCATTGCTTTTTAAACAGAAAGGCGCCTTGTGTTTTTAAACAAAGTTATGTTCATATGAAATCGAATAAAGTTGGGGAGTGTTTTTTAGAAGAATCCTTTTCACTTCCATATTTTTGTTGAGAATATGAAGCGAAGATATTTTGTCTATTTGACTTTTAAAGGAACAGATTTTCACGGTTGGCAGGTTCAACCGAATGGAAGAAGTGTGCAAGGAGAATTGGAAAAGGCACTGCGTACTTTGTTGCAAGAAAAAATAGCCCTTTCGGGAGCCGGCAGAACAGATACTGGTGTGCATGCAAAATGCATGATTGCTCATTTTGACACTGACCAAAATATCGTCAATGACAATTTTATATTCAACCTAAACAACCTATTAGTTGATTCTATTTCAATTGATAGTTTAAGAGAAGTTAAATTTGATTTTCATGCTCGATTCGATGCTATTAGTCGAACATATCAATATGTTATCACACCAAAGAAAGACCCTTTTCAATCTGAATTTGCCCATCGGTATACCAAAAAAATGGACATTGATTCAATGAATATTGCCGCTAAAAAGATGCTGGGAGAAAGAGATTTTTCATGTTTCTCAAAGTCGAAAACACAGACGTATACCAATAATTGTAATTTGCAAAAGGCGGAATGGAGGGAAAGAGATGGCCTATTTATTTTTGAAATAAAAGCGAATCGGTTTTTACGAAATATGGTGCGAGCTATAGTTGGGACCTTATTAGAAGTAAATGAAGGAAAGCGGACCATGGAAAGTATTCCGGAATTATTAGAAAGTAAGAACCGATCCAACGCAGGGGTTTCCGCTCCGGCAAAAGGCTTGTATTTGGTTGATATTGAATATCCATCTAAGGGATTTATTTAGATAATTTTGCAGCATGAGTGAAGTAAGTGGAAAGGCGTGGGATTTGAAGTTATTTCAAAGGGTATTTAAGTATGTGCGGCCTTATCGCAAAGAATTCTACTTTACAGCATTATTGGTTGTTGTACTTGCTATATTGGCCCCTATACGACCATTTCTTATTCAACACATGATTGATGAGAAGGTATCAGTATCCGACATCCAGGGGATTCGAAACATTACATTACTGCTTATTGGAGTGATGATCTTTGAGGCAATTATTCAGTTCTATCAGTCGTACTTAGCAAATTGGTTGGGGCAAACCATTATAAAAGACATTAGGGTTCAACTTTACCAGCACCTGTTATCGTTTAAACTAAAGTATTTCGACAGAACGCCAATTGGAACGATAGTTACTCGAAATGTATCTGATATTGAAACCATATCAAATATATTTGCACAAGGGATTTTGGTCATATTTGGCGACATATTGAAGCTTTTGGCAGTGGTAGTTGTTATGGCTTACACCGATTGGTTGTTGACCTTAATTGCATTGCTCCCAATTCCAATTTTAATTTTCGCAACAAGTATTTTTAAGAAGGTTATTAAGAAAGCTTTTCAAGACGTTCGTACCCAAGTTTCAAAATTAAATTCCTTTGTCCAAGAGCGAGTTACGGGTATGAAAATCATTCAAATATTTAACCGAGAAAAAGTAGAATCGGCTCAGTTTGAAACGATGAATAGGAAACACAAGGATGCTCATATTCGAACGGTTTGGGCCTATTCCATATTTTTTCCAATAGTTGAAATGCTTTCGGCTTCTTCATTAGGGCTTTTAGTTTGGTGGGGAACAAAAGGTGTAATTGCAGGACACACTTCTTTGGGAGATTTAATTGCATTCATTCTTTACATTCACATGCTGTATCGTCCAATACGGCAATTAGCTGATCGTTTCAATACACTGCAATTAGGTATGGTTAGCTCAGAGAGAGTATTTAAGGTTTTAGATACGGAGGCTTCAATAGAAAATCAAGGAGGTTTTGTGAAAGAAAAGTTAGATGGATTGATTGAGTTTAAAAATGTTTGGTTTGCTTACGTGGAGGATGATTATGTGTTACGAGATGTTTCTTTTGAAGTAAAACCTGGAGAAACGGTTGCTTTTGTTGGCGCCACAGGTTCTGGTAAAACATCGACTATTAACTTATTGGGAAGGTTTTACGAGTTTCAGAAAGGAGAAATAAAGGTGGATGGAGAAGATATTCGAAATTACTCCTTGGAGAATTTGAGGCAAAATATGGCGGTGGTTTTGCAAGATGTATTTTTATTCTCGGATACCATCTTGAATAACATCACGCTGAACAGTCCTGACATATCAAAGGAGTCGGTAATTGAGGCCTCAAAGAGGGTGGGAGCTCATGAGTTTATCTCTAAGCTTCCCGGTACTTATGATTATGATGTAAAAGAAAGAGGAGCAACACTATCCGTAGGGCAACGACAACTTATTTCATTTATTAGAGCCTATGTGCATCATCCAAGTATTCTTATCTTAGATGAAGCAACCTCTTCGATCGATACTGAGTCAGAAATATTAATTCAAAAAGCAACAGACATATTAACTGAAGGTCGCACTTCAATTGTTATTGCACACCGGTTGTCTACTATCCAAAAAGCAGATAAAATTATTGTATTAGAGGCAGGTAGAATTATTGAGCAAGGAACGCATCAAGACTTGCTAGCCATGAATGGTCAGTATAAGAAGTTGTTTGAACTTCAGTTTTCAGAAGTGGAATTAGGATAATTTCATAAATTCTAACTTTAGGAAGTAAAAGCTTATACTTTATCGAAGAATATCCAAGTGCCGTTGGTTTAGATAAAGTCATGCTAAATAGAGCAGTAACGTTAAATCTAAGTCCAACGCAAGATAAATTGTCATTGAATTGTGCCAATTATAAAAACCGAAACGAGGTGTATCACCTAGTTGATATCTAAGGTAGGTAGGTTAATGCACGAAGGGGGGAAGTTTCTTTAATATTTAGATGTAAGTAGGTTGAGTAAGGAATGGATAAAATAGCTGGGCATAAAAGGCAGCTGCAGCTGCCTTTTTTTACACCCTAATTCCCATCACACAAATATCATCTACTTGTTCATGGTCAGCTCTCCAACTTTGGAAGTCCAAATTCAATAAATCATATTGCTCTTCTAAGGGCTTGTCGTGTATTTTGATTAATAATTCTTTCATTCGTCGTTTCATGTATTTCTTACCAAAGGGACCTCCAAATTGATCTTGGTAGCCGTCAGAATAAAGGAATATCATATCATCTTTTTGAATGTCTATAATTTGGGTGGTAAATTCAATATTAATTTTGCTATATCCAACGTGCTGTTTATCTGCTTTTACTTCTGATACAATTCCATTTCGAACAATTGTGATAGGTGAGTTGGCTCCTGAAAAGTATAGCGTTCGCTTATCTTCAGACATGGCACAAATTGAAACGTCCATTCCGTCATAAATATGGCTATCTGTGCTTGAACGGAATAAATCAGCTAATTTTCGTCTGGCGAATTCTAATACTTCGCCCGGACTATTGACCTGTTCATCTGCAAAAGCATCACGAATTAAACTGTTGCATAAAAAACTCAGCATTCCACCAGGAACGCCATGTCCCGTGCAATCTGCAACAACAAAAGTTGTTAGAATACCCAATTGAGTGGTTCTAAATTTATCTATAAGGTAAAAATCTCCACTTAAAACATCTCTTGGATTAAAAAAGATAAAGGTGTCTGGATACAGCGCATAGATTTCTTTAGTGGATAATAATATGCAATTTTGTATGTTTTTAGCATAAGAAATACTTTGATTTATTTCGTTATTCTGCTGCTCGATTAACAAGTTAGCAGATTTAACTTCAGTAATATCTCGAGAAACTCCAGAGTAACTTATTACTTTTCCGTTGGAATCTTTTATTGGGAATGCTCGGTCGTGAATCCAACGTGTTTTTCCGTTCGAAACTACTCTATACTCTATATTATACGAATCCCCTTTAAGTAATGATGCTTCAGCGTCCATCGTGATTCTTACATCATTTTTATGAACATATTCGGTGAAGAATGATTTATCTGAAGAGAAAAATTCCTGAGGTATACCCAAAACCTGCTCTGTATTGGGACTGATGTATTCAAAACGTTCTGTTCTAAAGTCAAATAAATAAAATAAATCGCTAATGGTATTCACGATAATTCGAAAGCTATCTTCACTTTTTTTCAATTTTAATTCGGCTTCTTTTCGTTTAGAAATATCACGAACGACACCTTGAAAACCAATTATTTCTTCAGAATTTGTAGAGGAGAATAAGGTGGTGACGTTTTGCCCTAGCCAAATGACTTCCTTGTCTTTGGTAACTCCCTTAAATTCGATATAGGTATCTTTTATTTTTTTTCTAAATTGATTGGCATAGAACTTTCTAACTCTATCTGAATCCGCAGCGTGCACTAAATCTGTAAAATAACTTCCAACTAATTCAGTATATGAATAGCCCATAATGGAACTTCCTGAATTATTTGCAAATGTCAATCTCCCCTCAAGATTTACTGTATAGATAATATCTTGAGCGTTGTTTAGGATGTTTTGAAATTCCTGCTCTTTGGCCTTTTCTTGAGTAATATCTCTTGAAATACCCATCGTTCCATGAAAATTTCCAGCTTGGTCATAAATTCGATTTGCCGATAAAAAGCTAACAAACAAGCTGCCATCCTTTCTTTTATTAACAATCTCACCCACAAAAACGCCTTCCTTATCTAGTGATTCGGCAACCTTCTGGATGTCATTCTCGGAATGATAGATTACTTTGTAATCTAAATTTTTGGCTTCATCTATATTGTAACCAAACTGTTGCTGAGCAGCTCGGTTGAATTCACCGATGTTTCCATGTTTATCATTGCTCATAATGATATTCATAGAACTGTTAAGGATGAATTTGTTTTTTGATTTTTCTTCTAACAGTTTTCTCTTTGTCTTTCCAATGTACAATGCTGTTACTGCCAATATAGTCATTAACAAGCACGCTATAACAAGTATTGTAAGAGTGACTTTCCAATAGGTGCTGAGCTCTAAGGAGCTTTTTCTTACAACGGTTCTACTTTCAAATATTAACTCATCACAAATCTCTTCAGCTGCCAGCAGCTGTTGCTGAAGAATTGTTTTTTTAATAAAATTTAAATTATCGTTGTTTGAGACTTCAACATTCTTGAAGACTGAATTTATGAATTGTAAGTCTTTAACTCCTGCGCTTAACTCAATACATTCGGCAACTAAGGTTTTATCTACTTTCTCATTTTTGCTTAACTGCGTTACTGCTTTCTCCGCGTTTTTTCTCAACTGCACCGTAATGCCGATAAAATTTACTTTCTGCGAAATAAAATTTTGAATTGAATTAACTTGGTAAATAAGAACTATACTAGTCCATATAAAAACGATAGAAAGTATTAAAATTGCCAATAAAGAAAATACAGTTTTTTTGCTGTTTTTATTTTCTATTTTCATTGCATTGGAAGAGTATGGAGTTACCATTTTTATTTATTGAAATAATAGAACGGAGATAAGATTGTTACCTTGAATAATCGACAAAGGCTTGTTTTTGTCCAACAAAAAATTACTTTTATATTTTATTAAGCTATGCTGCACTACAAATTATATAATCACCCTTCTTCGATAGAAGTAGTTACCTTTATTCATGGGGCAGGAGGTAGCAGTGCAATTTGGTTTAAACAACTAAGGGCATTTAAAGAGAAATATAATGTTCTTTTAATTGATTTAAGAGGACATGGGAATTCTAAAAAAGGATTCTTCAATAAGTTAAAGCGCTATAATTTTAAGGTGGTAGGCGATGATGTAATTGAGGTATTGAATTTCTTAAAAATTGAGTCTGCCCATTTTATAGGAATTTCTTTAGGTACCATCATTATTCGTGAAATTGCAGAACGGTTTCCGAGTAAGGTGAAATCTATGATTCTGGGAGGCGCCATCATGAAGATGGATGTAAAAGGCCAAATTCTAATGCGTTTTGGTAATCTATTTAAATCGGTATTGCCGTACATGGTTTTATATAAATTATTTGCTTTTATTATTTTACCTCGAAAAAATCATAAAAAATCAAGAGATATATTTGTAAACGAGGCAAGAAAGTTGGAACAGAATGAGTTTAAGAAGTGGTTTGCCCTTGTTGCCGAAGTCAATCCATTGTTGCGCTTCTTTAGATTAAATGAAATAAGCACGCCAACGCTATACATTATGGGGGAGCAAGATTATATGTTTTTACCTGCAATTCGAAAAATAGTAAGTGAACATTCATCTGCAAGCCTTGAGGTTGTAGCCAATTGTGGACACGTTGTGAACATTGAACAACCTGTAATTTTTAACCAAAAGGTCATTCAATTCTTACCGTAAAACGCAATACGCAATGGAGCCAAACTGTAAAAATTGTGGCATAGGTTTATATGGCAGTTATTTTTCCAATTACGTATAACGTTCAAATAACAAGTGGTTTATGGCAAAATAGTCCGTCGGATGGCTCTTGGCAAACCTATCTAATTTTAAGAGGAGGTTTCTGCATACCACCTTCGCTTTGATTAAAAATCCGCGAAAGGTTATTTCTGAGTACTGGAGTGGAATTACCATTCTATATGCATATTCTTTTCGTTTTTGTTTAGGCAACGATTTATACATTACTGTATTTGTATACAAGGACTTACGATGAAATAGGAAAATTGACTGTAGAAATGAACGGGGGAAATGCAGCACATAATTTGTTCGCCGCAAAGTATACAAAGTTTCTAAAGCAATGCATGAGTGTCACGTATCTTGTTTTAAAACCCTTTTTTGCAGTAGGAACAAAGTTTATTTACCGGAAACACAAACTGGATTTTGCTGAGCACCTCATTTTAAATTCTTTCTCACAGGGCACTTTTATTGCGATTGGCTTACCTGAAATGATGAGTTAGCTTGCCGTTCCGCATGAGGCGTATCAAATAGTAAGTGCAGTAAGTATAGTTGTAGGTGTTTAAGTTGTTTCTTATGTGAACTCGAGCTTTTTTTAAGAAAACATCTTTATTTCCATTTTAAAATACCTTACGGTCCTAGTAATCATGATGATGTCTCTCTTGTTATTGGATTGATTTGCATACTTATTCATATTTCTGCTCATAAAATTCGCAGGATTCGAAAATGTTTACCAAAGCATGAAAACTGCAGTGGAGGCTGTAAAAGCCGTCGAGCTAGTTCAATAGTCAATACTTCCTCTAATCCTCCAACATAATATTTAAAATCTCTTGCGCAGCTTTCGAAATCTTTGTTCCTGGACCAAAAATACCGGCTACGCCAGTTTTCCATAAAAAATCATAATCCTGCTCAGGAATTACGCCGCCAACAATTACCATTATATCTTCACGGCCATAGCCTCTTAATGCGTCCATTACTTGAGGAACGAGTGTCTTGTGACCTGCTGCCAGCGAAGAAATACCAATGATGTGTACATCGTTCTCCACCGCCTGCTTTGCAGCTTCCTCGGGGGTTTGAAATAAAGGGCCAATGTCAACATCAAAACCAATGTCTGCAAAAGAAGTAGCAATGACTTTAGCACCACGATCGTGACCATCTTGGCCCATTTTGGCTACCATTATTCTCGGTCTACGTCCTTCTTTTGCTTCGAACTTGTCAGTTAACAGTCTTGCTTGTGTAAAATCAGTATCGCCCATAGCTTCTTGTGAATATACTCCTGAAACAGATTTAATTTCAGCCTGGTAGCGGCCAAATGCAGCCTCCATAGCGTCCGAAATTTCGCCTAAGGTAGCTCTTTCTTTTGCTGCTACGATGGCTAATTCTAGTAGATTGCCTTCGTCTGAGGCGGCAGCTTTTGTAAGGTCATCCAAGGCTTTTTTAACTTTCTCAGTATCTCGAGTGGCTCGAATTTGTTCAATTCGTTCAATTTGTTCTTTCCGAACTTTATCGTTGTCAACATCTAAAATATCGATTTTCGACTTTTCGTTGGTAGTGTATTTATTTACGCCAACGATTACATCTTTAGTACTATCTATTCTGGCTTGTTTTCTGGCAGCTGCTTCTTCAATTCTCAATTTTGGAACGCCTTTTTCGATGGCTTTTGCCATTCCTCCTAATCCTTCCACCTCTTTAATCAACTTCCACGCTTTTTCAACTAGTTCATTGGTAAGTGATTCCACATAATAAGAACCACCCCAAGGATCAACGACTTTTGTAATATCAGTTTCCTCTTGTAAATAAATTTGTGTATTTCTTGCAATTCTAGCTGAAAAGTCAGTCGGTAAGGCCATCGCTTCATCCAATGCATTGGTATGTAAACTCTGAGTTCCTCCAAAAGCAGCAGCCATGGCTTCAATGCAGGTTCTTGCAACATTGTTGAATGGATCTTGCTCCGTTAGGCTGTAGCCCGAAGTTTGGCAGTGCGTTCTCAACGCCATGGATTTGGGATTAGTGGGATTGAATTGTTTCACCATTTTTGCCCATAGCATTCGACCAGCTCTCATTTTAGCAATTTCCATAAAATGATTCATGCCGATTGCCCAAAAGAACGACAAGCGAGGAGCAAACTCATCAATTTTTAAACCCGCTGCAATTCCTGTTTTTAAATACTCTAAGCCGTCTGCTAAGGTATATGCTAATTCGATATCAGCGGTGGCTCCGGCTTCTTGCATGTGGTAACCAGAAATGCTAATGGAATTGAATTTGGGCATTTTATCTGCGGTATATTGGAAAATATCTGCAATAATTCTCATGGAAGGCAAAGGAGGATAGATGTAGGTATTTCTTACCATAAACTCCTTTAAAATATCATTTTGAATGGTTCCACTGAGTTGGTCTGGCGAAACTCCTGATTCTTGAGCGGCAACAATATAAAATGCCATAATTGGTATAACTGCTCCATTCATAGTCATAGAAACGGACATTTTATCTAACGGAATTTGGTCAAATAAAATCTTCATGTCCTCTACAGAATCAATAGCTACTCCTGCTTTTCCCACATCACCAACCACTCTAGGGTGGTCAGAATCATAGCCTCTGTGTGTTGCCAAATCAAATGCCACCGAGAGACCCTTTTGGCCTGCTGCTAAATTTCTGCGGTAAAAGGCATTGGAATCTTGAGCCGTTGAAAAGCCGGCATATTGCCGAATCGTCCATGGTCGCATCACGTACATGGTAGAATAGGGGCCACGTAAATAAGGCGCAATTCCGGCAATGTAATTTACCTGCTTTAAGGAAAAGATATCTTGCTCAAAGTAAGCCGATTTTAGCTCAATTTGTTCTGCCGTATGCCAAGCGCTTTTTTGAACGTCTTCAGTAGTTTCAAGGCTGTGGGTTAAAGGTTTAAATTCCGGTCTCATGCTTTTACTTCTTTTGATAAAACTTTAGCTGCAATACCATCTGTTTTGTTTGCTGCTACTTTCAAATCCTTTGATGTTGTGTTTTCAAATCGATTAACACCTACGAAACTTCGTTCGTTTGACTTGTATTTTGATAATCGACTTTGATGACTGTTGTTTAATTCATCCCCTAATTTTCCGCTGTTGTGGTAGGCCAACAAACCTCCTTGTTTCTCAACTTCTAAAAATAAATTCCATGCCTTTTGTGCTAGTTCTGCACTCAGCTGCTCAATGTAGTAGGAGCCATTCGCTGCATCTCTTACTTGCTCAAATGAAGACTCTTCCTTTAAGATAAGAGGAATGTTCTTCGACATTCGCCTTCCTAAGGAGCTGGATTTTTCAAGGGCATCAAAAGCGGGTAAACTCACCAAATTACAATTTCCTAAAACTGCCGACATGGCTTGAGAGCTTAATCTTAATAAGTTGGTATGTGGATCTTTATGCGACTGGTAGTATTTTGAAGCGTCACCCCAAATTACAATTCTGTGTTTTGTGTTGTATTGTTTGTAAAGTTGGTCTACTAAGAAATGAAATGCTCGGCCTTTTGCAATTTCTGTAAAGTAAGAATTCCCATAGCCCAACTTAAAGATGAAACTTCTTGCAACTGCATCCGCTGTGTAGCCTTCTTCCGTCATTTTATCGAAATACTCTACTGCATGAGATAGCGTGTAAGCTAATTCTTGAACAATTGTGGCTCCTGCTTCTTTGTAAACACTGCCGTCAACTAATAAAAAATGATCCGGTTTAAGGTCATTCAGTCGGACTTGAAAAAGAGCTTTTAGGGCTGCTAAATTTTCTTCAGCATACGGCTTATTTACCAGTAGCTCTTTTATCGGATCTACCAAAAATCGTTTGGGTAAATTGGTTATATCAATTTGATTTAAAAAGAAATATATTTTTTTATCTACTGGTTTAGAGTTAAGAAAACATTTATAGTTTGTTGCATTCTCAATAAAGGCAAAGTCCAATCCGTTTTTTAAACTCTCCGAAACCATTTCAACTGCAGTTTCATCTGCTGCATCAAAAAGCTGCACGTTGCCCCAATGGGTCGATTTTTTTTGAGCCGCCTGAATTGCTTTTATTAAATCATTGTCGGCAATGCTTTCGGCAGCATAGATTGGTTGATGTTTAATCCCATTTTCATCTTCCCAAACCAAGGTTTCTTCGTAATTCTTCCCCTTTAAATCTTTTATTATTTTCTCTTTCCATTCACTAAGTGAACTGGTGTCAAATTCTTCGAAAAGCGATGTTTGCTCCATAATTCCATCTTTTAATAGCTGTACGAAAATACTCAATACTATTCTATTTGGTGCCGAAAACTGCGTGCTTTTCTAATGAAAAGTAACTACATTTACTATGACTAAAAGCTAAAGATGTGATAGACTTAGAAGCAGAAAATAAGGAACTAGGAAGAAAGTATAGAGCATTATTAAGAGTTAGTAAGGCAGTAGATAATAAAGAAGACAAGGCAAGGATTCGAAAGGCTTTTGATGTAGCAATAGAAGCGCACAAAGACATGCGCCGAAAATCTGGAGAGCCCTATGTATACCATCCTATTGAGGTGGCAAGAATTGCGGCAGAAGAAATTGGTTTGGGAACGACTTCTATTGTTTGTGCTTTGTTGCATGATACTGTTGAAGATACTGACATTACACTAGATGATGTAGAGCGTTTATTTGGCAAGAAGGAGCGGATGATTATTGATGGGTTAACCAAGATATCTGGAGTGGTGGACTACTCTGTTTCGATGCAAGCCGAGAATTTCCGAAAAATTTTATTGACTTTATCAGATGATGTTCGAGTCATTCTTATCAAGTTGGCCGATCGATTGCATAACATGAGAACCCTGGATGCTATGCGCCGAGACAAGCAGTTAAAAATTGCTTCAGAAACCATCTTTTTATATGCTCCTTTGGCTCACCGTTTGGGTTTGTATGCGCTGAAGACCGAGCTCGAAGATTTGTCATTAAAGTACACTGATCCTGAAATATATGAGGAGATAACAAATAAGCTGCAAAAGTCTAAAGCTGTTAGAACAAGGTTTGTGAATCAGTTTAGTTTGCCAATAAAAAAAGAGTTAGAAAGACAAGGCTGTGATTTTAGCATTAAGGCTCGGACAAAGTCGGTTTACTCCATTTACAATAAGATTAAAACAAAGCATGTAAGCTTTGAAGAGATTTACGATGTATTTGCTATTCGAATTATATTAGAAACAGCGCCAGAGCGGGAAAAAGCGGTGTGTTGGAATACTTATTCTATTGTAACAGATTTTTACCAACCTAATCCTGACCGATTAAGAGATTGGGTTTCAACTCCCAAAGGGAATGGATATGAATCCTTACATACAACAGTAATGAGCCCCGGGGGCAAGTGGGTAGAAGTCCAAATTCGTTCAAAACGAATGGATGACATTGCGGAAAAGGGGTTTGCCGCGCATTGGAAGTATAAAGAAGGAGCACAGGAGTCTAGCTTTGATAGTTGGATTAATAAAATTCGGGACCTATTAGAAAATCCAGATTTGAATGCTGTCGACTTTATTGACGATTTTAAATTGAATTTATTTTCGGAGGAAATATTTGTTTTTACTCCGAATGGAGAAATTAGAAGTTTACCAAAAGGCGCTTCAGCCTTAGATTTTGCTTTTGAAATTCATACGGAAGTGGGCTCGCATTGCATGGGAGCAAAAGTGAATCACAAATTAGTTCCGCTAAGTACAGAGTTAACTAGTGGCGATCAAGTGGAAATTATCACCTCTAAGAAGCAAAAGCCAAATGAAAGTTGGTTAGACTATGTAACTACAGGAAAGGCTCGCTCTCGTATTAAATCTGCGCTGCGGGAAGACAAGCGATTGTTGGCAAAAGAAGGGAAGATTGGTTTTAATAAATGGCTGAAGAAGCATAAAATTAGCAACAACGAGGAAAATATCAAGCGTTTACTGACCTTCTTTAGTTCGCCTTCGTCCTATGAATTGCATTACCAATTTGAAATTGGGAAATTAAAGTTGAGTAAAATTAAAGACCTCCAAATTGAAAGTGGCCAAATTTTAGGAAAATCAACAGAAATGAGGTCTAGAGAAGATTTCGCTGGTGTTTTAAAGCGGACAAATGCCAAAGAAGAATCGTTGGTCATAGGTGAAAATATGGATCACTTCGATTATAAAATCTCGCCTTGTTGTAACCCAATTCCCGGCGAAGAAGTGTTCGGATTCATTACCATTAAAGACGGTATAAAAATTCATAAAACAAACTGCCCGAATGCAGTTCAATTAATGTCAAACTTCGCATACCGTATCGTGAAAGCAAGATGGACAAGCCAGCAAAAAATTGCGTTTCTAGCGGGTTTAAAAATTACAGGAATCGACGAAGTTGGATTGGTCAACAATGTCACTAAGGTTATTTCTAATGAGTTGAATGTTAATATGCGAAGTATTAGTTTTGATTCACAAGATGGTGTTTTTGATGGCACTATCATGGTCTTTGTTCACGATACAAAACACTTAAAAGAATTGAAGGCGAAACTTCGACAAATTGAAGGAGTTATTAACGTAACTCGAATAGATTCATGAAAAGTTAGAAATAGAATGAGGCATATTTAATATAAAATTTATTTATAGCTACTATAAATAATATAAATATGAACTTATACAGTTCATTTTCTATTTTTGTTAAAAAATGAATTTAAAGAATAGTACTAAAGTCTTATTTGGAATTTGCTTGTCTCTTATATTGTTTTCTTGCGGAAGCAAAAAGTCAACTACTTTTATTGTGCCTGCAACCTTAACCTCCGATGGTCCCTTTTTTGAAGGAGCAAATAGTTTAATGTCTCCAATAACACTTGATTTAAAGCAGTTAGTGAAGGACGAAATGTTTAAAGAAGCATCCTCTATCCAATTGATGGGAGTAGAGCTCCTTGTGAATGATAAAAATGTTACTGATTTATCTGTTTTTAAAAATGCAACATTGCAGTTTGTAGGCGATGTAAACACCATGACAACTGTTGCGATTCTTAATCCCTTAGTCTTCATAGAAAATACTGCAACGTTAGTAACAAGTGAAGAGGCAGAGCTGAAGCCATTTTTTGATGAAAAAGAGTTTACGGCTTTATTAGATTTAGATTTCAAGAACGATGAATACTGGGAAGGTTTATCGGTTAAGGTTAACATGAGTTTTAAAGTAGAATACTAAATAATAACAATATGAAAAAGATAATTTCGATAGGTTTATTGCTGTTCGCAATGGTAGCAAGTGGTTCATTAATTGCTCAAGAAGAGGGAGATAAGTTAATTGGCATTTGGGAGCCGAGTCACGGTAAAGCCAAAGTTAAAGTGGAAAAAATTGGGAGTAAGTATTATGGAAAAATCGTTTGGTTAAAAGAGCCGGTTGACCCTGAAACGAATGCCGCTAAGGTGGATAAAAACAACCCGGATGAAAAAATGCGAACGAAACCTTTAAGAGGTTACCGAATTCTGAAAGACTTTCAGTACACAGAAAATAACGAATGGACTGAGGGAACCATCTACGATCCGGAGAATGGCAATACTTATAGTTGTATTATTAAAATGACAGATGAAAATACCTTGGACATCAGAGGGTTTATTGGTATTCAAACCTTTGGAAGAACAGATATTTGGAAGCGTTTGAAAATGCAGTCAAAGAAAAACTAATTAACCGTTTAAGCTAAAATAAATTATATGTTTCGTCAAAAAATTGCATTAGTTAGTTTATTGTTTTTGTTTCAAGCTGTTTCAGCACAATCAGATACAACGGCTATACAGGAAGAAGAAGAGGATTACAGTATGTACGACAATCTTGATTTTGTGGATGAAGCAGCGAAGCGATTCGCTCCTGCAAAGATTAAGGGAATTAGCCCGGCAAAGTTAATTTCTATTGGCTACGATTTTCAAGGAAGCTATAAGATTACGGCAGCTGCTTTTGGTAGCTCTGAAGAGCAAACAGCAACCGTCAATTCCACACAAGGGATTAGAGTCGAAGCCAATATTCCAGTTATTTCCAAAAACAACTTAATTGTTCAAGTTGGGGCAAGGTTGTGGGACATTAATTACGATTTTGACCAACCACAAAATTTAAAGAATAAGCTTTTAACCACCCTAAATCAAAATGATTTGGCTTCTGTTGGGTTAAATACTACTATTTACAAGCCGTTAAGTGAAAAGAGCTTTTTGCTTTTCAAAATTTCAGCAGATATGAATGGTGATTATGCTTTTGATGAGTTTCAGAACATGCGTTATACGCGTTATTCTGTAGCTGCTTTGTGGGGAAAAAGACCAACAGATAACAAACAATGGGCGCTCGGTATCTCTCGAACGTACAGAGCAGGGGAGATGAACTACATTCCTGTAGTTCTTTACAATTGGACATCAGCAAATAACACCTGGGGAACGGAAATATTATTCCCGGCAAGAGCACACATGCGTTACACGGTAAACACCAGAAGCATGTTCTTTTTAGGATATGAATTGGAAGGAAATAGTTTTAGAATTGGGAACCAGGGTTTGGCATCACCCGATCAAAATATTGATGAATTGGAGATCCGACGCAGCGAGCTGCGTTTCAGGTTGATGTATGAACGTCAGATTAAGGGCTTTCTTTGGCTTTCTGCACAAGCAGGCTACCGATATAACTATTCGTACAATGTAGATCAGTTAGACGACGGCGATGAATTTTTTAGAGGTTTTGCAGGGGAACAAGAGTATATTCAAGAAAACGATTTGACAAATCCACTGTATGTTAGTTTTAGCATCAACTTGGTGAGTCCTTAAGCATTTGCTAACCCATATAAAATAAAAATGGGCACTTGTTGCCCATTTTTTTTGCCCTAAGGTTTTGAGTATTTTGATAGCCTTAGTTTGTAGGGCCTTATTTTCGTTTAAAAAATTTCTCAATTTATTTATGTTTCTCCTTTTTTTACCTTAAAAAGAAAGTTGTTAAACCAGGCTTACTACCGATATAATTATCTAATGTTCCCAATATTTCGGGACTATTGCGCGCTCATTCTTAGTTTGCTTGCACTGAATTCTTTTGGGCCTATGGCTTTAGTTACACACAGGCGCCTGCGTTTCATCCAATTTGAACAGAATAAGTTAAGAGATAAAACTCTGAGAAGATAGGGTCTGCTCTTAGTTTTGTTTCTGCATGTGTTGAACAAGTTTCACCAAAACCTAAAGCAGGTTCAAAGAGAAACCATTATTTTCCTCTTTTAACCAGAAGTTTTTAAAGTAACTTCTAAATAATAAGTCTCTTGGGCCACTTCCTTTTTTTAAATGTATAAAACCTTCCTTCCAAAAAAATGATGGCTATTTAGCCGTATACTACTTATTAATAGCGGTCTAACCGACACTCAGATTAGTAGTTTGAGCTCTCTCAAATTGGAATTACCCTGTTCTAAACCCAATCAAGACAGCAAATTTTTCCGTTAGAAATTTTTCAAAAGTAATTTATCTGAGGTACGTATCGTCATCGCTTATTACCGCTCTAAAAACATCGAGAATCAGCAATTTTTTGTTTTTTCTCTACTTTTGCCGTCAGAAAGATACTAAAGCACAGAATAGAACAATTAATAGGGATAGACTTCTCATTTCTTTTTTTGCAAAAAAAAATAAACGTATTCACGCAGCCAGGGTGTTACTATTTTATTGATGGTTTATTTGATGTAAACTTTACTTTAAACGTCCTTGTTAGTAACCTTCAATGAATGGTTAAAAACTTATTCATACTATTCCCAATTAGAGCGTAAGATTTTGATGAATTAAATTACTTTTGACCCTTAACTACTAATAATGTCTTCTAGTCTAGAAACAGTTGAAAAAGTAAACGAGATTTTCTCTACCTATTTAGAGAAAAATGGGCATCGGAAAACTCCGGAACGCTTTGCTATACTGAATGAAATATACAGTCAGGAAGGCCATTTCGACATTGAAACATTGTACATTTCAATGAAGAATAAGAAGTATCGGGTAAGTCGCGCTACGTTATATAACACCATTGATTTATTACAAGCTTGTAACTTGGTTCGGAAGCACCAATTTGGCAATAACATTGCCCAATTTGAGCGATCTTACGAATACAAGCAGCACGATCATTTAGTGTGCACCAAATGCAATAAAGTAATCGAGTTTTGCGATCCGAGAATACAAAATATTAAATCTACCGTAGGAGAATTATTGGATTTTAAGATAGTGCATCATTCCTTAAATTTATATGGAATATGCAGCTCTTGCGACAATTTAGAATCAAAAATTTAGAACAAATCAGATGAAAGTTGATGTTTTATTAGGTCTTCAATGGGGAGACGAAGGGAAAGGAAAAGTGGTGGATGTATTAACGCCTGATTACGATGTAATCGCAAGGTTTCAAGGAGGCCCAAATGCTGGACATACCTTGGAATTTGATGGTATTAAACATGTATTAAACACCATTCCTTCTGGTATTTTTCACAGCAATAAAATGAACGTGGTTGGCAATGGAGTTGTGATTGATCCTATTCTTTTTATGAAGGAGGTGGATGCCTTAAGAGTAATGAAGGTGCCAATTAATGATCGAATGGTAATTTCTAGAAAAGCACATTTGATTTTACCAACGCATCGTTTGTTAGATGCTGCTTCTGAGCAAGCAAAAGGCAAAAAGAAGATTGGTTCAACCTTAAAAGGAATTGGTCCAACATATATGGACAAAACCGGTCGTAACGGCTTAAGAGTAGGAGATATTGAATCAGCCAACTTCGAAGAGCGGTACAACAATCTAAAAGAAAAACACATCCAATTGCTAAGTCAGTTTGATTTCGAATACGACTTGAATGAAATGGAGACAGAATGGATGAGCAGCATTGAGCGATTTAAATCTTTTGTTTTAGTGGACAGTGAGCACTTGATTAATGCCCAAAAGAAAGTGGGCAAGCGGATTTTAGCAGAAGGAGCTCAAGGAACTTTGTTAGACATTGATTTTGGATCTTATCCATTTGTTACTTCATCCAACACAATTACTGCAGGAGCTTGCACTGGACTAGGTATTGCACCAAACCAAATTGGAGAGGTATACGGTATTTTCAAAGCCTATTGCACTAGAGTAGGAAGTGGTCCATTTCCTACAGAATTAGAAGATGAAGTAGGAGAGCGCATGCGAAAAGTGGGTCATGAGTTTGGCGCCACTACTGGGAGGCCACGAAGATGTGGCTGGATTGATGTACCTGCATTAAAATACGCGTGTATGATTAATGGAGTCACTCAATTGATTATGACAAAGGCGGATGTACTCAGTGAATTCGAAACGATTAAAGTGTGTACTGGGTATAAATACAAAGGCGAAGTAATTGATTTCATGCCTTTTGATGTAGTTGGAGAAGAGCTAGTTCCAGTGTACGACGAGCTAAAAGGTTGGTCGGAAGATTTAACAAGTTTGAGTTCTATTGATGAAATTCCTGCAACACTTCAAGCTTACATAGATTATTTGGAACGAACTTTGGAAACACCGATCACAATTGTTTCTGTGGGACCAGACAGAAGCCAAACATTGAGGAGAGAAAGCACATGGGCAACCGCATAAAAAATAGAAAATTTAACCGGCAAGCAATGTGCTTGCTGGCTTTGTTTCTTATGGGTGCCACTTCAATTTTTGCTCAAAAAAAAGAGCAAATTGAAATTATTCGAGCCGATGTATTAATTGGTTCTGAAAAAAAAGGAAAAAGTGCCCAACGTTTAATTGGCAATGTTCAATTTAAACATCAAAATGCACTGATGTATTGCGATTCAGCCTACTTTTATAAGACAACAAACAGCATTGATGCTTTTGGGAGTATTCGCATCAATCAAGGGGATACACTAAACCTTTACGGAGATTTTTTACATTACAACGGCAATGAAAAAATGGCAACCGTTACTGGGAAAGAGGTTCGTTTGGTAAGTCCTGACTTTAATTTAATAACGGATAAGTTACTGTATGATAGAGTAAATAACGTTGCTAGTTACAACACGGGTGCCGTTATTGAAAGTAAAAACGATAGCAATGTTTTAAAAAGTCAGCGAGGTGATTTTTACTCCAAACAATCTACTTTTTTATTTAAGAAGGACGTTGTATTGACCAATCCTGAATTTCAGATGCTTTCTGATACACTTCGTTATTATACCACAACAGAAGTGGTCAATTTTTTAGGCCCAACCACCATTACGAGCGATAGCAACCTTATTTACTGTGAAAATGGATGGTACGATACTAAGTTGGATCAATCAAAGTATTTTGCAAATGCATACATCCTTACAGATGGAAAGCTCTTGGAAGGAGATACCTTGTTTTACGATCGAAAGTTGGGTTTTGGGAAAGCAGACGGCAATGTTCAAATTACCGACACAGTTGAAAATGTAATTATTAGCGGTGAGCATGGTCGAATATTTGAAAAGAAAGATAGCGCCATTGTAACGGACAATAGTTTGCTTACACAGCTTTTCGATGAGGATACCCTGTTTATGCATGCAGATACCTTCAAAGTATACAAAACTCTGAGTGGAGATCAGTTCCTTTTTGCCTATTACGGAGTGAAAATCTTTAAAAGTGATTTACAAGGGAGCTGCGATTCCATTTCTTATTCGATGTCTGATTCTACCATTCGATTGTTTTATGAACCGATATTGTGGTCGGATGAGAACCAACTAACGGCTGATACAATTGACATTCGGACCAAAAATAACAAAATACACAGTTTGTATTTAAATAAGAATTCATTCATCATATCTGAGATTGATTCACTTCGCTACAATCAAATTAAGGGTAAAAACATGACTGGTTATTTCTCAAACGGTAAGTTGAAAACAATTATGGTGAAAGGGAATGGGCAAACTACCTATTACGGTCAAGATGATGCCAATAAATTTATTGGTGTAAACGTTGCTGAGAGCTCAGACATTCGTATCGTTTTGGGAGATAAAAGTATGGAGTCTATTACTTTCCTGAACAAACCAAATGCAAAAATGCATCCTATGGGTGAGTTAGATCCAGTAAACGAATTGCGTTACTCCGGTTTTAAATGGTTGATTTCAAAGAGACCAAAAAGTAAAGAGAGTTTGTTTAAGGAGTAAGATGGGAAGGTGAAGGAGGAAAGCCCATGCCCCTGTGCAGAGAAATTACGAATCAGATAATTAAGAATTACACACTTGGGAATTACGAATGTTCCTTTTTTTGTTACAAAGATCAACGATTGAATTAAAGAATAAAAACGAATTGTAAAAGTTACTGTTTTATGTATTTTCTTCGTGACGTATAGCCATTATTTAGGACGGGAAAAGTTATTGTGAGGCTTAAGCCTTTGCTGAGCAAGGTGAGGTAAAACTACCTGGTTCTTGGAGAGTAGAAATAAGAGATAAAGCTTGAAAAATAAAAGGTAAATTGGTGTTTCTCATTAACAAATAACGGTCAACGATTTTGGGATAATTTTAAGATGTAAATCTCGATTCGCTTCTCTAGGTTCTCCGTCTAAATGAAATTTACTGGCGTTAATAATTGTAATTTCCTCCGCCTCAATGTTTTCATAATATTTTGAAGCGGCTAAGCTTTTGTTAAAAAGCTTAGCTACTATGTCTGGAGTAACATGTGCGGGAAAAGGCCGAATTATGCACACATTTAATTTGCCATCTTCCATAGAAGCATCTGGAGCAATCCAAGCGTTGTTGCCATATTGACCGCCATTGGCAATGCTGAGTACAAATGCTTTTGTTTTTAGCTCTTTACCGTCAATAATCAAGTGGTATTCCTCTTCTTTGTACCCCATAAATTCGTTGATGGCAATTTGAGAGTAGGTCAAAAAACCTCGACTCCCGCTTTGAGAAAATTTCCAACCTACATGAGCATCAAACCCAAGACCTGCTGTAGTTAAAAATGCTTCATCGTTTAAAGTTGCGGTATCTACAATTTTAGTAGAAAAGCGGTTAATTAATCCAATGGCAGCTTTTACCGCAATTGGAATTTTGCGGTGACGGGCAAAACCATTTCCCGAACCAAAAGGCAAAACTCCTAAAGCAACCTTTGAGTGTACCAATGCTTTCCCAACTTCATTTACTGTTCCATCACCACCAACTGCAATTACAGCATCATAGCCGGCTGCAATGGCTTCCCTTGTTAATTCTGTTGCATGGCGGGCGCCCACTGTTTCTGTTACCTCATAATGAATCAAACTGTCTAATTCGGTTTTTAACAATTCAATGGCAGCCTTTTTTCCTTTAACACCGGAAATTGGATTCACAACAAACAAGATTTTCTTACTTTCCTTCATAGGTTAATTTGTTGCTGACAACTCTTGTTTGGTATTGTTGAAGGTAAGCTTTTAAGTGTTTTTCTACTGCAGCCTTTACCACCTGAAGATCTTCGTTGGTAGTGGCACTTAAGTCCTTTTTTAGGCTCGTATCGTTTTTCCAATTGTAAAACCCAATGGTCTTTTCACCGTCAAACTGCAAACAATAATCTGTTACAATAATCTGATAAATTCCATTCAAAAAGCTGATGGAAAAGTTCTTAGTGGTATCAAATGCCGAATGGCCAAAACTGAGCAGGGAGCTTTCTATTCCAAGTAAGTCTATGGTGGTAGGGTAAATGTCTGCCTGTTGTGTAATGTTGCGCATCAAGGTATCTGCCAAATACTTGGGGCAATAATAGGCTATTGGAATTCGATACATCCCAATAGCATTATTATACCATTGATTTACATTGGATTGGGTGTGGTCTGCCGTAATAATGAACAAGGTGTTTTCAAACCAATTCGTTTTTTTTGCACTGGTAAAAAACTGTTGTAAAGCATAATCTGCATAGCCTATGCTTTCATGAATTGGTAGCTCTCCTTTTGGGAATTTACCTTTATGTTTGAGCGGTATGGTATACGGATGATGTGAGGAGAGGGTAAAGATTCCGCCAAAAAAAGGAGCTTTCATGTTGGAAAATTCCCGGACACAATATTGCAAATAGGGCGCGTCAAAAATTCCCCAGTTGCCATCAAAATCAGTTTCATTCGGATAGTCATTTCTGCCATAATACTTCTCAATTCCAGCTATTTGAGTAAATGCTTGAAAGCCCATGGTTCCGTTTGCTCCACCATGGTAAAAGGCGGTGGAATAGCCATTGTTTCTCAAGGTTTTAGGTAAACTCTCTATCGTATTTCCACTGTATTTACTCGAAATGTATGACGTATTGCTCAGCGTTGGAATGCTGGATAAAATAGCAGGCAATGCTTCAATGGATTTTTTCCCATTCGCGAAAGCATGCTCAAAGACAATGCTTTTGGCTAAAATACTGTCTAAAAAGGGTGTGTATCCCTCACCTCCATTGTAAAACCCGATGTATTCTTGCGAAAAGCTTTCAACGATGATTAAAACTACATTCAAGTCTCTAGAGCTACTGTCTTTTGTGAACCGCAGAATGGGGTCATAAACTGAACTGAGTTCCTCTCCTTCAAAGTATTCTTGAACGACGATGCTCTCTTTATTTATTGATTTTATTAACGTAAAACTGGTATTAATAACCAGTGGAATATTTTGAGCTTTAGCGTATTGAGAAGCTTGAATGACATTCAATGGTTTTAACTGAATTCCACCACGAAAACCAATAAAAATTAACGCTGTAATAGGGAAACTAAAGAGTAAATACCTTTTCCAATTTAGGCGCTGCGTTTCAATTTTATCAATCCTTTCATACACTACTTTAACTAGCCATAAACAAAGCACAGCCAATACAAGTAAATACCAATAATCTGCTGCAAACTGCGGCAAAAGACGAATTACATCTTCTTCAATTCCTTTTGTAGAAAATAGGTCTGCAGTGGTGCGTTTTTGAGTGAATTTGAAATACTCAAAATCTAAGAAGTTGCTAAAAATAGCGGCAGCTGTGGAAATAAGGAATAATACTTTTTGAAAGAGGGTATTTGAACGAGGGAAAAACCAAAGAGAAACAAAATATGGCAAATATAAAATGGTAATGGTCATCCAATCGAAGCGAAAGCCACCAAGAAAATTAAGGACTTCTGGTTGAGGAAAGTAATTTGAATTGAACAGGTAAAAAAGCACTCTAAAAAGGCTAAACAACCAAAAGGCTAAAACAAATTTTAGCCCAAAAATGATGTAGGTTTTTACCAGTGAATTCATTGCTTGTAAAGGTAAGCAGAGTTAGAAGATTTTTTTAGTTGAAGTAGTTCTTTAGTTTCTTAGTGGGCCGATTTTGTTTGCTGAAAAGAGAAATGAGCTGCCTGTGAAAAAGTGCGAGCTTACATTAACGTTCTTAGGGTAGAAGAGAAATAGTGACCAATTTTTGTACTACGAGTGGGGCCATAACAATGCTGCTTCGTAGTGCTTTTGCAGCCCATGAAAAAAACGAGTAAAGCGTCCTTAGGCTTCATTTTTGCAACTATTCTGATTGATGTAATTGGAATTGGCATTATCATTCCGGTTATTCCTTCTTTAATAGAAAATTTAAATGGGGAAGGCTTGAGTGAAGCATCTAAAATAGGAGGGTGGTTGATTTTTTCTTACGCCATTATGCAGTTTTTCTTTGCTCCTGTACTGGGTGTTCTAAGTGATAAGTTCGGTCGGAAACCCATTTTATTAATTGCATTATTTGGGTTGGGTGTCGACTATTTTGTGCACGCTTTTGCAGCAAGCTTATTTTGGCTGTTTTTGGGAAGAATTTTGGCAGGACTTTGCGGTGCTAGCTTTACAGTGGCCGCTGCCTATATCGCCGATATTAGTACTCCTGAAAAAAAGCTCAGAATTTTGGATTGATTGGAGCAGCTTTTGGCTTGGGTTTTATTATTGGCCCTGTGTTGGGTGGAATAGCAGGGGAGTATGATGTAAAATATCCTTTCTTTATTGCAGGGGGCTTAACGTTATTGAACTTTGTATACGGCATTTTTGTGTTGCCGGAATCTTTAGAGCCTAGTAAACGTAAATCTAAAATTGACCTTGTAAAAGCAAATCCTTTGGGCTCTATTGTTCTGTTAACTCGAAACCAAGTTGTGGCAAATCTATCTCTCGCATTTTTCTTTCTTTATTTGGCAGGATATGCGGTACAGTCTACTTGGCCGTTTTACGGCATGTTAAAATTTTAATGGACAGAATCTATGGTGGGTTTATCTCTCGGAATTGTTGGCGTCGTTGTGGCCGTTGTGCAAGGGTTATTGGTTAAACACAGTGTTCGTTGGTGGGGCGAGAAGAAAACGATCTTTATCGGCTACATTTCATGGTTTGTAGGCTTGCTATTGTTTGCCTTCGTAAACCAAAGTTGGTTACTATTTGCTTCAGTTTTACCCTATTGTTTTGGTGGAATTGCTACGCCTACCTTGCAAAGTATTGTTTCTAATAAATTCGGAGAGAACGAACAAGGAGAATTACAAGGGGCGTTGACTTCTTTAATTTCTTCCACGGCAGTGATTGGGCCAATTCTAATGACTAGTATTTTTGCTTATTTTACACAAGATGGCTTTGACTACTTTTTTCTTGGAGCTCCCTTTGTTTTAGCGGCTTTATTTATTGTTATTTCCTTCGGTATATCCTATAAAGCGATGGGCAAAAACCTACCTGGAAAAAGGAACAAGGAGGCAATAATTCAGTAGCAGTTTACTGCACTTTAATTTAAAACGATAAAAGAACGACTTCCTTCACTCTTCGTGATGATAGTATTTACCGATCTGAACGCCAAAGAAATAGACAAAATTAGAGTACCAGAAGTAGGACTTACCTTTTACAATCTCGATGGCTTTGGAATGACGTGTAGGACAGGTAATAAGAAGACTGTTTGTGATTTAATACAACGTTTAGCAATGGTGGTCAGGCCTACTCTCAAGATCCAATTAACTCTATTTTGTTAATAGAAGTAGAAGTTGGGAGTGAGTGGTGAAAGAAATTAGATGAACGATTAGAGCTTGTTTATGAGTTGTATATGTAGTATTTTATAGACTTTCTGTTTTTGAAAGAGTTATAAATACCTTAGGATAGAAGAATAAAACAGCTCCAAATCTGGAGGAGTGAATTCAGTTTTTGGTTTCAATTGTAAAACTACATAGGACCTGTATTTGGGAGTTGAAATCCTATCGTATATTCGGTTTTTGTAAAATTTACAACGAAATCATTGATTCGTTTGTTGGAAGTTCTGCTCTTTTCAATGAAAATGAAACATACTCTCATTCTTTTGGCATCGAAAATAATTCGGCACTAATTTCCATGTGCTACCGATTCTAAATGCAGTCTTGCAAATGCGGACCTGTTTCTGCTATTTTCCAAATTTTAGCTAAAACGGTATGGATTATGCAACAATAAACTGCATGTGCACTCTTTCTGCAATGGCTCTTTAAAGGCAGAGATCTGTCTGATAGATGAAAGGTTAGGTGAGGAATAAAGACAAGTCGTATGGCAGGTAGGAGAGTACATATGTTTCTAGTAACATTAAGTATATTTGGTGGGTGCCAAACTATTTAGAAACCATAGAAGAACTCTCTAAGAGTGCAAATTTGCACGAAGGAAAGATAAAACGTTTTACAAAAGAAATTCTGATTAATTCTTCCAAAACCCTACAATGTGATCGTTGTAATGTTTGGTTATTTGAGCAAGATCAAACTAAATTAGTATCTCTTCTTTCATATACCGCTTCGGATCATTCATTTATTAATGAAAACTCCTTAAACAATAGTCAACTGCCCAATTATTTTAAGTTCCTACGGAAGAATTAATTAATCTCCTCTGATTTTGCAGAAACAGAACCGATGAATGCAGAATTATTAAATGGTTACATCATTCCAAATGAGATTACATCTATGATTGATGTTCCATTGCGATCAGAAGGAAAGATGATTGGGGTAATCTGTTTTGAACACGTAAAAATGAGTCATGCATGGAGTAGTGAGGAACAAAAGTTTACTCAATCTATGTCTCAGTTGTTATCCTTGGCGCTAGAGACCAACAAAAAACGGGAATATAGAAATGAGCTTGAAAAAATTATAAAGCAAAAAGAGATATTAATTGCTGAAATCAATCACAGAGTTAAAAATAACATGTCCGTAATTGTCAGTTTGTTAAACTTACAGAAAAGCAAAACGCAAGATACCTATCATTCAGAGTTGATAGAAGAAGTTAAAAGTAAAGTGTTTTCTATGTCCATGATTCAAGAACAACTGCATGCGAGTGGAAATATTGATTCCATCAATTTAGCTGGTTACTTGGAAGAGTTAGTGACCAACTTAAATGATTCTTATGGTCAGGGAAAAGAGGTAGAATTTAATTTAGAAATGGAGAGCATAGGTATCGATGTATCCAAAGCTATTCCTTGTGGATTAATTGCGAATGAAATATTGACAAACTCATTTAAGTATGCCTTCAACGAGTTGAATCAGCATCCAAAACTTGGTATAAAACTAGAAAAAGAGGGAGATTTCGCAGAGTTGGAATTTCAGGACAATGGAGCAGGGTTTGATTTAAATACTTCTAAAACAGGCATGGGCTTGGAATTAATCAAAGATCTTTCTGAGCAAATAGGTGCTTCGATAACTTTTAATTCAGCGCATGGTGTGTCCATTAAGCTCCTCATTCCAATAGATTAATTTAACTTGCTTCTTTCCATTTTTCGATCAGATCCGTTTTGTATTACCCTAATTCTAAGTAATCAATTGCTTACAGTTCATTTACAATGTGTTTCACAACCATAGCGATCCCGCTAATGGTCATAATGAGAATAACCAACTTTCTAAACCCTTGATCGCTCATTTTACTGAGCAGTTTTTTGCCAAAAATATTACCTATGATGGCGCCTAGGCCAATTAGTATTCCATAGCCCCATAACTCTCCATGTAGCACTCCTAGAAAGGTATAGCTGCCCAACTGAGCAAAGCCAGCAAAAAATGAGTTCGCTGTTTTGGTAGCAATTAGTTTTTCTTTAACTAAACCCATATTCAGGTAAAAAGGGTTTAATACGGCACCTGTGGCACCAAATAGAGTAGAAATTAGCGTCACAACAAAGCCTAATGGGATGAAATACCACAATTTCATCCCAAAGGAAGTTTTCTTTTTGCCAAAACGGAATTGAAAAGCGGTAGACACTAAAAAAATACCCAAAAGTAATTGAATCCAATCTGCTTTAAGCTCGACAAAAACTAGCGCTCCTGCGACAGCTCCAAGGAGGGCAGAAGGCACATAATAAGCGACGAGCTTCCATTGAATGTCTTTCCAAAACATGATAAGTCTGGCAGGTCTACCAATCATGTTACCCAAGTTTACAACAGGGGCGACAACCGAAGGACTTAAGTAAAAACCCACTATGGGCAATAAAATTAGCGCTCCGCCACCACCGGATAATGTGCTGACAATGTATGCGATAATTCCACAAAAAAAGAGGATGAAAAAACTCATGGAGTTGGTTTCATGTTCTGCTTAAATCAAGTTTGGATGATACCCACATTATAGGGCTTCTCAATTGGAGCATTGTTTGCAGCCTCAATTCCCATAGAAACCCAACGTCTGGTGTCCAAAGGATCAATAACATTGTCTACCCAAAGACGACTTGCCGCGTAATAAGGAGAGGTTTGTTTGTCGTATTTTTCTGTAATCTCCTTCAGTAGCTTGTTTTTTGCCTCTTCTGTAATTTCTTCACCTTTGGCTTTTAGCGTTGCTACTTGAATTTGCAATAAGGTTTTTGCAGCCGCGGCACCACTCATTACTGCGATATTTGCAGTCGGCCAAGCTGCCATTAAACGGGGGTCATACGCCTTTCCGCACATAGCATAATTTCCTGCACCATAACTGTTTCCCATTACAATAGTAAACTTGGGAACGACTGAGTTGGCCATGGCGTTCACCATTTTTGCGCCATCCTTAATAATGCCTCCGTGTTCCGATTTCGAACCTACCATAAAACCGGTTACATCTTGTAAAAAGACCAATGGAATTTTCTTTTGGTTACAGTTCATGATGAATCGAGCTGCTTTGTCTGCTGAATCAGAATAGATTACTCCTCCAAAATGCATTTCCCCTGTTTTTGTCTTCACTAGCTTTCGTTGGTTGGCAACAATACCTACTGCCCAGCCGTCAATTCGGGCATAACCACATACAATTGTTTTACCGTGTAATGCTTTGTATTCTTCAAATTCGCTGTTATCTACCAAGCAGTCAATGACTTCTTTTACTTCGTATTGCTTGTTCCTATCGTAAGGTATTTTACTGTACAGTGCTTTTTCTTCTGTATTTGGTGCAGCAGGGTCGGCTCGGTTAAATCCCGCTTTTGCGCTGTCACCCATTTTATCCATAATGTTACGGATTGAAGTAAGGCAATCTTTGTCGTCCTTACTTTTGTAATCTGTTACACCTGAAATTTCACAATGCGTGCTTGCTCCACCTAATGTTTCATTGTCAATGTCTTCTCCAATTGCTGCTTTCACTAAATAAGATCCTGCCAAGAAAATAGACCCTGTTTTGTCAACAATTAAAGCTTCGTCACTCATAATGGGCAAGTAGGCTCCACCGGCAACACAAGACCCCATTACCGCTGCAATTTGGCTAATTCCCATGCTGCTCATCACGGCATTATTTCGAAACATTCTACCGAAATGCTCTTTGTCTGGAAAAATTTCATCTTGCATGGGCAAGAAAACACCCGCACTGTCTACCAAGTAAATTATTGGCAATCTGTTTTCTATAGAAATTTCTTGCGCTCTTAAGTTCTTTTTAGCTGTAATTGGAAACCATGCTCCGGCTTTTACAGTTGCATCGTTTGCAACAATGATGCACAGCTTTTTAGAGACATAGCCAATCTTAACCACTACGCCACCAGAAGGGCAGCCGCCGTATTCTTTATACATTCCATCGCCAACAAAAGAGCCGATCTCGATGCAGTTGTCCTTGTCGTCTAGCAAAAAATCGATGCGCTCACGAGCGATCATTTTTCCTTTAGCATGTTGTTTGTCAATCTTTTTCTGACCTCCACCTAAATTGATTTTCTCTTGCTTTCTGTTCAACTCTGAAATCATCATTCTGATACTATCGTCATTCTTACTCTCTTCTATATCAATTTTTTGTGCCATATTTTGTCGATTGATTAAGTTGTTTTAAATACAATTTACTTTCAGGTCCTAAGTTAAACAGCAAATCTAGAATACTCAAATTGGGTATGAACCCGTGTTTATCTTCAAATACTTGAAGGTATTTAGGAATTGGTGCGTATTCCATTTCAACTTTGTTCTTTGGGTTAATTGTGGTTCTCCAATCTGGGTCTTGTGCTTCGTAAATCGAGGTAAATTCTAAGGTAGCTTTTATTCCTATAATTTTATTTATAGCACTTTCAATTAGTAAGTTACGATTTAATAGCTGTGCTTCTTTTGAAAAAACAAGGGGTCTAATTTCCTCTTCGTAAAACTCAAAAAATGGGGACGCACGATAAGCTGACTCAATGGATCTCCAATGTAGTTGCTGCCAATCTTCATCGTAACTCACTTCTATTTTTTCAATGGTGGTGTGGTTTTTCCATTTCTTTAGCGGAATAACTAAATTTAAGACTCCATTTGCTCCGAATATTTGAAACCTACTTCTATAGCTCTGTTTTACAAAATGCTCCTTTGCTTCGATTGCGTATAGTTCTGTATCTGAAACAATCGCAAATTGGACAATGGGAGCAAAACAAGAGGAGGGAAGGATGATGCTCATTTTAGCAAAATAATCGAATAGCTTCTTCTAGTAATTCAGATTTATCGATAGGAACAACACCCACATTCTCGCAGACCAATCCACCTGCAAGATTGGAGAGTTCTGCAATCATTTCAGCATTTTGATTTAGTGCCAAACACAGTGTAGCAATGCTAATGACGGTATCGCCTGCACCAGAAACATCGGTAATGTCTCGGTGGTGAGCTTTTATGTGATGTTTTGATTCAGGTGAATTAATAAAAACACCTAGTTCTGAAAGAGTTATTAGGGTAGTTTTATTATTTAGATTTTCTTCTAGTTTTCCAATTGCAGCTTCTAATTCTTCCTGATTTCTATGATTAAATTCTACTTTAAGACCTTCTTTCAGTTCTTTTAAATTGGGTTTAAAAAGAGTTACACGATGGTAGTTAGTGAAGTTATTTTTCTTTGGGTCAACAGCAGTTGGAATCGACTTTTCATTGGCCAAGTTCACCACTTTTTTTATTAGATTTTGGGTAATGCTTCCTTTGTCATAATCTTCAAATATGATGGCGTCTACCTTGCGGGAATTTAGAATTAACTCAATCGTTTCATAAAAATTAGTTTCTTCATATTCATTCAAATCGTGCAGGTCTTCACCGTCTATTCGCAGCATTTGATGGTTGTTGCCAATAATTCTAGTCTTCTTGGTTGTTCTTCTTGTGTTGGATGGTAGCAAGCCTTCAGCTGTTTGTCCATTTTCTTTGGTCAATTCGATGAGTTCTTTTCCGTCATCGTCTGCCCCAATTACTGAGCAAAGTATTGGAGTGGCTCCCATGGCTTTCACATTCAAGGCAACATTAGCAGCCCCACCTAAGCGAGATTCTTTTTTTTCCACAGCAACAATGGGCACCGGAGCTTCTGGTGAGATACGATCTACCTTTCCCCAATAATAAGAATCGATCATTACATCACCTATAATGAGCACGGTTAACTCATTAAACTTTTCAAATAAACCATTGAGGTGTGACTTGGAAGTTTTCATTTTAATTCAATTGATTTAATGCTTTTTCTATTCGGTTCATAGCATCTTCTAAAATGGCTAAGGAGGTAGCGTAAGAAATTCGAATGCATTCCGGGCTTCCAAAAGCTTCTCCTGTAACCAATGCAACTTCTGCAACCTCAAGTAAATATAAACACAAATCAGTAGCGGTTTCAATCTGTCCTTTAGGGTGCGTCTTACCTAATAATTGTGCAATGTTTGGAAACACATAAAACGCTCCTTCTGGTTCGTTAATGATAACGCCGTCCATCTTTTGTAGTCTAGCAATCACATAATCTCTTCGCTCTCTAAAAGCGTCTCTCATGTGGTAGGTTTCAGATGGATCCATATCCATCGCTTCAATAACAGCACGTTGGGTAATGCTACAAGTAGCAGATGTAAATTGACCTTGAATTTTATCACATGCTTTTGCAATCCATTCAGGAGCTCCTATATATCCCAATCTCCAACCCGTCATAGCAAAACCTTTAGAAACACCATTTATGGTAATTACTTGATCGTATACCTTGCTAAACTGAGCTAAACTTTCGTGTTTTCCTCCAAAATTAATGTGCTCGTAAATTTCATCAGCAATTACATAGAGGTCTTTTTTTGTCGCAATTACGTTTGCTAAGGCCTCCAATTCTGCTTTTCCATAAATAGACCCGGTAGGGTTACATGGACTGCTAAAAATCATCATTTTGGTTTTATCCGTAATGGCAGATTTTAGTTGTTCCGCAGTAATTTTAAAGTCTGATTCAATAGTTGCTTCTACAAATACAGGAATACCCTCAGCCATTTTGATGATTTCAACATAACTAACCCAATAAGGAGTGGGTAGAATTACTTCGTCTCCCGGATTAACGATGCTTAAAACTACATTTGCGATAGACTGTTTAGCGCCTGTAGAGGTTACAATTTGGTTTGCAGAATAATCTAAATTATTATCTCTCTTAAATTTTTTAGAGATTGCTTCACGCAATTCTAAATAACCTGAAACAGGAGTATACGACGTAAAGTTATCGTCTATTGCCTTTTTAGCGGCTTGTTTAATTCGATCAGGAGTGTGGAAGTCGGGCTCTCCCAAGCTCAAACTAATAATGTCTTTCCCTTCGGCTTGTAATTCACGACCTCTTTTTGCCATGGCAATGGTTTGAGATTCAGAAAGTCGATTTATTCTGTCGGATGCGTTTTGCATAAAAGTTATAAAAGATGATGTTTTACAAAGCTAATGAATTCGGCTATTCTGTTTTCTTAGCAAATACAAAAACAAAGCCTATTTTGAAAGAGTTTAAACCAAAATTGAATCCCATGTCTTTGTTTTCAATTTCAGAGTCACTTCTACCTCTAGGTGAGAGATCTAAAGTTTCTATAGATCTTCCATAAGTAAAGCTTCCATAACTTAAAGTGAGGGCAGTTTTTTTAGATACAAAATAGTATAAGCCCGGGCTTAAGTTGAATTCAAAAAAAGTAATTTCTCCTTCTGTATCCGAGTTATATGAATTGGAGTACTTCGTATCTCCCTTGCCAATTCTTGATTCTAATCCTAAATTGAATTGCAACTTATCCGTAATTCTTGATTGAAAATTAATAAAGGGATTTATAAATAATGTTGAAATTTCCGAAGACTCTTTTTGCTCTGTGAAATTATAGCGTTGAATTCTGGAGTCTTTCGAATTTGAAATTCCAAAACCTAACCCAAGAGCAATGTTTTTTGAAATGAAAACTCCCACTTTAGGGTTAAAAAAGAAACTACTGAACTCTTCAGAATAAAGGATGGTTCCAGAAGATTTTTCCTCCGATGAATTGTTATCAAACCCGATATCTCCACCAAGAATGATGGTGCCTTTGTTAATTTGGCAAAAAGATGAAATAGAAATAGCCATTACAGCAGTCAGTAAACATGCTTTCATTGTAGTTTAGTTAAAGGTGAATTGCAAAGTAAATGAATATTATTATTTCGGACTGAAATGAATTCATCAAATTGTAAGGGTAATAATGAGTTAATTTCGGTTATTTTTACGAGTATAGAAAAATATATGGAAGTAGTGCTTGAAATTCTGAAATACACTGTGCCTGCCGCAGTTATTTTTGTGGGAATGTATTTTATTTTAAATAGTTTTTTAAAGAGTGAGGAACGAAAGAGAGAGTTAAAATATCGAACGGATAACAGCGCGTTAATCACCCCAATTAAGTTGCAAGCTTTTGAGCGAATGATTTTGTTTTTAGAGCGTGTTAACTTAAGTAATTTGGTTATGAGAACGTACGTAAATGGCATGTCTGCCAAGGCACTTCAGTCAAAAATGCATGCGTCTATCCGAGAAGAATACGAGCACAATATCGCGCTACAGTTATACATTCCAAATCGAACGTGGAAGATGATTAAGTCATCGAAAGAAGAAACGGTGAAGGTTATTAACAACTGTGCTGACCAATTAAAGGAGGGAGCTAGCGGGTTAGAACTAAGTCAATTTATTTTGGAATTGGTTGGCAAGGTTGAAACAACGCCAACTGAAATTGCAATCGATGCACTAAAAAACGAAGTTAATAAAGCTTTCTAATATGAGCGAAGAGCACAAACATCATCACGAGGACTCTCTCCATTTAAAAAAAGGCTGGCTCAGTAAATGGGACGATTACATTGGAGAATTTGTATACGGAGGAATTGACGGCAGCGTCACGACCTTTGCCGTGGTAGCCGGCTCGGCCGGAGCGGGACTAGATTCGTCGGTTGTTATTATTTTAGGATTTGCAAACTTGATTGCAGATGGTTTTGCCATGTCCGTGGGGAGTTATCTCTCTAATAAATCGGAACAAGAGAACTACGAAAAGCACGAAAGAGTAGAATATTGGGAGGTAGATCACCTTCCTGAAAAGGAACGGGAAGAAATTCGTGAAATTTATGCGGCTAAAGGATTTGAAGGGGAGTTACTTGAACAAGTAGTAGCAGTTATCACATCGGACAAAGACCGCTGGGTTGATGTGATGATGAAAGAGGAGCTGAACATGATTAAAGAAGAGAAATCTCCTGTGGCAATGGGAGCAGTGACTTTTTTCTCATTTGTTTTGATAGGAATAATTCCATTAATCGCATATTTATGGGATTATTCATCGTCTGATTCGGAGTCAGTTTATTTATTTAAAATTAGTATTGCATTGACATTCTTAGCATTTATTGGCATAGGATGGCTGAAATCATATGTAGCTCAAACTGGCAGATTAAGAAGTATCGGCGAAACTTTATTTTTGGGCGCCGCCGCGGCAGTGTTATCCTACATTGTGGGCAGTTGGTTAGAAACTCTTTTTCATTAGCGCCAAGTTACTTTGTCGGCCATGGATCCATTTGTTTTTTGTGGAATATGAGGTAAGCCTTCTTTTGGCAAGCCTATTTGGAGAAACCCCATGCATTGCTCCTCGTTATTTAATTTTAAGTAAGCTTTCATCTCTTCGGTAAAAGCCATTTTTGGCGTACTCCAATAGCCAATAATTTTCAAAGATTTCATTCCGAGTAACATATTTTGAACTGCACAAGCAACCGCCCATTGTTCCTCGAAAACCGGAACGCTCTTTTTGGAACAACGATTCATGCAAATGGCAATCACTGTGGATACATTTTTTGCCTTTCCCAAAATTCTTTGCTCCTTTTGGGGATTAAAACTTATTTCTGAACTTGTTAATTTATAAATGGCTGCTAGTGTGTTGTAGAAATCATGTTTTGCTGCTTTTTGAAATACAGTAAACCTCCAAGGTTCGGTTCTTCTGTGCGATGGGGCGTAGTTTGCCAATTCTAATAATTCTCGAATTACACCTTCTTCAATGGTTTTGTTTTCAGCCATTTGTTGCGCAAATAGCGATTGCCTCCCTTTAATTATGCTTTTTACCGTTTCGTATTCCATAGTGCGCTTTGTTAAGGCTGCAAAATTAACGTGGATTGGCGGAATTATTTATATTCAGCAGTGTTTTAACAGCGTAAAAAGAAACAGTGGATAAATCAAGCCCTTTTTGTTGCAAATTCAGGCTTGTGATTCATTTACCGCTAATCGCGATTTAATTACTAGGGTGATTGCTCATTTGAGTAATTTCGTTCATCAATTTAAATGAAGGAAGATGAAAAGATTATTAGGGTGTGCTTTACTGGTATTTGTTGGAGCTTTGCAGGCGCAAACATATTGGCAGCAAGAAGTGGCGTATGAAATGTTTATTGACATGAATGTTGAAACAAATCAATTTACTGGAAAGCAAAAGTTAACGTATACCAATCATTCTCCCGATACCTTAACTCAAGTATTTTATCATTTGTACTTCAATGCATTTCAGCCAAACAGTATGATGGATGTGCGTTCTCGTTTAATTGAAGATCCTGACAGGAGAGTAGGAGATCGAATTTTAACTTTAAAAGACGAGGAAATTGGGTATCAAAAAATAGATAAGTTAACGCAAGACGGTAGAAAGTTAAAATACCAGGTGGAAGGAACAGTTTTGGAAGTGCAATTAGATAAGCCTCTTTTACCTGGGCAAGTGACCGTTTTCGAGATGGACTTTAATGCTCAAGTTCCACTGCAAGTGCGCAGATCAGGAAGGGATAATAAAGAAGGCATTCGTTATTCCATGACACAGTGGTATCCTAAAATGGTAGAATATGACTACCAGGGATGGAATGCAAACCCTTATATTGGAAGAGAGTTTCACGGAGTGTGGGGAAGTTTTGACGTAAAAATTGACATTGATAAAAGCTATGTTTTAGGTGGAACGGGTTATGTTCAAAATCCTGAATTGGTGCAACATGGTTACGGAAAAGAAAAGTCTACTTTACCACAAACACAAGGAGAAAAGCTTACGTGGCATTTTAATGCGCCTTTGGTACACGATTTTGCTTGGGTAGCAGATCCAGATTTTAAGCACACTACGTCGACTTTGGACAATGGCACGGTATTGCACTTTTTATTCCAGCCCGACACAAATTACACTGCTTGGGATAGCCTTCCTACCTACGGAAAGAGAATCTTTGAGACGATGAACGCTAATTTTGGCACCTATCCTTACCAGCAATATACTGTCGCTCAAGGTGGAGACGGAGGGATGGAATACCCTATGCTAACCCTAATAACAGGGAAAAGAAGCAAAGGGAGTTTGATTGGTGTCACCCTTCATGAGGCAAATCATTCGTGGTATCAGCATTTATTAGCAACCAATGAGGCACTTTACCCTTGGATGGATGAGGGCTTTACTTCCTACGCTTCTGACTTTGTTATGCATGAATTGTCTCCAAAGTTTACACCTTACGAGGACAGTTACCGATCTTATTTTAGTCTTGTCGCATCAGGAAAGCAAGAGGCGCTTACCACTCATGCAGACCATTATGAAACAAATCGAGCGTATGGAACAGCTTCTTATTCCATGGGATTAATTTTCCTTCATCAGCTTAGTTACATTGTTGGCCAAGATGTGTTAATGCAAAGCATGAGACGCTATTTTGCAGAATGGAAGTACAAACACCCTACGCCAAATGACTTTATTCGTGTGGTGGAGAAGGAAAGCGAGTTAGAGTTAACCTGGTATTTAGAGCAGTGGATTGGAACCACACATACGATAGACTATGGAATAAAATGGTTGCAAGAAAACGATGAAACAGACAAAACTCATGTCATTTTAGAAAGAAAGGGCAAGATGCCAATGCCATTGGACGTTAAAGTAGTTTATACAAACGGAAAAGAGGAGTGGTTTCATATTCCATTGCGCATTATGCGGGGAGAGAAGAAGGCAGAAGAAGGCATGAAGAAATTCACGGTAAAAGAGGATTGGCCATGGACCTATCCTACTTACGAGTTGATTTTGGAATGTGAAGATGAGGAAATAGACAGTATAGAAATCGATCCATCAAAACGAATGGCAGATATTGATCGATCGAACAACAGGTATCCACAAGTGGATGAAACCATGTTTCAATCAAAAAGAAAATAGGCAACATTAGTAGTATAATAAACGTCATTATAGTATGAAAATAACAGGTAAGAAAATAGCAACAGTTTTATTCATTGGTTTATTTAGTGCTTGCATCAGCGATGATGATGGCTCAATTCCACCTGAACCAATCCCCTTGCAAAGAGGCGATGTTGAAGTTAATCGATTTATAATTTCATTTACACCAAAATCTGGCAGTGGAGCAGTTAGAAACTTTGAGTTTTATGATCCCGATGGAAATGGAGGGAATGCACCATTAAAAAATGAGATGTGGACCTTGGATGCAGGGTTTTCTGGAGGCATTAGTAATTACGATGCAAGCATTGGGTTATATTCTGATTCGGTTGATGTTACAGATCAAATAGATGCCAAGGGTACCAATTATATAGTTTGTTACAGAGATATGAATACCGATAACTTTCAATTAGGAGAATCAAATTCTGATGACAATGGATTGAGGTTAGGAACCACCACTACTTGGAAAGTGATCGAGAGTGGCGCAGGTAATGTAAAAGTTACTTTAAGCTACATTCATTTAGGAAAAGAAGGACTTTGTGACGCTGGAGTTCGTATTTTTGAGTCAAGAATTAATTACCAGCATCAATAAAAAAATATAACAATGAAAATTAGAAAACTATTGGTACTGGGTTCCACATTGCTTTTTGTGTCAAGTTTAATGGTTTTTACCACCTCTTGTGGTGGAAGTAAAGAAGCCACCACTGCTGCAAAGGGACCAAAAATAAAGTCTGGAAGTGGAATGGGTAACCAAAAACAAAAGAACAAACATGTTTGGGGCAAGTAAGCCCTAATTAGAAATAAAAAAGTGTTGATTATTGAATCAACACTTTTTTTATGCCTAAAATACGATTCGTTTCTAACGTTCTGATTTCTAAAAAGTAGATGCCCGAGGCTAACTTTTTCGGGAGATTAAATTTATTTCCTTGAGCTTCAGCAATCAATTGGCCTTGTATGTTTCGCAAATTCAGCGAGAAGTTATGCATGCTATTCAACTGAAGAATTTCTCCAGCATTTATAGGGTTAGGGAAAACTGAAATAGCGTTGTCGTTAGAAAATATTTCATTTAGGGAAGTGGAAAATTGCTCGCAGAAAGTATCAGTGCTTAATGCGGTTGTAAAGTTATTCTCAAAAAACAAGGTATCTAATTGTTTATTTGTAATGAGCAGGTATCCATTACCAAAGTTACCACTGGGGTCATTAAAGCCGTCGCCTTGGGAATCAAAAATTGAAAACCGAAAGCAGCTATTATAGGCACAAAGGGAATCATGGTATGTCACTCCTCCATTAACATCAGGATAACCGGGACTTAAATGAAGAATATTTCCGCTGGTTAAATCTTCTAATTGCCATGAGGTTTCGCTACCGTAGTCATCCGTCTTTAAGGAGATGTACAAAAAGTCAGAAGTGCTGGTATTGATGTTAAAGGCAATAGAATCGGTGTTGTTTGTCAAATTTTGGTCTATAATTCCTGCTGTCCGAGCTGTGATTTTTAAAAGGTTAATTCCATTGGTTGGGGATATGTTGGGTGAGTTTATGGTTGCAATTTGTTGGCGGTTGGTGCTGTTTGCATACCGAATGGATTGAACAGGGTTTCCGTTTAATTGATAATCAACATAGAAACTATCCACAGGATTATTTCCAATGTTTTTCACTCTAAAGGTTGCTTGAACACTTTGGGTGCATTCAAAATCTTTGATTCCATCAATGTCTAATACATCTAAATCTATGGAGAATGCTGCAGGATTTGGATCTAATCCGTCTAGCACAAGTGTTCCTGTCGCATCAGGATCTAACCAATATTTTAATTGTCTTAGGGTATCAGTAGTAAAATCCCACGAACGAGAAAACTTTCCAAAATAATCTTGCACTCTATTGTTGCAAGAAGCATCTCCGCCATGCAATTGTCCAATAATACGCTGGTTCACGTCAAATAGAGCAGATCCCGAAGAGCCTGACTCTGTTGTTCCTTTTTCCCAATTACTCACTTGCCAGTGGGTTACTCCAGCAGCATAATAGCCACTGTTTGTAACGATGTCCTTGTCTACCGAAAGTTTCTTCACGTCGCCTGTTGGGTGGTGAATACAAACTGATTTAGTCGATGCAAGATTTTGATTGTTCCAACCCGCGTAATACACGTTATAACTAGCAGGTGGTCTGCTGCTCAGTTCCCGTAGTTCAAAGTCGGAACCAAAATTTACGGTAATGGCTTTTCGTGTACTTCCGCTGATAGAATTACCCAGCGTTCCATTTGTATTTGGGTTACATGAAGCACTTTCGTATCCAAAAATGAAAATGGAGTTATTTCGCACTACACAATGAGCGGCTGTCAACATATACGGCAGTGTATCTTGCCGAACGTTATTAATTAAAGTGGCCGTGCAAAATCTTGTATTTGAAACTGTTGTTACCATTGCAACGGCTCTTTTAACATCTTGCCAATTGTCTCCTTCTTGGCAGTTTACATTTATGTTGCAATTTCCTGAACTTTGAAATACTTTTTGAACTTTATCGTGAATAGAGCGATACCCATATACTAACTCGTTTATGGAAAGGACGTTCTGTTCCATTTCATTTTGCGGTACAATTAACTCCAAAGTAATAGACCTTCCTTTCATTGGGCGAATGGAGAACAGACGGTCTGCTTTGTTGTTGGATGCTGTAAGGGCTCCTAAAACATCCGTGTAGTTTTCGTTGGACACAAACAACCTAGCACCTGCACTTAGGCGAAAATCATTGAAGTTTAAATTAATACTCTTCGCTTGTTGAAAGCTGAGTTGCAATTTCCAGGTACTCGTTCCATTGTCATCATTTGGAGACCATTCTCCTGAATTAGTTAAGGTGTAATTTACAGGTAGCAGTGTCCCAAATCGCCATGCAATGTCTTTGTATTCATCTGTAATTGCATCTTCTTTAATTTTGCTTTCAACATTGGGGTCGGCAAGTTGAATTGCGTAGGGTTTGGGTCCGGCTTCTTCCGATGTATTAAAAAATGACGGTGGAAACTCTCCTGTTTGAATTTGTCCTTGGACAAAAAAGCAGATTAAATTTGCCAACAGCAGGACTAAAACACTTAAAATTCTCATACTTGTAAAGGTAATTAAAACAGCAACATAATTAATATGACGAATAAACTTAACACTTGGTTTGTCGGTTCTTCAGACCGAAAGTCACCTCTTAGTATATATTATCCTGAACACAGAGAAAATGCAGAAATTTTACTTTTCGCTCACGGGTTTAAAGGCTTTAAAGATTGGGGACACTTTCCTTTAATTCAACAATATTTTGCGGACAGTGGTTTTATTGTGCTTGCTTTTAATTTTTCGCACAATGGAGGGACATTAGAAGAAGAGATTGATTTCCCTGATTTAGATGCTTTTTCAATGAATACCTACCAAAAAGAAGTAGAAGATATAGGCCATGTGCTGGATTGGATGAAGGCTAACAACGAGGTGCAGTTTACCGCTGTAAACTTGGATAAAATTCATCTTTTAGGCCATAGTAGAGGAGGAGGTATTGCATTGCTTGCCGGCAATAAATACGATTCCATTAAAAAAGTAGTAACCTGGGCTGCGGTTGCCGATTTTTTAGAACGCTTGCCAAATGAGGAGGAATTAAACGCATGGAAAAATACCGGCGTACATTTTATTGAAAATGGAAGGACAAAACAGAGTATGCCAATGAAGTATGCCTTTGTGGATAATTTATTGAGCTTTCCAGCGGAATTGAATATTCAAACATCAGTTATAAACTTACAAAAACCACTGCTGCTGGTGCACGGTGTAAATGATGAAACAGTGGCATTAGAGAATGCACAGCGAATTAAGTCTTGGAAAAAAGAGGCAAAGTTGGTAGTGATAGAGAGGTGTAACCATACTTTTAACGGGAAGCATCCATGGGTTGAAGCGGCACTGCCAAAAGCCACGTTAGATGCTTTGGTGCACACCACGTTGTTTTTAAAACTTTAACCTCGGGCTTGGGGCGTTGCTAAATGCTCCAAATTCTCCTGCCTCGTATAGAAATTTTCCGGCAATAGCGATCATTGCCCCGTTGTCTGTGCAGTATTCAAATTTTGGCAAGTGAACTTTCCACCCTTCAATTTCTTTAGCTTTCAATTGTTTTCGTAGTTCAGAATTTGCTGAAACTCCACCTGCTATTGCCACTTCTTTAATGTTGAGATCAGTCACCGCTTTTGTAAGTTTTTTAAGCAAAGTGGCTACTATGGTTTCTTGAATAGAGGCGCAGATGTCGTGTAAATTCTCTTGAATAAAAAGGGGGTTTAACTCCACATTCCTTCTTAAAAAATAGAGTATGCCTGTTTTTAAGCCACTAAACGAAAAATTGTAACCCTTCATGTTACTTATTTTGAAAGGAAAGGCTTTAGGGTTTCCGCTTTGTGCATATTGATCGATTAATGGTCCACCAGGGTATGGAATTCCCATCATTTTAGCTGCCTTGTCGAAAGCTTCCCCCGCGGCGTCGTCTAAGGTATTGCCTAAAACGTTCATCTCTAATGCACTTTTTACGAGTACAATTTGAGTGTGACCGCCACTAACAGTTAAGCAGAGAAAAGGAAACTTTGGCGTACTTGCATTGTCTTCAATAAAGTGAGCTAAAATGTGAGCCTTCATATGATTTACTTCAACAAGGGGTTTGTTTAATCCGAGCGAAAGCCCTTTGGCGAAGGAACTTCCTACTAATAGAGACCCTAGCAAACCCGGTCCTCTGGTGTAAGCAATGGCATCAATATCCTGTAGGGAACAATTTGCTTCTCTCAAGCCTTTTTCAAGAACTGGAATTATGTTTTGTTGGTGCGCTCTTGAAGCTAATTCCGGTACAACGCCGCCAAATTCAGTATGAATTTCTTGAGTTGCCAAGTAGTTGGAAAGAATCTGATTACCCTTTAAAACAGCAATCGAAGTATCGTCGCAAGAACTTTCTATTCCCAATATAATACTTTGTTTATGCACCATTTATATTTTGCTCAACTTTGCAGATTAAAGTTTCAAAAGTATCAAAAAAGCAGGTAAAATATTTATTCGTGTTCTAATTGTTTTATTCGTGATAATAGGGCTATTGTGGGTTCTATTGCAATCGCCTAGGGTGCAAACTTTTGCTGGTCAGAAGGCTGCCAACTACTTATCTTCTGAATTAGACGTCTCGGTAACTTTAAATCGGCTTGAAATTGATTTTTGGAATCAATTAGTTCTGAAAGATTTGTACATCGAAGATTTGAATCAAGACAGTTTGATTTACTTGCTTGAATTAAAGGTAGCTATAGACAAATTCGACTTTTCAAGCAAAAAGTTAGGCATCTCTATTCATTTGATCCAACCTAATGCCAAAACCTATCAGCTAAAAAACGATACTGTATTCAACCATCAGTTTTTGTTAGATTACTTTACTTTTTCAGATACTAATAAAATCGAAATGGATTGGGCCTTCACTGTAAATGGTGTTCAAATTACCGACGGGAAGTATTCCTTCCATAACTATAATAGAGAAGTAGAGGCTTCTGGAGTAGATTATTTTCACATTGCAGCTGATTCAATTCAATTCTTGGCGGAAGACCTCCATTTTGAAAATGACACAATTCAACTGGATGTCAAGCAGCTAAGCTTGAAAGAGCAATCTGGCTTTAAGTTGGACTTACTGGTGGCAAAAGCTACTGTTTACAAAGGGGTGTTTGATTTGAAAGATTTAAATATTGTAACGGGAGAGACCAATATTAAAGGCGCTTACACTATGATAGCCGAAGAGTTTTCAGACTATGTTGACTACAATAACAAGGTAACAATGAACGGGGATCTGCATTCAACAGTTGTAAATATTAAAGATTTATCTTACTTCGTTCCTTCGTTTTTCGGGATTGAAAATGAAGTTTTTATAGATGGAAAGGTGGAAGGAACTGTTGCAAATTTAAGAGCAAACGATCTTCGACTAAAGATCAATGGAGGAACGGTTCTAAAAGGAGATTTTAGTTTTAGAGGTCTCCCAGATATAGAGAACACCTTTATATATGCAGAGCTGAGCGAACTTAAAACCTCTGCATACGCATTGCGCAGTATTCCAATTCCTCCATTCAGTAAAAACAACAATCTATACATTCCCGCATCGTTTAATAAATTGGGGCAAATTGGATTTGCCGGAAATTTTACAGGTTACATTTCTGATTTTGTGGCTTTTGGTTCTTTCACTACAGCACTTGGAAACTTTCAAACCGATGTTTTATTGAAACAGAACTCCTATGAGCAATATGAGTACAGGGGAAAACTAAGTTCTACAAAATTTAACTTAGGTCAATTGATAGAGGAAGAAAAACTAGGGAGCACTGCTTTAAATGTTTCCATGCAAGGCAGAGGGTTTACCAAGGAAGATGCTGATTTTAAAGCAAAAGGGGTTGTTGGCTATATTGAATTTAGTGACTACCGCTACAAAAATATTAAGTTGAATGGTACCTTTAGAAAAGAAAAGTTTTCCGGTCAGTTTGATGTAAAGGATAAAAACATTGTTGCAGACTTTAATGGAAACATAGATTTAAATGCAATACAACCGGTTTCTAAATTCAAGCTCAATGTTTCAAAAGCTAAATTGGGCCGATTAAATTTATTCAATCAAAAAGACAGCCTTACAGAACTTTCCTTTCACTCTGAAATTGACTTAAAAGGGGCAGAGATTGATGATGTTTCAGGTTCTGCTTTTGTGAGAGACTTAAATTACCGAGATCAGAATTTGAATCACAGCATAGATGAATTTAGTTTAAACGCCGGTAAAAAAGATGGAAAGCGTAAAATTGAATTAGCATCTAGCTTTGTCGACGCTATAATGGAAGGGGAGTATACGATTATTGATTTACCAGTAGCATTTGAAAACTTCTATTATCACTTCTTAGATTCTACAACTAGTTCAACAAAAAGTAGTACACAAATCTTTAATTTTTCAGCTCAATTTAAAAATACTAGGCCAATTACGGAAGTGCTCTTGCCGGAATTATCTATTGCAGAAGGAGCGATGATTAAATTGCATTTTTCAACGATTGATAGTGTGATTATTTTGGAGGCCGGTGGCGGAGAACTAAGTTATAAAAACAACAGTATCGCAGATTTCGATGTAAGGCTAAATGCCATAAAAGACTCTTTTCTATTGGATGTAGCTGCCGTTAATTTAAAACTGGCAGACCTTGAAAAAATGGAAGGAGTAAAGCTCCATTCAACCTTAAATAATCACTTAAATAACAACAAAATAGATGTTGATTCTTGGGGTGGCACGATTGAGAATATTGATTTGAACATCTCAAATAAACTTCGGAGTTTACTTCAGATGGACTTTGCTTTTGTCAATGCTACATTTGAAGTAAACAATGCGTTATGGACGATTGATAATGAGAATAGAATTGAGGTGGATAGTGGCCGGTTTAACATAGATAATCTTATTGTTACAAACAACTTACAAGTATTGAGAATTTCAGGAAAGGCATCTGGCGTGGTGGATGACACCTTAAATATAGACTTGCAGGAAATTGATCTGAACTTTATTAGTTCTCTATTGCCCGAAAACAGTATTGCACTTGAAGGGGTTGCAAATGGCTCCGCTTCCTTGATTTCTGTGTATAAAAATTTGTCTTTTACTACTGATTTGAAGTTGGATAGTTTATTTATTAATAACGTTGAAATCGGGGAATCGAATTTAGAAAGTATTTGGAATCCGGAACTTAGAGCGCTGCTCATAGATGGTAATTTAGGTAACGCGGAGTCAGATATTTTTAGAGTTACCGGAAGTGTATTCCCATTAAAAAAGGAGAATAGTTTGGATCTAAGTATAGATTTTAATCAATTTCCATTGGAATTAATTCGGCCATATTTAGTTGATTATTTGACGGATATTGAGGGTTTTTTAAATGGGAAAGTGGCAGTTGAGGGCGAAGCTCAGGCACCTCAATTGAAAGGAGTTATCGGCTTAAATGATTCTAAATTTCACGTCAATTATTTAAACACAAATTACAGCATAGACGACAAAATAATAATTGAACCAGACTTTGTAGGATTTAACCTGGTTAAAGTAAAGGATAGTAAAGGCAGTCCAGCCATAGCAACAGGAACTGTTTTTCATGACAACTATAGCAACTTTAACTATGATGTAGGGCTGGAGTTTAAGAACTTTTTTAGCTTGAATACTACAGCAAAGGACAATGAACTTTTCTACGGCAAAGGTTATGCTTCTGGTTCAGCGAACATCTCGGGTTACGGAGATCAATTGATTCTTGAATTGGATTTGAAAACTGAAAAAGGAACAGATTTTAAAATACCCTTAGAAGAAGGAGTAGATGTCTCAACCTCTGACTTTTTAGTTTTTACTAATAGTCCTGACTACAACAAAGAAAAAGCGGAGGAAGTTGATTTAAGTGGAATTGAATTGAATTTTGATTTAGAAATTACTCCCGATGCTAAATTGCAAATTATTTTTGACGAGCAAGTTGGCGATATTATTAAAGCCCAAGGACAAGGAGATTTGAGTATGATTATTAACACCATCGGTGATTTTAATATTTTCGGGCAGTATTTAGTGGAGAAGGGAGATTATCTTTTTACCTTACAGAATGTAATTAACAAGCGCTTTGAAATTGCTAAAGGAAGCAGCATTTATTGGGACGGGGACCCTTACCAGGCGGTTTTAAACATGCAAGCGATTTATAAGTTGAGAGCCCCTCTTTTCGATTTATTTCCCAGTGACTCTTCGGATGAATATAAACGAAGGACTCCTGTGGAGTTGGCTTTAAAGCTCAATGATAATCTAATGAGTCCTAGCATTAGTTTTGACATCTCCCTTCCGGAGGCTTCAGAACAGACCAAACGGGAATTAGAGTCTGTATTGTATGTGAACAATAACGATGTAAATCCTCAGGAGATGAATCAGCAAGTTTTTGGACTCTTGGTGTTGAATCGTTTTCTTCCTTCTTCTGGCACGGCAACAGCCGATGGAGGATACAATGCAGGTGCACAGAGTTTAAATAATGGATATGAATTTGTTTCAAATCAATTGAGCAATTGGGCATCTCGCTTAAGTGATAAGTTTGACGTTGGATTGAAATATCTACCTGCTGATGAATTAAACAGTGATCAATTTGATTTGTCAGTGTCTACCCAACTATTTGAAGATCGATTGATATTTGATGGCAATGTAGGCTACACAGGAGACAACGCTGATGTTCAGAACCAGAACTCAGGTTTTGTCGGAGAATTTACTGCCATTTATAAGTTGAAAGATGGCAGGTATCGATTCAAGGGTTTCAATCGTTCTGTAACCAACAGTTTACTGCAATTAAATAGTCCTTACACACAAGGAATAGGATTCTTTTATCGAGAAGATTTTGACACTTTAGGCGAACTTTGGAGAAAGTATTTTGATAAAAAGTAACGTAAAATTATCGGATGTTGGAGTGGTAATACCAACGTACAATGAAGCGCTTCATTTACCTCTTTTGCTAGATTCCTTGTATAAAATTGGCTTTGCCAAGATTTGTGTGGTTGATGCGGAAAGTACAGACGAAACGACTGTTATAGCTAAAAGGTACGGGGTAATTACTTGTACTTCAAAAAAGAAAAATAGGGCTTTTCAATTAAACTTGGGAGCACAGCAAATAGATGCACAATTCTATTTATTTCTTCACGCAGATGTCGGTTTTACTTCTGTAAATCAAGAGTTCATTTTATTACAGATCAATTCCACCAAATTTTCATTTGGAAATTTTAAACTCTGCTTTGATAGTTCTGACTGGTTTTTGAAATTAAATGAAAAATTTAGCCATTTCAAGTGGGGGGCTTTTCAGTTCGGGGACCAAGGGTTGCTAGTTAAGAAAGATGTTTTTAAAGCAATTGGAGCTTACAACGAAAATCTTCTTTTTATGGAAGGGAACGATATAATAAGACGATTGCGCCGAAATTTTACCTTTTCTAAAATGGATGCAACGCTATTTGTTTCAGCACGCAAATACAAGGAGCTTGGCGTTTACCGACTTCAGTTCAGTTATTTTTTAATTTATTTTTTGGCGCGCTTAGGAATTCCTCAAGACAAAATAAAACAACGATTTAAGAGTGTGTTTGGAAGAAGCTGAGCGCTGTATTATTTACTTCCTTTTAGTTTTTTAGCAACTTCTAAACTTTTGGAATTGTGTTTTTCTAATCGTTTGAAGGAAACCAATTCCCCACCAAAACCTCGAAAGTACTTCTCCACTGCTTCAATGCTACTGCCCTCAAAATTGAAGTGTTGGATTGTACCTTGTTTGAAGTGCAACATAGCATTCCAAGTAAGTAAACTCATGGCACCAGAGTTTTTAAACTCTTGAGCGCTCCCTCCCAAAAGGTAATAGGCACTGGTGTGGTCAGAAATACAGAGTAACACGGCATGAATGTGATTTCCTTCAGTAGCTTTCCAAACTTTGCCACAGCTGTTTGTTTCAACAAAGGCAATCATTCGCTCAAAATAAGAAGCCTCGATTTTGTTTTCAATGGATTGCTGAAGAATATCTTGGAGTAGGGCAGCATCATTAGTCTCGGAAATTTTTAGTGTTTTTTCTGCTTTTTTAATTTGCTTTCGATTGTTTTCTCGTAAACCCGACCAAAGTGCTTTTTCCTCTTGTTCTAGCGAAAGAAGATAGGTGTAGCGGTTGGTTTCAGTAAATCCTTTCCATTGAAAAGACAATGCGTTTGTAAATTGGAGATGAAAGTTTTGCGAATATTCAGAAAAGGAGGGCAGCTGATCTATCAATTCTCGATACGCGCGGTGTTCAAAAGCTATTCGAGTCGTTGTTTTTTGTCCCTCAGGATAAACGATAAATGGACCGCTATAAGGGGTAAAGTGAGGGTTGCTAATAATGTTCCAAGGGCCTTTCTTTCGAATATAATACGGCAGTATGGCATAGGTCTCTTCTCCGTTATTTAAAACGGCCACTTCCCAATTTTCAACGACTACTTCGTTCCACCAATTAAATTGCAACGAAAAGGGTAGCTTTTCTGCATGTTTAGCAGAAAAGGCTTTAAATAATTGTTTTGCTTTCAAATTCTCCATTTATTCTTGCCGCAAAGTAACAAATCTTTACTTTCTTTGCGGCATAAACGAAATATTATGTGGCAACGTATTCAATCCATCTTTCTTTTAATTGCTTTGGTCTTAAATGTGGCTATTTTTTGGCTCGATTTGGCGGCTGTTTCTGTCGATGGAGTGCTTCATTCTTTTAACTTGTATAAATTACAAGTGGCAGAAACTGGAGAGGTCGTTTATTCAACCATCGCTTTAGCAATACTTTGCTCCGCATGCATCGCGCTTTGTGGGCTAACCTTGGGTATGTTTAAAAAGCGACAAGTTCAAATAAAATTAGCAAAGCTGGTACTCTTGGTTCAAGTTGTTTTTTTGGTCGCCATCTTCTTTATTGTGGACGGAGCTGTTACTGGCTTAACAACTGTGAGCACTCCAACAGTGGAATATTACACGGGGGCCTATTTAGCATTGATTCCGTTGGTATTTATTTTCCTAGCCATTAATGCCATTAAAAAAGATGAGGCTTTGGTACGGGCTGCAGACAGGATTCGCTAAACTCTTTTCTCCAATTCAATCACTTCCAAGTTTTCTATTTCTCCTGCGTTTAAGTCAAAACGCATCAGTGTAAGCATTTGGTGAAAACCTTGTTTGCCTGCAGCGCCTGGGTTCAAATGCAGCAAGTTCAACTTTTTGTCGGGCATTGCTTTCAGAATATGGGAATGTCCGCATATGAATAGCTTTGGAGGGTTGCTATTAATTTCCTCGTAAATTCTTCGATCATATCGATTTGGATAACCGCCGATGTGTGTGATCCAAACATCAACTCCTTCACAGCTAAACCGCAGGTTTTGGGGGTGAACTCTTCTTATTTCTGCTCCGTCAATATTTCCGTAAACTGCTCGTAACGGTTTAAATTCTGCTAATTCGTCTGCTAAGCTCAAAGTGCCGATATCGCCTGCATGCCAAATTTCATCTACATTTTCAAAGAAATGCTTTACCCTTGAATGCAAAAAGGAATGCGTATCTGAAATAAGTCCAATTTTTTTCACACGACAAACTTAAGTTTCAAAAACAAATCAATACATCTTTTGTAGCTTTGAAAACAACCAACCATATCTGTATGAATTTCCTCGAAAAAAATAACGTCCACGTAATTTCTGATTTAAGTGTTATCTCAAAAGGTATACTAGAAGGGAATTACAGTCAAGTTTATGTCTTAACGGATGAAAATACAAATAAACATTGCTTGCCGCTTTTACAAGATGCTCTCGTGGATTACGAAGTATATTTTTTCTTTTTGGAGGTTCCGGCGGGTGAAACGTCAAAAGATATATCTACTTGCGCTTCACTGTGGGAGGGCTTGTCAGAAGATAATGCCGACCGTAAAACAGTAGTGTTGAATCTAGGTGGCGGTATGATTACCGACTTGGGGGCTTTTGTGGCTTGTTTATACAAGCGAGGGATTGCTTTTATTAATATTCCAACGTCACTTTTAGCGATGGTTGATGCAGCTATTGGCGGTAAATGTGGAATTGATTTTGCTGGATATAAAAATCAAATTGGTGTTTTTCAAAATGCTCAAAAAACCTACATTTTTCCAAAATTTATGGAAACCTTACCCGAAGTTGAATTTTGGAGTGGGATGGCAGAAATGTACAAACATGCTTTAATAGCTGACTCAGCGAATTGGTCGGCGATAAAAATAGTTGACAGACAGGATGTGACTCCTCAGTTAATTGAGCAATCAGCAGCTATCAAGGCAACAATTGTGGAAAATGATCCGTTGGAAAAAGGGGAACGAAAGAAATTGAACTTTGGACATACAATAGGTCATGCGATAGAAAGTTACTTTTTGAAAAAAGAAAAACCCATGCCACACGGATATGCTGTGGCAATGGGCATGATTTGTGAAGCGCATATTTCTGTTCAAAAAAATCTATTAAACCTAGTAGAGTACGATGAAATAGAGGAGCTCTTAAAAGATAAATACGACTTCCCATCTCTTCCTGAGAAGGACTTCTCTGCCATACTAGAGGACATGAGGCAGGACAAGAAAAACGAACAGGAAACCATCAATTTTACGCTTTTGAATGGAATTGGCTCAGCAGTGATTAACCAAACAGCCGATGAGAAACAAATACTAGCTTCTTTGATTTATTGCTGTAAGGAATGAGTTTTAAATTAAGCTACACCAATTCAAATACTGTTCCCGAAGTAAGGCTTCCAAGTTCAAAGAGCATTTCTAATCGCTTATTGATTGCGCAGGCATTGTCCGATAACAAAGTCCAGCTGGCAAACCTGTCAGAAGCGCAAGACACCCAAGTACTTCAAAAATCGTTGATTTCGATTGCAAAGGTCATAGATGTTGGGATGGCAGGTACAGCATTTCGATTTTTAACAGCTTTTTATTCGATAAAAGAAGGGGAGAGAGTTCTTACTGGCGCAGGACGTATGAAAGAGCGACCAATTCAAATTTTAGTGGAAAAACTGAGCTGTTTAGGAGCAAAAATTGATTATGTTGAACAAGATGGTTTTCCTCCCTTGCAAATTCAAGGCGCAAATTTAAAAGGGGGGCAACTTTCTATTGATGCTTCAGTAAGCAGTCAATACATTTCAGCCTTGTTACTTATTGCACCTTATTTAAAAGTAGGGTTAGAACTTAACTTGGTGGGTGATGTGGTATCTTCTCCGTACATAGATTTAACGATTAGTTTGCAGCACCAGTTGGGGATTCAGGTAGCTAGAAATGAAAATAGTATACGTATTGAAGCAGGTACTTACCGCTCAAATCGAAAAATAATAGTGGAGTCAGATTGGTCCTCCGCAGCGTTTTTCTATCAATTGGTGGCTTTTTCGGGTAGGAGTATTTTTATTCAAAACTTGAATTCAAATTCACTGCAAGGCGACGTTGAATGTTGGAAAATATTCACTGAATTGGGAGTTGTCACTGAATTTAAAGATGGAGGTGCTTTCCTACATTTTGATCCTAAATCTATAAAAAGGGAGTTGTACTTTGATTTAACGGACACCCCAGATTTAATTCCCTCCATTGCAGTTACCGCATCTCAATTGGTAGATAAAATTACCATCATAGGAACAAAAACCTTGTATATAAAGGAGTGCAATAGGGTGGAAGCATTAAAAATGGAATTGCTGAAAATAGGCGCTGTTTTACGTGAAATTGGCGGTAATTCTTTTGAAATTGTAGGACAAAAAATAACTCAAACGGAAAACACAATATCATTTTCAACCTACAACGATCATCGAATAGCGATGTGTTTTGCACCTTTTGCTGTTGTTGCGAACATTGAAATGGATAATAAAAATGTAGTGGCTAAAAGTTTTCCCAACTTTTGGGATGAATTAAAAAAATTTGGAATTACAGATTAATCATTTTTACGCTTCATTTTTCTTTTGAAGCGCGCATTTGCCAGGAGGTTAATTATTTGCCTCAAGGCTGCTATAATATATCCCGCTCCAATTAACATCCAAAATACATAAAGAATGGAATAGTCAATCATTCCATAATTGTAAGTTGTAGTAATGCTAATTAAGGCATTGAAAAGATTTAACAGAACTGTGATAGAAGCAATTTTTCTTGGAATTTGCTGAAAGGCTAAAAGGTTGACAATGCCATTAAAAATAAATACACCGCCTAAGAAGTTGTCACTTCTGATAAAAAATTCAAACGAAAACCCAATGAACAATACCATGCTCATTAAATACCAATTTCGAGTTGTTTTATATCGCCTAATCATTTTAAAATTTTAACCTTAATTGAGCTTTAATTTCACTTCTTGTGTTCCCTTCAATTTTGTCTCTTCCACTGCCTATAGATGTTCGATCTGTATAATAGGTTTGTGCAAAACGTACCCACAAATCTAAGCCTCTTTTCAGCCGATACTTCCCTGTAACGTAAAATCTTGTGCCTCTACCGCTAAATGCAGGAATCGAAAAGGCATAAAGCACATCATTCTCATAGGCATATATTCTGCTCGTATAACTGTCCGTATCGAACAGCGCATACCGCAAAGAGAAAGACAATGGGAAGCTAAGTTTTTTGTAACTCACGTCTTGATAAACTAATAGGCCGTTTTCACTTGGTCCATTTTCAATGTTATACTTGGTAAACTCAACTCTGCTTTTCAATTGAATTTCTGCAGTTACTTGGTAGGTAAAATGGAGTCGATAATTTGACAAACTTTCTTGAGAAAGCGATGTTATTCCTTCCGTCGAAATACTGTTGTCGTTTCTTCCTCGAGAGCGTTTACGGTATCTAAAATATGCTGACATTTTTTTAGATGGCTTGTAATCAAATTGTGCCAATAACCTCTGACCTGTGGAAGGGGCATCTGTTTGAAAACGCAACCAGTCGAAACTAAAACGGTCTGCAAAGGCAGAAATACTTATCGTTTTACTCGGTTTTACTTCAATGCCAATAAATGTTCCATTTTCATTGGTATTGGTTGAACTTTCTCCAATGGCATTGCTTTGGATTGGTCTAAAGTTTCTTTCGAAGCGTCTGTTTTGTATGGCAACAGAGACTCTTTTGTCTAAAACGATCAATGCCCCAACTGTGTGACCAATTCCCCCGTCTATGCTTTTTGAGAGCTCTCCAAACAAATTAATATTTTTAAACAAGTAGCTAAAATCGACGCCAACATTTGCGTTTTTGTTGTCCAATTGACTGAATTGATTATAGGTAGAAATTCTTGGCTGAAAGCTAGCGTCAATTTTATTGTAAACTCCTGTTAACCCAAGCGATAAGTTTCTTTTCTCATAGCTCAAATTGGCTCCTAAAAACTCCTGTAATACTACATTTTCGTCTTCAATTTCACTCTTTGTGCGGTGAAAACCGTCTTCTGAAATGGAAGAAATAATTGCTTCATTTGTTAGAGAGTCTCTGCCGCTGACATTGGCATCTGCTTTTTTGGAGGAGTAAAAAAGGGTGAGCTCAACATTGGCATGCTGAAGCGTAAATCCGCCACCTCGTAAAAATAAATTCTCTTGCACCGAAGTATACGGCCTAAGTTTTGGTGCATTTCTTTTTAAGGTAAAAATACTTGGCGTTCTGCCAAAAGCTAAGCCCGACCAAAAAGTTAATCCTTGGCCAAATTGGGCTTGAAAATCTCCGATGGCAAGTTGCTTTAGAACTCCAAAACCTTGTAAAAAAACATGACCAGAATAAAAATCGAAGCCATTCTTATTTTGTCCTTTCAAGAATTGCTCTCCGGCATCTTTCTCACCTGTAAAACCGATGCTTAAGTTGTTGGAATAGTTAAACCTGTATCTGGTAAACAACTTATCGGGGCTTCCCAAATATCTGGCATTCTCATTTTTCGCTAAGTCTTCAGCAGCAATTGCACTAAATCCCGTTTGTTCTTCTAATACTCTAGTATATCTAAGAAATAGGGAGGAGGAGCCCTCATTTAAAATATGTTGAAAGGAGAGCTTCGCTTGATCTAAATCTCTACTGACCTTTGTGAAAGGTTGAATGAGTCGAATCGTCACCAAATCAAAACCTTCAATACTTTGCAGCTCTTCGAAGGTGATGAGCTTACCGTGTTTTTCGATGTGAGCTAAAAGTGCATTTATTTGGAGGCTGTTGAGTAACCCTAAATCTTCCAAATCAATCTTCTTTGCTTGATTTAAGTGAATTGGCCGATCATAGAAGAGTTCTAATTGCTCAAAAAGTGTTGTAAAATCAGCTTCCCCACCTTCGTTTATATCGAGTAAAAAATCAACCCTTTGCTCAATAATACTTGCCTTTTGATCTTCGAGCTCTTGTCCATAGGTATGAACAGAGTGCAGGCCCAAACAGATACATAGGAGATGTATTAAGAACTTCATGGCGTGTTACTTGATGGCGCGTATGAAAGAGATACTTGAGGACTAAATCCCAGGCTTGAGTCGAAACCTGAGGCAAAATCTAGTTTAAATCGATCTAAGTTTAAGCCAAATCCAAAGCTGCTTAAGGCAGGAGATGTGGCATATCCGGCTCTAAAGTGAAGTTTGTCCAATGCTTTGTATTCAATCGCAATTCGCACATTAGCTTCGAAGTCAATATCCTTGGCAACTTCTGTAAAAGCGGAGACTTTTTTAGAGAAATCGTATTTTAACCCAAGCTTAAACAGAGTAGGGTAGCGTTCATCAGTAAACTCAGCCAATTTTGCTTTATTGGGATTAATAACCATGGCAGAAAGGCTGAGTTCTTTATTGATGTTGGCCAATAAACCGATATTTCCACTTATCGCGATGGTATTTCCGTAACCGTCGCCAAGTTGAGTTGAAATGTAATTTAGCTGAATGCCCATGGATATATTCTTACCCAACCTTTGACCGTAAGAGAGCCCAATTCGATTTTCGTTAAACGAACTATACCCAAATTGATTAACACTTAACCCAAAAGATCCATTTGTTACTGGTGCAGTAATAATTGCCGTTTTATTTGATAATTCGGAAAGTAAAAACTGATTTTCATAGGAAATTCCTGCGTTCCATTTTTCTAAAAAAGCTAAGCCTGCAGGGTTATTATTTGTACTCCACAAATCACTGTTTAAAATCGACGATCCTGCCAAGCCATAAGATCTAGCTCCGGTAATGCCTTCATTCTGTGCGCAGAGTACACTTGCAAAAAGGGTAGTAATTACAAGGAGTAAGCCTTTTTTCATAAGGCCTAATATAAAAAGTTTTTTTTATATTGAGAAATGGTATCTTTTTGTTTGGAAAAGAGAATTGAAATGACTCGACTATTTGAAGAGCCTATACTATCTGAAATGCCTAGAATTCTTCTCCTTATTCTTTATCTCTTATCTAAAAAAATGACCACTCAGCTTCACTCGAATTAAACGGGAACTCAAAGAAATTATCATCAATTTGCAGCTGGAATTCGTAATCAAGAGATTCGTAATTAAGTACATCACATCAAAGGACTCCCTGCTTCGGAAACTTGGGGGTGATGTTGCGGTAAAATGATTGGATTGTTTCCAAGTCCTTTTCATAATCGCCACAGGGAGTAACCAACGGACCCACACCTGCTTCTTTTTTAGCGTAATCTAAATACCCTAAAGCAATTGGAACCTTAGCTTTTTGTGCAATGTAGTAGAAGCCTTTTTTCCACTCGGGAGAGTAACTTCTGGTACCTTCAGGAGTTATCATAATTGCAAAATTGTCATAATCGTTGTACAATACAGCCATTTTATCTACCATTTTTCCTTTTGCTGTTCTGTCAATTGGAATACCCCCTAACGCCTTTAGAAAGAAGCCTAGTGGAAAAAAGAACAATTCTTTCTTTACGGTATAATTTACAGGAATCCCCATGAGATAAAATGCAGCTCTAGCATATAACAAATCCCAATTCGATGTATGAGGGGCGGCAATCATGACCATCTTTTTCACCTTGTATGCGTTGTTTGCAACTATCTTCCATCCCGTAAGCCAAAATACTATCCTCGCTAAAAACTTCATAAAACAAATATAACTTCAATTTTTATCTAACGGCCAGTTTAAATCCAACCCCGTGTATGTTAATTATTTGAATGTTTTTATCTTCCTTTAAATACTTTCTAATTCTAGAAATGAAAACATCCATACTCCGGCCATTAAAGTAATCGTCATTGCCCCAAATTGTTTTGAGTGCCAATTCCCTATTCATCACCTCATTCATATGCAAGCACAACATTCGCAGCACATCTGCTTCTTTTTTAGTTAGCTTTTGCTCCTTTTTATGGAAGCTTAAAAACTGATTAACAGAGTCAAATTCATATTCTCCAATTGCAAAACGACTTTCTTGTGGTTGCTCTATTCGAGCTGCTTTTCTGTGGTCTAGAATGTTTTTTAAACGAAGTTCTAATTCTTGAAATTCAAATGGTTTTGTAATGTAATCCTGTCCTAGTTTTAAGCCTTTAACCTTGTCATCTAACATTGCTTTCGCGGTTAAAAATAAGAAGGGTAAATCTGGCTTGTGCTGCACTAATTCTTCTGCCAATTCAAACCCATTCAGCTGAGGGAGCATTACATCAAAGATTGCAATTTCAAAATCTTGATTGAGCAGCAATTTTAACCCCTCGGCTCCGTTCTGTGCCCAGGTCACTGAATATCGGGCTACTTCCAGCTGATCCTTGATTACAAAACCAAGATTTGTATCGTCTTCTACTAAGAGTAATTTAACTTTATTTCCGTCCATTTTTTTTATTCGAGAAGTAAATTTTAAACGTTGAGCCTGATTGTAATTCGCTTTTTAATTGAATTTTTCCACGGTGTTTTTTAACCATTTTCATCACATAATTCAACCCAATACCAAAGCCTTTTACATCGTGTCGGTCATTGGTAGGAACTCTGTAGAAATTCTCGAAAACATGTTTTTGTTGTTCTCTAGACATTCCAATTCCATTGTCTCTCACTCTAATGTGAAGGCCACTGTTATGGTCAACCGTAGAAACTACTATTCGAGGTTTATTGTCTGAATACTTAATGGCATTGTCAATGAGGTTAAAAAAGATATTGGTCAAATGCATGGTATCACCTTTTATAACCGCATTAGTCGCTTTTAAATTCGTTTCAATTTCTCCTTCACTCGAATCAAGTATTAATTCAAACCCTTGAACCGTCTTTTTTATAACCTCATGTAAATTAACGTCTTCCATCTCTAACTTTAGGCGGTTTTTGTCTAAGGTTGCCATTTGTAAAACTTTGTCCACTTGAAGTTTAAGCCTTTCCGTTTCTTCTTTTATGATGTTGGCATAGTTTTTCAGTCGTTCCGGATCTTTGGTAATATTCGGGTTGGTTAATACTTCTGTTGACAAGGATATTGTTGAAATAGGCGTTTTCAACTCATGCGTCATATTATTAATAAAATCTGTTCGAATTTCTGAGAGTCTCTTCTGTTTCAAAATCACCCAAATGGTGTAGCTGAAAAATACAACAACTAAGAGCAAGAAGATGGTTGAAACAATCCAAATGCTCATTTGGTCTACAAGACGAAGCTCTTTGCTTGGAAAATAAACTCCAAAATAATGGGATGCTTGGTTCCATTTGTCTTTTTCAGATATGGCGTATACCAAATCTTTCGCTTCGGTCTTAATTTCTACAAAATCACCAAAAACAATTGAATCGGTAAAGCAATCGTATAAAACGTATTCAAAGTCAGTTACTAGGTTGGTGTTTTTAAATTCGTTGACAAGTAAGTTTTCCAAAACATAAGGATGCAAGGTATCATTGGTTGAAGCCAAAAAGTAATTTGATGAGATTTGTTTTACAGGTTCGTATATGGCAGAGGAGTCTCTGTTTAATCGCTGAACTTCAGAAACGACACTCGAAAGTGCGACGTGAACCCTTTCGTTGAATTGTTTTTCTTGTAGATTAAAGGCTTTTTTTACCCAAAAAAATTGGAAAGAAAAAACACCAATAACTGTAAACGCTGCGAAAAAGATAATGAGACGGATGGTCTTTCTATTCATGTTCGCTAAAATAAATTGAAAAAGTGGTTTTTTAGGAAGGTTAACTGAAAATTAACAAAATACTTATGAACTTTGTAGCATGAATTTTCCACAGTATAGAAAGTATAAAAATGAATTGAGTTATTTTAAAATCATCGGTAAGGATCATTTTATCGAATGGAAAAAAATGACGTTGGAGTGGGAGGAAATTGAAATTGAAGCAACCATTTTACCAGATAGAGTTTTTATTGCTGATATGTTAATAGAGCCATCGGAATATTGGGATACCATTTCTGAACAACAGTATAACCAGTTTTTAAGAAGAATTGAGGACTAAATAGATTTTGATAACAAGTAACGAGATGAAGGAGGAAAGATTCCTCCAATCGTAATTCCCAGATTCGTCACTTCGACTATCGCTTATTGTGACAAAAAAAGTAACGTTCGAAATTAAAACATTTTTCTTTCATCCATCAGCGCAGAGGTTTCTCAACCCCATTTCCAATTCCACATTATAAAAGTTAATTTAGGACTTTCAAAATTTAACCTACTATGAACAAAAGAATATTCTCTGCCGGTGTACTTGCCGCAGTAATTTTTGCTTCTTGTGGCACTCCTAGTGAGAAACAAGCTACGACAGATGCAGCTACCGAAACCCATGAAGCAGATGCTCATGAGTATTCAGATTTTAATTATACAGCAGACCAGTTTGCTGATTTAAAACTTGTTCGTTATCAGATTCCCGGTTTCGAAGAGTTAGATGCCAGCAAAAAAGAGTTGTTGTATTATTTGTACGAAGCTGCATTGTCAGGTCGTGATATGATGTACGATCAAAACTACCAGCACAACCTTCAAATTAGAAAAACGCTTGAAGCAATAGTACAAAATGAAGCGTTAAATGACGACGGTGGAGCGGATTCTGAAGCGTTAACAATCTACTTAAAAAGGGTATGGTTCTCTAACGGGATTCATCATCATTATTCTAACAAAAAGTTTGAGCCAGAATTTTCAAGAGAATTTTTCGAAAAAGCGATTAACGAAATAGAGGACAGCAAGCTTCCATTGAAAACTGGGCAAACAAAGGAGGACTTAATAGCAACTTTAGGAGAAGCTATTTTCAATCCGGAGATTGCTGCAAAAAAGGTGAGCTTAGATTCTGAAACTGATATGGTAGCTGCTTCTGCAATTAATTTTTACGGTGAAGACGTCACACAGGCGGAAGTTGAAGCCTATTATGCAAGCCTTGATAAGGTAGATGGAAATCAGCCGGAGTATGGATTGAACACAAGGCTGGTGAAGGAAGGTGGTAAAATTGTGGCACAAACATGGAAAGTAGGTGGCTTGTATACGGAAGCCATTGAGGAAATTGTTTTTTGGTTAGAAAAAGCAGTTCCTTTGGCTGAAAATGCTGAGCAAAAATTGACTTTAGAAAGATTGGTTACCTATTATAAAACAGGAAATGTGGAAGATTGGGATCAGTATAACTTAGCTTGGATTAAGGATACTGAGTCTAGAACTGACGTTGTGAACGGATTTATTGAAGTATACAACGATCCTTTGGGTAAAAAAGGTTCATTTGAGTCTGTTGTTTCTTTTAAAGACATGGAAGCAACCAAACGAATTGAGGCAGTTAGTAAAGAGGCGCAATGGTTTGAAGATAACTCTCCTTTAATGGAAGAGCACAAAAAGCCGAATGTTACCGGAATTATAGGAAAAGTAATTACCGTAGTTGTTGAAGCAGGAGATGCTTCTCCATCAACTCCAATCGGAATTAACTTACCGAACAACGGGTGGGTTCGTGAAGTAGGTTCTAAGAGTGTAAGTTTAGGAAACATTGTTCATGCCTATGAAATGTCTTCGAAAGAAGGTAAGAGTTCATTGTCTGAGTTTGCTTGGGACCAAGCAGAAATTGATCGTTCTAAAAAACATGGTGGAATAGCTGATTTGTTACACACCGATTTACATGAAGTAATTGGCCATGCATCCGGTAGAATTAACGAAGGTGTTGGAACAACTTCTGAAACTTTAAAAAGTTATGCTTCTACCTTGGAAGAGGGCAGAGCCGACTTAGTGGCCTTATACTATTTGCACGATCAAAAATTGGTTGACATGGGTTTAATTGAGTCGTTAGATGCTGGTAAAACGGCTTACGACGGGTACATTAAGAACGGAATGATGTTGCAATTGAAGCGTTTAGACCTTGGTGATCAAGTAGAAGAGGCACACATGAGAAATCGCCAAATGATTGCAAAATGGGCGTTTGAAGCAGGTGCAAAAGACAGTGTAATTGTGAAGAAAATGCGAGATGATAAGACCTATTTTGTGATTAACGATTACGAGGGGTTAAAGGAAATTTTCGGAATGCAGTTAAGAGAATTGCAACGAATTAAATCTGAAGGCGATTACGAAGCTGGAAAAGGATTGGTTGAGAAGTATGCTGTTCAAGTTGATCCTAAGTTACATGCTGAAGTGTTGAAGCGTTATGAGACCTTGGGAATAGCACCTTACGGTGGATTTATCAATCCTAAGTTAGTTCCTGTAATGGAAGGCGGTAAGGTAGTGGACGTAAAAGTTGAATACCCAGAGACGTTTAAAGAGCAAATGATGTTTTACGGAGAAAACTATTCGTTTTTACCAGTAAAGTAGGTAAAGAATTTAATTATTTAGAATCCCTTGTTATACTCAGCGAATGCGAAGTAGACAGGGGATTTTTTGTGCTTAAAATGTTATACTATTTAAAGTGTTATTGGACCGCTAATCAAAAGATTAGATCTGAACTTTTATTTGAAATATATCCCAGAATTAAGCAAGCATATGACTTAAGTAATGGACTTAAAGTAATTTATAACTCTTCAATTGAAAAGGGAGTAGCGATGACAAAATTAGCGCAGTGGTATAACTCTGTTGAAAATTCAGACTTTAAAAGCTTTAGGACTATTATGAATACTATTTCTATTAATTATGACTCAATACTTAACTATTTCGACGACAGAAGTACCAATGCAGCAGCAGAGTCTTTTAATGCTAAAATAAAAGCATTTAGGTCAAGATTTAGAGGAGTTAAAAACGTAGAATTTTTTCTTTTTAGATTAACTAATATTTATGCATAAACACAACAATTAGTCATGATCCTCCCTCAATACAGGCCTTCTCATCTCAAAAAAAGTGTAAAACCAAAAAAGCCGCAATAAATGCGGCTTTTTAAGTGACTCGTCTGGGGTTCGAACCCAGGACCCCATCCTTAAAAGGGACGTGCTCTACCAGCTGAGCTAACGAGTCATTTTTTTTAGGACGGCAAAGATACCAGTCATGTTTAAAATGACAAAGATTTTTGTGCTTTATTTTTCAAAAAAATCATTTTTTTTTTGACTACTTGATAATCAGGTTAGTTAATTATTTTTGCTCGGGTAAATTCTGCCTCTCGATCCATTAAATAACGATAAGTTGCAAGCGTTCTCAGCTTTGTAGCTCCCAAGTTCTCAATAACATGAATCATTTTTGGATTAAAATCGCCAATCCAGGTAATCACAACGTCTTTGTAGCTGCCATTTTCATTTACTACCCGTTTGCATTCATCAAAAATAGCTCCTTCTAAGCCTTTTCCTTGAAAATCGGGATCAATACCAAATGCTAAGCCAAAAAAGCTAGTACACGTTCCCCTTAGTTTGTGGTATAAAAATTTCAGCTTACCCCACCAATTCAAATTTCCATTGATGTATTTAAATATTTGATTGATTTCGGGTAATGCTATAAAAAACCCTACCGGACGGCCATCGTAGTATGCGAAGTGAATTAAATCTTCATCTAAAATAGGTTTAATGGTTTTCATGATGGTCATGGCTTGCCGTTTTTCCATTCCAGAAAACCCTTCGTGTTTCACCCAAGCTCTATTGTATATGGTTCTAAAATCTTCAGCATACTTTCCTAAGTCATTTTTTTTAATGGTATCGAAAGTGAATTTAGGGTCTTTCCTAATTCTTAGCGATTTCTCTTTTAAGAGCGGAATTAATTCGTCTGTGGTGTTACGGTAGAAAATAAATTGCTCATAATATTTCTTAAATCCGAAGTTCTCAAAAAAGGGAACGTAGTAGGCGGGGTTGTAATTCTGATTGTAGTACGGAGGATATTCAAAGTTTTCAATAATCAATCCCCAATATTTATCCTTCTCTCCAAAATTTATGGGTCCTTCAATTGTGTCCATCCCTTTCTCCTCAATCCATTTCTTTGCAGTTTCAAATAAAGTGAAGGCGGCTTCCTCCTGATTTAGGCATTCGAAAAACCCCAGACCTCCAATTTTAGTATTTGATTTTTTATTTGATTTTTCATTGATAAATGCAGCAATACGGCCAATCGTTTTACCCTCTTTTTGAAGGATCCAACGAGCTGCTTCTCCATGACGGAAAAACTTATTTTTATTTTTATCGAACACTTTCTCAATGTCTTGCCTCAGATGAGCCACCCAATTTTTATCATCTTTGTAAATGGTAAAGGGCAATTCGTGAAATTCTTTTTCAGTTTTAGCGTTATTAACCGTTGAGATTGTCATTCTTGTGTTAAATTTTAAATTTGAAAATGCAAAACAAAACTAAGAAAGCTTAGTTTAGCAAAGTAGTATGAAAAACAAGGTTGTTATAGTTACAGGCGCCTCTTCCGGCATAGGAAGAGCAACTGCATTGTATTTTGCCGAAAAGGGTTCTTACGTCGTACTTGCAGCTCGTTCAGCAGGTAAATTAAGAACAGTTGAATCGGAAATTTCTAAAGCAGGAGGAACTTGCCTAACCGTACCTTGCGATGTCTCTAATCCTGCGGATTGCGAAAATTTAATTGTGAAAACAATTGAGACCTTCAAGCAAATAGACGTTCTGATAAATAACGCAGGAATTTCAATGCGTGCTATCTTTAATGAAACGGATTTACATGTGATACGAGAGGTAATGGACATCAACTTTTTTGGCATGGTGAACTGTACGAAATATGCTTTACCTCAAATTTTGAAAAACAAAGGAAGTATAGTTGGAGTATCCTCCATTGCAGGATATGTTGGGTTACCAGCAAGAACCGGTTATTCTGCATCAAAGCATGCGATGCACGGTTTTTTAGATGCCCTAAGAATTGAAAACTTTGAGAACAAACTACACGTACTGGTGGCTTGTCCCGGATTCACAGCCTCCAATATTAGGAACTCGGCATTAACTGCAGATGGAACCGCTCAGGGTGGATCACCTCGATCTGAGGCAAAGATGATGCAACCAGAAGAAGTGGCTCAAGACATTTACTCAAGTATTGTTAACAGAGATCAAAGTTTAGTGCTCACAAGAGAAGGGAAACTTGCCGTATTTCTTTCAAAATGGACCCCTAAGTTATTGCAGCGTATGGTTTTTAGAGAGATGAAAAAGGAACTCGATTCTCCATTAAAATGAACTACCCCATCTTTCTAATTGGATTTATGGCTTCAGGCAAAACGTCAAAAGGGAAAAGATTGGCAAGAAAACTGAACGTTCCTTTTATTGATCTAGATCAGGAGATAGAAAACCAACAAAAAAAATCCATTTCTAGTATTTTCGAAAACAAAGGAGAGGAGTATTTTAGAAAACTGGAAGCAGACGTGTTAAGGTCATTTTTAAAAAATTTCAAAGTAGTTGTGGCAGTCGGAGGGGGAACACCTTGTTTTCATAACAATATGAAATACATCAATCAGGTTGGAACTTCTATTTACTTAAAACGATCCGAAGCAAGAATTTTAGGGCGACTAAGACAGAATAAAGATAAAAGACCTTTAGTAGCTGCTTTAAATGACGAAGAGTTGAAGGCTTTTATAACTAAAAGTTTACTTCTAAGATCGCCCTACTACAAAAAAGCAAAGCTTCTATTTGATAGTGATGATCAACAATTAACTGACCTTATCCGGGAGCTTGGCGGTTGACAAACTTTTCTGTGCAGTGCACAACCGCTCTACCTGTGAAGTAAAAAGTAAATTAATTTTTAAATATCCAGCTGATTGGGTTCAATTTTAAGGCTTTTCCTGCTCCTTGAGCTTTCCAAATTTCAAAGTGCATAGTAGAGGTGTTTTCACCACTCTCGTTCATTAGAATACCTATCTCTTGCTTGGTAGTGAGTTTATCTCCTGCCGATACAAATACCTCTTTAAAGTAGGAGTAAAGGGTGAAATATTCACCGTGATTTACTAACACCATCTTTCCTTGACCTGGGATAATAATTATGTTAGAAATTGTACCATCGAAACTAGACCTTCCAATATTTCCCTTTTTAGTAGAAATGTCAATTCCATTATTTTCAACAGTAACGTTCGCTAAGGTAGGGTGAGCGTTATTACCAAAACTAGAAACTACTATTCCCTCCGAAACAGGCCATGGTAATTTACCCTTGTTTGCAGTAAAGGAATTACTTAGTTCCCTTGCTTCAGGCGTCATCGGAAAACCTTTTACCGACTTGCCTTTTGCCGCAGCAGCTTCTCTTGCTTTGCGGATCTCTTCTGCAATTATTCTTTCAATCGCGGCGTTTACCTTTTTTCTATCTCGCCTCTTATTATCAAGTTGTGTTTTGAGTTCTTTTTCTTTCCCCTTTAAGCTGGTAACGACATTTTCTTTTTTCGATTTTTCCGATGCTAAAACATTTTTTTCATTTAGCTCCGCTTTTAAAAGTCCTTCGTTACTTTTTCGAATGGCCTCTAATAACTTAATTTGTATGTCAATTTCTGTTTGTTCTTCTTGGATCCGTTCTGCTTGGTATTGCCGATATTGTGCGTATTGCTGAAAGTATTTCAACCGTTTATATGCCTGGTTGAAGTTGTCTGCCGAAAACAAAAACATCAACTTGTTATAGTCGCTTCTGTTTTTGTAAGCTTTGCGTATCATATCCGCATATTCAGATTTCAAATCGATTAAGTTGGCTTCTAGACTGTCTATTGTTGCAACTTGAATTGTAATACTATCGTTTAACCATTGAATTTCCTCCTCAATGGTGAGAATTAAGTTTTGACGGGACGAAATTTTCTTATTCAGCTGTTGTAATTGACTTAAAGAGGTTTTTTTTGTCTTCTCTGTCTCTTCTAATAGTTTATTGGTGTACAGAATTTCTTGTTGAAGCTTTTTTTTCTTGTTCTGCAACGACTTTTTTGACTGTGCTGAACTGTTCAGTAGTATTCCACCAAACAAGAAAAGCAACAGAAATACTTGTTTAATAAAAGACCTGTTCATATTTGGGTGAGATATTGAATGAGAATTTAAGAGGACCTTCCAAAGATACCTTAGAATATTGTAAATTGACTTTTGCAGGCTTTTCAGATTGGAAATCGAACTTTAACTCGCTTGGTAAGGATTGATTGTCTACTAAAATAAATTCGCTATATCTGCCGGTTAAAAATCGATTTGCAGTTAAATCCGAAAAGATAAAATTGCTCACTTTAAATGTATTTTGGTCTACCCACAAGCTGATTACTTCTTCTTTTTGTTTCTCGATTCGCTCAGGCTTTTCATCGGCCTTTTTGACTTTTCGTTTTTTCAAATTACCGAGGTAATATTTTTCTTTGTCAATCGATAGGGTTACTTTTTCATCGTGCTCAAAATCAATAGCATTCCCTATTAAAATCGCTTGAATTGTGCTAAACTCTAATTCCAAATTAAATCGTTTATTGATGTATTCATAGTCTCCTATGAAATAGTTTCGGTCTATTCTGTTCATGACTTTGACAGAATCTCTGGTTATCATAATTCGAGCTACTTCAATGCCCAAAGCAGGTGTTATTGACACCCAAATCAAACTGTCTTTCCGAATTCGAATGTTTGCTTTAAAAGGAGTTTTTTTCCCATTTTGATACAGTTGAACACCCGCTTTTAAGGACAGGTGTTCGAACTGAAACTTATTTCTATCCAATTTCTGAAGAAGGTATTCCGTCTTATTGACCTTTAAATCTTTCTTTTTTGCTTTTTGCTGCAGTTTACAAGCAGACAATACTATAACAAGTAAAACTGGGAGCATGACTTTAAATCGACTATTTATCATATGCTTTGTCAGTTATTTTTCTATCAATTCCATCGTAGGCACTTCCAGATTTCTTTGCTTTTTCCCAAAACTCAATCGCTCCATCTACATCTCCTAAGTGAAATAAGATATCTCCTTTGTGTTCCAATAGCTCGCCACTTGGTTCAGACGAATTGTCAATGGCCTTATTTATCCAATTTCTCGCTTCTTCATACTCTTTTAACTGGAAAAGAATCCATGCATAAGTATCTTGGAATGAGGCTTGGTTAGGTGCTAAATTGTTCGACTTAGCAGACATTTGTTTCGCTTTTTGCAAGTCTTCGTTTCGAAGAGAAAGGTAATAACTGTAGTTGTTAAGTACAATAATATTATTTGGATCTATGCTCAGCGCCTTGTCGTAGTTATTATCTGACTCTTCGTTATTTTTTATGGTATGATACGTATCTCCCAACGAACTAAAAAACTGACTTTTTAAAGATGGGTTATCTAAAACTAAGTCCTTCCCTAATTCTAAATAGGTGATGGCAGCTTCGTTTTTTTCTTGTTGACTTAAACCAATTCCATAGGTTAGGTAGACGGTAGGTTGATTTGGGAATAAGTCGATTGCTCGTTTGCTATATTGAACCAATTGGGCAGTATCTCCTTGGTCTGCAAAAATATAAATCAGTTGATTCCATACCGGAAAACGACTGCTATCCAATGAAATGGTGGTAATGTAAGAGTCTTTTGCTGCGGCAATTTGATTGTCAAAATATTGAAAATCTGCAAGTAGGGCAAACGATTTCGCATTTTCAGGATGAGCTTGGGTAATCTTCTGACAAAAATCGATACCTTCTTGTTTCAGCGCTTTGTTTTTACTATCCACTTGATAAAAAGTAAGCACGTACTTTACTTTATCATCGATATTCATTTCCGGATTTAAGAATGCTTTTCCTAAATTCTCCCGGTACTGTTCATCTTTTTCATCTTGCCTATAAAATTCTGCCAAGGAAAATTGTAATTTGTAATTGGTAGAATCTAATCGCTGCATTTTTTCGTAAACCTTCAGCGCATCATCTTTCCTTCCATTTGAAACGTATGTGTCGGCTAAAATCCCGTAATAGGCGATTTCATCGGGGTAGGAATCAATTAACTTTTGAATTTCAGCTGCAGCAGCATCAACATCATTATTTGACAAGTGAACTCTTTGCTTTAAAAATGAAACTTCTTCGGTTACTCCCAATTCTTCCTCTATTTCATTAATGACTGCTAAACCTTCAGTTTTTTTTCCATTATTTAAAAGCAATTGGGCTAACTCGTATTTCAGCTCAATTCGTTTAGGTTGTTTTACGATTAGACTTTTAAACTCATCTATGGCTTTATTGGTCTGCCCTAAGTCTCTAAGCGCCGTGGCATACGAAAGTCGGAACCAAAAATTGGCCCCATCATACTTTACAGCAGATTCATATTGCTCAAGTGCCAATTGCGGCTTCTCTTGCAGGCTGTAAATATTTCCCAGTTCGTAATGTGCCGCTGCACTGCTTGAATTTAAATCTAACGCTTTTTGATATAAGTTTTCAGCTGCCTCGTAGTTCTCAAGTACTTTTTCCTTGGCAGCGTCAGTATATGTCTCGCCAAAAAGAATGCGTCGAGCTTCCGATTTATCGTTCTCTTTTTCCTTCGGCAGTTGTGCCGCATTTTTAGAACCGGAGCAGGACCATAGAAGCAGGGCAGTACATAATGGTAGGATTAAATTTCGCATTTCTTTATAGCTCATTATAATCGCCAATACTTATTTGTTTTGCTGACTTGTTAATTTTTACTTTATTGCCCACCATTGAATTTGTAAAGTTTAACCCTTTAATTGTTGTATCATTTTGAATGATAGAATTCGAAATCACCGCATTTTCAATGCTTGTATTTGCACCAACAGAGACATGAGGTCCAATAATACAATTTTTTAAAATTACGTTTTCACCAACATAACAAGGGGCGACAATAATTGCATTCTCAAGTTGGACCGAATCAGATACGATGTCTCGGTCCTTAATGAACTCTAATACCCTCTGGTTTGTGTTTACTGTTGCATCTTTGTTTCCACAATCTAACCACTCAATTACTTGACCTGGAGAAAATTTAGTTCCATTAGATTTCATTCTTTCTAGGGCTTCTGTAATTTGATACTCCCCTTTGTCCTTAATGTCGTTGTCAATTAGGTATTGTAAATTATCTCTGAGGGATTCTCCGTCTTTGAAATAATAGATACCAATAATGGCTAAATCGGAAACAAATTCTTGCGGTTTCTCTATGAAGTCTGTAATGTTATTGTCTGAATCTAATTTCACAACTCCGAACGCTTTTGGGTCCGCAACTTGTTGAACCCAAATAATTCCATCTTTTGAATCGTCTAATTTAAAATCAGCTCTAAATAGTGTATCTGCGAAAGCAACAATGGTTTTACCTCCCATCATTTCTTTGGCACATAAAATTGCATGAGCTGTTCCCAATGCTTCTTCTTGGTAATAAATAGAACCTTTTGCTCCTAAGCTTTCAGCAACTTCAATCAGGTGTTTTTCCACTTCCTTTCCGAAGTCCCCAATAATAAAGCCAATTTCTTCAATAGGTTCATCGCAAACTCCTGCTATGTCTTCAACCAAACGCTGAACGATTGGTTTCCCCGCTACTGGAACGAGTGGTTTTGGTACGGTTAAGGTATGCGGTCTTAAGCGGCTTCCTCGGCCTGCCATTGGTACAATAATTTTCATCTTCTTAGTTCATTTTGTGCGGGCAATATACTTTGTGTTCTTTCACGCATTTGGTCGATTAATTTCTTATTTAACACCTGTAGAACCAAAACCTCCAGTTCCTCGGTCTGTATTATCCAATTCTTCAACTTCAACCCATTCGGCTTGTTCATGGGCAGCAATAACCATCTGGGCAATCCGCTCTCCATTTTCAATAACAAAAGTGTCCTTGGATAAATTCACTAAAATCACTTTAATTTCTCCTCGATAGTCTGCATCAATTGTACCCGGCGAATTCAACACAGTAACACCATGTTTGAAAGCTAACCCGCTTCTCGGTCGGACTTGGGCCTCATATCCAATTGGAATTTCCATGAAAAGACCTGTCGGTACGACTACCTTTTCCAATGATGCAAGGCTAATAGATTCTTCAATATTAGCTCGTAAGTCAACTCCTGCAGACGCAATCGTACCGTAGCTTGGCAGATCATGTTGGGATTCGTTTATAATTCTAATTTTCATGTAGATAAAATTGCGTTGAAGTCTACGAAATTAGGGCTTTTTTAGGTTTTTCTAAAACGAAAATCATAGAAAGGAATGTGAGTAAAATCATGCTGTTAACGCCAAATTTTAAAAGGGATTCTTCGGGTAAATTTAACAGGGTAGAAGCTAAATAAAAGACAAAAGATACTCCCAAGTAAAAGAAAATTGATTTTAAGGAGTAATTGATTTTATAATGCTTTTGACCGAGGACATAAGAAATGACAGCCATTGTTCCATAACAGGCCAAGGTTGCCCAAGCAGAACCTGTGTAACCAATTTTTGGAATTAAAATAACATTCAAAACAAGTGTAATTATTGCTCCTATTACAGCTATAAATGCGCCGTATTTTGTTTTCCCGTTCAACTTGTACCAAACAGAAAGGTTGTAAAAAATGCCTAAGAATATATTGGCAAATAATAGAATTGGAACAATATGTAATCCCTCCCAATATTCCTCATTGTTAACAAATCGTTTTAATTGGTCGAGGTAAAGCATTACAGTTAAAAATATGACAGAACAGATAATGACAAAGTACTTCATGATTAACGCGTAGGTGTCCTTTGAGTCTTTTTCTTTCTCTTGTGAAAAGAAGAAGGGTTCAGCGGCATACCTAAAAGCCTGAATAAATAAGCTAATGATAATGGATAACTTGTATACTCCTCCATAAATGCCCACCTGTGCTTTTGCGTTGTACAATCCTAAATCATCTAGTAAAAGCCATTTTAATAATATTTTATCAGAAGTTTCATTAATGATAATGGCTATGGATGCGATTAGCAATGGGCCGCCATAAATAAACATGTCTTTTAAAATGGATTTGCTAAATGTGAAATTTACCTTAAGCAGGGAAGGGGTTAGTAATAAAAACTTGACTACAGTTGCAAATAAATTGGCAATGAATACATATCCAATTCCAATCTCAGGAGAATAGAAGGTGTTTAAGATAAAATTGCTTTCCCCGGCATTGTGTGCAGGCATACAATATCCAATCCAAAATACATTTAATCCTATATTAACCAAAATATTAGCCATGTTGACACTGGCAAAACGTATGGCTTTATTCTCAATTCGCAAGCGAGCCATTGGAATAGATGATAACGCATCTAAACCAACGATGTAGGCAAACCAAATAACGTACTCTGAATTGTCTGAATACTTTAATAATGTTGCAATATCATTGGCAAAAAATGTTGCAAACGAGATAAATAAAACCGTTGAACTGAACAGTGAAATTAGAACGGTACTGAAAATTGTTTGATGATTACTGTCTTTCTTCGATTCAAACCTGAAGTAGGCCGTTTCCATTCCATAGGTTAGAAGCACCACCAAAAAAGCAACGTATGAATACATTTCTATGATTTCACCATACTCACTAGTGGTAAACTTTCCAGTATGTAATGGCACCAAAAGATAATTTAACAACCTACCAATGATACTTGGTAAGCCGTAAATAGCGGTTTGCCCTGCTAGTTTTTGCAGTGCCTTCAAATGAAATATTTTGGTTGTTGGTCCAAAGGGGGAGTTTAGTTATTTGGAAAATTTGCTTTTCTTTTTTCTAAGAATGCACTAGTCCCTTCTTTGAAATCTCCGGTTGCAAAACAATTTGCAAATTCTGTTATTTCAGTTTCAAAACCATTTTCTCCATCAGCATAACCACTATTTACCGATCTTATTGCGGCAGCGATGGCTACAGATGAATTTTTTGACATTCTTTCACAAATTTCTAAGCATTTAGGCATCAACTCTGCTTGTTCAACTACATGGTTTACCAACCCACAGGCGAGGGCTGCATCGGCTTTTATCATGCCTGCTGTAAAAATTAACTCGAAAGCTTTTCCTTTCCCTGCCAATTGAGCTAATCGCTGAGTACCACCATAGCCCGGAATAACACCTAAACTCACCTCTGGCAAGCCCATTCTTGCAGTCGTACAGGCAATTCTAATGTGGCAACTCATCGCTAACTCTAAACCACCACCAAGAGCAAAACCATTTATGGCTGCAATTACGGGCTTCTCTGTTTTCTCAATTAAATCGAATAAAATATCTTGTCCGTCTTTTGCTAACTCTCTTGCTTCCTTTTCTGAGTACATATTGAACTCAGAAATATCTGCACCCGCAACAAACGCCTTTTCGCCAGAACCAGTAATGATAATTGCTTTAACACTATCCGTTGCAGCAGCTGTTGTAATAGCAGCACTCAATTCTCTTATCGTATCTCTGTTTAAAGCGTTTAACTTATCAGGACGGTTAATTGTAATTCTCTGTGTTGATCCAGTATTTTCAATCAGTAAATTTGACATAGGGATTATTATTTGAGGCAAATTTAATTGAATTCTTAGGCTTTTGGTAATTCAATTTGGAAAGTTGTTCCCACATTTTCGTTGGAAGTGAAGGTGATTTTGCCATTCATGTGGTCGATAATGCTTTTTGACATAGCAAGTCCTAAACCAGTTCCCGATGACTTTGTCGTAAAATTGGGTTCGAAAATTCGCTCTGCTTGCGTTGTGCTAATTCCGTTACCATTGTCATTAATCTTAATGAAAAACGAATTTTCATCCCTTTCTATAGAAACATTAATCGTCGGATCTTTACTGTTTTCTGTCGCTTGAACAGCATTTTTAATCACATTGTTAAACACCCGAAGCAGTTGGTCCTTGTCGCATAGAACAACAGCTGTTATTACATTCTCCGGCACTTCGAGTTTTACCGTAAGAGAATGGGCATATAAGTTTACTGCATTTTTTAAAATTGGGATAACGTCCAACTCTTGGAGTTCTTTGCCTGGTAGTTTTGCGAAAGAGGAAAAGGCTGTAGCGATATTACTTAAGGTTTCTATTTGCTCAATTAGGGTAGTGGTAGTTCGCTCGATACGCTCTTTTAATTCATCACTATTCAAGTTCGTTGAGCGTTGCAAGTGCTGAATGCTTAACTTCATCGGGGTGAGTGGATTCTTAATTTCATGGGCTACCTGCTTGGCCATTTCTCGCCAAGCCACTTCACGTTCTGTTTTTGCTAATTCTACCGCACTTTCATTTAGTTCAATTGCAATACGGTTGTACTCTTGCACCAATGCACCAATTTCGTCTTTACTATTCCATTCAATTAGTTCAATATCTGAGCCTAATTTTAGTTTGGAAATCTGTTTACGAATAAGCAACAATGGTTTTGAAAGCTGGTTGATGAGTAAAACAGAGATAAGTAATGCTAGTGCAAAAATTCCTACATAAATATTTAACGTTGAGACAAGGAAGTTAGAAATTTCCTTCTCCAAGGTACCCTGCTTCGCAAAGTAGGGCAGGTTTAAGTAACCAATTACTTCATTGTCAAAATTTTTGAAAGGAATGTAGGCAGAAAGATAAGTTAGTTCTCCAATAGTTTCCTCTTGAACCCATTGCGCTTTGTTCTCGTTTTGCAAAGCAAATAGAGCTTGTGGGTTCATTCGTTTGCTCTTAATTCCCTTTTCAAATAATTCAGGTCTAGAGGTGGCATAGAGTGCTCCTTCTGTGTTGTATAAATTAATATCAGAATAAAAAACATTTGAGAACTTTACTAAATAAGCAGTAACGTAGTCTGTTAACTCTTCTGCTAAAAATGCTTCAACCCCTACTTTCGACTCAAGTTCAAGGTTGACAGATCGCAGTTTCTCTTGAAGTGTCGTTTCATTCTTCGCTTTATATTGTTTCTTTATGTAAAATGTTGTTCCCCACGCTAAAAAGAGTAGCGAGCTTAAAATAGAACCAATTAAGAACAATTGAATTTTGGTAGAAAAGTCGTGAACACTTAATTTAACGTGAAACGGAAAGTGAATTAGCCCAATGGCCGCGAATAAAAAACAACAACTTGTAATTACTAAAATGTAGGCCAATGAAGTTAGAAAATCGTAGAAGCTATATCGTTTTCGACTTAATAAAATAGTTACATCATTGTCCTTTTGATATGCAAAATGTTGATAATTTTCAGAAGGGTATTGATAGTAACTTCTGTATCCTAATTCGCTTATTTTTAATTGGGTAGAAAAGTTATATCCTCCCGTTTTGTATACCAACTTATTCTTATTATAAACGGCAAATGAATAGTCATCAAGAGACAAGGAGCTTGCTTTCGTTTTTTCATCGAGCAATAACTCGGGATAACCTTCATTTTCATTCAGGTAGACGGTACTTAATTCAATAATTAACTTTCTTGAAATACTATCGCCAGAGATTGGTATTTCTGCAATGTAGTCGATTCTACCTGCATAATTGTTAAGCTGAAATAGGTTGGAGGAACTTATTCTGCTGCCTTCTAACCGCAGTCTGCGTTCAAAATAGCTCCAACAATCAGTTTCTTGACCATCTGCTAATAAAAGATCTCCGTTAGCACAGAGCACAAAACTTATTTGGTATTTCTCCCAATATCCGTTGAAGTATTTAGTGAACAGGTACTGATCTATTTCCTCTTGTTTGTTCCAATACTCGCTTGCATTGTTCCGAAGAAATGTGTCTTTCAAAATTTGCTTTTGTATGTTATTGAACATGTATTCAGCAACCGGGTCGCGCTCTTCAGCTAATTTTTCGGCAATGTGTTTTTGTTGGAGTTGTTTTCGTTCTTCAATAGACTTGCTTACAGTAAATGAAATAACACTGCTGACATAGATGAGTAACAACAGAACAACCAATATATTCTTCGAGGAACTCTTATGATTGCGGAACGTAAATAACAGGAGGATAGGGAGCAGCCAATAGTACTCCACCGTGCCACCAGCGATTAGTAGAGTTGAGCCAATTGCAATACTAAAATATCCAATAATAAACCACTTGTAATTTTTAGAATTGAAAGTTCTAGATGCTGCTAAGAAGGTGAGGTCAATTAAAATGAGATTACAACAAATCAGTAACGAAAATATTACAAACGCAATAATACTTAAGTAATTCAAGTTAAAGAGGTTGTTGAAATTGAAACTAATTTGAGAGGAATACACACTTTCGTGAAATATGGCGATTGAAACCATTCCAAAACCCACAGAAAAAAGAAGAATAAAAAGGCTAAGTAAAACACTGTTAGTGCGCCTTAATGATACTCTAAGTTGATAAATGAGGTAGAATAGTAATACGGTATGAAAAAGTAAATCTCCAAGGCTCGGTATTAAATCACTGATTGCGAAAAATGCGGATTGAAAAAGTTGCAGTTCGGAAAAGATGGATGGAAGTTGGAAAAACAAGAGCAACCGAAATGCTGAAGCGAATAAAAACGACCACCAAATTTTGTTTTTTTTCAATAAAGAGAGGAAAATATAAAAAACAAAATAGAGGCTAATTAGAAATAGGAAAATAAAAAACCCAAGTACGGAATTAGAGGTTTCATGCTTTTGAAAATTGATAAAAAATGCTGTCTTCCCATCTTTCGTTTCTATTGCTGCATCTCCAGTGTTTAAATGGATAGCTGCTAGGGCTGGGAAATCTAACTTGTTGGCAAACTTATTTTGAAGCGATTTGTTGCTAATGGGGTATCTGTATTGCAATAAATTTAAACAATACAATGTTTTGTTATCTACTTGCAATTCATGCTTTAGGTAGATAGCATTTGAAGCAATAACGCAACTTTTACTCGCGCTTAATTCTTGTATGCTAAAAGTAGAATGATCGTCTGTCCAAAAGGTTAAACTATCTTCTTCGTAAACAAGAAATGTCTTTTCATTTTTATCAAAATTAAACCTGGGGTTAAATTCTGCTCCATGGGCTAGTTTGTTTTTAAGTTGGTCTAAATCTGCTGCTGCTTCATGCTCTAGAAAAAGCACTAAATCTTGTACCTTTTCCGCTGTTTTTTCTTCCGACAATTGAAAAAATGGCGGAAGAATATAGCAACTTGCTAAAAAAACAAGTCCAATGCCTAACAAGTAAAGGGCTCTAAATTGTTGCATCATGTAAATTTACAATAATCAATCCTAATTGCTTAGTGCGTTGTTTCCATTACACTAACCAAGCTGAGAAATTGCCGTCATCAAAGCTGACTTCAATGCGTTCTTTCATAGTAGTGGCAAGGTTCATTCCCAAGTAATCGGCATGAACAGGAAAGCGCTTGTAGCTTCTATTCACAAGAATTGCTGTCGAAAGCTTTTTAACTGGAGTTACGAGAAAGTGATTGAGGCCGTACATCATCGTTTTTCCCGAGTTTAATACATCGTCAACCACAATAATTACTTGATTTTTAAAATCTTTATTGTCTAAATCAAGTTTTGCTTTACTGTTTATTGGGTTCTTTTTATCGATTTTTAATTCTTGTAATATAATTTCAAGAGAGGAAATTGATTTGAGCTTGTCAGCTAACAGTTGAGCAAATATGTAACCGTTGTTAGCTATGCCTGCAATTATCAACTTCTGTTCATTGTAATTATCTTCATAAATTTGAAAAGCAATCCGTGTTATTTTTTGTTCTATCTGATGATGATTTAGAATCTGGGTCTTGTTGTGCATAGGGTAATTTCAAAGAACTAAAATTAAGCCTTTCCGCTATTTCTTTTTAGCTAATAAAAACAATTCTCTACCCGATCTAGGTTGAATAGAATTGTACGCATTTTCAAAATGTATAAAATTAAAATATTCATCGAAGTAGTCCTTGTATTCTTGCTTGCTGCCGCCAAAAGGAGGGTGGTTCTCGTTTAGTTTTACTGACCACAAAAGTCCCATAAGTTTGCCTTTTGTGTGTAACAATTCGTATGCTTTTTTGGCATATGCCTGGCGGTGAATTGGGTAAATGGCGCAGAAAAAAGTTTGTTCAACAATAAGGTCATACTGTCCTTGATGTTCAAAAAAGTTAGCTTCAAGTAAATGCTTTTTTGGGAAAGTTGGATGTTGAATTCCAAAATCATGAAGTGGAGATGGAGCGAGATCTAATAAAAACACATTGCTAAAACCGTTTTGATGCAAATAAGATGCTTCATGCCCTTTGCCGCAACCGGGAATTAAAATTTTAATTGTTTTGTTTGGCACTTGATCGAAGTATTCCTTCAATGGCAAACTGATCGTTCCCAGATCCCATCCGGTAGCTTCATCTTTATATCTTTGTTCCCAATCTGTGACAGGTTCCATAACGAGTAATTTTAGTAATAATGATTAATTGGCAATTAAAGCTTAAGTAGCTAAAATCAAAACAATTATCGGCTAAGTATTGAGGTTAGCACTTTTCATGAGTACACGGATTCAGCTTAGGTAGTAAACTTATTTTGACAACGGAAAATGTATACCTTATGGTTCAGTATTTATCATCAATTGAGTCGCGTTGGTAAATCATTTTTGTCTTCAAAGATAATTGTATGTTCAAGTCCTTTAGTTGAATTTATTTCAATTGTTCCTCCAATCTGATTTATCAAGGCCATTACGATTTCAAGTCCAAGTGTTTGTGGATTTGCCATGTCTATATAACCAGGTATGCCTGTGCCATTGTCTTCAATAATTAGTTGGTACATTCCGGTTGTTTTTCGACTCAACTCAATTGTTATACGACCAGATTTTGCAGTATTAAAGGCATGTTTATAGGCATTTGTAAGAAGTTCATTGATTATAAGTCCTAGATTGATACACAAGTCTATGTCGAAACTTGCAGCAACACACTCTACGGTGCACTTTATCTTGCTGTCGTTTGGCGCATAACTCTTCTTAATCGAGTTAGTCAAATCAGTGATATACACTCCAAAGTCTATTGATGAAAGATTAGTCGTCTGATAAAGTTTGGTATGGATAAGTGCCATTGAATTAATTCTGTCTTTGCTTTTGGCAATGGCGTCAATTACATTCTCGTCATCAATATTTTTAAATTGAAGATTGAGTAAGCTTGTAATAATCTGTAAGTTATTTTTTACTCTGTGATGAATCTCTTTGAGAAGCGTTTCTTTTTCAGCCAATGATTTCTTCATTGCCTCTTCAATATACTTCCGTTCAAAGAATACCGGAATTTTATGACGTTTTGGTTTTCGATGTCCTTCAGCTGATAAGTATTCCTCTATCCTATCCGGCGGAGCCATTATAAAAGTGCAATTTTTATCTCCTTTAGCCTTGCAAGATATTTCTACTGCTGTTAGTTTAATACCAACGCTTTGTTCGCACCAGCCAGAAGAATAAGCGGCATTCATGATGCACACTGGTTTATCTGATTTTTGTCCTTTTTTAATCCAAGAATCAGCTTCAAACGAATAAGGATGGTTATATTTTAAAAAAAAGTTTTTATCAGGAGTAGGGTTGCTTTCTTCAAGTATTTCTACGGAAGCCCAACCACTGTATGCAAAATGCACGGGGCCGCTCGCTAGTTTATTAATGGAATCTTTAATCTCCATTTTTTCATGAAACTGTTTTGCATCCTTAATGCCAATGACATGACCAATGTCGAAGAGGAAATTTTGCCCAATAGTGAACGCCTTCTTTTTGCCCAAGTCACGATACAATAGTTGAACTTGCTGAAAAAAACCATAGGATAGTGAAGAGGCCCTGATCAACACATACCTGTCCTCATTAATTATAATTGTTCCCTTAGCAGGGTTGAAATCTATGTCTTTAAAGTAATTTTTTACAGTATCTTGAGCTTTAGAAAAAATGGGATGGAATACTTCGGGATATTTCACCGTTTCTTTTATTTCTGAAACCTGGTTTAGTTTCTTTTTCAACCTTAAAACCTCTAGCTCTAGCTCTTCAATCTTCTTTTTTAGTTTATCTTGATTTGCGATTGATTTATCCATTTCCTTTGAACTGTATATCATCTTTTAAAGAATCATTCGATTAACTTTTAATGGCTGCTTGTCCCAATTGATGACAATGTTATTAGATATTTAAAAGTAAGATTTTCTCTACAAAGGGGCGTATTGTTGAAGCTCTAAGCAGTTAAATGAATTCCAATTTAAGTTGTGTATTGCGATTATGCTAATACCTACCTCTATCTTGTGTGCTCAAAAAGCCTTGGTTAAAAGGCTTTTTTAAGGTGACCCCATGCAGCGCCTACCTCGTTGTTAAACTTACTCCAGTTAAGATTTGCTTGATGTTCTAAATTTTCAAGTTTCCTATTGTACTCATCGATTTTAAGTAACACCTTTTTTCTTTTTCGTCAAACTTTGCTTCTCCTTCTATCATCGCTAAATGTAAATGAATCCTGAACAAATAAAATCTACAGCGGTATTGGTCTATTTAATGTTCCGTTAAACCCTCCGATCTTTTGATGTTTTCTTTCCTATTTTCGATGGGTTTATTTAATTTATGTTTATCGTCATTACAGCGCTCATTGAATTTTCACTCAATTGGTTCAAACTATCCGCCTTTTTTAGGGCTAGGAGTAAATGTAGGTTCTCAATTTTATTTTTGAACCAGAAAGCACTACCTGGCTTTCTTTTAGTAAATTCTTTATATCATCGCCAACTTCATCTAGCCGTTTAGACCGCTCTATCTTCTTTTCTTCAAAAGCATCTTCAGCATTATTTTGACCTACAGTTTAATGTAAAAAATAATTTTTTAAACAGCCGGTTTTAGAAAAGTATAAGAGAAATGGAGTTAATGTTTTTGCTGTTTTAATCAATAAATTCTCCTACTTGGGTATTTATCCTTTATCAAATCAAGGTAAATTGATGTGTTGCAGCATCTTTTACCAAATGAATCCATGAAAGAGACCCTTAGCTTGATAGGGCCTTTAATTTTGTTCATTCCTACTGCTGTCTACAAAGTTTGGAGTAGGAACAACTTTAGCGAGATGAAAATCCAATTTATTTACCGTAGACAGCTTAGTACTTTTTCTTTTTGAAAAGTTTACCAAGCCTATCCAATAGATTTCTTAAAGCATCGAAATAGAGTGTTATGGCTAAGAAAATACTGAAGCACCATATTACCAATAGATTTGCAGAAAATGTGGTGACGTAACTGCCAAATAATTTTTTAGAAGAAGCTAAAAAGTGCGAACGGAAACCATCAGGGTCTTTGTAAACAGGATCTGCTCGTTGAATCAATTGGTTTTCCCACTCAATAATTTTATTTAAATCATTTTTGTTAGTCATCAATTCTTCTAACGATTCGTTAGCATAGCTGTCTTTTAGTTTAATAAAGGCTGCCTTCTTTTCAGGAGTTTCATTCATTTCGATCAGTAAATGATCTTTTTCGTCGTTAAATTTATTGTATCTATCAATGTAATAGCGATTTAAGTCTGTGAAGTAATCGGATACGTCACTTAAAACATTTTTAGAAGGAATACCACCACTTAAGCTCTCTACATCTTCAAACTGAAGTACTTTGTTTCGTGCATTTTCCTTACTAATCTCGTTGTACAGCAACTTCACGCCGTTGGTTATGTTTTCTTGTTCTGCTTCATTCTTATATTCCCTTTGAATAAAATTTAAACCATCTTTCAAACGACTTAACCAAAAGTTCTTGCGATAGCTAGCTGTCTTAATGTCTTTGTCTATGTAGAAGAAATTTTTATTGTATTTGTTATCCTTAAACTGCATAACAGCCAAGGCTTCAAATGACCACTTTGACACCATAATTTCTCCGACTAATGGCACCTTATCTTGTATGGTAATAGTTGGGTTTAGTTTCTCAAACTTTACAATAACCCCACTAAGCATAAGCTGTGGTATGACCAAAAACGGAATTAAGATGTAGATGGTAACCGCTGAATCAAAGGTAGAGGAGATGTTTAGGCCTAGCATGTTGGCAAAGCAAGCTGCTGAAAACAATACTAACCAATATTCCAAATACATGCCTTGTATTCCTAGGATAGAGTTCCCTACCAATACAAATGACATAATTTGAATTGCAGATACAGTAAACATGATAAATATCTTCGAGAAAAGGTAACTGCCCTTACTTAGGTTCAAAAACTTCTCCCTTTTCAAGATTTTTCTATCACGAATGATTTCTTCTGCTGCAACAGTTAATCCTAAAAACAGTGCAACAATTACACTAATGAAAATGTATGCGGTGAAGTTTTCGTTTGATCGGAATATATATTCTGTTCTATCCGATTGACCTGTATCCGAATAGCGAATAATAAAGGACAGGATGAAGGCAAGGACAGGCGCTTCCAGAAAGTTTATCAACATGTACTGCTTGTTGGTAAACTTAGAGAGTACATCTCTAATTATAAATACTTTGAATTGCTTGAAAGCATTGGGAATATTTAAATTCTTTTTAGGTGCTTCGTTAACTGCGATCTTCTTGCCAGTATTGCCTTTCTTTAAATTAAGTTTATAGGCCTTGTACCATTCTTTTGGGGATACTCTCCGTTTTTCGGTTTGGTTCCCGTATTCATCTAATATCTTAGCTTCTATGATATTAAAAATTTGCTCTGGTGTAACATTACCACAATTAAAACATTCACTTTCAGATGCATTAGCTTGGCCCACCTGCTTTTTGAAGTAAGCTATTCCATCAACGGGATTACCATTATAAATTAGGTAACCTCCTGTATCTAAAATAACTAGTTTATCAAACATTTTAAAAATGTCAGACGAAGGTTGGTGAATTACTACAAAAATTAACTTCCCTCGTAGGGTTAATTCTTTGAGTAAATCCATAATGTTTTCAGAGTCTCTTGAAGAAAGACCTGAAGTGGGTTCGTCAACAAACATAATAGACGGCTCCCGAATTAGCTCAAGCGCAATATTTACTCTTTTTCGTTGTCCACCACTTATCGTTTTTTCAAGTGGGCTGCCAACTTTCAGGTTTCTGGTCTCCCAAAGGCCCAAACTATGCAGTACTTTAAAGGTAAGTTTTATAATTTGCGTGTCTGATAAATCTCCGAAACACAATTTGGCATTGTAAAATATATTCTGGAAGACCGTCAGTTCTTCAATGAGTAAATCATCTTGAGAGACGTAGCCAATTACTCCTTCAATTTTATCCCTATTTTCCGGTGCATGTATGTCAAATCCATTAATTGTTACCGCCCCCGTTGACGGCTTGTAATTTCCGTTCAAAACGTTTAGTAAAGTTGACTTACCTGCTCCACTGGCACCCATTATGCCAATTAAATTACCCGACTCTTCTTCGTAGTTCATTCGGTGCAAGCCAACGTTTCCGTTTTTGAATTTATAGGTTATTCTTTCTACACTAAAGGTTGTTTTCTCAGTGTTTAGGTCACTTAAAAACTTACTAATGATATCACTATAGTAAATAGGAGTAACCTTTGAGCCTCTTAAAGATGATCCTTGTGTTGAAACATAAGCTTTAATTGGCTTAATAATCTGACTGTTAAGTTGTAATTCAGTTTCTCCAAAATACTTCAAGAAAAACATATTGACACTCTCAATACTTAGAACTCTAACTTGTCCATCAATTCCTTCTGCTTTTATGTGCTTGTGCTCGCCTTCTGTTTTTTCTTGGCTGTTAATTAGAAGAACCTTTTCCGTTTTCTGAACTTTATTTTTAGCAGCACTTATAAAGTCCTTGATTTGTATGTACTCATTCGACTTAATGTTGAATGACTCTGCAACTGTTTCAACAAACTCTATTGCTTGTTCGGTATCATTATTATTTAAGAAAATGAACTCCAATAATTGGACTAAAACGTAGATTTTCTGTTTTTGAGTAAGCTCTTTATTGATCTGTGCACAAATCTTAAGAATCTTTACCGAGTTAAGTGAGGTTCTTTTCCTTGCCTTTGCCCCTTCTCGCTTCTTATTTTGTTCGTTGTAATAACGGTCATAAACTAGCAAGTACTCGCTTACTAATTCTTGGTTTAATTGTTCGTTAAGGAATTGAGATACAAATTCTTTTGTATTAGTATCGTCTCGTCCAACATTTGCTACAATAGCAAATAATTGCATGAGGGCTTTTAATATTTTTTCACTCATAGTGTAAACTCAGGTAGCCTGTATATTCGAAGCATGAAAATAATAAAAAAAAAGCAGGATGTTTTACATCCTGCTTCCTAAGTGTTACATTTTTCGATTCAAGGTTTAAATCCTACCAGTAATACCGCACAACCCGATTCAACCTCGTCTAGATTTAGATTTCCTTCTACAATAATCTCGAGGGTAGAAGTAACATTGAAATCCCAATAAGGAGCGTTTTCATGTTCTGAACTAACAAAGATTTTATTTCTCTCTTCGTCGTACACTCTGAAAATTAAATTACCCGAAAAAAGTCCGCTACATGCAGCAAACCGATAGGTGCTTTGACCGTAAAGTGTTAAGTGAAATTCCGAAGTTTGGTCATCAAACAAAAGTGCTCTATACTCTTGTCCATCAGAAAGGTATTCTCTGGTGAAATTTTCATAACAAACGGCGGCTATTGTGTCACATTGTGCATTTACCTGACCTGCAAACGAAACAAAAAGAGCTAGGAATAAAGAATATTTAAAAATGATTTTTTTCATCGAGATTTTAGTTTAAGATGCTTGTTCTGATTCCTTCAATTTTAGCTGAGATTTCAGCTAATAATTCAGGACTCATAGCAACCTTTGAGGTGCTATTAATAGTGGTTGTTTTATTTTCTTCATCGGTGGAAGCCTCTTTGTAAGAATACTCGAATTCAATGCCATTGTAAATGTCTTTCAATTCACTCAATTGAATGATAACTTCTCCAACAGGTCTTTTATTCCGAAACGGAAGCATTAAGTTAATCAAGTTCTTAATGGTGATTTTTTGCTCACCAATTCTATTCTTGATATTCTGATCATCGTGTGTTTTTACAATGTTTGTTGCAAAGTGCAAGGTTTCAATCCAACCACCGGCTAAAATTAATACGCTCAAATCATTTTGATCATTTGTCTTTAAATAACTATCTGCAGATTTAAACGCATCTGAAACAAGCGCTAAAAGAGAATCTTGATTTCCAAGATTTGTCTCAAAACGGGTGATCATTTGTTCATTAAATATATTTGTCATGCCCAACTCAGTTGCCAATTTTTTGGTAATTGCCAAATACGATATAGCATCTTGAGTTTGGTCATATATGGTAGCATAGCACATATCTGCACCATAAATTCCTAAATTTAATGCTTTTCTAGCTGTAGTAGATAAGTTTGAGGCGTTAGCCGTTGCACTTAACATTTCAGAAGAATAGGTAGCGCCGGAATTTTTCAATAAGAAGGCAGTTTGAATAGGAGAGGGTACGCTGAAAACTTTCCCCCCAACTTTCAAAAGATTTGCATCTTTTCTTTCTTCGGTTTTTTGTTTGCGGGAGTCGTTACCTCTTTTTGTTTCTTCTGCACAAGCCACTAAAAATAGAGCAACTAGTGTAAATGCACCTATTTTTATGAGTTTGGTTTGTGAATTCTTTAAGGTTGTTTCTAACATTTTAGTGCTGTAAATGAGTGTACTATATTTTCTGAGGTTGTAAAGATAATTAAATCTCAAAAATTCGAGTTCTTTTCATTTGAAATCTTAACAATAAAAAAGAAATAATTGCTAAAATGAATTCAATAAGCGCATTTTCATAATTCTGAAAAATGAGATCACCAATTCCAAAAAGGATGCAATAAACCATTATTATTGAACTGATCCAGCTTATAAAAAGAGGGGCTAATTTTGCTTTGGGCTCATTCAAATTTCTGAATCTTTTCCACCCTCCGTCTGGTTTTACTTTTTCATAAAAAGTAATCAGTATTTTTTCCTCTGTTGGCGGAGTTATGAAAGTAGCTACTAACCAACATATGGTGCTGAAACCAACGGTAAATATGAAATTGAAAGGATATTCTAAGTGGAGAATATAATTCGCAATAATGTACCCTAAAAAAGGTGCTAGACTTGCAACAATCTCACTCCATGCATTAATTCGCCACCAATACCACCGTAAGATCAAAACCATTCCAAGGCCTGCGCCACATTCAATTAAAAATTTAGCGGCCGTGTCAATACTCGAAATTTGAGTGGTTGCAAACAGAGCAACCAACATAATTAATACGGTGAAAATTTTCGCTTTTTGTACGTAATCTTTTTGTTCTTCTTCCGGGGTTTCATTTTTTTTCTTTCGTTTTAGAAAGCGCTTATACAAATCATTGGTAAGGTAACTTGAACCCCAATTTAATTGTGTGGATATGGTACTCATGTACGCAGATAAAAAGGCAACTAACAACAGACCCTTTAAGCCGGTTGGTAGATAATCTTTCATGGCCATTACAAATCCTTGACCTGCATCTTCAATCGCTAATTCTGGATATAAGACTAAGGAGCAAAGGCCTACTATAATCCAGGGCCATGGTCGCAAGCAGTAATGTGCCACTTGAAAGAAAAGAGTTGCGTAAATGGCGTTCTTCTCATCTTTTGCACTCATCATTCGCTGTGCAATATACCCACCGCCTCCTGGCTCAGCCCCGGGATACCAGCTTGCCCACCATTGTACCAACCCAAATGTTAAGAAGGCAGCAATTGTAACACTAAACGTTCCAATGTCGTTTGTTATAGAACCGGAATTAATGGTGGGAAAAAATTTAAAGCGCCAAGCAGGAAGTTGTTCTTTTAAACCTGTAATTCCTCCAATTTTTTCGGTATTAAGAACGACCACTGCAAGAATAATACAACCCGTCATCGCTATAAAAAATTGCACGAAATCAGTCATGGCAACTCCCATTAATCCCGAAAGGGACGAATAGATTGCTACAAAAATCATTGCTGCAGCAATCACCCAAATTACTGTTTCATCGGGGATGTCGAAAAACACTTTTAAAATAGAGCCTAAGGCAACATTTACCCACCCAATAACTATTACATTAAGAAATAAGCCCATGTAAACTGATTTGAAACCGCGCAAAAATGCCGCTGGTTTTCCACTATATCGCAGTTCGACGAACTCTAACTCAGTAACAACCTCGGACCTTCGCCAAAGCTTTGCAAAGAAGAAAGTCGTTAACATTCCTCCAATTAGCATATTCCACCATAGCCAGTTGCCTGATACTCCATTTTGGGCAATTAGCTCGGTAACTAAAAGAGGAGTGTCTGCTGCGAAGGTGGTTGCTACCATCGAAATTCCGGCAATGTACCACGGTAAGTTTCTTCCACCCAAGAAAAAATCGCTTAGGCTCTTACTCGCTTGCTTTTTATAAAAAATACCAATGCTGAAAGCTAGAATTAAATAGGCTATAATAATGATCCAATCTAAAGGTGCTAAGGTCATTTTATTTATTTTTTCAAAGGTTATAAAATCAGGGCATTTTAAAAGGGCTATATTATTTGTTTATGAACAATGAATATTAAATAGCATAAGCAGGAATCTGTAAGTTTGCAACATGTCAGAAGAACCAAAAAAAGAGGAAATAATTCCTTCCATTTTAGATAAGCTTAAGATTAAGAAAACAGCGGCAAAGCCTAAGGAAAAGATTTATCAATCTAGAGAAGATACTATCACTTCCCCAAAAGATGACAAGCCTGTTCAAATTAAATTGGATGGCGAGTTTAAGATGGTGGCAACTTGTATGCAAAACATGGAGCCTGAATTAGAGCAAGAACTCATTGATTTAGGAGCAAAAGAGATAGAAGTTAAGCGAAGAGCTGTGGAGTTTACCGGAGACTTAGAATTGCTTTACAAAGCAAACATATGGTTGCGAACTGCACTAAAAGTTTTAAAACCTATTTATCATTATTCGGCAAAAAATGATGACGAACTATATAAAAGGGCGTTAAAGTTGCCTTGGGAAACCATTTTTAACTCAGAAAAGACCTTTTCAATTGACTCGGCAGTCAGTTCTACTCATTTTACACATAGCCAATTTGCGTCATTAAGAATTAAAGATGCGATTGTAGATCGTTTTAGATCACAGCAATTAAACAGACCGAACGTAGAACGTTTCGACCCGGATGTTCGAATTCACCTGCATATTAATGATACTTCCATTACGCTTTCGCTTGATAGTAGTGGAACGCCATTATTTAAAAGAGGCTACAGAACTAAACAACATTTGGCACCAATAAATGAATGTTTGGCGGCAGGTTTGATATTAAAAAGTGGTTGGAGAGGAGAAGTTGACTTTTTCGACCCAATGACAGGAACGGCAACTATAGCCATTGAAGCAGCCCTAATTGCTTGTAATATTCCGCCCAATTTAAATCGAACAAATTTTGCCTTCGAAGGATGGAATAATTACGACGTTAGTTTGCTTTCTAAAGTGCTAGGAAAAGCACAGGAGGTGTATCGACCTTTGAAAGTAAATATATTTGCAAAAGAACTAAATTCTAATAATTTACGTTCTGCAAGGATGAATATTAATACTGCTAACATGCGTAAAAGCATACAATTAGAGCAGGCGGACTTCTTCAAAGAACCGCCACCATCTGCTAAAGGGGTGATTATTATGAACCCTCCGTATGGTGAAAGACTAGAATTGCAGGAAGGCTTACCTGACTTTTTTGAAAAAATAGGTTCAACATTAAAGCACGAATATTCAGGATGGGATGCTTGGATCATTGCATCCGATGAAGAGTCTTTCAAAAATGTGGGACTTAAACCATCGAAGAAGATACCTGTAATGAATGGGAAACTAGAATGTCAGTTTAGAAAGTACGAGCTGTTTGATGGAAAAAGAGTAGAGGAAGTAATAAGAAGAGGCTCAAAGAGCAGCGATTAATTACCCTGTTTCTTATCATTAATCCATTACAGTACCTAGCAGTTCTAAATCGTCTCGTTTGTTGGCAATAAACGAGGAGATGTTACCTGCATACTTTTATCAACCCATCATGAAGTAAAGTTATTGCCTCCTGGTACACTTGCTTTATAGAGTGTGACTCTGATTTGTTAGTGAGATATTTTACAGGTTTTTGTGCAGAAATTTAAAAAAATGGAACCAATAAGAGTAGCAGTAACATTTCACGCTGTTAGCTAATTAATAGGAAATTCAGGTCGGTCAAATTGTTCTTTTTGAATACTATACGCACAGTTAAAATGACCTAAAGGGCATGATTTCTTACCATGGATACCACAAGGTTTGCATGCTAGTTCTTGTCTAGTCTCTATTACCTTTGCACGGTCTGCTAAAGGACCAAATCCAAAGGAAGGGATTGTTGAGCAGAAAACAGCATTGGTTGGTGCATTCACTGCAGAAGCCATATGCAGTGGAGCTGAATCATTGACATAATTCATAGTAGCTCCTTTCATTAGTGCAGCAGACTCTAAAAAACTAAGCTTACCACTTAGATTAATTAAGTTATCTCTTCCACACATTTGAACTAATTCGTCGCATTCTACTCTATCTGCAGGGCCTCCTAATAAATAAAGGGTCCAATTATCATCTTGGGATAAAAGTAATTCTACCCACTTTAAACTAGGGAACTGTTTTGTTGCCCAAACAGAAGTGGGAGCAAAGCACAGGTACGGCGATTTTTGAAACTGTTTTATCTGCTCAATATCGCTTGCACTAGGATACAGTTTTGGACGGGTATATTTAGCATCTGTTAATTCTCGAACCAACGATAGATTTCTGCTTGTTTCGTGTTGTCCAATTAGTGTATGGCCAATTTTTTTTTGAAACATAAATGACATTGGATTTTTTGTAAACCCAATTTTTATTTTAGCCCCTGACAATGCAGTAATTAGCCCTGCAGCCATAAATCGTTGAACGTTGATAACACAATCGTATTTTCGAGAGCGAACTAAATTAATGACATGCAAAAGTGAACGATATTTTTTACCGCTTTTTTTCCAAATAAGGACTTTATTTATTTTCGGATGTTGGTCCAGTAATTTTTCATTTCCTTTTCGCAAAAGAAAATCAATCTTCGCTTCAGGAAAGAATTCACTGAGCTTCTCAATAATAGGAGTCGCTAAAATAACATCGCCAATAAAGGCTGTTTGTATGATTAAGATCTTATCCATTATACAGCTACTTCGAAATCTCGGAGAACGTTATTAAGTGACGTTTTTAAATCGGTACTTGCTTTGCGCTGTCCGATAATGATGGCACATGGCACTTGGTATTCTCCTGCCGGGAATTTTTTCGTGTAAGAACCTGGAATTACGACAGAACGGCTTGGAACAACCCCTCTGTATTCTATAGGGGCACTTCCGGTTACATCAATAATTTTAGTTGATTTGGTTAAAACAACATTTGCACCCAAAACGGCTTCTTTTTCTATTCTAACTCCTTCAACAACTATGCAACGTGAGCCAATAAAACAGCCGTCTTCAATAATGACTGGAGAAGCTTGTAACGGTTCTAAAACTCCACCTATACCAACTCCACCACTAAGGTGTACATTTTTTCCAATTTGTGCGCAACTGCCAACAGTAGCCCAGGTATCCACCATTGTTCCTTCATCCACATATGCCCCAATATTAATGTAAGATGGCATCATAATTACTCCTCTTGAAACATATGCTCCGTAGCGTGCAATCGCATGGGGAACCACTCTAATTCCCTTTTTTGCATAGTCTGATTTTAAGGCCATTTTATCATGGAATTCAAATGGGCCTACTTCGATCGTCTCCATTTTACGGATTGGGAAATAGAGGACAACAGCTTTTTTGACCCATTCATTAACCTGCCAGCCATTCGCAGTTGGTTCTGCACATCTGAGTTCTCCGGAATCAATTTTTGCAATCACAGTTTCAATTGCTCTAATTGTTTTGTTTTCCTTTAATAGTTCAAGGTTGTTCCATGCATTTTCAATTATTTCTCGAAGGTCTTTCATGTTGGCAAAAATAATTTTTCTAATTGATTTGTAGTTGATTTCCAGTCGTAATTGCGCTGCACAAAGTCATGTCCATTTTTAGCAATACGCGTCGCAAGGCTTTCATTCTCCAACAGCTCTAAGATAGTTAAAACATATTCTTCTACACTATTTGCAATGAAGATATTCTTTCTGTGAGTTGCTTTTAAGGCATTATTTGCTAGGGGAGAAGTAATGCAAGGAATTTGCATTGCCATTGCTTCTAATAGCTTATTTTGAAGCCCTGTGCCGATTTGCATAGGTGCAACAAATAATTTCGAACTTGCATAATAATCTCGTATGTCATCTACCCAGCCTGTAACGGTTACATTTTTCTGAGCTAATTTTTGAACTTTCGCATTTGGCGAAGCACCTGCAATAGCTAATGTTATAGATGGGTTTTTCTTCCATAATTCAGGCATAATTTCCTCTACCAAGAAGGCGACACCATCAACATTTGGAGCATAGGACATGTTACCTGTGAATACGAGGTCAAACTTTTTGACTGTCTTTTTTGGACTAAAAAAGTCTAAGTCTACTCCGTTTCGTATTATTTCAATCGTTAAATTTTGAGCATGAATAATCAAGTCTCTATCTTGCTCTGAAATAATAGTTTTATGTTGAAACGAGGAAAAAATAAAGTGTTCGTATTTTTTCAGCCTAGAGGCTTCAATTCTAACAAACGGCTTCAAGTAGGTTCTCGATTTTTTTATTCTTCTTTCCATTCCTTTAGAAAGAACGTCCATGTAGTCCAATGTTTTTGGTATATCATTCACCTCTTTTACATATTCACTGACTCTAATAAGTTGACAATAAATATGATCTACTTTATGGATTCTAAAAAACTGAATTACTGAACTTTTTGAACTTTTTTTAAAAAAGTAGGCCACTTGTAGGGGCAGCTTCGAAAACAACAAGCCCTTTACCAAATTAAAAAGAATAGTAATTTTACTTAAATTAATTACTTTAATTTCTTTACAATAGGGCTCTAACTGTTTAATATCAGATAATTTAACTTTCTTGTCACTCACACAACAAAGGTAGATTTCATGGTTGTTAGCTAATTCTCTTATCTGGTGGTAAGCTCTAAGTTTATCACCCTTTTCTAACGGAAATGGAAATCGAGAAAGGAGAACACCTATTTTCATGAATCTGGAACTGATTTTTTCTTAAAAAGAGATTGGAAGAAATTGCCATAAGCGTCAAAATTGAACAAGGCAGAATCGCTCGTGGCTTTAATGGTGAAAAATAAACCTACAGGTAAAAGTATCGCAGATGCCATCCACATTCCACTTAAGGAATCAATAGCTCCTTCCTTTGCCATTTTTTCTCCTGAAATACTCAAAATGTGGAACAATAAAAAGAAAAAAACAGAAATAATAATGGGCATTCCAAGTCCTCCTTTTCTAATAATAGCACCAAGAGGAGCCCCAATCAAAAAGAGAATGATGCAGGCAAATGGTAGTGTTAATTTTTTGTGCCATTCTATTTCATGATTCCGAATGTATTTGTTTCTGCTCCTCATGTCTTCATGCATGCTGCTTAACCTCGATCTAGAGTTACGGCTTAAATTTGCTGCAGTATTTAATATTTGACTCTTTTTCTCTGCATTAAAATGGGCGAAATAGAGATCTAGGCTGATAGCACTCGAATCTCTAGCCAATGTGAATTTACTTTCGTCAAATTTGGAGAAGAGAAATGAGCTATTTTTCAACCCTGATTTAAACGCATTAAAATGACTGTCTTTCATCTGACTCAATGTATCAATAGCGCTTGCTAATTGGGACATGTTAAGCATTTTATACCCGGTCTTAAACAACTCTTCATCGGTTCTATTTAAATCAAACTGAGATAAGTCGGAACGAATAATGTTCTCTTTAAATTTAGATCTTGCCAAGGTATATTCTTGATTTACTTGGGGGTTTTCTTCTTCTTCATAATTAACCCCATTGATCAGTTTCAACTCTAAGTAGCGTTTGTCTGCAGTTAAAGTCATGATACCTTCTTCCGCTGTTGTTACTTTGCGATTTCCGGCACCATCAGAATGATCGTAAATTAAAACATCATACAAATGTTCTTCCCCATCAATCTCTTTTTTGTCTTTTACGCGGATGGTAATGTCTTCTAAATCATTAGAAAACATCCCTGGTTGAATATCCATGGTCGGTTTCTGCTGCTTAATATCATACAGCAATGATTTACTTTTTAAATTGGCAACCGGGAGCCAATAATTTGAAAAGAGGTACGCAACAATACTTAACATGAACACAACAACAAAAAGAGGTTGCAAGACTTTCTTTAATGAAATTCCTGCAGACTTAAATGCTACCAGTTCGTAATGCTCACCCAAATTACCAAAGGTCATTAGAGAAGAAAGCAATATAGATAGGGGTAAGGCCATTGGGACGAGACTGGCGGCAACGTACACCAACAATTGTGCAAAAACGCTAAAATCAATTCCTTTACCAACTAAATCGTCAATGTATTTCCATAAGAACTGCATGAGCAGAACAAATATGGAAATGAAAAATGTCGCCATGAAAGGCGACATAAAGGATTTTAATATAAATTTCGAGGAGGTTTTCAACGTCTTTTTTTAGGGTAAGCGTTTCACCTTTAGTTTTATTGTGTAAATATTACGAGCCAATTGCATGTAATAAACTGTTCACTTGGCTTTCCCAAAGTAATTGAGCTTCTTCAATTTCATCTTCCTCTGAATAGTCAGTAATGATTAATGAAACATCATTTGTTAAATCATCGGTTTCTAACTTAAACTCAAAAAAGTAATCGGAATCTTCATCTACTTCCCATTTGAAACGAATGTGTTTATCCTGTTTTTTATTAAGTAAGAAGGCAGTTTCTTCTGAGCCGTCCCAAATAAAAACGAATTTTTTACCTCTTGAATTTACATTGTCTGCAAACCATTCTGAAAGACCAGAAGGAGTTGACAAGAATTTGTATAGCATTTTAGGTGACGCCTTCACTACAAATTCTAGGGTGTATTCTACTTTATCTGCCATAAGTGGTTAATAAGTTATTGAGGTGCAAGATACGCACTTTTCGGTGACTTTGAATTTAGTTAAATTGCTTGTAAAGGTTGGTTTAAAATTGTTAGACTCATGAAAAAACACTTTTTTTGTTTAAAAACCAACTCGAAGCACGCAGATGTCATCTATTTGTTCTTCATTTTGGGTCCATTCTTTAAATTGCATGTCTAGCTGTTCAGTAAAGGATATTTCTTTTTTAGCTACTGCCGAAAGAAGGTGTTTTTTAAACCCTTTTGATCTTAATTTCTTTCCTCGCACACCACCAAACTGATCTTGATAACCGTCGGAAAATAAGAATATTTGATCACCATGTGCTACTTCAATCTTTGTGCTGGTAAAGGGGGCGCGTTTAATGAATTTTCCAATTGGTTGTCTATCGGCTTTTACTTCTTCAAATTCATTATTTCGCAGCAAGTACAAGGGGTTAAATGCTCCTGAGTAGACCAACTCGTTTTTATAATCCCACCTGCAAAGACAAATGTCCATTCCATCACTAAAAGCGCTATCAGCGCTATTATCATTGTCAAACGTATGTTCGATAAGAATGGTTAAGCGGTCTAAAATTTCTCCTGGATCAGTCAGCTTTAATTCATTAACACACTTGTTTAGTTCATTGTGTCCCGCAACACTTAATAGCGCTCCGGGTACTCCGTGACCGGTGCAGTCTACCACCGCAAAAAAGCAATATTGTTCGTTAGATTCAAGCCAGTAGAAGTCACCTGAAACAATATCTTTCGGTTTGAAATAAAGGTCAAAATCTAGAAAATTTGCTGCTAATAGTTTTTTTGAAGGAAGAATAGCACCCTGCAACTTTCTTGCATAATTGATACTTTGAATAATCTCTTTGTTTTGTTTTTCCAGGAGGTCATTTTTATAAACTACCTCTTGAGTTCTTAACTTAACTTCTCGCTCTAACGTATCAGTTTGTTCACTTTTAAGTTGTCTAATTTGCACGAAGCGATCCAATGATTTTCGCTCTGCAGTTAATTTATCGTTCTGCGTCTCACGGTTTCTTGAAGCTAATGAAAGTGATAATAATATAATTTCAATTCCAGAAGCTATTTTAAATGAATTTTCAGCTAAAAATTCACTTTCAATAATGTTGATATTTGCTAGTATAAATACAATCGCTCCAATGCAAATAAAAACAAATGCCAAGGTGACTTCAATTCTTGTTTTATTTCCGGATTTATGACGTAAATAAATTCCAAGCAGTATTAAACTAAAAATAATAAATGAAATTACATTCACTAATGGGAATGTAATTTTATATAGCCAACCTTCAGAAAAACTTGTAATTAATAACAAAAAAACAAGCAGATAAAAGAAATTATAAAGAACAGTGAACCATTTTTTTTCCTTGTAAAGTTCTAAAAATTGATTTGCATAGGTCATCAGGCAAAGCAAGGCAACTGCAACGAAAATTAGAATGGAGTGGTTTCCAAAATAAGTTGAGTTTGGCGATAGAAATCTAAATCCGAAACCATCTAACGATATCTGAAACAGTCCCATAACAAAAACGTAGCTGACGAAAAAGAAATAGATTTTATCTCGAAGCGCAATGCCGAAGAAGGTAAACAGTAGAACAACTAAAAAAATGAAACCATAGTACATACCAAGAAAGAAATTCTCTTTCGAAACAAATTCAGTGAAGCCCTCTGTGCTCCAAAATTTCATGGGTAGCTTAAGGATTTCTCCATCACTTTTTGCTCTAACTAGAATTCTATAGTTACTCAGCGGGTCAAACTCGAGAGGAAACACAAACTTTCTATACTTGTACGCTCGTTGCTCAAAGATAAAATCGTCCCCGGTGTGGAATTCCTTTACAATTTCGTTCTCCTCATTGATAAGATATAGGTCAACTTGATTTGTAAGGGGTCTGGCAAGCTCGATAATAAACCTTTTTTTAACTTCCTCTGAATTTCGAATATTCAATTCCATCCAAAAAGCAGAAGACGTAAAATCCATGTATGGAATATCTAACTTTGATTGGAAAGCACCTTCTATGTCATTTAAACTATTCTTTTTTATTACGTTAGCTAGGTTTAGCTCATCCTTTACATCTTCTAAAATCCAAGCATGTTTAGCTAAATGTTCTGAATTGCCGGTGGCAGGTAATTCAACTATCGTTTGACTTGTTAAAGTGCAAGAGAAAAATAGGCTAACAAAGAATAAAAAACTCCTTTTAAAAATCATCGGACAAATATAATGCATCTCTTTAACTTCTTAACTTTTTTTGTGATGTATGCCCCCGATATTAATTGGAAACTGTCGAACTTTCAACTTTGGTAGCGGTTTACTAACTACAAATGATAGGATTTAGATTTACAGAATTTACGGAGGAGAAAAAGAGTGAGACACCATTTGAAAGGTTGTTAAAGATATTTTTAGAATTGATGACTCATACTTCAGGAGATTTTGAGGAAAGTATGGCTTGGTTAAAAGAATTAGATGATGAACATGGGCTCACAACGCCTGAGTATACCTTAGCAGATTTTCGAAAAGAGCTGGAAGAAAAGCGGTATGTAAAAAAGGATGAAAACAATAAGACCGGCTTAAGTGAAAAATCGGAGCAATTGATTCGAAAAAAGGCTTTAGAACAAATTTTTGGCAAACTAAAGAAAGGAAGTAAAGGAAATCATAAAACAAATTCGATAGGCCAAGGAGGGGAAAATAATACAGATAGAAGACCTTTTCAGTTTGGAGACACCTTAGATCAAATTGCTTTTACAGAGTCGTTTAAGAATGCTCAAATCAACAATGGAATAGATACTTTTCTAATGACAGAGAAGGATTTGGAAGTAACCGAAAGTTTTCATTCAACGCAAATGTCAACTGTTTTAATGATTGATATTTCTCACTCTATGATTTTGTATGGTGAAGATAGAATCACTCCTGCCAAGAAAGTTGCCATGGCATTGGCAGAACTGATAACAACCAAATACCCAAAAGATAGCTTAGATATAGTGGTTTTTGGAAACGACGCATGGGAGGTTAAAATTAAGGACTTACCATATTTATCGGTTGGCCCATACCATACCAATACCGTTGCTGGATTAGAATTGGCTATGGATTTATTGAGACGTCGAAGAAATTCCAACCGTCAAATTTTTATGATTACCGATGGCAAACCTACTTGTTTAATTGAGAATGGGGAGTACTACCAAAACTCTTGGGGACAGGATCCTAAAATTTTAAACCGAACAATTAATCTAGGGATTCAATGTAGAAAGTTGAACATTCCCATTACAACATTTATGATTGCTAAAGACCCCTACTTGCAAAAGTTTGTAGAGGAGTTTACTGAGGCCAATCAAGGTAAGGCGTTTTACTCCGACTTGAATGGCTTAGGTAATTTTATATTTACTGATTACGAGAAGAATAAAAGAAAAAGAGTTTAAATATGAATGTATTGAAGATAAAAACGCTGAAAGAACTGAAGGATTCGGGATTCATAGTTAAAAGTGTAAAAGATGAACTCCGGGATAATTTAATAGAAAAAATTAAGTCGAATGTAAATGTATTTGAAGGAATTTTCGGGTATGAAGATACCGTGATTCCTAATATTGAGCGAGCAATATTGTCGAGGCATAGTATTAATATGTTAGGATTGAGAGGTCAAGCAAAAACTAGAATTGCTAGAATGATGATTCAATTACTAGACGAATACATGCCAATAATTGAAGGCAGTGAGGTAAATGACAATCCTTTCGGTCCGGTATCACATTTTGGCAAGCAATTGCTGAAGCAGGAGGGGGAGAATACTCCAATTGCATGGGTGCATAGAAATGAACGTTACGTTGAAAAATTAGCTACCCCAGACGTTTCTATTGCTGATTTAATCGGCGATGTAGATCCCATTAAGGCAGCAAATTTAAAGTTGGATTATTCCGACCCTCGAGTGATTCATTTTGGACTTATTCCGAGGGCGAATAGGTGTTTGTTTGTAATTAATGAATTACCTGATTTGCAGGCTAGAATTCAAGTGGCTCTTTTTAATATTTTGCAAGAGGGAGATATTCAAATTCGAGGGTTTCAATTGAGATTCCCACTGGACATACAGTTTATGTTTACTGCAAACCCAGAGGATTATACCAATAGAGGATCTATTATTACTCCGTTGAAAGATAGAATTCAGAGTCAAATTATGACCCACTATCCGAAAACAATTGAACTCGCAAAAAGTATAACAAAAAGTGAAGCGAAGGTATCCGATTTTCAGAAGGATAACATAACAGTTCCAGAGATAGTTAAAGATTTATTGGAGCAAATTTCATTTGAAGCGAGAGAGAGTGAGTTTGTAGATGAAAAGTCAGGCGTTTCGGCAAGGCTTTCAATTTCTGCTTATGAAACCATGTTAAGTGCGGCGGAGAGAAGAATGCTTAGAAGTGGAGATTTAAAAACAACCATTCGAATTAGCGATTTGATGTCTGTGATACCTTCCATAATTGGAAAAATAGAAATGGTCTATGAAGGCGAGCAAGAAGGAGCTGTAAACGTAAGTTATGCTTTAATTCGTTCGGCCATCAGAACGCAAGCAGTCACTTTCTTTCCCGAACTAAAAGATCTGAAGAAACTTAAAAACAATTCATCGGAAACGTACAATTCTATTATTGATTGGTTTTCATCCAATAAATTGGATTTATTGAATGACTTGTCTGAACAAGACTTCCACCAAGAACTTGATAAAGTAAATAATTTGAAGGACATTATCCATGAAAAATTCCCTGCCCTTCCCGAAGAAGGCTCTTACCTTATGCGGGAATATTTGTTGCATAGTTTAGCGGAGTATTCATATTTGAATAAAAGTAAACTTGAGCGTAGTTTTAAGTTCGAAGATTTATTGGGTTCCATGTTTTCAGAAGATATCGAGATGTAAGAGTTCTTGATTTATTTGACGGCACTTAAGTTTTTATTAGTGTTATAGTTAACTTTTATAGTATTTGGTATGAAAAAGCAACTTCTCTTTATTTTTTCAATTGGTTCATTTTTTAGCCTTTTGGCTTGTAACACAGCAAGCGAAAAGTCAGTAGAACGCGGTGTAACTATCACTGAGGCGCAGATAGACAAAGAAGGTCTTAAAAAGGCCTACTTTGCCAGCGGCTGCTTTTGGTGTGTCGAAGCTATTTTTGAATCCGTAAAAGGCGTTAAAGAAGTTGTTTCAGGATACTCTGGCGGTGAAAAGTTAAATCCAACTTACAGGGAAATAAGTTCAGGACAATTAAAGCACGCTGAAGCAGTAGAGGTAATCTACGACGAGAACCAAGTAAGTTTTGAAACCTTGGTGAAGGTTTTCTTTGGATCGCACGACCCTACAACTCCGAATAGACAGGGACCCGACTCTGGGCCGCAATACAGGTCTATTGCTTTTTACACCAACTTGGATGAGAAAATGAGTCTTGATAATTACCTGATGGAATTAACAAATACCGAAACATATAGCGCTCCAATAGTTACAGAAATTATGAAATTTGAGAAATTTTGGGAGGCAGAGCCATACCACCAGGATTACGAACGCTTAAATCCTAACGTACCCTATGTTATATCTGTATCTCTTCCGCGTTTAAACCGATTCAAACAAAAGTTTCCTGAGTTACTTAAAGAAAATCACTAACAATAGTCTTTCGTTAATGGTTGATCTTTTTCAATTCGAAAAGGTCTTTTCTTCTATCTCTTAAGTTCTTAACGCTTCCAAATTGGTTCAATTCACGCAGTAAGTCAAGGTCTACATCTGCAATAAGAATCATTTCTGTGTTTGGAGTTGCTTCCGCTTTAATTCCATTGGATGGAAAAGAGAAATCACAAGGTGTAAATACCGCAGATTGCGCATACTGTATGTCCATGTTGTGAACCTTTGGAAGGTTTCCAACGCTTCCGGCTATGGCTACATAACATTCATTTTCAATCGCTCTCGCTTGCGCACAATGCCTAACTCTTGAATAACCATTTTGGGTATCTGTTAAGAATGGAACAAAAAGGATTTCCATTCCTTCATCTGCTAAAAGTCTACTTAACTCAGGAAACTCTGAGTCATAACAAATTAGGATTCCAATTTTTCCGCAATCCGTATCAAAGGTTTTTAACTTAGATCCACCTTGCATTCCCCAAACTTTAGATTCATCGGGGGTTACGTGAAGTTTTTCATAGCTTTCCACTGTGCCATCTCTTCTGCATAAATAACCCACATTGTACAGTAAATTATCCCTCATTTCAGGCATGCTACCTGTGATAACATTAATGTTATACGATATTGCCAGTTCAGAAAAGCGTTTTACAATTTCACCAGTAAATTTAGATAGTTCTCGAATTGCCTCAGATTCAGGCATGTGATTATTCTCAGCCATTAAAGGAGCATTGAAGAACTCGGGAAAAAGTGCAAAATCTGAACGATAGCCTGAAACTGCATCTATAAAGTATTCTGCTTGTTGCATCAACTCTTCGAAGTCTTTATACAAGCGCATTTGCCATTGAATTAGACCTAAACGAATTATTTTCTTTTGACTTGCCGCTTTTACGACCTTCTTTTCGAAATAGATATTATCCCATTTCAATAATACGGCATATTCATTAGAGGCTCCATCGCCTTCTAAATAGCCTTTTAAAACTTTCTCAGGATGGAAATCATTCGATATTTGGAAATTAAGAACAGGATCGTGTATTTCCTTGCGTTTTACCTTTTCAATGTATTCTTTTGGTCCAATATCCTGAGCATATTTGTAGAAATTTGGTATTCTTCCTCCAAAGGCTATTCCTCTTAAATTTAATCTCTCACACAGCTCCTTTCGGTAATCATAAAGTCTTCTTCCTAAGCGTAATCCTCTGTACTCGGGTTTAATAAAAACGTCAATACCGTATAGCATATCACCTTGTTCGTTGTGGGTGCTAAAGGTATAATCACCTGTTATTTCTTTATAGGTGTGATGATCAGCGTAATCTGAATTTTCTAATCTAATAGCTAACGCGCATCCTGCTAATTGATTATTGACCTTTAAAACTACCTGACCCTCAGGAAATTTATCTATTAAAGCTTTAATATGAGTTTCTTTCCAATACGAATCCGGCATGGTCGAATAAGATTCAATCATGGCCGATTTTAACTCTTGGTAATCGTTAATTGTAAGGTATTTAAGCTCTATGTTTTCTATTTCTTCAATCATCTTAAGTGCGTGTTATTGATCTTTTTATTTACAATAGAATCAAGCCAAAATTAGTAAATAGCTCGATTAAATTACATTTAGTAAAAAAATAATAAATCAGTATAATTCACTGTATTACAGGGCTTATGATTGGTATTTTGACGAGTCAACTAATTACTCAACCAAAATTCGGTCTTCTCCATTATAGTGAGGAGATTGAATAGATATAACTTCAAAGGATTCGAAGGAATTAACTTTAACTGAGTGCACGGTGTTCGGAGGAACCACCAACAAATCACCGGGTTTAACTTTAAACGTTGAATCGCCTAATTGGACGATGGCTGTTGCTTTGACCACATAAATGTGTTCTGTATGAAATGCATGGTAATGTGGTTTTACCACATCCTTCACCTTGATTAGGAATGAGCTGCAATTTGAATCAGAAGCAATAGGAATTACGTTTTTTGCCCAAAAACTTAAATTATCGATAGTTTTTAAAACTTCGAGCCTTGATTGTGCAGTAAGCTGAGTTGCTGTTGAAATTTAAAAAATACAAAATAAAATCTTTTTCATTGTGTTCATTCAATTAATAAAAATACTACATGTAAGCGATATTCGAAATTAGAGCTTTTTATTTTTAAACGAATACCCTTCAAAATGGAAGCCATTTAGCAGATCCTTCACTGGCATCCTCTTCTTTCCTTCAACTTGTATTTCAACCAGCTTTATATCACAATCCTTTGCTCCAACAAAAATTTCATTTTCTTCAATTTTTAATTCGCCACTAAGCAAACTCTTGTCCTCCGATTTCTCTACTGCGAATATTTTTACGTTTACCGTTTTGCCACCTTCAGCGTGATAGAGTGTCGACCATGTTGTTGGAAATGGACTCATTCCTCTCACTAATCGATCTATTTCAGTTGAAGATGCTGACCAATCAACTTGGCAGTTATTTTTGAAAATTTTGGGTGCTTCTTTGCTTTCAATTTCTTGTTGTGCAATCGCGTTGACCCTATTATTTTGAATACTATCTACTGTTCTAACTACCAATTCACTACCAATTGTCATCAATTTATCATGAAGCGTTCCCGCAGTTTCCTGCTCACTTATTGAAACTCTTTCTTGAAAAATTAAATCTCCGGTATCGATTTTGTGCTTTAAGAAAAAGGTGGTAACTCCTGTTTCTTTCTCCCCATTAATGATTGCCCAATTAATGGGAGCTGCTCCGCGATAATTGGGCAGCAATGACGCATGTAAGTTGAATGTCCCATTGCTTGGCATGTCCCAAACAACTTCTGGTAGCATTCTGAAAGCAACGACGATTTGCAAGCTGGCTCGATAGCTTTGCAGCTCTGTTATAAATGCTTCATTTTTCAAATTTGTGGGCTGTAAAACTGGAATATTTCGTTCTACAGCATATTTTTTGACAGCAGATTGATTCATCTTTTGACCTCTTCCAGCCTTCCGATCCGGAGCGGTAATTACAGCAACAACGTTTTTATTCGCCTCGATTAAAGCATTCAAACTTGCCACCGAAAAGTCAGGTGTACCAATAAAAATAATTCGTAAGTCTTTCATCATAATACACTGTTTTTCCAATTCCCAAACTTTAAGTACAGAATTGACAAGATTCCCATAAAACCGAAATAAATAAATTCCGAGCACCATACACTGGGCAAGGATAAATTTAACACTAAAGCAAATAGGTAGGTAAAAAATAAGTAAATCGATATGCTGACAAACTCAATACATAGGGTAATAAGCGTTTTACCCGTTCCCGTCACTGATGAAAATGTAATAAATGCGATGCTGAAAAATAACATCGCTCCGCATATAATGGGAATAATTTTTATGGCTCCTTCAATTAAGTTAGTATCATTGGTATAAATAGAAGCTACTTCTGATGGAAAAATCAAGAGCAGGGGCAAGAATATCGCCGTTGCAAGTATGCTCATTACTACAATTCGTTTGACTAATACCGGTACTTCAGCACTTCTTTTTTCGCCCATAATGTTAGAAACTAAAGTGCTAGCTGCAGAGCTAAATCCGAATAACGGTATCATAACCACCATATAAATACTCCTAACAATGTGGGAAGTGGCTAAATTGAACTCACCGGTTTGCTCAATTATCATAAAAAAACTAAGCCAAGTGCAAAGTGCCATAAAATTCTGAAGCATAATAGGACCTGCTATTTTTAATATTTGTAATTGCTTTTTCCAATTAAAATTTAAATCTTGAAAGAGGTTATATTTCTTGTAATCGGTTTTTGCGTAAGTAAAGTATGCAAAGTAGAGTAGTGCGGCAATTTCAGAAATAACCGAAGCTAGGGCTGCGCCTTCTATCCCTAATTCGGGTAACCCGAACTTTCCGAATATTAATAAATAGTCTAGTATTACATTTACCCCCGCTTGAATAAAAGTAGCCTTGGTCAAGACTTTGGTGTTCGTAGTCCCTGTATAAAACGCAATAAATAGAAAATTAAAAAAGGCAAAGAACAGACCATAACTCCGAACAGATAAGTACTCGATAGAGGCTTGTAAAATGTTATCTGAGGCTACTAGAGCAGATAGAATTTGAGGTGTGAAAAGCTTTACAAAAGCAAAAAGAACCAGGGAAACAGGTAACAAAAAAAACAAACCTGAATTGAATAACTCTCCAATTTTATGGTGGTTTCCTTCGCCGTTTCTTCTACCTATTATAATTTGGCAGCCAATGGTAAAACCAAAACCAATCATCATCAATACCATGTAAAAGATTCCCGCGTTTCCTGCTGCGCCCAGCTCTACCATTCCGTATCTGCCGAGAAATGCAGTATCAGTTACGTTTACAATATTTTGCGCTACACCACTTAAAATAATGGGGTAGGATACTTTCCAAATGTTTTTGTAATCTATGGATTGATTCATTCTTCGATATACAGAACTAAGCCCTTTAAATATTCTCCTTCAGGGTGAAAGATGGAAACTGGATGGTCAGCTGGTTGGGAAAGGTGGTGCAATACTTTTACACTTCTTCCCGCTTCAATTGCCGCTGCCATAATCGTATTCTCAAATAATTTTCGATCAACTACTTGACTGCACGAGAAAGTGAATAAAACGCCTCCTTTTTTTAGCATGGAGAATGCCTTTGCATTTAGCTTTTTGTAACCTTGAATCGCCTTGTGCTGGGCAGTTTTACTTTTTGCATAGGCAGGAGGGTCTAGTATTATAGTATCGTAAACTTCGTCAGTTTCATTTAAGTATTTTACCGTATCTCGTGTAAAACTTTTATGGATTTTACATTCTTTAAAATTAATGGCAACATTTCTTTCTGTTAAGTCAATTGCTTTTTGTGAACTATCTACTGAATGTACTTCTGTTGCACCTGCAGCAATAGCGTACACGCTAAATCCTCCTGAATAACAAAAGGTATTCAGTACTTTTTTGTCTCTAGAGTACGTTTGTAGTAATTCTCTATTGAAGCGTTGATCGATGAAAAAGCCGGTTTTCTGGCCTTCTATCCAATCAATTTCAAATTTTAAATTATTTTCTAAAACGATTTGTGGACTTTCAGCTTCACCTAATAAGTAGCCATCTTTTATACCTTTTTCTCCTTGTCTCTGCAGTGCTTTTTCACTTTTAGAGTACACAGCTGTGAGCTTTTTACCCAAAACTGATTGAAGCGCTTTCGCAATTTCAGGTAAGGCATTTGAAAAGCCAACGCTATGTGCTTGAACGACCGCCACGCTGCCATAAAGGTCTACCACAAGTCCTGGCATTCCATCTCCTTCGGCATGTATTAACCTGTAACACGTTGTTTCTTTGGAGTGTGCAAGTTGAAGTGTATTTCTTAGGTTCAAAGCATTTTGTAGTTTGCTTTCCCAAAAATGAGCATCAACAATGTCATTTTTAAAAGACAGCATTCTCACTGCTATGCTACCTTCCGCAAAATGACCAACCCCAAGTATTTTTTCATCTTTATCGGCTACCTTCACCAAGTCTCCTTCCCGCAAATCTACTGCATCTTCCTCTAATACTATTTTGTCAATAGCGCCAGAAAAAACCCAAGGGTGCTTTCTTTTTAAACTTTCGCTTCTATTTGGTTTTAGTAGTATAATTGGGTAATTCATCTGTTAAATTGTATCCTCATTTCTCTTGGTCGCAGTCCCATTTGAAACTCTTCCATTCTGCGCTGGTCTAGCAATATTCGTGTTTTCATCCGAGCTTCTTTTAAAATCTTTTTAGAAACAGGAGTATCAAAACGAACTGGAATTTGCTTTTCTACTGTTTTGTATTCTTCTTTTTTTGGCTTTGCAGCCTCATCTGCTAGATATAGGTAGAAAGCGTTTATTTTTTGAATTTTTTTTTGTTCTTCAATAATTTCTTCTTGCGGCAGAGAGGTAGAGTCTTTGAAAGTTCTTATAAGACTGTTTGGTTGTTTTCTCGACCGGTTCTCTATGAGAACGAAACCCGAATTAAGGAACTTAATGGTCGCAAAATTAAAACCTCTGTTCGGTGATTTCGGAAATAAAGAATAATCTAACTTCTCATTTAAATCTATGGTATCGCCAACAGATGGATGCAGGGGATAGATATCCTGTGCAGACGAATAAATAGAAAATAGAAGTAGCGTAGTGGTGATTAAAAATCTCATTAGTCTACGTCCTCTTCTTCCTCTTCATATTCTTCTCTTGCATCCTCAGTTAAGTTCCCGTCATCATCATAATCGTCATCATCTTCGATTAACTGTTCGGCCATTATTAAAGACATTTTGATTAAATAGATTTTCTCATCAGTTTCAAATCGCAAGGCACTCACTTTTTCGTTGTCTTTATTGACAAAGCTGATTAAATGCTGACTAAATCCTTCAGGATACTCAAGCTTTATTTGATGTTGAACAGTATCGTCAAGCTTTTCAAATGCTGTTACTATTCTTGGTTTGTTCGGGTTATTCATCTCTTTTAGTGTGTTACCAGTTTAACAAATATGCAAATATTAATGGAGCTACAATAGTAGCATCTGATTCAATTATAAATTTAGGAGTGTTGATATCTAATTTCCCCCAGGTTATTTTTTCATTTGGTACTGCTCCAGAATAAGAGCCATAGCTAGTAGTACTATCTGAAATTTGACAGAAATAACTCCAAAAAGGAGTGTCTGTCTGCTCCATATCTTGATACAGCATTGGAACAACACAAATGGGGAAGTCCCCTGCAATACCACCGCCAATTTGAAAAAAGCCTATTCCATCTTTTCCTGCTTCTTTGGTATAATATTTTGCCAAGTAGAGCATGTATTCTATACCTGATTTTATCGTGGAAGGTTTCAATTCTTCTTTTAAGCAATACGAAGCAAAAATATTACCTAAGGTAGAATCTTCCCATCCCGGACAAATGATAGGCAGGTTCTTTTCAGCAGCAGCTAACATCCACGAATTTTTAGGATCTATTTCGTAATACTGCTGTAAGTCACCGGAGAGCAAAAGTTGGTATAAATATTCATGTGGTAAATATCGCTGTCCGTTGTCCTCAGCATTTTTCCATAGTTTAAAAACATGACTTTGCAATCTGCGGAATGCTTCTTCTTCTGGAATACAGGTATCCGTTACTCTGTTTAGTCCTTTCTCTAATAAATCCCACTCATCGTTGGGGGTTAAATCTCTATAATTGGGAACTCTTTTGTAATGCGAATGAGCAACTAAATTCATCAAATCCTCTTCTAAGTTTGCCCCAGTACATGAAATGATTTGAACTTTATCCTGCCGAATCATTTCGGCAAGAGATTTTCCTAGTTCTGCGGTACTCATTGCGCCTGCTAGTGAAATTAACATCTTTTTACCATCTGCTAAATGGCTTTCGTATGCTTGCGCTGCGTCGACTAAGGCCGCCGCATTAAAGTGTTTGTAATGCTCCGTAATAAATGTACCTATTGGGCCCTTATTTTCCATGTAATTCAAATTTATAACTCAATAATTTATAATACAATTTAGCCACCATAAAATTTGCGGCATGGTTTCCTTCAATGGGGGCTAATTCAACTATATCTAAGCCGATAACGTTTTTTTGCTCAAAGACTTTTCTCAAGTAAACTATGGTTTCATTCCAAAATAGTCCACCAGGTTCTGGGGTGCCAGTTGACGGCATTATGGCCGGATCAAAAACATCTAAATCGATTGTTAAGTATACATTATCCGTCATTTGGTCTATTGATTTTTGCATCCAATCGGTTTTGCCGTACATGTTTTCTGCAAAATAACATTTTTCTTCGTTTACATGTTCCAGTTCGCTAGCATCCATGCTTCTGATGCCTACTTGGATCAGGTTGGTGTGTAAACTAGAATCATACAAGGCACAAGCGTGGTTGTAGGGTGAACCCATATATTCCGGTCGTAAATCTGCGTGCGCGTCCAGTTGAAGTACAGTTAGGTTCTTATATTTTTCATAATAAGCTCGAATAATCCCTATACTTATGGAATGTTCCCCACCAAAAAAGGTTAAAAATTTATTGGCGAGTAATAAGGCCGTAGTCCGCTCATAGATCGTGTGATATACCTTCTCTGGAGAGCTTTCTTCTGTAATTGGTTCTAACAGGTGAATGCCTTGCTTATATACCTCAGAGGCTGTTTCTATGTCATATAATTCCATGTTGGCAGAGGCGTCTAAAAAAGCTTCAAACCCTTTATTAGCTCCTTTTCCCCAGCTGCTGGTACCGTCGTATGGAATAGATTGCAACCAAATTTTTGCAGTTTCTTTTGCTGCAAATTGATGCCCTATTCCTGCATAATTATCATTGTTTTCCATTGCCGTTTGTGGTTATTTCTTATACCCTAAAAGCTTAAACATTTCTTCAGCCGATTGTTCATTTCGATAGACATAGTCGATAATATTTCCTTGGTCATCTCGATCTAAAATAATGTGTTTTGGAGAAGGAATTAAGCAATGTTTAATTCCCCCGTATCCGCTAATGGCATCCTGATATGCCCCTGTATGGAAAAAACCTAAATACAAAGGCTCTTTCTCATCTTCATTTATCTTTGGAAGTATTACTTCTTGATTTAAATCTTCAGAGTTATAATAGTCAGAATGATCGCAAGAAATACCGCCAATTGCCGTTCGTTGGTATTCGTTGTTCCACTTGTTAATGGGCAGTAAAATGAATTTTTCATTAATACTCCAAGCATCTGGAATGGTATTCATTAAGCTGTTATCTATAATGTACCAAGTCTCTGTATCGTTTTGCTTTTTTTGCTCAATTACCTCAAAAATAATGGCGCCGCTTTCACCTACGGTATATTTTCCAAATTCTGTATAAATATCAGGCTCCATAATTCCTTCTTGGTCACAAACGGTTTTAATATTGGTCACAATTTCGTTGATAATGTAATTGTAATCGTATTCAAAACCAAGGTTGTTGCGAATAGGCAAACCACCGCCTAAGTTAAAAGAGTTGAGCGAATCACATCTTTTTTTGAAATCGACATAAAGTTTCAAGGCTTTCATAAATTCGCCCCAATAGTAAATGGTGTCCTTGATACCGGAATCCACAAAGAAATGCAGCATAACAAGTTCAACTGATTCTTCATTTTCAATTTCGGCATGGTAAAAATCGATTAAATCAGTGTTCGATATTCCTAGTCTCGAAGTATAATAAGCAGCCTGTGGTTCTTCGTTAATTGCCATTCGAATACCAATTTTGATTTTCTTGCTGCAATTTAACTTCTTGATTCTCGCCATTTCAGTTTTGCTATCAAGAACTAGAATGACATCTTCAAAACCCAATTCAATTAAGTTGACAATTTTTCTAAGGTATTCATCTGTTTTGTACCCGTTATTTACAATGGTTCTCTTTTTATCAATTTTTCCTTCAGAATACAACTTTAAAATTAAGTCAATATCAAAAGCAGAGGAGGTTTCCAAATTCACGTTGTGTTTTAACGCTTCTGAAACAACGTGTGAAAAGTGATTGCATTTAGTACAGTAACAATAGTGGTATTTGCCCCGATAGTTATTCTTTTTAATGGATCTATTAAATAAATTTCTAGCCTTTTTGATTTGATCACCAATTTTTGGTAGGTAGATAAAACGGAAGGGTGTTCCGTACTTTTCGATGAGATGTGTTAATGAAATACCATGAAATGTTAGGGTTTCATTCTTTAAATCAAAGCCTTCTTGAGGGAAATAGTAGCTCTGATCAATCAAGTCGAAATAGGTATTCTTCATCTGCCTTGCGGTGTTAAATATTCTCGATGAAATTAACAAGCAATAACACGTTATTTCTTTTTTGAAAATTTTATTTTAACCCTAATTAATTTAAAAAATTGAATTGAATTACCGAAGGATTATCAAATGAAAATGGAACAAAAAAAACTCCTTCACCCAAGTGGGGAAGGAGTTTCTAAATAAGTTTAATTACAGAGGTTGTGTATTATTTTACTGCTTTTACGATTGCTTCAAATGCTTTCGCATCATTCATTGCCAAATCGGCTAATACTTTTCTATTTAATAGAATGTCTTTTTTAGCTAATTTTCCCATGAACTCCGAGTACGACATGTCGTGCAATCTAGTTGCAGCATTAATTCTTTGAATCCATAAACCTCTAAAGTTTCTTTTTTTCAATTTTCTACCTGTGTATGCATATACACCTGCTTTTTCTACTGCGTTTTTAGCAACAGTGTGGACATTTTTTCTTCTTCCGAAGTATCCTTTTGCCTGCTTGAGGACTTTTTTTCTACGAGCTTTTGCAGCTACTGAATTTGTTGACTTTGGCATTTTATTTTCGTTTTTTGGAGTGTCGCGGTTCGGTTAGAACACTTTTATAATTACGATAATCCGGGTTTTGTTATATTAAATTTACGATAACCAGAAAGGTTTACTTCATGCACAATTGCAATTTGATGTTAGACTCGTCGGCCTTATGCACCAATGTTGCTGCGGTTAAGTTTCTCTTTCTTTTTTTAGCTTTCTTGGTCAAAATGTGACTTTTAAAAGCATGCTTTCTTTTGATTTTTCCTGACCCTGTAATCTTGAAACGCTTTTTGGCGCTTGAGGTCGTTTTCATTTTTGGCATTTCTTCTTAGGTATTGAATTAAACTTATTTACTTTTTCTTTTTTGGAGCGATCATCATAATCATTCGCTTTCCTTCCATTTTTGGCATTGATTCTACAGTTGCAATTTCCTCAAGTGCTTGAGCAAATTTTAACAATAGAATTTGACCCTTGTCTTTAAACAAGATTGAACGACCTTTAAAAAATACGTAAGATTTTATCTTAGATCCTTCCGCAATGAATTTTTGAGCGTGCTTTAGCTTAAATTCATAATCGTGGTCATCTGTATTTGGGCCGAAGCGAATTTCTTTGATAATTACTTTCACCGCCTTCGCCTTCATTTCTTTCTGGCGTTTTTTTTGCTCGTACAAGAATTTCTTGTAATCGATAATTTTAACTACCGGTGGAGCAGCGTTCGGTGAAATTTCTACCAAATCTAATTCGGCGTCTTGAGCAAACTGCAATGCAGCTTCAATGGAATAAACCCCTTGTTCTATTCCTTCTCCAACTACTCTAACTTCTTTTGCAGAAATTTTTTCGTTGATTTTGTGCGGATCTTCTTTCCTTACAAATCTTCTGGGGCGCTGTTGTCGTGCTATCTCTTGGTCCTCCTGATTAATTATACTAATTCGTCTATTTCTTTTCCAACTAAGGTTGAAAACTCTTCTATATTCATGACTCCAATGTCACCTTCTCCGTGTTTTCTTACTGAAAGTGTGCCATTTTCTATCTCTTTTTCACCGATGATTAACATGTATGGAACCTTAGATACTTCTGCATCTCGGATCTTTTTCCCTACTTTTTCATTCCTATCATCTACGAAACCGCGAATATCGTATTTATTTAGCAGATTTAGAACCTCTTTACAGTTTTCATTGTATTTTTCACTTAATGGTAAAATTGCAACCTGATCTGGGGTTAACCAGAGCGGGAAATTGCCACCACAGTGCTCAATTAATACCGCAACAAAACGTTCTAAGGAACCAAATGGCGCTCTGTGAATCATTACCGGCCTGTGACGTTGATCGTCACTTCCAATGTATTCTAATTCAAATCGTTCTGGGAGATTGTAGTCTACTTGTATCGTTCCCAATTGCCATTTTCTACCCAAGGCATCCTTCACCATAAAGTCAAGTTTAGGACCGTAAAAGGCGGCTTCTCCATACTCGATAACGGTTTTTAGGCCTTTTCCTTTCACCGCATTTATAATTGCTGACTCTGCCTTTTCCCAATTTTCATCGCTGCCAATGTATTTTGTTTTGTCTTCTTTATCTCTTAAAGAAATCTGTGCAGTAAATTCTTCAAATTTTAATGCTTTAAAAACGTAAAGAACTAAATCAATTACTTTTTTAAATTCCTCCTCTACTTGCTCGGGTCTGCAAAATAGGTGGGCATCGTCTTGAGTAAAGCCTCTAACTCTTGTTAAACCATGAAGTTCTCCACTTTGCTCATACCTATAAACAGTGCCAAATTCAGCGTAACGAACCGGTAAATCTTTGTACGATCTTGGTTTTGATTTGTAAATCTCACAATGATGAGGGCAGTTCATTGGTTTCAAAAGAAACTCTTCATTTTCGTTCGGAGTTTTTATAGGTTGAAATGAATCTGCACCATATTTTTCATAGTGACCAGAAGTCACATACAATTCTTTACTACCTATATGCGGCGTAATAACAGGTAAATATCCAGCCTCTAACTGTGCTTTCTTCATGAAGTTCTCTAACCTTTCTCTTAACTGAGCACCTTTAGGCAACCATAGCGGTAAGCCTTGACCCACTTTTTGAGAAAAGGTAAACAACTCCATCTCTTTTCCCAACTTTCGATGATCTCTCTTTTTAGCTTCTTCTAGAAGCTCTAAGTGCTCAGTTAACTCTTTCGCTTTTGGAAAGGTAATCCCATAAATTCGAGTTAATTGTTTGTTCTTTTCATTCCCCCTCCAATAGGCTCCTGCTACACTTAACAGTTTAATTGCTTTAATAAAGCTTGTATTGGGAATGTGTGGTCCTCTGCATAAATCAGTAAAGTTTCCTTGAGAATAAAACGTAATGCTTCCATCTTCTAAACCATCCAATAAATCTAGTTTGTATTCATCACCTTTCTGTTGGTAATGAGCTACCGCTTCAGATTTTGAAATCTCTTTTCTAGAAAACGCGTTTTTCTGACGAGCAAGCTCGGTCATTTTCTTTTCAATGGTGACTAAATCTCCTTCGGTAATTACTGTATCTCCTGCATCCACATCATAGTAAAATCCATTCTCAATTGGAGGGCCAATACCGAGCTTAATTCCCGGATAAAGAACTTCTAATGCTTCAGCTAAGATATGAGCAGAGGAGTGCCACATGGTTTCTTTGCCTTCATCGTCATTCCACGTTAGCAACTGAAGATCTGAATCTGTTTGAATGGCTCTAAATGCATCTACAACTTCTCCATTTACTTTAGCAGCAAGTACATTTCTTGCTAAGCCCTCACTTATGCTTTTTGCAACGTCTAATGAAGTTGCTCCTTTTTCAAATTCTCGCACAGATCCATCTGGCAAAGTAATTTTAATCATTTCTATAATTTTAAGCAGGCAAAGGTAATCCCTTGCTTTTGATTTTTGGTAAAAAAAAAGCCCCGCAATAAGCGGGGCAGAATCCTTCTTTTCGCTTATCCAGCGATTATTCTTGTTCTCAAGGTTTCAATTTCTTTGTTTAACAAAGAAATTTCTTCATTTGTCAATACAATGTCAGAAAAAGAAACACCTTGACTATCTAAGCTCTTTACTTCTTCAAATCCTTCGAAAGTGGTAAGAATTTCCTCCAAACCTGAAATTAAATAAGTTAAATCTAAACTTTGATCCGTTTGATTTTTTACTGCTCCTATAACATTGGTTAGAATAGACATTTGCTCTATAATTCTCGATGTTATTGAAGATTCAGTGGTTGCACTTTTTGAACCAAGGTACATTCCTTCAACCCAAGCTGACGCAAAAAACACTGCTTCTTTCGAAGCGTCGTCATTTTCTGCTAAATAGTCATCAGTTCGAAGTTTGATGGTTGTAAGGATATATAAAACAGAGTCTTGATTGTCAATATTTTTCTCAAAGCTTGTTAATAAATTACCTCCATCAAAAATACTCGGCATTCCAATTAAATCTGAAAGATCTCTTACTACTTTGATGTAGTCAAGAGATGCTTGTCGCTCACTATTTAAAACGACATAAGCCAAATCTGCACTGTACACACCAAAGTTTAAATAGCGTGAGGTTTTAGTGTTGTATTTACTAACGTTATTGGTAGGGTTAGTAATTCCGCTTTCATAGGCTAAACCTGATCTATTAAACATTGCCGCAATTTGAATAGGGGAGGGCATTATGAAGTCACTTTCCAAGTTTACAGACTCCATCGACTCAAGCTCTTCAACCTCCTCTACTTGTTCTACTTCTTCAGTTTTTTTTGGTGCATCTGCACAAGAGAATAAAACTCCCGCTAAACTTACAGCGGCTATTGATTTTAATGATGTCTTTAGTATACTCATAACTGTATTCTTAATTATTTTTTTGGGCAATTAAAATTAATTTTATTAGTTGTCTTTTGTATCGGTAACAAATGTTAACTGGTATCCTAAAATGAATACTAAACAACCTTTTTCTGTTACTCCATCTGCTTTTGGAATAGTATATCGAATAAACATTTTTTTTGATTTTTCGGGAGAATAAGAAAGGATGTCAGCAGAACTCCCTTCTGAGGTAAATACTGCTTTTCTATTATCATGAGATTTGTCTTTCTCGAAGATTTCAATCACAACATCTTTTGGTAACCCTTTTTTATTAAAAATCATTCTATATTTTTCACCTTTAAATAAGGGAACTTCAATTTCTCTTCTTGAAGATTTGTAATCATAATCAACCTCTGTTACTTTTGAAGCTGAATAATAAAACGGATTCAATTCAGAAATTCCCTCTTTTTTTAGTGTTTTTGTATCACAAACTATATCTATTATAGCTGAGCTCATGAGAAGAATTGCTGCAATGCTAAAAAGGGTTAACGCTGTTTTTTTCATATGTAATATAATTTAGGTGCTAAGATAGCAAATCCATACTTAAAACTTACTACTTATTGATAACTAATCTGTTTGACATTAAGGCAGCGAATAAACGAAAGTTTGTTAGGAAGATGGGGAATAATAGGTTGTATCGATACCAATCGATTTTGCTTGTAATGACTTGCATAAGATTAACGAATGCGATCAGGTGCTTTAACTATATAATTGTCCGACTGCCCCGAAGAGCTAAGTTAAGAAGGTTCCTGTCCTATATCAGCTGCAACTTGCTTTTTCTAATTCGAATACTGTTTCTAGGTTTGCCTATGTTTCGTAGTCGCGACTAAATTTTAATTCATTGTAAGCTAGCATCTTTATGCGGCAAGAAGAGCTGGATGTCAGTTAACTCATTGTTATTTTCTTCTTGCTTGGAAAATAATTTTCAATTGTTTAAGACTTGATTAGACTAATTGTGTTTTATTTGGAACAGTGCGAGAGGTGATTTTTGAATTGGGAAAATACTTGAAATATGTTGCGAGCTAGGTGTACGGTTTAGCAGATATTATGGATAGATAGGAAATAGAGTGGAAGGGGGAATGAAGTATAAATTAGCAATTTTAAAAGCCCTCTACTTTCGAAGGAGGCTTTTAAAATTGCATTTTAATTTTTAACGCTTCGCTTTCTGCATTTCGTTTTCCGCTTCTTTTGTTTTTTGTTGGAATAATTCGAATCTAGAAGGCACTACTTTGGCAGGCCAGTAATTATTCGATCGGTCAACATCAGCGGTTTCTATATTCGGATCTAGATTAATTGACGTTAGTTCTTTCTCAAACCAGAATACTTTTTTAACTGTTTCATTGCCCATTTTCCAAATCTCAGCAGGGATATACTCTTTTTGAGTAGTACCATCCGTAAATGTGAACTCTAAAATAACTGGCATTACCAAACCTCCTATTAATTTAAAATTTAGCTCATAGAAATTCTTTTTGATCAAAAGCATTTTCTTTTCATCTGCAGTGAGTTTATCAAAATAGCTAGTGTATTCTTTTTTATCTGAATCAGTTACTTTGTATTTATCGAAAGAGTTGTAAAAGTCTTTTGTGTTAGGGTCTAGCTCAACAACTGTGCTTTTAGCGTTACTCATATTGCGCATATCACCTACAAAATCTTCTTTATCTTCTTCATTTTTTTGATCAAATGCCTTTTGCTTAATCGGGTTTTTGTCGCTGATTTGCATCCATTTTACATCGGTTAAAGCTATGTCACAATGGTCAGTTGAGAAAAACCATCCTCTCCAGAACCAATCTAAATCAGTTCCAGAGGCATCTTCCATTATTCTAAAAAAGTCAGCAGGGGTAGGGTGCTTGAATTTCCAAGTTTGTGCATATTGTCTAAAGGCATGGTCAAAAAGTTCTCTACCCATCACGGTTTCTCTTAGAATGTTTAATGCTGTTGCAGGTTTTCCATATGCATTATTTCCAAATTGGAAGATGGATTCTGAGTTGGTCATAATAGGAGTAATGTTACTTTTATCTCCTTTCATATAATCTACAATTTTGTAGGCAGGTCCTCTTCGAGAAGGGTAATTTACATCCCATTCCATTTCTGCCAAATATTGGCAAAAGGTATTCAAGCCTTCATCCATCCAAGTCCATTGTCTTTCGTCAGAATTTACAATCATTGGAAAATAGTTATGCCCAACTTCATGAATAATTACTGAAATAACTCCGTATTTATGGCGTGCCGTATAGGTCCCATCTTTCTCCGGTCTTCCGTAGTTAAAGCAAATCATAGGATATTCCATTCCAATGCTTTTTGAATTCACAGAAATGGCCACAGGGTAAGGGTAATCGAACGTAGTTTTAGAATAACTTTTAAGCGTCAGCGCAACTGCTTTTGTGGAGTATTCTTCCCACAACGGATTTCCTTCTTTTGGGTAATAACTCATCGCCATAACCGTTCGTTCCCCAAATTTAACACCAATGGCATCCCAAATAAATTTTCTAGAGGAAGCGAATCCAAAATCTCTTACATTTTCAGCATGGTAAATCCATGTTTTCTTTCCGGTTGCTTTTTTCTTTTCTATTTTCTCTGCTTCAGACTGTGTCGTAATTAACACAGGTTGAGTGGCAGTCTTTGCTTGTTCTAACCTTTCAAGTTGTTTGCTAGTCAATACGTTATCAGCGTTTTGTAAAACACCGGTTGACGCAATGGTATGATCTTCAGGAACCGTAATGCTCACTTTATAATCGCCAAAAGGCAAGGTAAACTCACCACGACCTAAAAACTGTTTATTTTGCCATCCTTCAACATCGTTATATACAGCCATTCTCGGGAAGAACTGCGCAATTGTATACAGGTAATTGTCTTCGTCCTCAAAGTACTCATACCCTGATCGACCACCAATTTGCATTCTGTCATTGATGTTGTACCACCATTTTATTTTAAATGAAAAGCTTTCTCCTGATTTTAAGGGGGCATCCAAATCAATGCGCATCATGGTTTTGTTCACCGTATAGTTTAACCCTTTGCCGTCTGTTCCTTTTACAAAATCCAATTTAAAACCTCCATCAAAATCATTTATTAGGCGCTTTAGGTCGCTGAACGTCATGCTATCGCCAATACTACTTTGTGAAATCTTCTTCGTGTCAGAATCTCTTGCCCGCATATTTTGATCTAACTGAACCCATAAATAGGGTAAAGCATCCGGAGACATATTATGATAGGTAATGGTTTCCTCACCTGACAGAATCTGCTTGTTGTCGTCAATCTCTATGTTCATGACATAGTCAGCTTTTTGCTGATAATATTCATGACCGGGGAAACCGGCAGCAGTTCTATATGAATTTGGCGTTGGTAATTCTTGCTTTAACTGTCTAAATGGATTTTTATTGGTGCTTTCTTGAGCAGTAACAATAAGTCCTAGAGCACAAAGTGCGAGGGATAGAATTCGTTTCATAAATAGTTTTTTGGGTTTCAAATATAGAGAAGAGCTTAAAATTGATTGCTCGCATTTTGTTTGTATAATGTAAAGCTGACAACTTCTGCACCGTTCTTAAAGTTGATTTTGTTGGATTGGTCAGGAAAGTAATCTAAAAATGTTGAATTGGTTAAAAGTGTTTCGTCTTTCACTTTAAATTTTTTCACTTCTAAGTAAATCCATGCATAATCTTTATCCACTTCCTTTCCAATAAAAGTTACGGGTAATGAACCTTTTGACTGTTCCACAATAAAATGGGTGTTCACATATGCCGAAATGAAGTTGTCTGTCTCAGGGTGTTCCTTTTTAGTACCTAGCAGAATTCTAGCTTTTTGTTCCTTTTCTAGCACCATTTCTAAATCGTTAACAAACAGTTTCATGCTAATTTGTAACGACCTAGTTGAAGGATTGTACTCCATGTCTGTAATGCTCATGTAAAATTTGTGAGCACTTGAACTGTTGCCAACTAACAGTGTGAAAAAAAAGAGTAGGGCAGAAGCTTTAACTAAAAAATTATTCGTCTTCTTCCTCATCTTCCTCTTCCTCATCGTCACTTCTAAATGTTTTGTAAATTGTTTCAGAATCTTTCTTACGGTCTTCTTTGGTTATTACTTCTTCTTTAACATATTTCATGAAAATATTTTTCAACTCCATTGCTCGATCAATGTCTTTTTGAGTAGGATTGTATTTGTACGTTTTAAAATACTTTTCGTATTCGCCACTTTTTACAATCAATGCAAACTCATCTAATGCATCAATCAGCGTCGAAGTAGAGGCGGAATAAGGAACATATTCAGGATTTAAACTATCCATGGCAAAGATGATACTCTTGATTCCTTCGCCAATATTTCTTGATTTTATTTCATACACTCCTTTCATTAACCAAACTCCATAGTCATCTGGAGAAAAACGAGAAATACTTTTTAAGTAGTAGGCTGCTTTTCTGTAATTCTCATTGTCATAGTAAATTTCAGAAACGGTAATAACACTGTCTTTAAGCACGGAAAGAAATTCTTTAGAATCTTCCCAAACTGCTAAATTCTCTTTTGGCTTATCTCTATATTTTGCTAATTTGTAGGCAGCTTTAACCGACTCTTTTAAAGCTTTAGGGTATTCTTCCTGTAATTCTGGTGTACCTGCGACTTCAAAATAAGCTTGAGATAGATAATAATACACCCAGGCATTCTTTCTGTAATCAGAGTCTTCTTTTAATTTTTCTGCCTTTGAAACGGCATCTTCATATTCCCCATCAACCATTAAGAAGGTAATTTTACCTAATTTTTTATCTTCAGGTTGAGCGATAAGTAATTGAATAGCAAAATATAATATGGAAAATATAAGTAGTTTCTTCATGGTAATGTTTTATAACGTATAATTAAGAATTCTACCTCAAATTACAAAATCTGTACCGTTAATAGTTTTGGACAGCAAAGTGTAATTTTGAAAAAAAAAGAATGAGCAGAATTACTCAAGAAAAGAAAGATGAGGGAACGCTAATTAAGATTAGTGCTTTTCGAGACGAGAGTAAACAAAAGAATTTAACCGTTTGGTTGGTGTTTTGGACTTTTTGTGGAATTGCAATTGGTTCTCAATTATTTGTAAAAGGAAACGATGAAATTAAAACCTTCATTACCGTATATCTTGCATTTTGGGCTTATTTTGAATACACAGTAGTAAAAGCGTTTAAATGGAGGAAAAGTGGAGAAGAACAATTCTTAATCACCGAAGAATATTTCCATTACGGACGGACTTATAACAACAGAGGTTTTTTAAAACCGCACCGAAAAGACTTGGTGAATGCAATTCGAAAAATTGATGAGGAAGTAGGAACTTTTACCAAAGTTTTTGGAAGTTCTTATTGGGTAGTAGGAGGCGAGCGATTGGCATTTACGACGGGTGGTAGGGTAATACCTTTCGGAATGCAATTGACGGATAAAGAGGTGAAACAATTGATGGATAACTTAAACAAGTTTCTAGATTAATTGAAGATGAAGAACCTTGAAAGGCAGGTATTAATATGAGTTAAGTTCCCAAAAGTGGAATGCACTGGTGCAGTTGCCCGCCTGAACGGTATATAGCCGGGCGGATCCGTCTGACCAAAGCACCCGAATCTTGTAGATATACTGAGATCGTTTGTTAGGGAGCACCTTTGTTAGAAACAATCAAAGTGGAGTTACTAAAAACTCTTGCAAAGGGTTTTGGTCTATTGGTTTAAATTCATTTTTTTCTTAATTAAGAAAAAAAGTAGACAAACGGAGCAGTCGGGTAGCTAATGGCTCCTGAAATTCGACATGTAGAAGCTGTAAATAATGTGCATTTATGTCTCTTGAACAGCTAGTTACGGAAGTTTTGAAAGATATATTTTTAACAAATAATTGTTCAGTTCCTTTGATGGCTCACTTTGTTATCAATGTTATTTTCATTTCAATCGTTGATTGAAATGAATGTTTAATTTATCACAAAAAGTAAAGCGACCTATGATAACCGATATAGATGTAAACAAACCAAAGCCAACAACAGTTGGCAAAACAGTAAAAATATTTGATCATGGAGCTGATCTTAGGCCGGTAATTGAGGCTTTAATAAAAGGGGAATCGATTCTTATTAGTGAGTATTATAGTGACGGGTTAGCCCTTCTGAAGGAATTACACAATTACTTGAAATTAAAATTACCCAATACCTCTTTTCAGGAGCAAAACTTGTACCGCTCGGAATACCATAGATTGTCGAATTTAATTTTAGTAGAAATTGTTGGTCAAAACCTGCGTGTAAAAAAATCACCTGAAATAGGATGGTTGCAAAAGTTTTATCCTGAAAATAATCAGTTCTTTTTGACTTTTCCTCAAGTTCAAGGATTGAACAGTTCTTGGCAATGGTATAAGAAAGGAGTTTCTCTGCCTGTTCTGCGTAATAAACTGCATCCCTATTATGGAACCTACTTTCCTACTCGTTTTGAGCATTTAATTCTTTTGGATAATTGGCTAAAACGTTACGAAGGAACCAAGAAGACTGCCATTGAAGTGGGCGTTGGCTGTGGTGTGTTGTCTTTGCAAATGGTACAGCATGGTTTTCAAAAGATATTTGCAACGGATATAAATCCAAATGCCATTGTTGGATTAACTGAGTTTATGGGAACAACAAAACTGTCCAGAAAAATTGAATTAGACTTTGGAAATCTATTTGGCAAATTTGATAACCCGACTGAATTAATTGTATTTAACCCACCTTGGTTGCCTCAAGGGGGGCATTTTAAAGGGATTGATGAGGCTATTTATTATAGTAAGACCTTATTTCCGGAATTTTTCGCTGCGGCAAAGGAAAGATTGTTGCCCGATGGTAAATTAGTGCTGATTTTCTCCAACTTGGCACAAATAACAAAGTTAACAACAGCACATCCTGTCGAAACTGAATTGGCCTCAGGAAATAGATTTAAATTGGAAAGATGTTTCAAGAAATCGGTAAAAGCTGCTTCTAATAAAACGAAAAGAGATCCACATTGGCGATCTTCCGAAGAAGTTGAACTCTGGGTGCTTACAAATAATTGATTTTGGCGAGGCTAAAATAACTCTTTACGGCTTGCTAATCGATAGTTAAACTACAGATTACCTTAGTTTTAAATTATATGACAAACAATACGTTCTATTGTGAATGTCTCAATTTTTTTCAAAAAAAATAAGCCTATCACAGGTGATAGGCTTATTTAGGGTATCAAAGAGTAATATATTATTATACTACTGTCACGTTTGTTGCGTTCAAGCCTTTTGGGCTTTCTTCAACGTCGTAGCTTACTTTATCTCCTTCGTTGATGTCTTCCTGCAATCCATTTTGATGCACAAATACGTCTTTACTACCATCTTCAGGTGTGATGAATCCAAATCCCTTAGAGGTGTTAAAAAATTTTACTGTTCCGTTACTCATAATTATTGTTTTTAAAATACCTTGCAAAGTTAGTATAATATTTAATATGAACAGGGGGTCATGTTTCTTGCCCATAATCTTCTATGTAGTATACATATCCTGCACTTGTTATTAAATTAGCTTTTTCATTTAGCATTTAAATAGAAGAACAAAAGGGCAGAATAAGTAATAAATGAGGGAGCTAAGCTATTAAATGGAAAGACTGCACTTACCACTTTATATTATTTAATACAGATGGTGAAGAAAATGACTTAAATTACGAGTATCTGAGGCAGTTCTACCTTTTAAAAATAGCGAGGGAGATGAAGCTTGGTAGCACTTAAAAATAGGATTGCTAAAAACTAAGGTGTTTGGCTATCCTTTATAATGAGGCTTCGGATTTTGTTGTCGGTAAGCTGTTACTCATTAGATTCAATCTTGATCTGTACGATAGAATGCCAAACAGAAAGGGGTGCCAGTTCGTTATTGGTCAATTGAACTTTAAAATAGCTGTCAATTGTGTAACAAAGACCTCTCGAATCTTGTTTTCCTAATAATCCACTTTTGTAGGGCTTTTAAAGTTGAAAACTGAGATTACCCAAGCTTGCCTTAAATAGACTTTCTTTTTCTTTGGAGTTTAATAGTTTTTAAAATGAGAATTATACCACCACTCAGAAAGCGGCTGTAAGCTCTTAACAAATATAGAGGTCTCTCGTGTGGGTTGAATTTTCATTCCTAGTAACACATAAATTCTCGCTTTCTACTTTGCCAGCCGCTTTAATTGAACATGCCCCATAATTTTTAGCAACCAGCGGTTATTTTTTTGATTTTTTTTTCAAAACCCAAGCAGATCTGTTCACTTTCTTTGAAGAATGGAGATTAACCGCATGAATTAACTTTATTGCTTTCTTTATTATTTTTTGTTTTGAATTCGAAATGCCCTATCAATTAAAAAAAACGCGTCTCAAGATATACCTGAGCCGCGCTTAATTATTTATAGTATTCCCTAAGGTTTATATGCTTCCGAAAAATAGGTCAGTTCATAGCTGTGGGTGTATATTTCAAAAACAATTCCGAAAGGGTCTTCCACGTACACCATTTTAAAGGGCTTTTTGCTAGGGTAGTACTCCCGTATTGGCATGCGTTGTTTGCCTAAATGTTCCACGATTTTATTGGTTAATTCCTCAATGTTGAGATCTTGAATGCAAAAGTGAAACAGGCCGGTTTTGAAAGGGTTAAATTCTGGAGCTTCTTTAATTCCATTTGGAAAAGAAAATAATTCTATTCCAATTCCATCAGAAGTAGACATGTGAGCAATTTCGAATGTTTCCCAATCCTCACCAAATACGTCGATACACATTTGACCGATGGCAGTTTTCTTCTCTTTTTACAGTAGAGGGCTGCATGATGGTATACCATCCCATCACCTCTTTATAAAACCGTACTGCTTTTTTAATATCTGGCAGGGTAATCCCGACGTGGGAAAATGATTTTGGGTAATTCGGTTTATTCATCTTGGTATATTTTTGTGATGCTTTTTACTTCAATTTTTTTAATAAAAGTTCAGCAGCTAATTCGGAAGATGCAGGGTTTTGTCCGGTAATTAAATTACCATCTTCAACTACATGAACACTCCAGTTATCGCCTTTGGAGTAGATGCCTCCGTTTTCTTTCAGCATATCTTCCACTAGAAAAGGTACAACATCTGTTAACTGTACAGCCTCTTCTTCAGTGTTTGTGAACCCCGTCACCTTTTTACCCTTTACCAAAGGCTCTCCTTCAGTATTTTTCACCCCTTTCAAGACAGCTGGAGCATGACATACAAACGCCATCGGCTTTTCTTGTTCATTGAAATCTTCAATTAAGGCAATGGAAGTTTTATCTTCTGTAAGATCCCATAATGGGCCGTGACCACCCGGATAAAATACAGCATTAAAATCTGCAGCTTTTATACTTTCCAGTTTTACTGTATTTTCAACGATTTGTTGTGCATCCTTGTCGTTATTAAAACGTTCGGTAGCTTCGGTTTGGTTTGCTTCAGTTTTACTTGAAGGGTCTATCGGAGCTTTTCCTCCTTTAGGAGAAGCAACGGTTATTTTCACTCCCTGATCAAGTAGGGTGTAATACGGAGCGGCAAACTCTTCCACCCAGAACCCTGTTTTTTCACCGGTATCTCCCAGTTGATCATGAGAGGTGAGGACCAGCAGTACATTTAATTGTTTGTCAGTTTCTATTTTGCTGTTTTCAGCTGCTGGTTTTTTCTTTTGGGTACAAGCTGTAAAACCAATGGCAACCATTGCTAATGCTATTATTTTGATGTTTTTCATAGTTTTTTTAGTTTAAATTTAACTACCGTTTTTCCTTTTTACGTAAATATTTAAAAAAGGGGGTTCTTCTATTTTCTAATTAGTGGTGACAGATAATTCTAATTCCATATTACCGCGCGTTACGTTAGAGTAGGGACATACTTGATGCGCCTGATTTGCCAACTGCTGAGCTACCTCTATACTTATTTCTGGAATATTTATGGCCAATTCTGCCGCTAAACCAAAACCACCATTCTCGATTTTCCCGATGCTGATTTTGGCAGTTACACTTGTTTCTCCGGCTTTTATCTTCTCTTTTTTAATCACTAAATTCAAGGCACTGTCGAAACAAGCTGAATATCCTGCTGCAAAAAGCATCTCAGGATTGGCGTAATCGTCACTTGCTCCACCCAAAGCTTTGGGTGTTCTTACTTGTAGGTCTAAAATATCATTGTTGCTTTTTACGTGGCCATTTCTACCACCCGTTGCGGTTGCTTCTGCTGTGTACATTTTTTTCATTCTTAAAATTGTTTAACGTGTTGTTTATTTTTATTACTGAGTAACTGCGTTTTCAATGGGTGTCTCTCCAGCTAGGATTTCAAAAACCTCATTTTCTTTTCTACCGTCTTTTAAAACTTCGACTAGTGTTTTTGCAACATCTGCTCTTGTAATACTTCCGTGATTTTTTATTTTTTGCTGCAGTTCAATTTTGCCGGTACCTTCCTCATCGCTTAGTGCTCCTGGTCTTACAATACTATAGTTTAGTCCACTAATTTTTAGATAATTGTCTGCATGTTGTTTTGCTCTTAAATAGTCTTCAAGATTATTGTTCATGGCGGGGTTATCGGCCCCCATCGTGCTTAACATGACAAATTTATTTGCGCCAGATTCTTTTGCAGCGTCTGTTAGTCGTTTTGCTCCTTCCTGATCGACTCCAATAACATTTTTACCTTTTGACCCTGCCGCAAAAATTACTTTAGATACATTCTTTAGAGCAGGACTTACATCTCCTTCTAGATCGACAACTACTGCCAAAACATGCTGTTGTTCAAAACAATCTTTTTGCTGCTGTTTTCTCACCATAGCGATCGGTGTATAGTATTCAGATTCGTTCAATAATTGAACAATGATTCTTCCTGTGGTGCCGTATGCTCCGGCGACTAAAATATTTTGTTTTTCCTTCTTCATATCATCTCCTTCTTTTATAAATTTATAAACTGCTCTAATCCTTTAAACTGATTAAGACATGCTGATAATTACTTTTCCTTTGGCTCTACCAGTAGCTAAGTACAAGTATGCTTGAATACTATTCTTGAAAGAATAAATCGTGTCAATTACAGGTTTGATTTTCTCTTCTTTTACCATGGTCGATATAGCGTCAAGTTGCACGCCGTTGGGCTGCATCCATGTTAGTTTGTAAATAGCTGATTTTTCAGCAATTAGATTGTAGAAGTTTTCAGGCAATTTATAGCCTTCCATGCCCATCATTGCAGCCGTTTCATCATCGGGTATACTGGCGATACTGGTTACCTTACCACCGCTTTTTATACACTTAAATGCATCAAGCGTATAGTCACCACCAAGTGTATCAAAAACGATATCTACATCTGACACAATGGCCTTATAATCTTCTTTCTTGTAGTCAATTACCCGATCAGCTCCAAGTGTCTTTACCCATTCTACATTTTTGGTACTAGTGGTAGTGTAAACATAGGCTCCTTTGGTCTTGGCATATTGTATGGCAAAACTACCTACGCCACCTGAGCCAGCGTGAATTAAGATATGATCACCTGCTTTTAAGCCTACCCGTTCCAAAGCTTGCACAGAGGTGAGTCCAATTAACGGCAAACTGGCCGCTTCTTCAAACGAGATGTTTTCTGGTTTTTTAGAAACTATATTACAATCTACTGCAACATATTCTGCTACTGTTCCCATTTGGTTTTGAGGCACTCGGCTATACACTGCATCACCTATTTCAAAGTTGGAAACTTCCTCCCCTTTCTCTATAATTATCCCGCTTAAATCAAACCCAATGGTGCTAGGTAGCTCTAATGGAACCATTTCTTTTAATCCGCCACTCACCAATTTATAATCAATAGGGTTGAGGCTGGCTGCTTTGGTTTCGATTAAAATATCTGTCGCGTTGATGGTTGGTCTTTCAGTTTCGGTGAAAGACAATCCATCTTTCAATTCACCGTATTTTACGATTTGTAATGCTTTCATAATTCTTTTAATTTTTAAAAATTCATTGCTGCTTAAGAGTTTTATATAACAGCTTAAGTTTTCATTTTATTGAGATCTCAAATAAGTTGAGGCCCATCTATATGTTTAGTCTTACTAGAGAGCACTTTGATCCATTCCTCGAGCATCTCTCTTAGCTGCAATACATCAGACAACTCAATGTTTTCCGTTAGTAGCGAGCCAAGAAGTTTTTCAGGAATGGGCCTGGCTTCACTTTTTAATTTTTTTCCTTTTTCTGTCAGTTTCACTACCACACTGCGTTCATCTTTGTTGGAACGGGTGCGGTTTAGAAGCTCAATTTTCTCCATTCGCTTGAGCAAGGGCGATAGTGTATTGGTGTTCAACATCAGCTTTTCTGTAATCTTATTGACCGATAACTCGTCGTCTTCCCACAATACCATAAGTACCAAATATTGTGGGTAGGTGATGCCCATTTTCTCCAAAAATGGTTTGTATGCCTTCGTTATAAGTCTTGATGTGGAGTAAATTGGAAAGCAGATTTGATTGTCTAACTTTAACTGCGAGTCGTCCATAATAATTTTATCTTAGTCTTTTTAATTTGCGATATACAATATCGCTTACGTCAATATCGTGCACGATTCAAATGTACGAAAACTTATGCGGTACCCGAACTTTACCTCAATAAATAGGTTTGAAAGATATTTGCTATCTAATAAGTAGCACAATGGAAGCCACCAACCTTTTCCAATACAGCAAATGGCAGGTAAGCATGCGATATTGTTCTATCTGTTCGCTTGCATTATAAGTGTTTTAGCCGGTAAGTACGAACTGGATTGGAAATACTAAAAGCAATGACTTATTTGACAAGCCCACCCTAAGATAGTCGGGTAGAAAATTTACTTGGCTAAAAATTGTCTTATTCCATACACAGATCTATGCGGTAAAACAGCTAAGAGTGGAGTGGGAGCCGCAATTTTTCAAAACCGTTTTATCAGGTTGGTAGCAGTCCAAACTTTTATCGATACTGAAACGGTATTATCTGTCTTTTCAAGTCACAAAATATAGCTTAATACGGATAAGTCATCTAATGTAACTGTTACTATTGACTTTCCAATTTACCTTATTACGTCAGGCAGGCCATTGATCTTGATGCAGTAACACCATATATTAAACTCTTTGCGAGAGCTGAAAACGATATTTAAATGAAGAAGGTATAGCTTTTTTGCAAATCCGACATACTTCAGTTATTACTTCTTGATCAGTTTTTTTACCTCAATCACTCTCTCTTTATTGTAGATTCTTATGATATAGAGACTATTGCTAACCTCACTACTGACCTTTAACATCTTTAAACTTTTTGTTCAACACAATCGAACCTGAAAGGTCAATTATCTTCACCCTTGCGTTTTTCGTTATTTTGTCTCCTAATACTATTGATACTAATCCGTTTGTTGGATTCGGATATACTTGAGATGTTTCTTGTATTTCTTGCTTTTCTATTCCTAAGACTTCTATATTCAGCCTTATTACAATAACCGTATTATAAGTGGGAAAGGTATTATTTGCTGAAGCAGGGTGTTTAACACTTCCTGATTCAATGTAATACTCATAGTCTTCAGTTTGAGCAGGTATTGTAACTTCATATACTGAACGTTCAACATGTGTTAAGCTAATAGTATTCCAGGCTGTTTTTCCTAAGGTCCTGTGTTTTAAAGAGGAATTAGAAACTCTCATCGCAATTACTTTTAGTGTTAACGCTTCCCCATATTCTTGCCTGGCTTTTCCTGTAATTAAGCGCATTTGTCCAATTGCTGCTGTCTACAGAGTTTTCAAACTGATAGCGAACACAACCGTATTGCCCTCTTAGCTTTACGGCCTGCCATGCTTATAACCAATAGTCAAAACGCTCTAAATTTCCTTCTCCAACTATTTGGCTGCGAAGGTTTTAAAAAGAAGTAACAAAACTATAGTAAACTACTTATGCAACCATTAAGCAGCCAAATATTAAGTTCAGTCAGCAAGTTTGCCAGAGTGGGGAAGGGAGTGGGCTAAAAAAACGCAATAGAGTTCTTGTTAACTATTGTAAGAAGTACAAGTACAAATTAGCGAAATAGGTTTAATCGACCATGCAGTGATTTTTGCTTTTTTCCCTCTGCTGTGAAAACAATGGAGTACACATAACCACCTGTTGAGGCTAATTCTCCTTTGATTTTACCATCCCAGCCTTTTGTGATGGTGTTTGTTTTATAAATCATCTCTCCCCATCTATTATAGATGGTTAACTCGTAATTGGTTAGTGTACATTCACTTTTGGGAAAGAAAGTATCGTTTATGTTATCTCCGTTTGGGGTAAAAGCATTTGGGGTGTAAAAATAACATTCGCCACAATTGTTCGACGTTACGTTTATGGTGTCAGATTTAGACTCACATGGATTCATAACTTCTACCCAGTAAACACCCACTTGGTCAATGTTTAGAAATGAATTTGTCGAATTATCTTGCCATTTGTACGTAGAATTTGGCGTAGCTGCATTCAGGGTGAAAAGCTCTCCCGGGCAAATGCTAGTATCTCGACCAAGATAAATAGAAAACGTTATAAAATCGACTTGTATAGTATCTGAAACAGAACAATTACCTGCTGTTACTGAAACCCAATATTGTCCTGCTTGAGTCGCATTCAACTGAGGACTGGTAGAATTATCTTGCCATACATACAACGCATCTGCATTCGTGGCATCGAGAATTAAGTTGGAACCCGAGCACAAACTAGTATCCGCACCAAAGTCAAGTGATAGATTTGTGACATTCACAACAATTGTATCTGAAACTATACAGCTGTTCACTTCAACATCTACCCAGTAGGTGCCGGCTTGGTTAACGGTAAGGCTAGAATTAACAGAATTATCTTGCCACGTATAATTTGCGTTTGCTGTGGTAGCACTAATAATTAAATCTGCTCCAAGACACAAGCTAGTGTCTTCTCCAAGGTTGACCGTTAGATTTGTATAATCGACTAGTATGGTGTCGCTTGCCAAACATCCGTTTACAATTACATCCACCCAGTACTTGCCAGCTTGGCTAACATTAAAAGTAGCAGCAATCGAATTATCTTGCCATAAATAAGAAGCATTTTGAGTCGTGGCATCTAATACTAAACTGGCATCTTGGCACAAGGTGGTATCTGCTCCTAAATTAACGTCAGGCTCCTTTTGCATGGTGAATCGCAGCATTCCGTAGTCATCTGTAGTTGCATTATCGAGTTGTCGAACACCTATAGGGAAGCCCATGCCAGTGACCTGATAAGAGTAGGCGTGGTTTGTATTAAATGGAGTAGCTGTTATAGGGAAAAACCAGGAGGAGCCGTTGTCTAATGAAATTTGAATTCTATTGGAAGGACCAGGAAATGAAAGGGAACACCTCGGATTATCAGGCCCAGAAAAATAGTGCTCCATATCGAAACCAACGTAACCCGTTCTAAAACCTGCAGGAGAGGGAAACATTGGAGCATTTTCTACCGTTCCGCATGGGCTTGTCCAATCGTAAGGGGGCCAAATACTATAGGTCCCTACAACTTCAATGCAATAGCTCTCTCCCGATACTAAATTGGTAGTATCAAAATCTGATGTAATGGCACCACCATTAGGGTCGTAGGTGTCGTAATTAAACGTGTGCTGGCCCATTGCGCAAGTAAAAAAGCCAAGTAAAAACGAGAATAAAACTCCTAGTTTAAGTAAAAAAGATTGCTTTATGAAAGTATCACACACTATAGCGTTAAGTCTTGATTATTCATCTGTTTCGTTTAGGAAGTATTGAATAATTATCAATAATTATTCCTGTATATTGCATGTATAATTAATATGGTTAAAAGTACTATAAGTAAACGAAATTACAAGGTATAATTTCAGCTATTACAGACTATTCGTAAATAATTCGAGTTAAAGTGGAAGTATGACTTGTATGGTGTTTAAATGATAATAGTTATAGCGTAATCACTAGTGTGAGCTTTGAAAAATATCCTGAAGAAATAGGGAGTCCTAAGCTGAAAAAGAAAAACCTTAGCTCATGGGGTTATTAAGCTGAGAGCTTATTGAAGCAGGATGAAATAAAATATTTTTTTTAATAACCAATTCGTTTGTGTCGTTTTTAAATTAAAATACTTTAGGGTAGCTGCATGTAAACTTATTTTCTATTTTCATTGAAGAGGGAAATTGGGAGTATTTTATTGACTGAAGAAGTGTATGGAATCGCACTAAAGGATTCTGGGAATTATATAAAACCGACCAAGTAAATCTCCTTGATTTTTAAAAGTAAAATAAGTCCGTTGCTGGGCATGCGGCAGCTGAAATGAATGTTCCGTAGAATTAAAGAAACCAAGCTGTAGCCCAAATGCCAAAATAAAGCTTTTACGATTTATTGTGCAGCAGGCTTGCCGCAGTATGATTGCGGCAACTATTCTAAAACAAAGAGAGTGGGGTAATTTTGTCGAGCAAAGAGGTGGCTTGGAGGCCTTAAAAAACACGGGTGTTCCGTTAATGGAACACGTTTGTCCTAAAACGATGGTATAGCACTACTTAATGTAGGGATAAAAGCCTTTGCGTGTCTCACGCTGAGGCTTTTTAGTTTGTAAAATTTAGCAATTGATAACATGCTAGCATTATTAGAAAACCTAACTTTACATCATCTTGGGGCCGACTGGTATCGACAGCAAGATGGATGAATCAGTAAGCAAGTCGAGCATTTAGTGAGTAGCTCGTTAATCATAACACTAAAAGTCTATAAACGACGACAATAATTACGCGCTTGCAGCGTAACACTCGATAGAGGTTACAATTAATTTGGGACAATAGTTCCGAACAAGCATTTCTCTCAGGGGTTCCGCTCATTAATACCCTGGTCAAGAGGAATCGACATTTTGAGCTAGTCCATTTGGCACCTAGACAGATTGGCGAAACTAAATAGGATAAGAATTAGGTAGGGCGTTTGCTTCCGGTCTAGTTTCGAAAATCAAGAGTAAACTAAACTTGTAGAAGGCTTTTTGATTCCTTGTTTGGACGAGAGTTCGAATCTCTCCGGCTCCACAAGAAAAAGTTCAACACCTAGTGTTGGACTTTTTTTATTTTTGAGCAGAGTCTGCTCAAGTGAAGGAAATAAAATAGGTCCAATTGCGAGTGAAACGAGTTTAAATTTTTAATTGATACCCAAGTGCTAATTCTGACATAGCCGTAGGCAATCTCTATTTCATTTTAGTACCTCAAGTTGACTTGAGCGTACTTTTCTTCAAGCTTTCGACAAGATATAAAATAATCTCTCGAGCACAGAGAGAATGAACTATTATTGGAGTATAAGATTATTCGGCGGCTTCCCTAATTATAGCTCAATGTCCTTGTTGGCACTGGGTTTAACTTTGGTTGAAATAGAAATCAAGAGGATTACAAGTAGAAAATAAATACATCTGTATTTAAATAATTCCCTACTTAACAGCACATTACGATCTACAGTTTAATTAGATTCCCTTTTTTTTAAACATTGTGATCTTATTTTGTGTTAACACAAATATCAACCAGATAAAAAACCAAAATGAAAAGTTTTATATTAAAGTGGTATCCTGTCATTCTTGCATTCTTATGCATGCTATATTCAATAGGGTACGGAATAATGGGGATGACGGACGAGGCCCAATATTCGGCACATTGGCCGGGTACTATATTATTATTTGCAATAGCCATCAGACAAAGAAGAACAACATGAATATAGGATTCTTTATAGCAGGTGGCGTCATCTTTGCCTTGTATATGGGGTTAACCTTTTGGAATATTTTTGATTCAAATCGGAAACAAAAAGAACAAAATGATTTAAAAGAGAAGTGATTTGGGTTTTATTACGACCTAGCTTTGCAAACTAACAAGGCTCATACTAAGACGGGAATTAATTGTTTTCAAGTGAGAGCTTATCTCTGGGTATGGCTATTGGCGTTGTTAGTTGTTAGCTGAAAAAATAAGTCAGCTAACAACAGCAATCTACTCCTACTGATTAAGTCTGTACTGTGTATTTTGTTGAGGAGAAGTAGCCTTTGTTCCTGTAAGGTTTTGTTTTCTTCTTTTCAAGAGTATTCACCGTATAGTGACTTTATTAAGTGCAGAATAAGTGTCGTGTTTACTCGGATTTATTCTATACAAATTCATTAAGACTCCCGTTCTACTTCAATTCCCCAAAAGCTAAACTTTTTATTGACGGTTGATTTAGATTGTTTTTTCTCTTTAGCTTCAGTTGCCAGCTTTAATCTTTTTTTTACTTGAAATAACAATTGATTGCCTAGAAATTTGAAAGATTCTTCTGTATCTAGTGCCGCTTTTTTTGGTGCTTTAGGTTTAGTAATTTCTTCTTTAATTGTTCCTGAGTTGGTCTCGGTTCCTTTGGGTGCAACAGATTGGGCATAGAGCGAAGTGGAAAAGACTCCAATAACACAACAGATGCTCAAAACTATTTTTTCATTTGTCTTAGTTATAAAATGGAGTAGCCCAAAAAAGTCGCTGTTAATAACAGTAATAAGCTGTAAATAAATATACTGTGAATAGCTGACAAAAAAATAGGAGATACATTTAAATTTTCACGTACACGAACTGGCTTCAGTTGGCTCATTATTTTCCTTTCTTAGAAGAAGAGTCCTTCGTGCAATTATTTTTACAATTTAGTTGCTACAGTAGCATCATTTCTTAAATTTAATAACTGCTTATGTAGAAGTTAACTTCTTACATAAGGGCAGTGAATTTCATTGGTTAAAGTTGAAAAAATCACCAAATAACTCATAGAATTTACCGGGCTCCTCTAGGTAAGGATTATGCCCGCTATTTTCAAACATTTCAAACTGCGCATTTGGCAGGTAGGTTTTGTATTGAACGTTGTACTCAGGTGTTGAAACTCCATCGTACCTACCCGCAACAATTAGGGTGGGAATATTTAATTTGCCCAAGTCTTTTCGAAAGTCGGTATCCATCATGGTTCCACTCACAAAAAAATCGGCATCGCGACCAATCATGCCGTAATACACGTCATTGTTCCAATTTCGGTAGGCCGCCTTTGGTCGCACAGCTTTAACTTTAGTATCGTGGTAATAGATGTATTTTGTTGGAAAACTTCCATAATGTTTGCTAAAAACGGAGTCACTTGAAATATAACCTAAAGCTCTCAACGAATCAACAACTTTCCACTTTTCTGGAAAGTGTGTTTTTGCATAATGGTTATAGCTGTCGCAGTTGGCTTGCCACATTTCCCCACTGTGGAAGCCGCTAATTAATACCATTTTATTAACTTGTTCCGGATAGTGCACAGCATAAGCTTGCGCAACAACGGTTCCATACGAATGGCCAACCACAGAAATTTTATCTAAGGCCAATAGTTTACGAACTTCTTCGGCTATGTGCACATCGTTTTCAATGGAGTATTCAGCTTTGATTTTGGCATCATCGGATTTTCCACGGCCTAAAAGATCAATAAATACGACCTGACAGTTTTTGTAATAGTGGCCAAAAGCTCCTTGCATGTAGTCGTGTGAATTTCCTGGGCCACCTGCAAAAAAGAAAACAGGGTTCCCACTTCCCAGTGTTTCAACATTTATTTTATACCCATCTATCACATAAAATTGCGAATTGAATTTGTCAAAAATAGTCGGGTCATTCTGTGCAATGGAAAGAATTGAAAATAGAAGGGCATAAAGCGCGATTGAAAATTGTTTCATAAAAGAGATTATTCTGTAAATTTATTAAAACGATAAGGGTAAAAAAAGGATGTTGTTTAGCAAGATAAAGTAGAATCGAGTAGTGGATTAAAAGGAACCTTATTTAAAAGTAATCTTTCCAAACCTTTCCATTTTTCTCTTTTGACTATAAATAACCAATTCATTGTTAGATATTTGATTTGAAACTTTTGGCCGTATTAATAATTCTGCATCTCGAATATTGAAGAGCGCTTCTTTTACTTGTCTGCCATCACTATCAACTTGCACCAATACTGCAAGAGACGATTTAGCATTTCTGGTGAAATCGTAAATAACTCCTTTCCCTTTTCCTGCCGTTATTTTACTGGCCACCAAATTTTTAATGTTGTCGTTAAAAATAAAATTCAACTTGTCATCGACAAGGGCTAGTGAATACGACGAATATAAACCTTCGTCATTTATGGTATGTTGCCTTTTTGCAATTTTCTCTGCCCAATCTATTTGTCCTGCTGCATTAATGCTGATAACAATAATATCGTTGTAATAGTAGTGGTAGGTCGTTTTTATACTCCCTTGACTGTCATTGTATGTAGCCACTCGCACAAAATATTGCTCTCCCACTAGAATTGCTCCTCCATCTTCTCGAAGAACAAGGTCGTTCAAATCGTATTGATACAACTCCACATCTTTGCCGATTGCCTCTCTTTTTGTTGTTTTTCGCTTTTCCTTGTCGGTCATGTTTTGGGTAATAAAATCTAAGCCAAACTCTTTAAAGCTCTTAGAAACAATATTTTTTGACTCCAGATTAATTTTTAAGAAATAACTTCCTTTAATGCTAAAAGTGCCATTGTTTGAATAAAAACCTCCACAAATTATTTCACCATTGTCGTTAAGAGCAATTTTCATGTCGGTAAGGAACTGATCTTTTAAAATTATAGGATACTCTTTAACTTCCTCTACTATAGAGGTATATGAAGTTATTTGATACCGATAATTTGGTTTCCCATTTAGTTTAGCTTTTGTCTTTTCTTTAAAAATCTGACTCAGCAAAAATAAATCGCCAGCTTTTGTGATTTCATAATCAACAACCTTAAACAGTTCATTTTTATACGGTAAGCTAATTGACTTCTCCCAAAGAAGGTTTAATTCGCTATCGAAAATGTGGTATGAAAACTTTTCGTTTTCTCCTTTTTGATACGGGAGATTATAATAAATTAGAATTCTTTTTTCGTCAGACGATATTTTATAAGTGAATGAACCAGAGGTTTTTTTTGAACGGTCAGAATAGTCGATTATTCCAACTTTAATCAATTTACTGCTGGGCTTAAGGGTTTTTTTATCGATGGTTTGAGCAAATAGTAGGTTGGTTTTTGTCTTTTTATCTAATTTTGTGGTAAACAATAAAATTTGCCCATTTATTTGGACGCCATATTGAAACTCTCGCTGTTCCTTGTTCTTACCTATTCTAACAGGTACAGATTTTTGCAAAGCCATTTGAGCACTGTATTGTTCTATTAAAAGAGGACTACTGCCTTTTAGTACCCTTTTTAGGATATAAATTCCCGATTCATCTGAACCAATAATATCATCAAATACAATTTTTCTAGAAATGGGTTGATCTTCGCCCCAAGTTAAGTGTACTTTGTCAGATTGCATTTGGGCGTTCACTCCCAAATGAATTAAAAAACTTAAAGCGACAAAGAGAAAGATATTTTTCATTGAGGTAAGAAGTGGGGTCTAGCAAAATATAAGGATAAGGTAACATTCTTTTTTTATAAATTGCCTGTTTCAAGCGATTGAGTTTTAAAGTTTTTTCTTTTGCTAAGTAAAGTTGCAGCTTGCAGTGCCTACAAATAAGTTATTAAGTTTTTTTAAATTTGTCAATCGATTGGGCTAAAATTTATTTTCACGTTGGATAGAGATTAATGTAAACTCTCTCATTAAATTATTCTTTTTTTCTTAGTCATATCAAAAAGATGCTTAACGTTAGAAAATGAAGATTTAGTTTAATGTAGGACACTAGTAATGCTTAAATTACTTTTATTCAATAAATTATACTGTTTGTTCCGGAGTGTAAAAAGCTGTTTTAGGTCAAACTGAATTTGTAAATGATAGACTACACGAGTTGCTTTTTAATAATACACCTGTTCACTCAGTAAAGAATTTTTTTATACCAATATCTTGGACCAATGAATAAAATTGAATTGACACTAATAGTACCTATTTACAATGAGGTAGAAAACATTCATCAATTGACCAAAGAGATGAACAAATACCTTGAAGTTACGACAATGCCGTCAATTATTTTATTTGTAAACGATGGTTCTACAGATGGAAGTCAGGAGCTAATTGAGCAGGTTTGCCAAGAAAACACTGCCTACCATTACATTGAATTGAGTAAGAATGGAGGACTTAGTGGTGCAATAAAAGCTGGAATTGATGACTGTGACACGGAGTATGTAGGATATATAGATGCAGATATCCAGACGAAGCCCGAAGAGTTTACCAAATTTTTTCCGTTCCTACCGGAGTTCGACATGGTAAATGGTATTCGCCAAAATAGAAAGGATACAATTGTAAAAAAGCTATCGTCTAAAATTGCAAATTCATTCCGAAGGACCATGATTAACGATGGCATTGAAGACACAGGCTGTCCGTTAAAAATTATGAAATCAACGTTTGCAAAGCGAATTCCATTTTTTGATGGAATGCATCGATTCATTCCTGCCTTAATTCAACTTCAAGGTGGTAAAGTAAAACAAGTTCCAGTCAAACATTATCCAAGATTTGCAGGAACAGCGAAGTATCATTTGCTCAATAGGATTAAAAAACCATTTTTTGACACCTTTGCTTTTAGGTGGATGAAAAGCAGGTACATCAAAAATGACATAAAGAGCAGAGCATGATTTCAAGTGATATTCATGCGATAGGATATATTGCCCAAGGCTTATTCTCCTCTCGGTTTATTGTGCAATGGATTAGCTCAGAAAAGGCAGGGAAAGTGTTGGCTCCAACACTCTTTTGGCAAATTAGCTTGATTGCATCTTTTTTACTAATTATCTATAGCATTTTAGCAAAGGATTTAACCATATTGTTTGGACAGGCACTGGGCTATTACGTATATGTAAGAAATTTGAGACTTCAAAAATCTTGGCGAATTCTACCGTTAATCTTTCGCTACTTTGTAATTGCGGTACCTATTGTGGCCCTTCTTTTTTTGTTATTTGGAGGAGAGTATAGTTTTAGCAGCATACTTAAAGAACATTCAAATAGTCTTATTCTAAGCTGGGGGGTGTTTGGTCAGTTGATTTTCTCTATGCGATTTATTTACCAGTGGTATTATTCTGAAAAGGTTAAAAAGTCAGTATTACCTCTTGGTTTCTGGATTCTCAGTATTGTAGGGTCCCTAATTATTTCATCCTATTCCTTTTATCTTAGTCTCTACCCTATAATTATAGGTCATTTGTTTGGATTAATTATTTACAGTCGAAACATAGCTATTTACTACAAAGGCAAAACCAAATGAAAATATTAATAACAGGCTGTGCAGGTTTTATAGGTTCTCATACGTGCGAACAATTATTAGAGTTGAACCACGAGGTTATTGGGATTGATAATTTCTCGAAATTTTATGATCGAAGTATAAAAGAAAATAATCTTTCAAATTTTGTGAATCATCCTCGTTTTACTTTTCATGAAGTAGATATCAGAAACAAGGAATCTTTATATGCTGCAATAGATGAGCAAGTAGATTTAGTTCTTCACCTTGCTGCAAAAGCGGGCGTTCGTCCGTCTATTAAAAACCCGGAAGATTACGTAGATGTAAATATTAAAGGAACACAGCATCTTTTACAATGGATGGTAGACCACAGCTGTAAAAAATTCTTTTTCGCTTCCTCCTCGTCGGTGTATGGCAACAATAAACATGGCACTCCGTTGCATGAAAATGAGCTCGATGGTGAACCAATTTCTCCCTATGCCTTTACCAAAAGATCTTGTGAATTAATGAATTATACCTATCATCACTTGTACAACATTGATGTGGTTAATGCTAGGTTTTTTACCGTTTATGGCCCACGACAGCGACCTGACTTAGCGATATACAAATTTGTGGATTTGATCTACAACAACGAGCCAATACAGATGTACGGTGATGGCAGTACGTCGAGAGACTATACTTTTGTGAGTGATACAGTTGATGGCATACTGAAAAGCGTTAACTACTTATTCGACCATGAAGGTGTTTTTGAAACGCTCAACCTTGGAAATCAAAATCCTGTTCAGTTAAAAGCATTAATTCAATTGATTTACAATGTCTTAGAAAAAAAAGAAAATATTATTCAGCAAGGAATGCAAGAAGGAGACGTAAACATGACCTATGCAGACATTACCAAAGCAAAAGAACTCATCGGCTACAAGCCAGCTGTCACAATGGAGGACGGTGTACAACAATTTGTTAGGTGGTATTTAGATTCAAAAAAAGATAAGGATTCAGTCATCACCCAGCACAAGTAAGATGAAAACATCCCAACAAATTATTGTTTTAATTCTGGTTTGTATTTGCACGTTTTTTGTGCATCTGCATGAATTCTTTCCAGATTTAATGGAAGCAAGAAATTTTATAACGGCAAGAGAAATGCTGCAGGAGGGAAATTGGTGGAACACTACCATGAACTTAGAGCCAAGGTTAGAAAAGCCTCCTTTACCGACCTGGCTAACGGCTATTTCGGTGAAATACTTGGGCGACCTTAACAGTCTTTTCATTTTGAGATTACCGGCTGCGCTGATTGCAACTGCCATGGTTTTGTTTTTTTTCGGTTTTTGCAGAGCCATTAGTACTGAAAAGTATTTACCATTTATTGGTGGCTTGGTCATGGCAACAAGTTTATTGATTATCCAGCAAGGAAGAACAAATAGTTGGGACATTTATACCCATGCCTTTATGGTGGGCAGCATTTGGCAAATGGTGGAAGGGATAAAGCGGAAAAGTTGGCTCAATATTCTTTTTTCATTGTGTTTTATGGCCTTGTCTATCCTTAGTAAAGGCCCTGTATCACTTTACGCCTTGTGGATTCCATTTGTAATTGCGTATAGCATTGGAGATAAATTTGTGTTGTTAAAAAACCACTGGGGAAAGCTTATCGTTTTTTTACTTCTCTCACTTGTTATTGGGTTTGGATGGAACATTTACATGCATATCTTTCAAACGGAGGTTTCGGAGTTTGTCCTTCAAAAGGAAACCAATTCATGGGCCGATCGGCACACTAGGCCTTTCTATTTTTATTTGCATTTTCCAATTTACATTGGCATCTGGGCTGTTTTATTAATTTCTACTTTCTTCTACAAATACGCTGCACCTCGAATTAATAACTACGGTAATTATCGGTTTGTGGTGTTTTGGGTATTATTATCTATCTTCTTTTTATCTGTTATTCCTACCAAAAAGGAGCGGTATCTTTTACCGGCAATTATTCCAATGTGCTTGGCTGTTACATATATTATTTATGCCATTTATCAACGATTCAAGGCTAATAATTTGACCTATTGGGACAATGTTGTTGTTTCCGTTTTTTCATGTACGCTCCACTTTCCGGCATTGGTATTGCCGTTTGTCATCGGGTATTTTTACCGTGACTCAATTGATACAACGACTATTTTAAGTGCTTCATTAATAAGTGCGTTAGGAATTCTTGGAATCGTACTGTGGAAGAGAAAAAAGCTACCATTACTTTTTGGAAATTCCATTGTTATTGTTTGCATTTTTTGTTTGGGTTTAATTCCTAAAACTGCAGAATGGTTTTATCACTACAACTCATTTAATAGCCTTTCTGAAATAGGCGGAAACGAAAGGCTTACCCCATTTCAATACTACACTGAAACTGAAGATACAGATCCTAGAATTGTATGGCAAATTGGCAAGCCCACTCAACCGATAAGCAGCATCTCGCTGGAAGACTCAACAAAGTATCCACTGGTATTAATTTCATTTAGTCCCATTGAAAATATCATCGCTACAGAGTTGTTAGAGCAACGGACGGTTAGCGATTTTGGATTATATGACATCTTTAGAAAGGAATCTAAATGGAAATATCGAGTTCAGTTAATCGAGTTAAAGCCTTAATAATCGGTCTTAAAACACCATCAATCGTTTAAGAGGAAACTCCTATTAAGGGAAGGTCGAAATTGGGTATATTAAAAAAATGACATAAAAAAAGCGAGCTACTGCTCGCTTTTTTTGTTCCCCGAACGGGACTCGAACCTGCACATCCTTGCGAACACATGGCCCTCAACCATGCCTGTCTACCAATTTCAGCACCGGGGAATTTTATAAGATGCAAATTTAAGATAAATTGAAGTAACTACATCGATCCTAACCTCTACTCGTTGAGTTTTAATTTCACTAAGAAATTGTCTTTCTCATTTCGCTTTTTCGAATTTATTAGTAACGTGTTATTAGTTATTTGTTTAGATGTTGAATGAATTAAATAGGAGCATTCATTTTTAGTACCAAAGAAATAATTGTTCTCAATGTTTCCTTTTGAATCAACCCTAATTATTTTTGAGAATCCATCTTTTGGCTCGTTGCACCTCAAGTCTGTGTATGCTTCTGCAATTTGAGGTCGTTCGTTTTTAATGAAATAGAGAGCATCATTTGAGTACAGGTGAGAGAATGAAGAATAAAATTTTATGTCATAGATTGAGTATTAATTTTTTAATATTTTTTCGACCCAATTAAATTCCAAATTACTGTCTATATCTGCAACAATAATGTCATCATGATTATAAAATAGATATACTTTTGGCTCTGGGTTACTTTCACGACCTTCATACGCTTTTCTCAACATTACTTGTTCAGCGATGAAGACAAATCCGCCATCTTCTTTTCGGATAATATCAGAAAGGTACATGTCATAGTTCTTTTCCTTATTATCCTCCAACCGTTTTTGTTTTTTGTCAGTCATTTTTTGCAACCAATTTTGGTTGATAAATCCTGTTTCAAAATTTTCAGCTATAATTACCCCATTGCTCAAAATCATATTAAATATTCCGCTGATATGAAAATTGGTAGAGTCTGAATAAAAACCAAAACAATGTAAATCGCCATCGCCGTTAATAAAATATTCAATGTCAAGTATTTTGTGGTTGGGATGTGTAATTATAGTCTCTGTGAAAGTGTCTTTGGAATGCGTGTAGAGCAGATAGTTATAATTGAATTTGGTGATTTTAAAGTCTGATTTTTTTTGGCGACCAGTAAGTCCGGAACGTTTCGAAATTCGCTCTCTGTGCGCTAATCGGTTGTTGGTATCACTGACTTGACTTCCTAATATTTTAATTTCGCCTAGGTTTGTGAGTTTAAGCTGTTTTACATTGTATTGGCCAGATTTAATTGGGAGAATAATATTTTATTATTCCACAAAAGATTAAAGTTTGTATCAAAAACAATTGCAATTAACTTTTCTTGTTTGTCTTTACGAAAATAGGAGTAGCAGTAAAGTGAAAATTTTGAAGAATCAGGAGAATATAAAATTGTGAAATTACAAATGAAGAAATCGTCTTTTGCATAAGTTATTTCCGAAAGAGTCATTCCATCGCCAATAGCAGAAAGTGTTTGTACGTTTATTTCCTGAGCTGTGATTATTAACTTCTCACTCTTTTATCTACAATTGTTCCTAGCGCGAATAATTTATTTTCGGCTTTGTAAACTCCTCCATAGTTAACTCTCTTTTTTGCCCATTTTAAAACTCAATTCAAGAGACTTGGAAAGTGGCATTTCAGAATTATAACGTTCTAAGTAATAATTTGGCGCATTATGTTTACTGTCTTTACTATTTACGTACGTGCCGGATTTGCTGTGCGTAACTACTTCGATGAAGCGATTTGACGATTTTTAGACTTTGTTTTGCTAATCAAAATATTATCAAATGACTGTGATTTTTCAGAATTAAAGAAGCAAAGGAAAATAAAAAGTAATGAAAATAGCTTTTCACGATAAACTCTTTATTGTTATTATTTTTTACTTCCTTTTTTACCTTTTTTAGTTTTTGGCTTTTTGTATTTCTTTTTAATCTCTCTTCTATAACTGCCACCTTGATTCGTTTTCTGGTTTTTTAGTTTTTTTTCGTGAAAACTTGCTCCGGCCTCTCCATCTCTTTTGGTGTTTCGGTCTTCTCTTTTGTACACGTAATTATCTGGGCGTTCATCTGGCGTCTTTTGGGAGCTAATTTCTACTTCCTTAGGAAATTCCACAACGGGAATTTTCATGCCCATTAATTCCTCAATCGCTTCTTTGTATTCTCGTTCGCTTTCTTTGAACAGTAGAATCGATTTCCCTTTGTGATCAGCTCGACCTGTTCTACCAATTCGGTGCATGTAGTTTTCGGGAAAGGGGGGAGTATTGAAGTTAATGACGTGAGAAATTTTATCTAAATCTAAGCCACGAGCCATCACATCGGTAGCAAGTAATATTCGGGTATCTCCAGATTCGTATTTCTGAATCGCTTTTATTCTGAAGTTTTGAGTTTTATTGGAATGAATAATTCCAAGTTCTCCATTAAAGTGCTCGTCTAGTTTTTCGAAAATTCGATCTGCATTTCTCTTGCCCGAAACAAAAACCAACACCTTCGGGTATTTTTCCCTGTCTTGCAGCATGTGAATGAGTAGGTTCACTTTTGTGTAAAAGTTGCGAACCTCGTAAACGGACTGTTCGATGTTATCCACCGGTGTGCCGCTCAATGCAATCGAAATTTGCTCGGGCATCACAAAGAAATCCTTAATTAGAATATCAATCTCTTCTGTCATAGTTGCAGAAAACATGATGTTCTGGCGATTCTCTGGCAGTAATTCGAAAAGGTTATTCAGCTGAAAGCGGAAACCCAAATCCAACATTACATCAACTTCGTCAATCACAACCTTTTTAATGGTCTTTAACTTTAACGTGCCATCAATAACAATATCGTACAGTCTTCCGGGTGTGGCAACAATAATATCACAACCCTGCATTACTGCTTTCTTCTGAGTGTTGATATTGGTTCCGCCATAAATGGCAAGTGTTGTTACCGTCATGTATTTGGTGAACAATTGAATTTGCTCAACAATTTGCAAGACCAACTCTCGGGTAGGAACAATTACTAAAATTCTTGGTGTAACTTGTTTGTTGTAGGTTAAATCATTGAGCAGGGGTAGCATGAAGGCCAGGGTCTTTCCCGATCCTGTTTGTGAAATACCCACAACATTTTTACCTGAACGAATAATTGGAAATGCTTTAGATTGTATGGGCGTTGGCTGGGTGAAACCAAGTTCATCAATAGCATCTTCTAATTTACTGTTGAGATTAAATTCTTTGAACGTTTCCATTTTATACTTGAGTTAATGCAATTGGAATAGGTGGATAGAGAAAAGGGGCTTATGAATTGGATAGGAGAGAAACGAAGGCATCTAATTTGCCTTCAAATTCTTGTCGCAACGTATCATCTGTAATGCCTGATTCGGAAGAAAAATTCTTTTCAAAATCTGGCAATGAAAATTGCTGTATTTCATTTGTATTCATTCTGCTCAACTTTCCTACTGCAATTTCTAACACAGTTTGACCGCCTCTAGGTCCCGGGGAGGTGCTCAATAAAAACATCGGTTTATTGCCCCAAATGTTTGGGCCACCTCTAGAGATCCAATCAAATATGTTTTTAAAAGCTGCAGAGTAGGCACCGTTATGTTCCGCAAATGATATAACAATTCCGTCGGCCGCATCTAACTGCGCTCTAAACTTCGTGGATAAAGGATGAATACCTGATTCCATTTCTTTGTCAACGCTATATATTGGTATTTCGTAATCGTTCAAATCCAATAAATTAACCTTAGCTTTTAGTACTTGGTTTGCTGTGAAATTCGCCAGCTGCTTGTTCATTGAAGCTTTACTGCTACTTGCTCCAAAGGCTACTATTTTTATCATGTCTGTCTATTTTTTCCATCGGGAATTTACCCAAATCTGTCTTTTATCTTTGGGCCAAAAAGTCCAACACAAAAGTCTACTTATTTTCTGACCTTGTTTCATCTCAACAATTTTCATTTCATCCACTTTTGCTGCAGCTAACCATTTTTCGAAATGGGGAAGGTTTGAACTTTTTGAAACTAAAATGGTAAACCATAAAAAATTACTTTTCAACGATTCACTTTCTAGGATCAGTTGTTTGGTGAATTCGTATTCACCTCCTTCGCACCATAATTCACTGCTCCTTCCGCCAAAATTCAGGGTAGCGACGGTGGCCTTCTTATTCGTTAGGTTTCTAGTTTTTCGCAACGAACCTTTTTCTGCCTCTTTTGCAGAGGAGTGGAAGGGTGGATTGCAAAAGCTTAACTCAAAGCGGTCGTTTGCCTTAACAAGTCCTTTGAAAATAGAATTTTTGTTTTTTTGAAGCTCTAACTTTATGGCATCCGAGATTTGAGGATTCTGCTGTAGATTATTCTTGGCAGATTTAAATGCTTCAAAGTTGTTCTCGCTGGCAACAAAGTTCCAACCGTATGCTGAATTGCCAAGCAACGGATAAATACAACTTGCTCCTGTGCCAACGTCAAAACAATTAATTTGCTTTCCTGTAGGAACTTTTGATTTATTTTCGCCGGCCAATAAGTCTGCTGCATAGTGAATATAATCTGCTCTGCCCGGAATAGGAGGGCAGAGGAAGTTCTCAGGAATACTCCAGTTGTCTATTTTGTAATACAACTTCAAAAGAGCACTATTTAAAGCAATAACAGCCTCTGCATTAAAAAAGTTAATGGTAACAGTACCGTACTTATTTTTTTCTGCAAACTTTGACAAATCAGGGTGAACCTGAATCAACTTTTCAAAGTTATAAGGAGCTCTGTGTCCGTTTCTTGGGTGGAGTAAATCCTTGGTAGCGTTCGTTTTGATCATGGAAATCCAAATTTACCCATTCATCACCTAATTAAAAATTAATTGTTCGTAATAAAGCAGGATTAGCTGTGTTAATTCAACGCTGGGAAAAAGATTTCGATGCCCTGTCACTTGTATAATGAGCTAAGGTTCTTAGCTTTGATGTGTTACCAAAATTGGAGTTCAAAATTTCTTTAATAAAGGACGGGCATGCGATTTCTTTTTTTACTACTTATTTATCTCAGTGGTACATTTTTTTAAGCGACCTGCTACAAGAAGCAGCTGAAAAAGTGAAGGCGTAAACAATTGGGAAGTAGGAATTGCACAAAAATTCTATAAACTTATGTGCTTTTGAAAATATTTATTCCGTTTGTTGTGTTATCTTTATAACATAAATAGTACGCAAAGAAACGAACAATGGTAGAATTTGAACAACCCTCATTTGACGCAGGAAGGTTGAGACCAGATATCATTATTGGTGTTGGAAAATATGGTTTAGCCATTATTTTAAATGGTGAATAAGATTTGAAGTATTTTATTATTTTTTGTTTGTTGTTGAGCAGTCATGTAAAAGTGACTGCTCAGTTGCGTGTAGACACTTCCTTGTCTCCAGAGCAAATTATTCGTAAGCACCTTCTAAATGCCGAAAGTGATTTAATTATTAAGAACGTCACGTTTAAAGGGCAGCGGCAATCCATTGGGTATTTCTACAATGAAACACCTCTAGAGCTCATAAACCAAGGAATACTTTTATCTACCGGCGATGTTTTTGATGCCATAGGGCCTAACAAGTCGGTAAGCACCGGAACAAGAGGATCGGGTTGGGGAGATAAAGATTTACAAGCCATTGCAACCGGTGTTGTGATGGACGCTGTGGCTCTGGAGTTTGACTTAATTGCCCTGCGAGATAGCATTGTTTTTGAATATGTTTTTGCTTCCGACGAATACCCAGAGTTTGTGGATCAAGGGGTGAATGATATATTTGGATTCTTTTTAAAGCAGCAGGATTCAAGAGCTATTTTTCCAGTCAATTTGGCTCAAGTACCCAACTCTAGAAAAGCCGTTAGCATTAACAACATCAATCATCGTGTAAATGAGCAATATTTTTTGCGCTCCGATTTTTTAGAGGCCCACGACGATATCTTTTGGAGACAAAACCCACAACTTTTTCTGCGCGCTCGGTTTTTAGAATACGATGGATTTACCACTATTTTACGAGCGACTGCAAAGTTAGAACCCGGCAAAACTTATCACCTAAAGTTTGCCATTGGCGATGTGGGTGATCGTATTTACGATTCGGCAGTTATGTTGAAGGCTCAAAGTTTCACCTCTTCGGGAGAGCGAATACCACAGGCAGACTCCCTGGTGAAACATGAGATTGATCAAAAAATGTCGGCTTTTAAAACGTATTACTCTTCCAACAAGGACCTCTCATTTAGCCTTCAAATTAATTTTAACACCAATGAAGCTATTATTTTAGAAAGCTCTTTTGATGAACTAAACCAGTTAGTTGTTGTGATGGAAGAGTTTCAAGATTTGAACATTGAGGTGATCGGACACACAGACAATGTGGGCAGCGGACTAGCTAATTTAGAGCTCTCTCGAAAGCGCGCCATTGCCGTTAAAAAATACATCTACGATGCTGGCATTCCGTTCAAGCGATTGCAGCACGATGGCAAGGGAGAAACAACGCCCATCGCAGAGAACATCTCAGAGGAAGGAAAAGCTAAGAATAGGAGAGTAGAATTCCGTTTTCAGTATTAATGCAAATTTTGTTGCAAATTTTAGTCAAAATTTGAAAATTCAATGGGTACGCTCACTTTTGTTTTGTCCCAAGCGAAACTTAAATTAACGTTGTACTCAAAAGCCATTGTAAATTGCTCCAATGCTTCAGGAACATCAATTGCTGCAACATTAATTTTAAGGATATCAAATTCAGGATCTCTTGAAGCCTTGCCTCCAAAGCCACTAACGCCCCAAGCAGGTATTTCACTGTTTAAAATAATAGTCCACTGAGTTTGTTGAGGAATGGTCCAAACAGAATAGGTACCTGCTTCAATAAACTCTTCTCCAAATTTAATCCGTTTGTTAGTGGTTAGGGTAGTTGGCTCGTTGGCGCCTGTTCTCCAAACTTCATTGAAGGGCACTAAGCCACCAAAAACGACTCTCCCTTTTTTAGACGGCCTGCAATACACCGATTCTAAGGTGAAATTACCCGACTTGTAGGAAATGGTCTCTTGTTGAGAATGTTTCTTTGTTTCCTTCATCATGTAATCTATTCCGAAATAGCCCACTAGACCTACTATTATGGCAATAACTCCAATCCATTTTAATGCTTTCATAGGTTCTAATTTTAATTAAAAGTACAAAGGAATTTGAGAATGGGAAAATTGCACCAATTATACTTTAAACGCCTGCTCGATCTAAACGGCTAAAGTATACTAGCATGTTTTCAATTTCTCTTGGTAGGTTTCTGTTTTTGCATCATTTGCCCATCCTCCAAAACTAATGGCCGCCAAAGTTTTTACTGGTTCTTCTCTACATTCTATTTTTACCTGGTTTTGCTGAGGAAGCGATTCTTTTGTAAACTTTTTTGGTAGCCCAAACAGCATGGCCATAGAGTCTTCCAAAGAAATGGCTACCGGAGAGGTATTTGAATCCACGATTGGCTTTGTTCTCTAAGGCCTTGTCCACTATTTCATTTTTAGTAAACATTAAATTCACATTTTTTTATTCCTTAGGAGTTCATTTACCTTCGATTAGAATCTATTGTGCCTCTGTAAAGCTCAAGTTAATTCAATTCTTGCGTTTTGATTTTCAATTTTTTGAATGTGTTCTTCTACTTTGAATTTTGAAACATTATAGTTTTCACTTCGTTGACTGGCTTGCTTTTGTCTACTCATACTTCTCGCAAAACGCCGAATACTATTTTCTGTGTCTAAAATCAGTCCGGGTACGTGAACGCTTTTACCGGCATCGTCCTTGGCTACCATAGTGAAATAAGAAGAATTGCAATGTTTAATGACACCAGACTTAATATTTTCGGATTCTACTTTAAGGCCAACCACCATTGAGGTTCGTCCTGTATAATTGATGGAAGCTTTTAAAGTCAGCAGGTCGCCAACCTCAATCGGATTTAAAAAATCTACCTTATTCACGGAAGCGGTAACACAATAATGCCCCGAATGCTTGGAGGCACATGCAAATGCCACTTGATCCATAAGACTAAGCACAAAACCGCCATGAATAAAGCCACTAAAATTAGAATGGGAAGGGAGCATCAGCTGGGTCATCGTTAGTTGAGAGGTCTCAATGTTTTTATATTCCATGGTACATAAATTATCGTTCTATTATTCAAGTTTTACAGTCCTAAGATCTTATTAATTACTGCCAACACCCACATAAAGTAATTAGGGTGCTAAAAATGGATGAGTTTATCCGTTCATAATGAAGCCAAGGAGCGCGTCAAACGGTTTCAGCGGTCATAAAATAGAGGTCCAAGAGAACTAGGTGAGTGATTTTCTAATAAATTACAAGATACTCTTAAACAGCTAGCGGCCAAAATACAACATAGAACTTGTTAAGCTGCAATCTTAATGGTTAAATTTTTAGTCTAATTCCTAATCGAACCATGATGTTGCGGGGAAGGGCCTCGAAACTTACCAGATTAGTTTTCCTTTGGGATATAGGAAGTATGGGATCATCTCTTGCATTAATAGTAATATGTGTTTTAAAAAAGATGGATTGGAACATTTAAATCCAGGTACCAATTTCCTTTTAGATTATAATTAATTCGAGGTACAATTGCGAATAGCGCTCCAAACTCATTATTTTTTGTACGAAACTGACTGCTAATGGAAGGCGTTGTTACTGAATTTTCGAAAAATGGGTTAATTGATAGACCAATGTACGGGTGAAATTTTGATTCCTCAGTTGTATTGCGCAGTGCAAAGGTGTATTTGTACCTCAATGCAAAGAAAATTAGTGTTTTTTTTCGCCTGCAACCAACTCTTTTCTGCCTAGACTATCATTTGGAGTAAGTGTCTCATCTTGATTGAAATTTATCAAAAGCCGAGATAATTCAAATTCATGAAAATTTCCATTTTCCCGTTTAATTGTAAAAGCAGGGGAGAAGTACCCTAAGTGGTACTTTCTGGTTTTTTCAGTTGTCCTGTTATTCGTAATCGAGTCAACAGTGAAAAGATTATTTTCTATCACAAAATTAAAATTTGAATAAAGCTTAATCGACTTCGAATTACGGTCTTGTGCAAGCGTTTTGGAATAGCTACAAAATATGGGACTAATTTTATTAAGCCGCTTTGTTAACTAATTTTTCTAATTCTAACTGCATCTCTAACGGTGTTTT
>Ga0209390_10000037_pt1 | contig 188290 bp, 164 predicted proteins | sample BON01_FD_187212 | JGI IMG/M metagenome (GOLD analysis project Ga0209390, IMG submission 187212) | Freshwater microbial communities from Lake Bonney liftoff mats and glacier meltwater in Antarctica - BON-01 (SPAdes) (version 2) | ecosystem: Environmental > Aquatic > Freshwater > Ice > Glacier... | reverse complement strand
GATAGAGGGGTTCTGGGCAATGCTTAAAAGATCCGTTATTGGGACATATCACCATATTTCAGTAAAACATCTTCAAGAATATATTGACGAGTTATCTTTTAAATTTAACTATAGAAAATCTAGAAATACCTTTAATTTATTGATTGACAGGTCTTTAAACTTACAAATCCCAACTGATGGGTAATTACCAACTATTTGGACATCCTAATTGCTTCCTTGTTATTCAAAACAAACATGACTCTTGTTCGATATAAGATAAAATATTATCTTTACAACTGAATTAAATAAACAATTATTATGAGCAAAGGAACAGTAAAGTTTTTTAACACCTCTAAAGGGTTCGGATTTATTACACCAGACGATGGTAGTAAAGATGTATTTGTACATCAAAATGGATTAACAGAGGATATCAACGAAGGAGATAAAGTAAGCTATGATGTTGAAGAAAGCCCAAAAGGCTTGAACGCTACGAATGTCACTGTAGATTAATAAAATATTACTTTTTGATACCCTAAATTAGCCTGTCATTTTTTGATGGGCTTATTTATTTATAAGAATAGCTCCTTCTAGGTTCGGAACTGCAAACAACAAAATAGGTGCAAAATACAAGTCTTGTGTTTCGACTTATAGGAAGCCCGCCTTGAACAAAAAGTGAAAAAAACTAGGTATTCAACCTATTTAACTCCTCAATTATTTACATTTATAAGCTAAAGCGTAAACTATGGATAAGCAGAAAGAAGTCGTGCAATTTGATAATAAAACAATGCAAAATCTATTGGAGCATGACAATCATGATACAAGAGCGCAACTACGAGAGTTGTTTAAAGACAAACTATTTACCCCTCGCTATAATATTTCTTTAGTTGAAGAAAGAGAAATCGCCTTGCAGCGATTGCAAAAAATTTGCGACCATAAAATGATTTCTGTGTTGGATTTTAAAAATAATCCACGTCGTATCTTCTCTGTTCATGAATCTGTGGGGATGATGGACGGAGCCGTTGCCACCAAAATGACCGTTCAGTTCAATTTGTTTGGTGGAACCATCCTTAAATTAGGTACTCAAAAACACCACGATTTATTATTAAGCGATATTGATAGTTTAAATTCTGTTGGCTGCTTTGGTCTCACAGAGTTAGGCTATGGCAACAATGCGGTTGAAATGAAAACTACCGCGACTTATGATGCAGACACTAAAGAATTCATTATTCACACTCCAGAAGTAAGTGCACGTAAATATTGGATTACGAATGGTGCTATTCACGCGCACTACGTTGTAGTTTTCGCCCAGTTGATGAATAAGCATGTGAATGAAGGAATCCACGGTTTTCTGGTTCCTATTCGCGATAAAAATAGAAACGTGCTACCTGGCGTGACCGTGTGGGATATGGGGTATAAAATTGGCGTCAACGGGGTAGATAATGCAAGTATAGGATTTAATCAAGTGCGGATACCTCGAGAATATATGTTGGATTCCACGTCAACGATAACACCAGAAGGAATTTTCTCTTGTGAAGTAAAAAGTAAGCGAGGTCGCTTTCTAAGTTTAGCGGATCAATTGTTAAGTGGGCGCCTGTGCATCGCCTCCATGACATTAGGAAGTGCCAAAGTATGTTTGGATACTGCGATACGTTATGCCAGCTCACGCTTAGCCGTTGGACCTGAAGGAAAAAGCGATACGCCTATTATGAATTATCAATTGCAACAGCGCAAGCTTCTGCCCTTATTAGCGCAAAGCTATGCACTTAATTTTGCCTTGAATCAAGCGAAGGATAAGTATGCTAATGAAAACAAAAACAAATTACAAGAATTAGAAAATTTATTGCTTTGTTGCGTCATGAAAACGCAAATCTCATGGCATTCAGAAAATACGGCTACCACTTGCAGAGAGCGTTGCGGCGGACAAGGGTTTTTAGCCGTTAACCGTTTAGGCGAAGGCATTGTTGGAGGACATGCGGGAATAACTGCCGAAGGAGATAACCGCGTATTGATGCAAAAAATCGCCAAAGAACTTTTAGGCATAGCGGACAAAAGACAAATTGGTAAAGAAATGCTTACTAGCAAATTGCCTTCCGTATTCCGTCGAGCAATTGATGGCACTTTAATGGGCAATTTATCCGATCACCAATTTCTATTGCGCTTATTCAAAGTACGCGAGTCCCACTTATTAGCAGAACTGGCCTTAAAAATAACCAGCAGTAAAAAGCAAGGAAAAAGTCTTTTTGAAACTTGGATGTATGAAGAATCAGATGCGATTCAGGGCTTGGCACAAGCCTATGCAGAACGCGTAATTTTTGAAGCTTGTTTAGAAGTACTTCAAACTTGCGATGCAAATCTAAAACCCATGTTGCGCCAACTCTTTTCCTTATCCGCCATCGATTGGATAGAAAAAGATTTGGGATGGTTTGTCTCCACAGGTGTTCTTTCTCCAAGTCAAGGAATTAAGGTGCCTACATATGCGCGGAAGTTATGTGAAGTTATTGCACCGAATGCCATCGCTTTGGTCGATGCTTTTGGTATCCCAGAACACATGCGTTATGCGCCAATTGCCGGCGATTGGAAGAAATATAATGAGACAGATAATTTTGGTGAATTATTGCCCGAGATGCAAAAGCAATCGAAGCGTTAAAAAAAAGACACTATTTTATGAAAAATGATGCTGTTCTAACGCTAACAATATAAAGACATCAGAGACCTTCATCATGAAATATTAGCTTCGAGTTGAACTCATTTTCGAGAAGCTTATAATTACCTCTTAAGCAATTTTCCCCCAAGCTTTTTGCTTGTGTTGAGCTGCTAAATGATCTCTAAGAAATTGATTTTCACGTAAGTCCAAAAATGGATCTTCATTGAGGATATGTGTGGCCACTTCACGGGCCAACATTAATATTTTATAGTCTTTAGATAAGCTAGCTAAACGCAAATCCGTAACCCCACTTTGTTGTGTACCCTCAATATCTCCTGGACCTCTTAGGCGCAAGTCTTCTTCCGCTATCTCAAACCCATCATTGGTTTCTACCATGATTTTCATTCTCGCTAGGCTTTCCTTGCTCAATTTGTAACCTGTCATCAAAATACAATACGATTGATCTGCGCCTCTACCTACTCTTCCTCTTAACTGGTGCAGTTGACTCAATCCAAAACGTTCCGCACTTTCCACGACCATCACACTAGCGTTAGGCACATTTACGCCAACTTCAATAACCGTAGTGGCGACCATTATTTTCGTTTTGCCTTGTACAAATCGCCGCATTTCAAATTCCTTATCAGCTGGTTTCATCCTTCCGTGCAACATGCTAATGGGATAAGTTGGAAATTGTCTTTTCACACTTTCGTAGCCATCCATTAAGTGATTGTAATCCAATGTTTCAGATTCCTCAATCAAAGGATATACCATATAAATTTGTCTTCCTTTTTCAATCTCTCTGCCAATAAAACCAAAAACTTCCAGACGACTATTTTCTCTTCTATGGTTTGTTCGAATGGGTTTCCTTCCAGGGGGCAATTCATCAATCATGGAGACCTCTAAATCTCCATATAGGGTCATGGCTAAAGTTCTTGGAATCGGCGTTGCGGTCATGACCAACATGTGTGGAGGCATGATATTCTTCTTCCACAATTTTGCCCTTTGAGCCACGCCAAAACGGTGTTGCTCATCAATAACAACCAATCCCAAATTCTTAAAAATCACATGATCTTCTATCAAGGCGTGCGTACCAATCAGAATGTCAATTTCTCCAGCAGCTAAAGAAATAAGCAGTTCCTTTCTGGCTTTCCCTTTCACTGAGCCGGTTAAGATGGCGCATTTAATCTCTGTTGCCTCTACGAGTTCACTAATGCCTTCCATGTGCTGTTGAGCCAAGATTTCTGTTGGCGCCATGATACAAGCTTGAAAACCGTTATCAATAGCCATTAGCATGGCCATAAGAGAGACAATAGTTTTACCACTTCCCACATCCCCTTGCAATAGGCGATTCATTTGTCGCCCACTCAAGGTATCTTTTCTTATTTCCTTCAGCACTCTTTTTTGGGCACCCGTTAACTCGAAGGGTAAATATTTTTCATAGAACTCTTGAAATTTCTTGTCTATTTTTTCAAAAACAAATCCTTTGTGTTGAATGTTTCGATTGATCTTCATGCGTAACAATCGCATTTGAATGAGCAACAACTCTTCAAACTTAATTCTAAAAATAGCCTTGGCCAAATTGTCTTCATCAGTTGGAAAGTGTACTTGGTGATAAGCCTTATTTCTGCTGACCAGTTTATAAGCATCCAAAACTTTAAGCGGGAGAATTTCGGTAAGCTCCGTATTATTTAACTGATCCAGTGCGTTGTAAATTACCTTCGAAACGCCTTTACTATCCAAGCTGAATTTCTTCATTTTCTCGGAAGTATTGTATACTGGTTCTAGGCTATGGTTTTGTTGCACAATTTCTCCTACCGTTTTTATCTCCGGATGGGTAATGCTAAAATTGTGACCAAATTTACTCGGTTTGCCGTACACCACATATTCAACCCCTACTTTTAGGTATTTTTGAATCCATTCTATCTTGGCAAACCACACCAAATCGATTGTGCCAGTGTCATCGGAAAAACTTCCTTGTAAGCGCATTTTTCTAGCTGCTCCGACTAAGCGTATAGAATCTAGTCGCCCTTTGAGTTGGATATACTGGGTAGCTTCATTAATTTCTTCAATGTTATAATACTTTGATTTATCGACATAGCGATAGGGGAAATGATTAATCAAGTCTGACCAAGTGAAAATATTCAATTCTTTTTGTAATATTTCTGCCCGCTTGGGTCCAACACCTTTTAGGAACTCTATATTATTTTCAAGTTTTGATTGCATCTGCTTATTGCGAAATTAATAGAAAATTCTTTAATAGCGGTAAGATTTAAGCCGTAAGACAAAAGACTTTCCAAACGAAAAAGATGGGTGGTCTTTGAGAGAAGCTACAAGACACCCACTTCTTTACCCACCCCGTCATCAAATGAAAAAGGAGCTCCTTTAAAAGAACCCGTTTTCATAATTTACATATTAAATCAAGTCATTTTGTTTTTGTTAAACAATCTAAATACACCCAATAAAACAATTGCCCCACCAATAGCTGCAAGCATATTAATGAAACTAAATTCATTCGTGCCTACAGCATCTAGGTCTAAAATTTGGGCAACATATCCTCCAATAAGTGAACCTGAAATGCCTAACAGAATTGTAACTATCCATCCTCCCGGATCTTTACCCGGCATAATCATTTTAGCAATAGCTCCGACCACAAGACCAAAAATTACCCAAGCTATAAAATTTGTCATATTTCTAAAAATTTAGTGTAAGACTAAGTTACAAAACAAATATTAAAATTTACTTAAACTTGTTCACAAACAAACCGCTACGCAATTTTGGTTCAAACCAAGTTGACTTAGGAGGCATTACATTTCCGCTGTCAGCTACACGAATGAGTTGATCCATAGAAACAGAAGGCACTGCAAAAGCCAATTTCATTTCCCCACTATCTACCCTTCTTTCTAACTCACTTAGTCCCCGAATTCCTCCTACAAAATCAATTCGGTCATCTGTTCTTTGATCGGAGATTCCTAAAAGTGGGTCAATTACATAGTTGCTTAAAATACTAATGTCCAAACTTTCCACCGGATCTAAACTCGTTAAAATACTTTGATCTGCGGTTAATCGATACCACTGCTTGTCGATGTATAAGCCAAATTCTCCTGGCATTGAAGGGCGCACTTGACCATCTACAGCTTGTACGGTAAAATTGCTGATCAATGCGGTTAAAAATTCGTCTGTGGAAACATCTGGCAATAAATCTTTCACTACTCGATTGTAGTCAATAATCATGAGTTGGTCGGATGGAAACAGCACCGATAAGAAGTAGTTAAAATCTTCATGTCCTGAATAATTAGGATTTTCTTCTCTCAGACGCTTTCCTACTTTAGCTGAAGCTGCTGAACGGTGATGACCGTCAGCAACATAAGTGTTTTTCACTTGAGACTCGAAAATAGAGGTTAACTGTTTGATGGCAATCTCGTCGTCAATTACCCAGGTAATGTGCTCAATTCCATCGCTTGTGGTAAATTGATTTTCAGGTTTGTGCTTGGCGGTCCAATCTTCAACAACTTGGTCAATTTGCTTTAAGGGTTTGTAGGCCAAAAAAACTGGTCCTAAATGAGCCCCGGCCGTATACATATGATCTATTCTATCCTGCTCCTTTACTGGACGGGTGTATTCATGTTTTTTAATGATGTCATTGAAATAATCATCAATTGAGCTACAAGCTACAATCCCTTTTTGCAAATGCTTACCCATACGTTGTGCATAGATATACAAGAATGGATTTTCATCCTGCTGCAACCAAGCTTTAGTAATAAAGGCGTCTAAGTTCTCTTTCCCTTTTTGGTAAACTTTAGCGTCATGGGAATCTACTTCGCGGGGCAAATCAATTTCTGGCTTGTTAATTCTTAGAAAGGAATGCTCGTTGCCTATGGCCAATTCACGCGCTTCGTCACTATTCAATACATCGTATGGGAACGACGCCAATTTATCTGCAATATCTTTTTGAGGTCGAAAAGCTTTGAAAGGTTTTATAATAGCCATGTACATTTATTTTGACGTAAACTTACTTATTTTAGTACTAAGAATTTAAAACACACGACTTAAAATGTACAAAATTTTAATAACTGGACATACAGGATTGGCAAGAATTGGATCGTTAATTTAGAAAATTCTAAGGAATATTCTTTTAATAGTTTTCAATGCGTTTGCGAAATAATGAATAATACTTAATCCTTAAACATTATCCTACTCCACATTTTCGGCAGCATTCTTACAATGGCCATTTCTTTCCATTTATCTCTAGCGTTAATTGCAGGAGAACCGAAGTAGGTGCCGTTCGCTGGAAGATCTTTGTCTACGTTTGAAGATGCCAGGACCAGGGATTTAGTGCCTATCTTAATGTTTTTCGATACCCCAACTTTGCCGTACAAAATCACCTCATCTCCAATGTTTGATTTTCCAGCAATGGCAACTTGAGCGCAGAGCAAACAATGTTTGCCTATTACTACCCCGTGTCCTAAGTGTACTTGACTATCTAACTTCGTTCCTTTACCGATAATCGTGTCACCAGACACACCCGAATCAATACTGCAAGACGAACCTATTTCTACATCATCGTGAATAATGGCTCTGCCGATGCTATGCATTTTAACGTAGGCTTCTCCTTGTTTTTGAAAGTAATAGGCATCGCTACCAACAGTAGTATTCGCATGTATAATGACATTATCTCCAATTTCTGAATAATCGTAGATCGTCACGTGAGGATGTATGATGCAATTCTTTCCAATTTTTACGTGATTGCCTATAAAGACATTTGGTTGGATAATCGTCCCTTTTCCAATTTTTGCCAATGGCGAAATCAGCTGTACAGAAGGAATAAACGGTCGAGCGTTCAGGGCCAAATCGTTATAAACCAAAAATGGGTCTTCCACTACTAACAGTGTTTTTCCTTTAGGACATTTCACTTCTTGATTAATGAGAATCACTTTAGCGATGCTTCCCAAAACTTTCTCATAATATTTTGGATGATTCACAAAAGTGATACTGTCTTCTGTCAACTTATGGATTTCATTAATGCTTCCAATAAGTGCATTTTCATCACCAAGCAATTTTGCTTGATACTTTTCAGCGATGTCTTTAGCTTTGAGTGCGGTGTTTAACTTCATAGATAATTTATTAAAACAAAAACTTAAGAATCAAGAATTTATTGCCAACCAAGCCATTAATCCTACACCATGTAAAAACCCGTCTTCGTCTACATTAAAATTCGTGGTGTGTAAACCATTCGTGGTTTGCTTCGCTTCATTTCCAGTTCCTATTCGGTAAAAGCAAGTTGGTACTTTCTGCGAGTAATATGCGAAGTCCTCTGCGCCCATTCGTGGAGGAATCGTTTTTACGATAATCTCTTTCGAAAAATCTTCGGCTTTGTTTTGTAGGTCTGCTGTCAAAGCTTCGTCATTGAAAAGACAAGGGTAACCTACTACAATATTTACCTCACATGATGCACCACTCGCCTGAGCAGTTTCTTCTGCTATTTGTTTAATCCAGCGATGGGCTTCAAAACGAAATTCTTCATTCATAGCTCTCAAGGTGCCATCAATTTTCACTTCATTCGGAATGATATTAGTTGCTCCATTCGCTTCCAATCTTCCGAAAGAAAGCACTGCGGCATCAAACGGTGATTTTTTTCTACTGATGACTTGTTGCAAGTTGATAAGAATCTGCGCAGCTGTTAATACTGGATCCACTAAGGTATGCGGAAAAGCAGCGTGACCGCCCTTCCCTTTTATCGTTAAATACAATTCATCTGCTGAGGCCATAAATTGCCCTTGACAAAAGCCAAAAGTGCCCGTTGGCAATTCTGGTGAAACGTGTTGGCCAATTAAATAATCTACCTTCGGATTTTCTAATACGCCCGCCTCTATCATGGCTGGTGCCCCACTAGGAATTTTTTCTTCTGAAGGTTGAAAGATCAATTTAATGGTCCCTTCAAAGTGAGCCGTCATTTGACTCAATACAACCGCAACGCCTAACAAATTAGCACTGTGGAAATCATGACCACAAGCATGCATTACCCCTTTGTTTTCAGAAGCAAAATCGAAAGTATTCGTTTCCAATATAGGTAAAGCGTCCATATCGGCTCGAAGCGCCACACATCTTTTATCAGGGTTTTTACCCTTGATTAAAGCAACAATACCTGTTTTAGCAATGCCTGTTTGATGTTCTATTTCGTATTCAGAAAGAAGAGTAGAGATGAATGCTGCCGTTTCTGTTTCTTGGAAAGAAAGTTCTGGATATTGGTGAAGATGTCTTCTCCACGCTACTACTTGAGGATAAATTTCTTTAGCTAAACTAGCGATATGTGCTTGAAGCTCCATCTTGAGGCTATTTAATTTTTACCTCATCTCTAACTAAAAAAGCCGTTGGAAAAACGGTGATGATTTCATCTAAATATTTCCTTGCTTCCAGCTTCGTTAGAAAATCTCCAATTCGCAATTTATAATAAGGTTGATCATAAACGATGTATCCTTTAAAATTGGCGAAATGGAAATAAACTTCTGATTTCTTCGCATACACCTCATCACGATTACTGCTGTTCATGATTTGAACTCTGTAGCCCTCTGCCACATCACAATTTTTATTCTTGTCATAGTGCGCATTTAACAGAAAATTAATATCGCAATCTCCTTTCATGACGACCTTGTCGCTTATCCTAATTTCAGACTGAGCTTGAAGCATTACGAACATCGTTAGCATTAGTGTACACGTTAAAATAAAAATTTTCATGCAAATGAATTTAAGCAAAGATAAGCATCTTTGAATTATAAAAGACCTGGACCATTACTCGTTCCAATTCTATCCGCTCCCGCTTTTACCAAGGCAAGCGCTTGTTCTTTGGTTTTGATTCCGCCAGATGCCTTAATTTTAATTTTAGCTGGAAGGTGGGCTCTTAGCAATTGTATATCTTTAACTGTTGCCCCTGACTTAGCAAACCCCGTAGATGTTTTTACAAAATCGACATTGACTTCGGTACAAATTTCGCAAGCTTTTAGCTTTTCTTCTTTAGTTAGTAAAGCAGTCTCGATGATTACTTTCAACTTTCTACTTCTTAATTGCACCAATGTGGCAACGGATTGGATATCATTTAATACAAAGTTAAAATCGCCATTTTTAAGTGCGGCAATGTTCAATACCATATCAATTTCGTCTGCGCCTTCGTCAATAGCTTTTCTTGCTTCTTCCACTTTGGCAGGAGTCGTATTGTATCCTAAAGGAAATCCCACTACCGTAACTACCTTGACATTAGAATCTTTTAACTGATGCGCTGCAATCTTAACGAAATAAGGTGCCACACATACACCAAAAAAATTATGTTCCATGGCTTCATTGCAAAGCAAGGTAATTTCTTTTAGGGAAGTATCCGCTTTCAAAATAGTATGTTCAATTCTAGAAGACATCATCATCTCAAGGTTTTTACTTAATCTAATTTACCATGGCAAGATTTGTATTTCTTTCCACTTCCACATGGACAAGGCTCATTTCTTCCCACCTTAGGCTGAGCTCTCACTGGCTCAGCAACTCTATTTTCTCTCTCATTGCCATTTGGCGAATCATCAGCATTTCTTGAAGTCTTCAAATTGTCTAGGTTTGTTCTTTGCGCAACTTGATTAGTTTTTACGCTTTCAGGATTCTGAGTGGATATGTTTCCTTTAAATAAGAACGACACAATACTACGATTAATATCTGAAGCTAAGTTTTTAAACAAACTAAAGGCTTCCAATTTGTAAACCAATAAGGGATCTTTTTGTTCCAAAGAAGCATTCTGTACTTCTTTCTTCAAGTCATCCATTTGGCGTAAGTGATGCTTCCAAGATTCATCAATCATCCCTAAGGAAACACTCTTCTCAAACTCAACTAATAATTGTCTTCCTTTCGTGTCTATATTCTTTTCCAATGAAGAAAGTACATTCATGGCTTTCTTCCCATCACTAAACGGGACCACAATATTCTTAACCGTAGCTCCTCTTTCGCTGTGAATATTTTTGAAGATTGGCAAGGTTCTTTCGATGATTTTTTCCCCTTTTTGACCGTAAACTACCCTTACTTCATTATATAGCTGGTCGGATAACTCGTGTTCGCTTTTCTTTAAGAATTCAGCTTCTGTAATCGAAGTATCTAAAGAGAAATAAATGATTAGGTTAATCTTGAAATTCTCAAAATCCTCTGTGCTCTTGTATCTTAAGATGAGTTCCTGACAAAGACCATGAAAGGCATCCATAATATCTACAGATAATCGATCACCAAAAAGTGCATTTTTACGTTTTTTGTAAATCACTTCTCTTTGCATGTTCATCACATCATCATATTCCAACAAACGTTTACGAACACCGAAATTATTTTCTTCAACTTTTCTTTGCGCCGTTTCCACATTTTTAGTAATCATAGAATGTTGAATTACTTCGCCTTCTTTGAAGCCTAATCTATCCATCCATTTAGCCATGTTTTCAGAACCAAATAAACGCATTAATTTATCTTCTAGAGAGATAAAGAATTGAGAACTTCCTGGATCTCCTTGTCTACCTGCACGACCTCTCAACTGGCGGTCAATACGTCTTGAATCGTGACGTTCAGAACCAACAATCGCCAAACCACCTGCGGCAATAACTTCAGGAGACAATTTAATATCCGTTCCCCTTCCCGCCATGTTCGTAGCAATAGTTACTGCACCAGCTCTACCTGCTTCGGCTACAATATCCGCTTCACGTTGGTGTTGCTTTGCATTTAAAACTTGATGTTTGATTCCTTTAGAATCCAAAATTTTACTGATCAATTCTGAAATTTCTACGTTGGTTGTACCCACTAAAACTGGTCGCCCTTGCTTGGTCAAATTCTGAATTTCATCTGCAATTCCATTGAACTTCTCTCTTGCCGTTCTGTAGATTAAATCATCCTTATCCGCTCTAACCAAAGGTTTATTTGTTGGAATCACTACAACATCTAATTTGTAGATATCCCAAAACTCTTGACTTTCCGTTTCTGCCGTTCCCGTCATACCACTTAACTTGTGGTACATTCTAAAAAAATTTTGTAAAGTAATCGTTGCCATCGTTTGGGAAGCCGCTTCGACCTTCACATTTTCTTTAGCTTCTAAGGCTTGGTGCAAACCATCTGAGAATCTTCTGCCGTCCATAATACGACCGGTATTCTCATCTACAATTTTCACCTTGCTATCCATCACGACGTATTCGATATCAATCTCGAATAAGGTATAGGCTTTTAACAGCTGTTGGATAGTGTGAAGCCTTTCTGTTTTGGTGGCATATTCTTGAAGCAATTGTTCTTTTGCTTGCATTTTATCCTCTTCTCCCAGACCCGTTTTGTCTATATCTGCAATTTGACTTCCAACATCAGGAACTACGAAAAAATCTTTATCCTCTCCACTGGAAGTGATTAAGTCAATTCCTTTTTCTTTAAGTTCTACCGAGTTTTGCTTCTCTTCAATAACAAAGAACAATTCTTCATCTACAATATGCATTTGCTTGCTTTGATCTTGCATATAGTAATTCTCCGCTTTTTGAAGAATTTGTTTTACCCCTTGCTCACTCAAATACTTTATTAAAGGTTGGTTCTTTGGCAGAGCTCTATAGGTTTGAAGTAAAGTGTAACCACCTTGACCAGGTTCTACGCCTGTATTCCCTTCTTTGATTAAATCTTTGGCTTTGCTTAAGTAATCATTCGCCAACTTTCTTTGCACTTCAACCAATTTGGAAATTCTTGGTTTCAATTCGTAGAATTGTTGTTCGTCATCACTATCTACTTGTCCACTAATAATCAAAGGCGTTCTTGCATCATCAATTAAAACTGAATCCACCTCATCAATCATGGCATAATGTAGTTTGCCTTGTACTAATTCATCTGCATTTCGCAACATATTGTCACGCAAGTAATCGAAGCCGAATTCATTGTTTGTACCGTAGGTAATGTCTGCTTTATAAGCAGCAATTCTTTCTGGAGAGTGCGGACGATATTTATCTATACAATCCACTTTTATCCCTAAGAAATTAAAGATGGGCGCATTCCACTCCGAATCTCTTAAAGCCAAGTAATTATTTACGGTAATGATGTGGACGCCTAAACCTGGAAGCGCATTTAAGTATGCAGACAAGGTAGAAACCAAGGTTTTACCTTCACCCGTCATCATCTCTGCAATTTTCCCTTCATGCAAAACTACCCCACCTATTAGTTGTACGTCGTAGTGCAACATGTTCCAAGTAACTTCCGCTCCGGCGGCCGTCCATGAATTTTTATAAACGGCATCAGACCCTTTAATTTCAACGAAATTATTTTTAGCAGCAAGATCCTTATCCATTTGCGTTGCCGTTGATGAAATCTCTTTACTAGCGCTAAATCTTCTAGCCGTTTCTTTAACCACTGCAAAAGCCCGAGGAAGAATCTTTTCTAAAACTTCTTCTATTTTTTTGTCCTTTTCAAGCTTTAAAGCATCAATTTGTTCAAACAAAGCTTCTTTATCGTCCACATCCATGTCCAAATTAGCTTCAATATTTGCTCTAATAGACTCTATTTTATCTTCAACATCCTGAACGTAGGTTTTGATTTCTGTTCTAAACACTCCCGTTTTTGATCTCAATTCGTCGTTAGAAACACTTTTTAACTTCTCATATTCAGCATTAATTTCATCTACCAGGGGTAGAATCTTTTTAATGTCTTTTTCATGTTTATTACCGAAAATTTTTCCAAATACCTTTTCTACAAAATTTGCCATCGTATGTTCTTCTTCTTTTAGAATTTGTAAAAATACAAGATTAATTTGGTGCGGCAACTAAAATAAGCGTCACAATCTATCAAATCAATTGTTTTTTCTATTTCAAAAAACATTCCATGCATCTAAATCGGAAATTTTGGCGCAAAGCCCTTACTTTTGCCCAAAACCAACAAGATCATGAATATTCTTATTTTAGGTTCAGGAGGAAGAGAACACGCCTTTGCGTGGAAACTAAAACAGAGCAATCAATGCGATAAATTATTCGTGGCACCAGGCAATGGAGGAACTGAAGCAATCGCAATAAATAAAAACATTAATCCTAGTGACTTCCCAGCAGTGAAGGCTTTTGTCCTTAAGGAAAATATAGAAATGGTTCTTGTTGGACCTGAAGTTCCTTTAGTAGAGGGTATTTACGATTTCTTTCAAGAAGATGAAAGTTTAAAAAATGTCATGGTGATTGGCCCGTCTAAAGCGGGTGCTCAATTGGAAGGAAGTAAGAGCTTTGCAAAATATTTCATGCAAAGACATCATATTCCAACAGCGGCTTTTAATGAATTTACCGCGGCCAATTTAGAAGAAGGGTTAAAATTTGTTCAGGACAACAAAGCGCCCTTCGTTTTGAAGGCTGACGGTTTGGCAGCAGGAAAGGGAGTTGTAATCACAGAAAGCAAGGAAGAGGCAAAGCAAACGCTTATAGAAATGATCAGCGACGCCAAGTTTGGCGATGCGAGCAGCAAGGTAATTATTGAAGAATTTTTAAGTGGTATTGAGTTCTCCGTTTTCGTTTTAAGTGACGGAAAAAACTTTGTCATTTTACCTAACGCCAAAGATTACAAGCGCATAGGCGAAGGAGACAGCGGATTAAATACTGGAGGAATGGGAGCTATTTCTCCAGTGCCTTTTGTGGATGATGCTTTGATGGAAAAGGTGTTGTCGAGAGTGGTGCAACCTACGGTTGATGGTTTGCAAAAAGAAAATATCGTTTACAAAGGGTTTATTTATGTGGGTTTAATCTTGGTTAACAACGAACCGTTTGTGATAGAATACAACTGCAGAATGGGCGATCCAGAAACGGAGATTGTGATGCCTAGGTTGGAAAACGACTTAGTGGACTTATTAAGTGCTTGCAGTAAAGGAGAATTGGCTGGTAAAACCGTACAAGAAAGTAAACAACATGGTGCAACAGTTATTTTAGTAGCTGGTGGATATCCTGAAGCTTATGAAAAAGGAAAAGAAATAAGCATTCCAGCGGATACAGAGACCATGACTTTTCATGCTGGCACGAAAGCGGTTGATGGTAAAATTTTAAGCAATGGAGGGAGGGTGATTGCAGTTACTGCATTAGGAAACACCCTAAAAGAAGCCTTAACAAAAGCGAAAGCCCAAGCAGCTGCGATTGAATATGAAGGGAAGTATTTTAGAAGCGATATTGGGTACGAGTTTAGTTAACCTACCAAGTCACACTCACCTTACCCATGCTCGTTCTCCCTTCCAAATATGCATGCGCTTCAGCTAACTGATCAGCTTTAAAAACTTTTGCAACTGTAGGGTAAAGTACTCCACTTTCAACTAAACGCACAACATTTTCTAAACAGCGCTTGAGGACCATTGGTCGGTTATCGCCAATGCGCAACATGTTGACGCCTATCATGGCTTTGCTGCTCAACATAAACTCTACAGGATGGTAAAATCCAAACCCTAAACCTGTACTTATTTTTCCAAAGATATTGGCACCTGTCATGTCTGAAGCTCCGAACAATAAAATTCTTCCTCCTGAACCCAGCAACTTCAATCCTTTCTTCACTGATTTTCCACCTACTGGATCAAACACGGCATCGATGCCTGCTTCTCCTGCTATCTTTCTTACTTCTACTTCGAAATCTTCTGTTCTGTAATTGATAGGATGATCCACACCGATTGATTTTAAATATCCTAATTTCGAATCAGAACCTGCGGTTCCGAAAATTTCACAACCTCTCTCTTTTGCCATTTGCACTAAGGCCGTTCCAACGCCCCCTGCAGCGGCATGAATTAAAACTTTATCGCCTTTATGCAAATTCATTTGCTCATTAAAGCAATAATAAGCAGTACAATATTGGGTTGTTAAAGCCGTAGCTTTTGCTGCGGGATAATCTTTCGCAATTTTTGCGCATGCTCTATAATCTGCTATAGCATACTCTGCATAACCACCAAAACGAGTCATGGCGGTTACCCGATCACCAACTTTTACATGGTCTACTCCAGATCCAATTTCTTCTATTTCACCTACAACATCATAGCCAATAATGGCGGGAAGCGGTGGGCAATCTTGGTAGTTTCCTTGTCGCGCCATGATGTCGGCGAAGTTTAAGCCGAAGGCTTCCACCTTTATAAGTACTTGTCCCGCGCCTACTTTAGGTTTTTCAACTTCTCGAATTTCAAATGAATTGTCTGCGTTTCCGAATTTAACTAATACTGCCGCTTTCATGTTTATAGGGTTTTTGCTTTTTGTAAAATTAACGAACTTCCTTATATTCAAGCTATGAAAAGTAACTCATTTGTCCCCTTGATATATGAACGTCCTGATTTAGAAACACTTGTAAAGAAAAGTAGTTCCTTTTATCAATCCTTAAAGCAAAGAAGAAGCGTACGACACTTCGCCAAGGAATCGGTTCCAAAAGAAGTCATAGAGAATATCCTTCTAGCAGCAGGGACTGCCCCAAGTGGCGCGCATAAGCAACCATGGACCTTTTGTGCTGTTTCAAATGAAGCTCTTAAGGCAGCGATAAGAAAAGCTGCGGAGGAAGAGGAATACCTCAATTATACAAAGCGAATGAGTGAGCAGTGGTTGAAAGATCTCGAACCATTTGGAACAGATTGGGAAAAACCCATGCTCACGGATGCACCTTGGCTCATCGTGGTGTTCAGAAAAGCCTTTGATTTGGTGGAAGGGGAAAAAATGAAGAATTATTACATCAATGAATCTGTAGGGATTGCTTGCGGGATGTTACTCACGGCGATAAACGAAGCGGGTTTAGTTTCCCTTACCCACACCCCAAGTCCAATGCAGTTCCTCTGTGATATCTTAAAGCGACCAACAAATGAAAAAGCCTATTTGTTGATTCCCGCAGGTTATCCCGTTAAGAATTGTCAAGTTCCTGATTTAAATAGAAAAGAATTGGATGAAATTGCTCAATTTTACGAGTAGAATTTAAAGTAGATACCGATGGACAAATCAGAGATTGTAATCCAAAACATAAAAGACCGCAGAACGATCAAACCAGAATCTTGTAAAGAAGCGACCATTCCGAATGACAAGATTTGGCAAATCTTAGAAAGCGCCAATTGGGCCCCCACACATGGATACACCGAACCTTGGCGATTTGTAGTTTTCACGGGAGAGGCCAAACTTCATTTTGCAAAAGATCATGCGGAAATGTATAAGAAGGAAACCCCTCCTGAAAATTTCAAGCAAGTGAGTTACGACAAATTGATAGCTCGCGTGAAATACACCTCACATATTATTGCTTTTGTGAACAAACGCGGAATAAATCCTAAAATACCTGAGCTTGAAGAATTGCAAGCAACAGCCATGGCGGTTCAGAATATGCAATTAGTTGTAAGTTCTATGGGATACGCTGCCTATATTCATAGTGGAGGAATGACCCACTCCGATACCATGAAAAGCTATCTTGGTTTTGGAGAAGAGGATAAGGTTTTAGGCTTTCTTTACCTAGGCATTCCAAGAGATGAGGAAAGGGCCCCAGGGAGAAGAATATCTTCGATTCAAGATAAAGTTGATTGGAAAGGGTAATCAATCAGATTAAAATTTCCCTACCTTTGCGGCAATGGAACAATACATCGCAAAGACCCAGTTTGGATTAGAGGAAGTTTTAGCTGCTGAACTGCAAGAGTTAGGCGCTAAAAATGTAGAACCTTTAAACAGAGCCGTTGCCTTTGAAGGAGATTTAGAGACTTTATACAAAATCCATTTACACAGTGCTTTGTGTATTCGTGTTATTCGTCCATTTTATACCTTTAGCGCTGCTAATGAGCAAGAACTTTACGATAGAGTAATGGAGTTTGATTGGAAGAAATTCATGACTTTGAAAGACACTTTCAAGATTGATTCTGTGGTCAGCTCTGATGTTTTTACCCACTCCCTATATGCTAGTTTAAAAGTAAAAGATGCTATTTGCGATTGGTTTAGACAGGAAGAAAATGGCATGCGACCAGATGTAAATATCAAGCATCCAAATTATGTATTTTCTCTTCACATTCGAGGTACGGATGTACAAATATCCATAGATGCGTCAAATGCCTCTTTACACCAAAGAAAATATCGTTTTGATGGTGGTTTAGCTCCTATAAATGAAGTATTGGCGGCTGGAATGATTGCTTTGAGTGGTTGGGACAAAAAAATACCTTTTGTTGATGGGATGACGGGTTCTGGAACCTTAGTTATTGAAGCCTTAATGCGCGCCAACAACAAACCAGCAGGTTTTGAACGCAGAAGTTTTGGTTTTATGAATTGGCCAAATTTTGATAAAAAATTATGGGAGAAACTTCAAGCGGAAGGAGAAGCTGGTATCCAAAATGAGTATCCAAACATCAAGGGGATTGAAATAGATAGCAAGACTTTAGGCTTAGCCAAAGAAAACATGGTGAGAGCGGGTTTCGTTACCATCCACCACCTCATACACGGTGATTTCTTCGATTACAAACCGAAAGAAAAAGAGGGCGTTTTATTTTTAAATCCGCCTTATGATGAACGGATCAAGGATGAAGACATCAACGAATTCTACAAAAGAATTGGCGACCACATCAAGCAACATTATACTGGTTGGACGGCTTGGATTATTTCAAGCAATGTTGAAGCCAGAAAACATATCGGTTTACGGACTGCTGCTAAGATTAAGTTGTTTAATGGAAAGTTGGAATGTCGCTTAATGAAGTTTGAGTTGTTCTAAACCGACTTCACTCCATGTAATTTACACAACCAACTTAAGTGTCCAATATGCGTTCCTAAGTGTCGGATAAAATGCATTAAGATTAATTGATTCGTTGGTTCTTGCCCAAAACCAAAATTTTGTGCATTGGGTTTGTCTAAATCTGCATCCGTTAGTGTTTGTAAATGCGCCATTGCGGCTAAATGAATTTCTTGTGCTCCAAGCTTCAATTCTTGAAAAGAAAGTGCTTCATCAATATGATGTGCTTCTCCGAACTGAAATCTTTGCAACCAAGGATTAGCGGAAGCTATACCATGAGTGCCTTTTAAAATCAACAAGTCTTCTGCCCACGCTAAATGACCAACCAACCAATACAAGCTATTGAGCTCTTTGCCCTCAATCGAAAATGTTTTAGTAGGATCTACTTCCTTCATTAAGGAAATGTAATAGCTGGCTAATTTTTGAGTAAACTCGATGGTTTCAATTAAAGTTTGTAGTCGCGAGTTCGTCATATCTAGAAATTTGGTCTCAAAGATCCTTCACTATAGAAATCATTGATAATTTTTACCGCCTCGTCAGGGTCGTCCGTAACGTGAATTAAATCTAAATCCTTTGGGCTAATATTATGAAATTTATCTAACATGGTGTTCTTAATCCAATCCATTAAACCTCCCCAATATTCTGTACCCATAAGGATAACAGGCACTCTGTCAATTTTCTTGGTTTGAATCAAGGTTAAGCTTTCAAAAAGTTCATCTAGCGTTCCAAAACCGCCTGGCAATAAAACAAAGGCTTGCGCGTACTTGACAAACATTACTTTTCTTGCAAAGAAATAATTAAACATGATATTTTTATCGTGGTCAATGTAAATATTTGATGATTGTTCAAAAGGCAAATCAATGTTCAAGCCTACAGATTTACCTCCTTTGTTGTGTGCCCCTCTATTCGCAGCTTCCATTACTCCGGGTCCTCCTCCTGTAATAATTCCATATCCCTCTTCCACAAATTTTTCCGCAACAGTTACGCCCAATTCGTAGTACTTACTGTCTTCTGCTGTTCTCGCCGAACCGTAAATAGAAATGCAAGGTCCTATAGCTTCCAAGCGATCAAATCCTTCTACAAATTCACTCATGATTTTGAACATGGTCCAACTTGATTTAGCCTGAACTTCTGTCCAACTCTTTATTGCTTTATTCGTCATCTATTTTTTTTAATTCTCTTTAAAATTTGTAATCGCAAGTAAACCCGCAAAAGTAATACCACCATTTACCAATAGCAACTCATAACCGAACGTATAACCAAACCAAGCTTCAGAATTTGCTGCTAGCAGGTAAGTTAAAACAGGTGAAAGCACACCTATAAACGGCACGAGTTTATCTCGCACTTTAAACTTAGTAAACAAACCAAATATAAATAGCCCTAACAAGGGACCATAAGTATAACCCGCATAAGTAAAGATTTTGGAGATGACACTTTCATCGCCTAATTGATTAAATGCCCAAACTACTAAAATCGTGATTATAGAAAAGGCAATATGCACAAACAATCTTGTTTTATAATCCCCTTCTTTTTCTTCTTTATGCATGCCTAAAAAGTCTACGCAAAAAGCCGTCGTTAGAGCGGTCAAGGCGGAGTCAGCACTCGAATAGGCTGCTGCAATCAAACCCAAAAGAAAGATAACTCCCACATATACTGGAAAGTGATTTAACGCTATTTCTGGGAACAAATAATCCGGTCGGTCGGGAATAACCACACCGGTTTTTGTTGCAAATAAAAACAAAAAGGCCCCTAAACATAGGAACAAAAAGTTGATCGGAATTAACATGATACTCATGCTAAAAATATTCTTTTGCGCTTCCCTTTCATTCTTGCAGGTCAAGTTTTTCTGCATCATATCCTGGTCCAAACCCGTCATGACAATAGCGATTAAAGCACCGCTAAAAAATTGCTTTGCGAAATGCATTTTGCTCCCTGAAAAATTGTCCCAAAAAAAGGTTTTTGTATAGCCTGCTTCTCCTGCACTATGCCACAAACTCATAAACGAAAGATCCATGTTTTTCGCGATATATATTACCGCAAAAACAAGCGCGAAAATCATGAATGCGGTTTGTAAAGTATCCGTAATTACAATTGTTTTAATTCCTCCTTGAAAGGTATAAATCCAGATTAGCACTACTGTAATTATGGTCGTTAAAATAAAAGGAACCTCGTAGTGAGAAAATAAGAAATAGTGCAAAACGCCCGCCACTAAAAACAAGCGAAAAGAGGAGCCTACAATTCTACTTAAAAGAAAAAAGGCAGAGCCTGTTCGATGAGAAAATGTTCCAAAGCGTATTTCTAAATATTGATAAATAGAAACCAAGTTTAGTTTGTAATACATGGGAATTAAGACCAAAGCGATGAAGGTGTACCCTACTAAGTAACCTAGAACCATTTGCATATAAGAAAAAGAAGTTGCGCCTACTTGACCTGGAACAGAAAGAAAGGTAACACCTGAGAGCGAAGCCCCAATCATTCCAAATGCCACGAGATACCACTTCGATTCTTTATTCCCACTGAAGAAGGCCTTATTGTCCCCTTTTCCCTTAGTGAAATGAGCAATGATCATTAAAAAGCTAAAATAAGCAACAATGGTAATGATAATGATAGTTGGCGTCATGGTTCGTTGGTTGGGTTGAGCAAAGCTAAGTTAATTTTACTTTAGTTGCTTCGTTGACGAGTTGCTTCGATAACTACTAAACAAATTAATCTACCAATTTACGAATTCACAAATTTCGTATTTTCTGCCTTAGACCTTGCTGTAAACTAATCAATAAATGCTTGAAAAGACCTATAAAGACTTAATCCCCAACTCTTTCAATTGTGCTGGATTAATGAAACTTGGGGAGTCGATCATGACATCTCTTCCTGAATTGTTTTTAGGGAAGGCGATAAAATCTCTAATAGATTCTTGTCCACCTAAAATAGCAACTAATCTATCCAAACCAAAGGCTAATCCACCGTGTGGCGGAGCACCAAATTCAAAGGCATCCATTAAGAAACCGAATTGGTCTCTTGCTTCTTCTTCGGTGAAGCCTAAATGCTTGAACATTAAGGCCTGCATGGATTTATCGTGAATTCTGATAGAACCTCCACCGATCTCATTTCCGTTCAATACCAAGTCATACGCATTTGCTCTAACGGCTCCCGGATCAGAATCCAACAAGGCCATGTCTTCAACTTTCGGAGAAGTAAATGGATGGTGCATGGCATGGTAGCGAGCGGTTTCTTCGTCCCATTCCAACAAAGGAAAATCCAATACCCATAGCGGTGCAAATTCCTTAGGGTTTCTCAAGCCTAAACGTTCGCCCATTTCCATTCTTAGCGCACTTAACTGTCCTCTAACTTTATTAGCTGCGCCAGATAATACGCATATTAAATCGCCTGCTTTAGCTCCTGTTTTTTCTGCCCATTTCGCCAAATCTGCTTCATCATAAAATTTGTCTACAGAAGATTTGAACGTGCCATCTTCATTGCATTTTACATAAACCATTCCTAACGCTCCAATTTGCGGACGCTTCACCCAGTCAACCAAGGCATCAATTTCTTTTCTTGAATATTCGCTAGCGCCGGGAACCGCAATTCCAACCACCAATTCTGCGTCGTTAAACACGTTGAATTCTTTGTGTTGAGCGATATCATTCAACTCGCCAAACTCCATTCCGAAACGAATATCTGGTTTGTCATTGCCATACTTTTTCATGGCAGCGTCGTAGGTCATACGTGGAAATGTAGCAACATCTAATCCATTTACTTCTTTCAACAAATGTCTGGTTAAGCCTTCAAATACATTTAAAATATCGTCCTGTTCAATGAAAGACATTTCACAATCAATTTGGGTAAATTCTGGTTGTCTATCTGCACGTAAATCTTCATCTCTAAAGCATTTCACGATTTGGAAGTACTTATCCATTCCTGCCACCATCAACAATTGTTTGAAGGTTTGCGGGGATTGAGGCAAGGCGTAGTACATGCCTTGATTCATTCTTGAAGGAACAATAAAATCTCTAGCACCTTCTGGTGTAGATTTAATTAAATAAGGTGTTTCTATCTCGATAAAGTCTAGGTTGGATAAATATTTTCGCACTTCTAAACTTACTTTATGTCTGAATACGAGGTTGTTTCTTACCTTCTCTCTTCGAATATCGAGGTAACGATATTTCATACGTAATTCTTCACCACCATCGGTATCATTTTCAATGGTGAATGGAGGTGTTTTAGATTTATTTAGGACCTTTAATTCCGTCACTTCCATTTCAACATCCCCGGTTAGCATGTTGTCATTTTTACTGCTTCTTTCTTTAATGATACCATTCACTTGAACCACATCTTCTCTACCTAACTTTCTAGCAGACAAACAAATAGCTTCGTTAAATTCAAGGTTAAAAACCAATTGAGTTTTGCCGTAACGATCTCTTAGGTCAATAAAAGTCATCCCTCCTAAATCTCTAGATTTGTGCATCCAGCCTGCAAGGGTTACCTGTTCTCCAACTTGAGCCATTCTTAATTCTCCGCAATTGTGTGTTCTGTACATCTTTTGTTATCAATTTGAGCCTCAAAAATACTTATCATTTTATAGTTTTTTTAGTTAAACCCGAAATATGTACTAGAAAATCTATTCCAATCTTTAACTACTTCAAAATTTAGCCCTTCGTTACATTGTCTAATTTAAGCAAAGCTGTGCTATGTTGAAACAGATAAAATACCCTATTTTTTCGGGTTTCCCCCTCTCCTAACGAAGTTCTAGCACACAATTCGAGCTAAACTCAGAATAAAAGCAATAAATCAACTAATTCTTTGCGTTAATAGACTTGCACAATTACTTTTTAAATGTATCTTTAATGTTACGTTTTATTGAAATTATAACGACTATGAAAAAACTTCTTACCCTTGTTAGCATCTTTCTTGTAATCTTGAGTCTCAAGGCTCAAGACCCTCATTTGTCTCAATTCTATGTGGCTCCATTACAATTGAATCCAGCATTGACAGGTGTAATTAATGGAAATGTTAGAGCTGGTTTTTTATACAGAAGTCAGTGGGGTGAAGTGTTAAGAGACGAATCTACCAATCAGTTTAGAACCATGACGGCAGCTGTGGACTTTAGAATTCCAATTAAAAAAAATGCTTTAGGTATTGGATTAGAAATGATGAATGATAAGGCTGCAGATTCTAATTTTGGAACAACTCGTGCTGGTTTAGCCATCAACTACATGCAAAAAGTAGATAAATATGGTCGTCACTATGTGTCTTTAGGTTTACAAGCTGACATGATTCAAAGAAGTTTTAGTTTGGATAACATGCGTTTTGGGAATCAATGGAATGGTATTTCTTATGACCCAACGATTATTCAAGATAATCCTGCTTATATCGCTACCCTGAATCAACAATACACTTTCTTTGATGCGAGTGCTGGTTTGTTGTACTTCATGAGAGGAAAAAACAAAAGAACTACGGCTTATGGTGGTGTAAGCGTGCAACACGTGAATCAACCGAATCAGTCTATGGGAACGGAAACGGCTAAATTGCCGATGAAGTTTTCTGTTCACTCTGGTGTAAATTTCCCTATTGCTAAGAAATTTGATTTACTCCCTAAATTCTTATTACAGCTTCAGGGACAAAGTATAGAAACCCTTTACGGAACAGATATCAGATATATTTTTGATGATAGAGATCCAAGTGGTAATTCATTCCGTTTTGGAGCTTTGTATAGAATGGTGGGTGGTTTGAATGCAAACAATACAAATGGCATCAATAGTGAATCTATTGCTTTACTTACAGGAATCAATTTCCACGGTTTGGATATAGGCGTTGCATACGACATCAACATTTCTCAATTTACAAATGGCACTTTCTCTAGAGGTGGTTTTGAAGTTGGGCTTACCTACGTAGGTGGATGGGAAAAGAGAACAAATACCATGACCGCTTGTCCTAATTTCTAAAAAATTCGAAAGTTTATAGTTCCTTTTTACAAGCTCCAAAAGCTGGGGTCATAAGACCTTCCGCGACATTACATGGCGCGTGGGTTGAATAATTTCAAAAGCGCCCTTGCTGGTCTTATGACCTGCAAGCTTTGAGTATGGGCTCAGGCAGTTTGTCTAACAGCTAAGCGGTCTCAATTCTAATCGTCACGCAAACGGAGTGACAGTCTAATAGCTATCTTTAGTATTTTGCAAACTCAATCTTCCCCTTAGCAGCTCTTGAAGCTGGTAGCCAAGAAGCTAGAAAGCTGATGATGATAATGAGAACGAAGGCGATAAGGACGTCGGGAAGCTCTAATTTTACGGGATAAGCTTCAATAACAAAACCTCCATTGGTTCCTAAGGTAATAAAACCGAAAAGTTGTTGCGCCCCCACAATCAACACGCCGAAGAACGCACCGATGGTTGCGCCTATTAAAGATCCTAGCATACCTTGCAAAAGAAAGACCTTGAAAATGAAAGATTTGTCGGCACCCATAGCCTTGAGGATAGAGATGTCGAGTTTCTTTTCCATAGCTAACATCGACAAGGCACCCACAATGGTAAAAGAGATAATTAACAGGACCAAAAAGAGAATAGCAATCATAGCATACTTCTCTGCTTGCATCGCTTGGTAAAGAGATTTATTTTGTTGAACGCGAGTGGTAGTTTTAAAATCCGCACCCATCACTTGCTCAATTGAATCAATTACCTTGTCTTCATCAAAGCCTTTTTTGACTTTAAACTCAACACTAGAAACTTCATTAGTAAAATCTTGCAAGTCCCTTAAAAACGAAAGTGAGGTCAGAATGTAGGCGTTATCAAATTCATTCTGAATCCCGAAAACACCTCCTGGAAAAATTTGAGCGGTATTGAATAATTGAGAAGCAATCACTGCCGAGTATTTTCCTTTTTTAGGAATGGCAATGGTAATGGGTTGGTTGTTGCTTGCATTGATATTATAGTATACACCTGCTCCCAGCAAAGCAAAATCTTGCCCTTTATCTTGAAGCACCGCATCCCCCTTAATCATGTATCCCCCAATATCATTTACTTTAGCGAAATTTTCATCGTAAGCACGAATCTTAGCAATGGACGACTTCCCATTATAACTTACATAAGCGTTTTCCTCTAGCACCAAAGCATAAGCGGCTATGCCTTCAATTTCTTTGAGCTCTTGCTTTTGTTCGTTGCTAAGTTCAAAAACTTTACCTTGAACTTTCTCTAATTCTATATCGGCATAGAAGCTACTTTGCAATTGCGTCACCACTTCTTCAAAACCATTAAATACCGATAAGAGGACCACTAAAACCATGGCACCCAAGCCCATTCCTATCATAGAAATATAAGAAATGATGTTGATGGCATTAGTACTTTTCTTTGAGAACAAATACCTAAAAGCTATTTTGAGCGCGGTAGGCATTAGTCTTTCTTGTCTTCCTCTTTAAGCTTTTTAAAGAGTTCATCCATTTTCTGTGCATATTCCAAGGTGTCATCCAAGAAAAATTCTATTTGAGGGATAATTCGGAGGTGATGTTTTAGTTCACTACCCAACTTTCCTCTCCATTCATGCGAACTTGCATTCAATATGTCTACAATCATTTGAGGTTCATCAGAACCAAAAACACTTACATAGTATTTAGCAATAGATAAATCTGGACTCGTTTTTACATTCGTTATACTCACCAATACCCCTGCACCAACGTGACTTCGACCATCCTTTAGGAGAATGTCTCCCATGGTTTGTTGAAGTAAGGATGCCATTTTATGCTGTCTTCTATTTTCCATAATCAAAAAATCTATTCCACAAAAATACGTTGGAATACAAACAAAGTGAAATATAAATATCTTTGTAGCTCGAATGAAAGAAATAACTGCCTTTACGAAGTACTTCAAAAACTACAAGAAACACATAGGGTTGAACATTACCTTCAATGTATTCCATGTGTTATTTAGTGTATTCTCCCTTACTGTGGTGATGCCATTTTTAGACATTATCTTTCATCCAGACAATGGAGTGACCTCCGTTCCGCCCTTTGAATTAAGCATTGACACCCTAAAGGATTACCTCAATTATATCGTTACTCTACAAATTCAAGAATACAATAGTAAAGAAGCGGGTCTTATCTTTCTAGCCATCTTCATTACGGTACTCTTTTTCTTAAAAAACTTATTTCGCTTTTTAGCGCAGTACTTTTTAGCCCCTATTCGAAATGGAATTGTTAGAGATATCCGCGACCAATTGAACAATAAGATTTTGAGTTTGCCGCTTGCCTATTACAACAAAAGCAAAAAAGGAGACTTGATTAGTTCCTTGACGGCAGATGTTATCGAGGTCGAGCACGGCGTTTTAAATATCCTTGAAGTATTGGTAAAGGAACCCTTAACTATCCTCATTTCCTTGGTCGTATTGTTTGCTATTAGTTACAAGCTGACCATTTTTGTGTTCTTATTAATTTTGGTAATTGCTTTTTTAATTGGCGCCTTAGGGAAGTCCTTGAAGAAACCCTCTTTTGAAGGGCAACAAAAACTTGGATACTTGGCTTCTCTTTATGACGAAAGCATCAGTGGAATGCGCATTGTAAAAGCCTTTACAGCAGAAGAATATAGAAAAAAACAGTTTAATGTAGAAAATAACAACTTCTTTACCTTGATGAACAAAGTCTTACGCAAGCGTTTTCTTTCTTCTCCTTTAACAGAGTTTCTATCTATCGCTGTTTTCTCTTCCATCATTTGGTTTGGTGGCAATGAAGTATTGGGAGGTAATATTAAAGACTCCGTATTCATCGTTTACTTATTGATGTTTGCGGCCTTAATTGCACCAGCTAAAAGTTTTTCTGGAGCTTTCTATACGCTTCAAAAAGGATTAGGTGCTATGCAACGAATCGATAAGATTTTGAATGCACAGGACGAAATTGAAGAAGCGACGAACCCGATACCGAAAAAAGATTTTAATCAGCTGATTGAGTTCAAGGATGTCTCCTTCGCTTACCACAATTATGATGATGAACCTGTTTTAAATGGTGTTAGTTTGTCCCTAAAAAAAGGCGACATGATTGCCTTGGTTGGACCTTCAGGTGCGGGTAAATCAACCTTAGCTGATTTGTTGCCGAGATTTTATGATGTCGTTAAAGGCAGTATAGAAATAGATGGTGTTGATATCCGCAACTATTCCAAAAACGACTTGAGAAGCTTAATGGGTGTTGTAACGCAAGAAGCAATTCTCTTTAATGATACCATAAGAAACAACATTGCCTTCGGGTTTGATTCTAGCGATGAAAAAGTAATTGAAGCTGCGAAAATTGCAAATGCACATGACTTCATTATGCAAATGCCTTCTGGTTATAACACCATTATTGGCGATAGAGGCATGAATTTAAGTGGTGGCCAAAGACAACGTTTAACCATTGCAAGAGCTGTTCTTAAAAATCCACCTATTTTAATTTTAGATGAAGCGACATCTGCCTTAGATTCGGAATCTGAAAAACTAGTACAGCAAGCTTTGAACAAGTTGATGAGAAACCGAACGTCTATTGTGATTGCTCATAGACTTTCAACCATTCAATTTGCAGATGAAATACTAGTGATGGAAAAAGGGAAGATTGTAGAGAAAGGGAACCACATCAGTTTGATGTCTAAAAATGGCTTGTATAAAAAATTGGTGGAGTTGCAGGCGTTTTAGTTTTCCGCAAGCGACCCTCTTTATATTTCTCTTTTTTTATTAAAAGTACTCGCAGATAGGTTTCGTCTAGTGGTTCAAAATAGTACGATACGCCATGGCGTTTTCCGTCTTTATAATGGAATTCACTTTCCACTGCGCTGTACGCGTTATCAAAATAATAAAGCTGTGTACCATGCAACACTCCTCCACTATAATTTTCTATGGCTAGCAAATAACCCTCTTGACTGAACGTATACCTTGCATAAATCCCCTGCTTTGCATTTTCCCAACAGTATTCCATTTTTGTCTTTTGATTTGGGTAAAGCGTCTTACTTAAATCCAAATGAGTGGGCAGACTTAAGGCAAACTCTTTTTGAAAATGAAGTAGCTCAAGGTGAAGTTGATCAAAAGCAAAAATAGCAAAAATGGTCTTTTCTTGATTGATTTCATGTGTCGTAAGAATTAAACTATCCTTTCTCAAGAGATAGTCACCCGCAACGTTCGTTTTTAAGCTTAGTTCCTTCGGATAAAAGGTAAAGCTTGAATCTTCTCTCAAATGTAAAATAAAATCCGCAGTGGTATAAATCGAATTTTCGGCCAACAAGCTAGAAACTAAAAAAGGAAGTATTAAGAATAGCGAACGCATACTTCTAAACGAAGCCGTGCTACTTATTGTTGCTTTTATTCCAATAATGAGCCAAACTAAACCCGGAGATAATGTGCCAAATACCCCAAAAGGCGGTAATGATAGCCATACCACCCAAACCGTTAAAAAAATTGAAAATAAGAATCAAGCCTAGACCTGAGTTTTGCAACCCCACTTCTAAAGTGATAGCTCTTTTGTTAAACTCGTTGATTTTAAACAAAGAAGCTAAAGAATACCCTCCCAAGAAGGCCACCCCATTATGAATCAAAACAATCAAAAATACAATGTGTATGTACTCTAGGAAATATGAAAAGTTAGCTGCAAAAGCAAGAATAATAAAAACAAAAAAGAAAATCAAGGAGAACCATTTCATGGGCTTCTTCACTTTAGCTGCGAAGGCTGGAAACTTATGAGAAACCAACAACCCGAGGGTTAAAGGTAAGGCGATAAGCAAAAAAACATTCAACATAATGCCACTAAAAGGAATATCAATAGCCGTCATGAGTGCTTTCGTTTCAGGTAGTAAGTTTCCCCAAAGATAAAAATTCAAAGGCGTACTTAGTACCGCTAAACTTGTAGCTAAAGTGGTTAAAGTAACAGATAAGGCCGTATTCCCTTTGGCATAATGCGTCATGAAATTGGAAAGGTTTCCTCCTGGGCAACTCGCTACTAAAATCATCCCTAACGCTAAACTTGCTTGGGGTTTTATAATTAAGATTAAACCTACCGTTAAGAGGGGTAAAAGAATGAGTTGCCCGCTTAAACCCACCAAAACTTCTTTCGGCATTTTATAGATGAGCTTGAAATCTTCTAGTTTCAAATCAAGTGACACCCCAAACAAAATAAAGCCTAAGATTCCATTGAGAAGCATTAAGGTAGCTGGGTTAAAGTTAAGTTGGACTTGGTCTATCATAGGTTAAATTTTTACAAATTCTCTATCCCTTTCAAAATAGCCTTGCGATAAGTATCCTTATGCACATAGAAAGCCATTCTATCTATTTTGAGGTAATTGAAGCCTCCATTTAAAAGTTTGTAAGGCGCTTTCTTGGCTGATTTAAATTTTTCTGCCTTTGGCGAGTCAATTTCATTGGCTTTGATAAATTTAGCAACCAGTTTTGCCATCTCATTTCTTCCTTCCCAACCTATACCACTAGCTTCTATCATGCCTAAAACAAATAAGTTGTCCCGTTCTGGATGGAAGATATTTAAGTATAAATGCGGTGCGGCACCTTCCCAATTTAAGATTTGGTCTTCAATGAATGGATAGTATAATTGGTAACCCGTAGCCAAAAGAATCAAATCATAATCTTCTTGACTACCATCAATAAAATGAACGGTCTTCCCTTCAAAATGATCAATGTCTTTTTTCACGTCAATGTCTCCATGTCCAGCGTAATACAAGACTAGGGAGTTTACAATAGGGTGTGCTTCGTACAACTTATGATCTGGTTCTGGAAAGCCCACTCTTTGAGGGTCGCCTGTAAACAATTTCAACAATCGTTTATCTACATGTTGCTTCAAGAACGGAGGCAATTGAAACAATCCACCTAAAGTATCTGCAGGTTTTCCGAAAACGTATTTCGGAACGAAGTGGTAGCCCCTGCGCATACTCATGCTTACTTTTTTAGCTCTATGAATAGCATCTATTGCAATATCGCAACCTGAATTTCCGGCACCGATTAGCAAGACGCGTTTTCCTGCAAAAACATCGCTGTTTTTATATTTGTTTGAGTGAAAAATTTCCCCTGTAAATTCCCCTTTGAATTCGGGAATATTTGGATGAGACAAGGTGCCATTCGCAATGATTAATCCTTTGTATATTTTTGTTTCGCCATTATCTAAAGTCACTTCCCATTCATCTGCAACAGGAACCGTCTTCAATACTTTAGTATTGAATGTGAAATGGTCGTAGAGACCATAGTGCTTTGCGTAATCTTTAAAGTAAATACACATTTCTTTATGACTAGGGTAATCCGCAACTTCTTCCTTCATCGGATAGTCTTTGAATTCTGTCATTTTCTTAGAAGAAATCAAGTGGGCAGATTCGTACATGGTACTTAAAGGATTTTCTATATTCCACAAGCCGCCGACATCTTTTCCTGCATCATAACCGTCAAAGGGAATTCCTAATTCTTTCAAGTTTTTAGCACCGGATAGCCCCGCTGGACCGGCACCAATAATGCAATACTTTTCTTCTGTTTTCATTTTAATGTTGCTCTTTTTAAATTAATCTTCGTCTTCCCAACCTTTGCATCGCTCTACCGCTTTCAACCAACCTTTGTAAAGTTTCACTCGAGTGACTTCATCCATCTCCACCTTAAATTGTTGGTCAATCTGCCAATTCTCAGCGATTTCTTCTTGCTTATAAAAATTCACAGCCATACCCGCTAGGTAGGCCGCACCCAAAGCGGTAGTTTCAATTACTTTTGGTCGCTCTACAGGCGTGTCCAATATATCTGCTTGGAATTGCATCAACAAATTATTTGCGCAAGCGCCTCCATCGACCCTAAGGGTGTCTAGATGAATACCTGAATCTAATTCCATGGTTTTTAAAACATCTTTTGTTTGATAAGCTAAGGATTCTAAAGTTGCTCTTACAAAATGTTTATTCGTCGTTCTTCTGGTCAAGCCAAATATAGCCCCTCGAGCGTACATATCCCAATAAGGCGCCCCTAAGCCAGCAAAAGCTGGAACGACATAAACGCCATCAGAATCTTCCGTTTCTGTGGCAAACGTTTCGCTATCTGCAGCAGTTTCTATAAGCTTCAAGCCATCACGCAACCATTGAATGGCAGCACCTGCTATAAACACACTTCCTTCTAAGGCGTAGTTCACTTTTCCATTAATACCCCAAGCTATTGTTGTAAGCAAACCGGAAGGCGAATCAATTTTTTCTTCTCCAGTATTCATCAACATAAAGCATCCGGTCCCATAAGTATTCTTTGCCATTCCTTTAGTAAAACAAGCTTGACCAAACAAAGCGGCTTGTTGATCCCCTGCCATACCAGCAATTGGAATGCGTCCACCGAAGATGCTTTCATCCGTCTCTGCATAAATCTCTGACGAATTTTTTACTTCTGGCAACATGGATTTTGGAATATTCATTTCTTTCAACAACTTCTCATCCCAGCATAATTTATTAATATCGAACAACAAGGTTCTAGAGGCATTACTGTAGTCGGTCATGTGTGCTTTCTTGCCACTCAAGTTATAGAGCAACCAAGAATCAACCGTTCCAAAAAGCAATTCTCCATTTTCTGCTTTAGCTCTTGCACCTTCCACATTATCCAAAATCCAGGCTATTTTGGTTCCTGAAAAATAGGCATCTATAACCAATCCTGTTGTTGTTTTGATGTAAGGCTCCAGGCCTCTTTTTTTCAATTCTTCACAAAATTTTGCCGTTCTTCTATCCTGCCAAACAATGGCATTATAAACAGGAACTCCTGTCTTCTTATCCCAAACAATAGTGGTTTCTCTTTGATTGGTGATACCTATTGCTGCAATTTCTTGCGCATTGGTATTGGCATATAAAATGGCGTCTTTTGCTGTTTCTAATTGCGTTCTCAAAAGTTCCATTGGATCGTGTTCTACCCAAGCGGCTTTAGGGAATAGTTGACTAAACTCCTTTTGAGATTGAAATTTAGCATTGCCAAAACTATCGAATAAGATAGCACGAGAGCTCGTCGTTCCTTGATCAAGTGCTAATATATATTTCTTCATTCCTAATAGGTTTATGACATAAATTTAAGGAAACAATCCTAGAAAGCTTAACAATTAGGTAGTGGTTTTTTTGTTTTCTTAGTTTATACTATTTTTGCATTATGAATAACTTAAACCCTAATAAAATGAAAAGAATATTTTTCCTAGTTGTTGTTGCATCTTTTATGTTTTCCTGCAGCCCATCAGCCAAAGAAGACGCAGTTGTTGGTGAAGCAGTTGAGCCTACAAGCAATCTATTGTATAACGACCTAATGCTACCTAACACAAGTGGTGTGTTTCGAGGTGTGTCATTCGACATGAGTAAAGCTGCTGTGTTTGACATTGAAACATCAAGAAGTAGTGTTGATGTTTTTCAAGATGAAACTTCAGAAGAATTGATTGTAACTACTGACATGGGTAAAGAAATCTTAGATTTCGCAGATATTACTTATCGTTTTGACGAGCAAGGATTATACAGCATCAAGGTTGAAACCTATGCAGTTTCTTTAGCTGGAGCAACGGAAGTGTTTAAAATGATTATTGATAAATATACGAAAGATTTTGGGGCGCCTACTATTGCAGAGGATGGGTTCTATGAATTTTCAGCTTTGGATGAAAAGTCTGGAAATGAATATTCTATTGCGGTTAAAAACATTGATGACGTAGAAGAAAGTTTTGGAATGTACCTGTACTTTGATTTGTTGTAGAAGCAAATTAAGACTAAAAAAAGAAAGCCCATGTTGAAGAATCAACATGGGCTTTCTTTTGAGTTACCATTTATGTTACGCTACCGGATTAAGGGTAATGCTAAAGATGTTAAAAGAATTCATTTCTCTATTGTAGTAAAACTTATCTAAAGCTTCATACATATTTCGGGCACGGAAATAGGAAGTATGCAATTCTGAGTCTCCTACTTTCCTCCATTGAACGGTATAAGTGTTTTCATTCTTGTTTTTGTTAGAAACATAATCAAACATCTTCTGCAAGGCTTCTTTCTTGTCAATAGCTTTCGTGGTATGATAAAGAAAAGATTGGTCGTGTCGTGCACTAATGGTTATCAAATCTAACTTTACGACCCCTTCGTGTTGAGAAAAATCAAAAACGACATGCTGAGATTGTAAGCCTAATTTGTCTCCAATATCCTTTTGCAATCTTGCTATGTCCACGTTTACATCACTCATCCTATACTTTTTTTGAAATTTTGTCTACAATACCATAAGCTAAAGCTTCTTTGGCGTTCAACCAAAAATCTCTATCGAAGTCAATCATAATCGTATCAAAACTTTTATTGCAACTATCCGCTAACATTTTAGCCAAAATTTCTTTGGTTCTTTGCATTTGAGTAGCTGTAATTTCCAAATCACTTGCTTGTCCATAAGCCCCTCCGATACTAGGTTGGTGAATCATCACTCTACCATTTTCCCACATTTCTCTTTTTCCTTCAGTTCCTTGTGATAACAACATCGCACCCATAGATGCGCACATTCCCATGCAAACTGTTTTAATAGGAGAACTAATCATTTTCATAGCATCAATGATTACTAAGCCAGACGTTACAACCCCTCCAGGACTATTAATGTAAAACGTAATTTCCTTTCCTGGATCTTCTGCTTCTAGGTATAATAAGCGATTTACGATTTGCTTTGCAGATTCATCATGCACGGCACCCCAAAGAAAAACTTTGCGCTGCTCCATGAATTTATTGTCAAACTTATTACCAAATTTCTCAAGTAACTCTTCAAAATTGAAATTATTCTCCATTTATTTGTGTTTAATTAGGCATACAAAGATATAAAGTATTGCTTTATAAGCCTATGTTATTTTAAATTAAGCTGATTATAAAACACGAAATGCCTTGTTTGGGTTCAAAAAAAATATAAAAAAAGAAAAGTATTTCATTACTTGGAAAGAGCACAAAGTAAAACTTACGGTACATCATGAAAGTAGGAAAGACAGCCGAGTGTCTATTTCAAAATCTGGTGTCAACATTCGTTTGCCGCTTTTACTTCCCGAGTTTGAAAAAAAGCGATTGATAGACAAATTTATCCTTTGGGCGAAAGAACGATTGGATGAAAAACCTTATTTCCAATTGGATAAGTTTAAAAGCTATGAGAATGGTGAACAAGTGCAATTGTATGATCAAAGCTATACTCTTCAAATAGACCAACATGCTTCTAATAAAAATTCTGCGCAACTTATCGGAAATACTATTTTCATTAAGGTAATTCCGAATGAAAGCAAGCAAGAATTGGACAAAATAGTGAGCAAATTAGTCTACAAAGTTATTGCTAAAAAGTATAAGCCCCGTCTTTGGACATGGATAAACACCTTAAATGAGGCACACTGTTTTGGAAAACTCAACAGTATTAGAATGAAGAATAATACTACGAATTGGGGGAGTTGCAGTAGCAAAGGGAATATAAATATCTCTGTTCGTTTGTTGCTAGCACCAAAGGAGGTGGTAGAATATGTTCTTATCCATGAACTAGCCCACTTACAGCAACAAAACCACAGTGCAAAATATTGGAAAATCGTTGCAATAGCCTGTCCAAATTATAGTCTACAGGAAAAATGGTTAAAAACTAATGCCAAAAATTGCATCATTTAGGAAAGCTAAGGATTAAAATTAGTAAATTTGTAGCCTCAACCAATTTGTAGAACAAATGAAATACCTTGTACCTTTACTTTTAGCAATGCTCAGTCTGAATGCCTGTGCCGATGAGAATGCTCCCACAGATTTAGAAACCAACAAATATTACTCGGATTACCTAAAAATTTATGAAAATTATGATTCTTTAGGAAATGAAATCACTTTGCGGTCCTTAAATACTTATTTGGATATTTATCCGGAAAGAAGCGATGCGTATATCTTTAAAGGCTATATCGTTTGTAAAATGGGTAGATATGATGAAGGACAGCAATATTTTAAATACGCCAAAAGCTTAGACTCCTTAAATGTCAAAACATACGAGTACCAATCAGCTTTCATGTTATACGACACCACAAAGCAACAAGAAACGAGAGACCTAATTGTAGCTGGATTTGCAGCTGATGATAGTAGCTCTATGCTAATGAACAATTTAGCTTGGCTTAATTTACTTGAAGGAAATCCAATAGAAGCATTAAATAATGTGAACGAAGGAATCACTTTTGATTCGAAAAATAAGAATCTTTATCGAACAGGATTCGTTGCAGCTATACTCGCAAATGATGCGTCAAGCAAATCCTTATATCAAGAAAAATTAATTGTTTTAAAAATTGCAAACCCCATAGAACTTGAATTCCAATTAAACGAAAATGGGCCTCTTGCCCTTTTAAAATCTTTAGATTAATGAACATTCGCCTAATCAAAAGTTTAGCATGGATCCTCATTTCAATTTTAGTAGCATTAGCTATTCAAATACCCATGCTTTGGCATGGAAAATATGCATTTGTGCTACCAAATACGATTATTGTTGTCGCCACCATCTTATCTATTAGAAATACCGTAGAGTTTAATGAGATTGGTTTACACCAGAATAAATGGTTCCGTTATATTCTCTTTATGTTTAACTTCTTCCTATTCATTTACCTCTTGAATCGATTGGAATTGTTGACGGGAATCATTGACAGTATGAATATGTCGGCACTCATTGTCAGTAAAACGATCACCTTAACTGAAAGCGTTGATTTATTCAAGTACATAAATAAAGAATACATTATCCTAAGTATTGCAAGCTTTGTTTCCATGTTTGTATACAACATTAAAATACTTCGTTCATTCTGGAAAAATTCTACCGTGAAACGAGAAAGAAAATTGATTTAAATTATGAAGAAATTTGCAGAACTCCCTTATGTTCGCCCAAATATTGAAGAAGTCAAAAAAGACTTCAGAGACCAGGTCAGTTTGCTAAAAAATGCAACAAGCTTTGATGCTCAAAAAAAAGCGATTACCCAAATCAATAAAATTAATGCTGATGTAGATACCATGTCGAACATTGCCTATATAAGAAATTCTATTGACACGACGGATAAATTTTACGACGAAGAACGGACGTTCTTTGATGAAAATGGTCCTGAAATAAGCGATATCAATTTTGAATATTATACTGCTTTGGCAAATTCAAAGTTCAAAAAAGATTTGACAAGTGAATTTGGAGATCAATTGTTTACTATAGCAGAATATCGAGTGAATTCTTTTAGTAAGGAGATCATTGATGATTTGAAAAAAGAGAATAAACTAGGTTCTTCTTACTCTAAACTTGTAGCAAGTGCCAAGATTGATTTTGACGGTAAAGAGTTGAATTTAAGCCAATTATCGCCTTATGCGCAATCAAGTGATAGAGAAGTTAGAAAAGCCGCCGCTGAAGCGAGATACGATTTTGTAGCAGCTAACGCAGATCAATTTGATAAAATTTATGATGATGCTGTAAAGCTTAGACATCAAATGGCCACCAAGATGGGCTTTAAGAATTTTGTGGAATTGGGCTATTTGAAGATGCAGCGTTCTGATTATACTCCAGAAATGGTAGCAAATTATAGAAAGCAAGTCTTGGATCATATCGTTCCTTTGGCTGTGAAAATCCGAAAAAAACAAGCGGACCGTCTAGGATTGGAAAAATTAAAACATTACGACCTATCCTATTTTTATCCTTCTGGAAACCCAAAACCAAAAGGGGATTCAAAATGGATTATTGACAATGGTATTAAAATGTACCGTGAATTATCTGATGAGACTGGAGAATTCTTTGACTTCATGACGAAAAATGAGTTGATGGATTTAGAAACAAAGAAAGGCAAAGATGTTGGTGGTTATTGTACCTTTATTGCCAATTATGGTGCTCCTTTTATCTTCTCAAATTTCAATGGAACTAGCGGAGATATTGATGTACTGACGCATGAAGCGGGTCACGCTTTTCAAGTTTATAGTAGCAGAAATCAGAAAATTAACGAATACTTTTGGCCAACTTATGAATCTGCTGAGATTCATAGTATGAGCATGGAGTTCTTCACATGGCCTTGGATGGGTTTATTCTTCAAGGAAGATACGGAGAAATATAAATATGAGCATTTGGCAAGTGGACTATTGTTTTTACCTTATGGCGTTGCAGTTGACGAATTCCAACATGCGGTTTACGAAAAACCAGCAATGACTCCAGCAGAAAGAAAAGCTACTTGGAGAATAATTGAAAAGAAATACATGCCTGATTTAGATTATGACGGACATCCTTATCTTGAAAGTGGAGGAAGATGGCAATTACAATCCCATATTTATCAATCTCCTTTTTATTATATTGACTACACCTTAGCTCAAATTTGCGCTTACCAATATTGGATTAAAATGCAAGATGATTTCAAAGGCGCTTGGAAAGAATACTTGGGCTTATGTCAAGCAGGTGGAAGTTTGTCTTTCTTAAAGTTAGTTGATCTAGCAGGATTGAAATCACCATTTAACGAAGGCACTTTAGAAGGTGTTGCTGGCAATATTGAATCTTGGTTGGATAAGGTGGATGATTCAGCGTTTTAGACTTCAAGCTTCCTTTTACAAGTAATCACCTAGATAAATTCAAGTAGTAAGTGCAAGATTGACCACATAAATATGCTCATTAGTAATAAGGTAACTATTCTGTTTATAATGTCAAATTTTGTGTGAATACCCTATTTTTTTTTCCTAGAAAACAAAAACATTACCAAAAAATGAACTAATTAAAACCATAATCTTAGGATTTTAACGTAATTTTACGCGTTAATTGATTCAAAAGAATATGCTAAAGGTTTTACAATATTCATGGGCTCTAACAGCCATTATTGGCTTTGGTATTGCGCTCTACAATTTAGTTCTATCTGGGGAAATATCTCAAGCCGTTTACATGCCTTTTTTAGTTGGCTCGTGTTGTGTAATTTTGTTCTTCCTATTCAGGAATCAAGAGAAGCTGAGTAAAAATAGAACTGATAAAAGCAACTAATAAGCATTACCTATGATTTTATTTCTTACTATCTTTTTTTTAATTTTAAGCGCTATTTTTTCTGGAATGGAAATCGCCTTTATTTCGTCAAACAAGTTAAGGATAGAGCTCAACAAGGAAACGGGGAAACTAGCAAATAGAGTTATCGCTGAATTTAAAGAAGACGCGCCTATATTCATTACGGCCTTACTTATAGGAAATAACATTGCACTGATCTTGTTCAGTACGTTTATATCCCAACTTTTAGATGAAGGAGCACTTCATATTTCTCACCAGTTTTGGTTGTTGATTGCTCAGACCTTGTTAACGACTATTATTGTGCTAATATTTGGAGAATTTTTTCCTAAAGCTTTATTTAGAATTTCTCCCTACCAGTCTTTGCTTCTATTTGCTTTGCCGTTCAAATATTTAGTTTATTGGTTTTTAAAACCTATAGCTTTTGTTTTTTCTTGGTTATCTACTGCCTTGATTAAGTTTTTAATGCCCGACAGGTTTAACGATGATAAAGAAGGCTTTTCATCCGTAGATTTAGAATACTATATAAAGGAACTCGCCGCGGGTCAACAGGGAATAAATGAAGACGACGAAATAAACAGTGATATTTTTGAACGCGCCTTATACCTTAAAGAAACGAAAGTAAAAGAGTGCATGATTCCTAGAACAGAATTACAAGGAATTGACGCGAATTGTACTCTAGCTGAGCTTAAAGAAAAATTTATTGAAACAAAGCTCTCTCGTCTTTTGGTTTTTGAGGACAACATCGACAATGTCATTGGTTATGTGCATCATATCGACATTTTAAAACAGTTAAAAACGTTAAAAGAGTTTATCTATCCAATCATTGTAATTCCAGAAAATATGAATGCACGTGATTTATTGACCCAATTCACGAAGGAGCATAAAAGTATGGCACATGTGGTGGATGAATATGGAGGAACCTCTGGATTGGTTACCTTGGAGGATCTAATTGAAGAGATTTTTGGAGAAATACAAGACGAACATGATCATGATGAGTTTGTGGAGAAAAAACTTGATGGTCATGAATATATTTTTTCTGGCCGTCTAGAGATAGATTATATTAATGAAAAATATAATCTTGAAATACCCCAAGGTGATTATGAAACCTTAGGAGGTTATATTGTCTTAAGAAATGAAGACATTCCGAATGAACAGGAAACTGTTTATATCGACAATTTTGAAATCCTCATTTTAAATGCTAGCAATAGCCGAATTGAAACCGTTCAAATTAAAAAACTCGCTAAACACGATGATTAGCTACAAAAGTAGTTTTTATCTGAAAAAGAAAATTGACAGATTAAAAGCTGAGGGCAATAAAATAGGTTTCATACCTACCATGGGGGCTTTGCATCAAGGACACATTTCGCTTATCGAAGAAGCGAAGGAAGAATGCGACTTTGTGGTATGCAGTATCTTTGTAAATCCCACTCAATTCAATAATCCAGAGGATCTTGTAAAGTATCCACGAACGCTGAAAGCGGATTCAATTCTTTTAAAAGAAGCTAAATGTGACTTCCTTTTTTTGCCTTCAGTAAAGACCATGTATCCTAATGGTACAGCAGAATTCAAAGCTCCAGAAGTAGGGGAAATTGTGAATGTTTTAGAAGGAGAACATCGACCAGGGCATTTTGAGGGTGTAATGCAAGTTGTTTCGCTGCTACTCGACCATGTTAATCCTTCGCATTTATATATGGGTTTAAAGGATTTTCAACAATTTGCCATTTGCAGCAAAATGGTTGCTCTTCAAAAAAGACCAATTCAAATGCGGGGAATACCTACCGTAAGGGAAAAGAACGGCGTAGCTATGAGCTCTAGAAATGCTAGACTTAGTGCACCTGAAAGAAACAAAGCTTCGCTTATTTTTGAAACTTTGAAACTAATCGAAAGTGAAAAAGACAAGCTCAGTTCGTCACAACTAAAGGTCTTGGCGCTTCAAAACCTTCAAAAAGAAAAAGCCTTTACAATTGAATACATAGAAATAGTGGATAAGGAAAGTCTAATGCCTACTTCTAAGCAGACAAATTTGATCTTTCTTTGTGCGGTTTGGCTTGGAGGAGTCCGATTGATTGACAATATGATTTTATAATTAACTTATTACCTTTGCAACATGAAATTACAAGTATTTAAATCTAAAATACATCGAGTTAAAGTAACTCAAGCTGATCTAAACTATATTGGTAGTGTAACTATTGATGAAGATTTAATGGATGCCGCGAATATCATTGAAAACGAAAGAGTTCAAATTGTCAATGTAAACAATGGGGAAAGGTTAGAGACGTATGTGATTAAAGGCGAAAGAGGATCTGGCACGATATGCCTCAATGGTCCTGCAGCAAGAAAAGTTGCCGTAGGAGATATTATTATTATTATATCCTATGCCTATATGTCAGTGGGAAAAGCCAAAAAATTTGTTCCTGTAACCGTTCACCCTAATGAAAATAATACCTTGTAATTAATATATACATTAACTGTTAATCTGTGAATCCAAAGCTAAAATCTATTCTTAAAATTGTACTTCCTCTTGGATTTGGGGTCTCTTTGATTTACTTGTTTTATAGACAATTAAGTGCTGCTGATTTAAAGGATATGAAGGCTGCCGTGACTTCGGCGAATTATTGGTGGTTATTACTGTCTGTTTCCTTTACCTTAATTAGTCAATCCATCCGTGGACTGAGATGGCAAGCGCTTCTGAAAGCAACAGGGAATGAGGTTCCTTTTTTACGTGCCTTTAACGCAATTAGCGTAAATTACTTTGTAAACATTGGGATACCAAGAGCAGGGGAAATTGCACGTTGCGGTGTCCTCGCTACTTACAATGGAATTCCTGTGAATAAAAGTATTGGGACGGTTGTCAATGAAAGAATCATAGATGTCTTGATGTTGCTATTCGCAGGGGTTCTCGCCTTTATCTTTCAGTATCAAATATTCATAGACTTCTATAATGTACATTTGGCTATATTCATTGAGCCTCTTGCTCAGTGGTTTCTACTTAGACCTCTAATCAGTCTTACGCTTGTTGCTTTAGCTATAATTATTGGAGTTTTAATTTTGAATTCTCTTTTAAAAACCAAAAGCAAACCTGAAAGCAAGTTTGGAAAAATTATGCAAGGTTTTAAGGATGGTATTTTATCCATTTTTAACTTAGAAAAACCTTGGTATTTCGTCTTACAAACCATTTTGATTTGGATTTGTTATTTCTTTATGGTCCTGTTTGCTTTTAAAACGATAAGTCAAGGTAATATGCTCGGTTTTGGAGCAGCTTTATCTCTTCTATTTTTTGGAACCTTTGGATTTATTGCTACCCCCGGGGGTATAGGCGCCTATCCGATCATAGTGGGTTATCTTTTATCTTTATACGGACTAGAAATTCATTTAGGCACCACTTTGGGCTGGATACTATGGCTTGGACAAACTATTCTTATTATTGTTTTTGGCATCATTGCTTTTGTAATGCTGGCAAGAGAAAAAAACATTAACCAACAAATTCCGACAAGTGCAACAAAAGATAGTTGATATAAGTGAACTGAAAAAACGGGTTACACAATGGCGCATCAAGTCTAATAGCATTGTATTCACCAATGGATGTTTTGACATCTTACATGTTGGACATATCCATACGCTCAAAGAAGCAAAAAGATTAGGTGACAAGTTAATTGTCGCGGTGAATAGCGATGTCTCCGTAAAAATTTTAAAGGGTGAAGAGCGCCCAATAAATAATGAACAAGATCGAGCAAGCATTATTGCAGCGCTAGAAGTTGTTGATTTAGTTGTAATTTTTAAAGAACAAACACCAATACTATCTATTGAATTGATTTGCCCCGATGTTCTTGTAAAAGGGGGTGATTGGAAAGTGAATGAAATAATAGGCGGGAACTTTGTAGAAGCGCATGGAGGAAAAGTTTATGCTATTCCTTTTCAAGATGGCCATTCAAGCACCAAATTAATCGATAAAATAAAAAAAACATAAGCCATTGAACTACTCTTTAAAACTATCCGGATTAGAACCATTAGTAGTATACGAAGGCTCTAATTTCATAAACGTAGGAGAAAGAACCAATGTAACTGGATCTAGACAATTTCTTCGTTTAATCAAGGAAGAAAAATACGAAGACGCCTTATCTGTTGCCTTAGATCAAGTACGTGGAGGAGCGCAAGTACTGGACATTAATATGGATGAAGGTATGTTAGATGGCATTTACGCTATGACAACCTTTCTTCATTTAGTGATGTCTGAACCAGAGATATCAAGGATTCCTATCATGATAGACAGTTCAAAATGGGAAATTATAGAAGCTGGCTTAAAATGCGTTCAAGGAAAGTGCATCGTAAATTCAATTTCGCTTAAAGAAGGTGAAGAAAAATTTATTGCACAAGCGCTAAAAGTTAAAATGTATGGAGCAGCATCTGTGGTTATGGCTTTTGATGAAAATGGACAAGCCGATACGTACCAAAGAAGAATTGATATTTGTAAAAGAAGCTATGATGTCTTGGTAGATAAAGTAGGTTTTAATCCTTCAAATATCATTTTTGATCCAAATATTTTTCCAGTAGCTACGGGTTTAGATGAGCATAGAAACTATGCCTTAGACTTCTTTGCAGCCACAAAATGGATAAAAGCAAATTTACCTGGCGCTAGAGTAAGTGGAGGGGTAAGTAATGTTTCCTTCTCTTTTAGAGGAAATGATACCGTAAGAGAAGCTATGCATTCTTGTTTTCTATACCATGCCATTAGAGCAGGTATGGATATGGGTATTGTAAATCCTAGTATGTTGGAAATCTATGACGACATTCCAAGCGATTTATTGGTGCGGGTAGAAGATGTATTGCTTAACAGAAGAGAAGATGCAACAGAACGCTTATTAGATTTTGCAGAAAGCGTAAAAGGAAATACCAAAGAAAAGAAAGCAGATGAAGCCTGGAGAAGTCAGCCTGTTGGCAAGCGACTAGAACACGCTCTTGTTAAAGGTATTATTGATCATATAGATGAAGATACTGAGGAAGCTAGACAAATGTTTGACAAACCTTTAAGCGTTATTGAAGGCCCATTAATGGATGGAATGAACGTGGTGGGAGACTTGTTTGGTGAAGGAAAAATGTTCTTGCCCCAAGTAGTGAAATCAGCGCGAGTAATGAAAAAAGCCGTGGCCTATTTGATGCCTTATTTGGAAGCAGAAAAAGCCGATGCTCGATCTAGAGGTAAAATCCTTATGGCTACCGTTAAAGGCGATGTTCATGATATTGGAAAAAATATTGTTGGAGTCGTGATGGCTTGCAATGGTTTTGAAGTAATCGATTTGGGTGTGATGGTTCCGGCAGATAGAATTTTAAGTGAAGCTATTAAACACAATGTAGATGTGATTGGATTGAGTGGATTAATCACCCCTTCACTTGATGAAATGGTTTATGTGGCTAAAGAAATGGAGCGAGAAGGCTTTAGTTTGCCTCTACTAATTGGTGGTGCTACTACTTCCAAAATTCATACCGCAGTAAAAATTGATGAGCATTATAGACGTGGTCAAACCATCTATGTCCTTGATGCTTCTCGATCAGTCCCAGTTATAGAAAAACTCCTAGGCGATTTAAAAGAAACTTTTGTAGCCGAAATCAAAGAAGAGTATGCCGTGATGCGCGAAGAATACAAAAACCGCAAGCCTAATGTCAACTATGTGCCCTTTGAAATTGCTCAAAAAAATAAACCTACATTAAATTTTGAGCATATTGTGAGTCCCCAGTTCAAAGGGATTCAAACGCTTGAGAATTTTGATTTAAGTATTCTAAGAGCTTATATAGATTGGAGTCCTTTCTTTAATACTTGGGAAATTAAAGGAACCTATCCGAAGATTTTAACGAGCGAAAAGTATGGAGAAGTAGCCCAAAGTCTTTTCAAGGATGCCAATGAAATGTTGGATGAAATCATAGCAGGAAAATGGCTGGGTGCCAATGCTGTATTCGGTATATTCGATGCTAAAAGCAATAATGAAGATGTAGAAGTTTTTCATGAAGGGAAGACAAGTACATTGCATTTTATGCGTCAACAAGCTGAAAAAAGAGCTGGAAGTTTTAATGAATGTTTGGCAGACTATATTTCTCCTAATGGAGGTGACTTTATAGGTGCTTTTGCCGTAACTGCTGGAATAGGAATCGAAACGAAAGTTCAAGAATTTGAAGCAGACCATAACGATTATAAAAGCATTATGATTAAGGCTTTAGCAGATAGATTTGCTGAGGCTTTTGCTGAATACTTGCACCTTCAAGTCAGAAAAAAATACTGGGCCTATGCTGCAGATGAGTCCCTAGCCAACGAAGATTTGATCAAAGAAAATTATAAAGGAATTCGCCCTGCTCCTGGGTATGCCGCTTGTCCAGACCATACCGAAAAAGGAACATTATGGGAGATTCTTGAAGTAGAAAAAAATACGGGCATGACCCTAACGGAAAGTTTCGCCATGTATCCAGCAGCTTCAGTTAGTGGTTGGTATATCGCTCATCCAGAAGCAAAATATATTGGAATTGGAAGAATAGGAAAAGACCAAGTTGAAAGTCTAGCGGAGAGAAAAGGGTTCGACTTAAGCGTTTTAGAAAAATGGTTGTCCGTAAATGTTAACTATGACGTTTAATGGTATAAACATTAAAGTTTCTTGCACCAGCGGTATATTTTGATGTTTTAATTATTCATTCCTTTCATCCTTTCTTACCTTTGCGATATATGAAAAAAATTATTGCTTCGTTAGTATTTGTTGTTGCGCTGCTATTTAGCTCTTTTGCACAGCGTTTATCAACCCCGTATCAAACGGTGTATACCCATTTATCCAATTTACAAAAAGACAACTACAATCCGGGAATTTCTAGCGCAGCAATTCCGTTAAGCATCACGGATAAAGACGAACGCGAAGAGCTTGCCATCCATATCAAACAAATCTTAGACGGAAAAGGCTTATTTGTGCATGATCAGGCCATTCCCAAAGAAGAGAATTACATGGACAGCACGCAACGTAAAAACATATACATCATAGACCCTTTAGAGCCCCGAATTTATTTAGAAAAAGTGGGTCAAAACTGGTATTACTCCATGTCTACAATATCTGATGTAGATAAAATGTTCAACGAAGTCTTTCCTTTTGGTACAAAGGTATTTAGTAAGCTTTTACCTGTAAGTATGAGAAACGATTCATTTTTGGGTTTGTTTACTTGGCAATGGTTCGGCATGCTACTGGTCGCTCTTGCTTGTTTTCTATTTTATGTGATCATTCAAAAGTTAGTGAAGCTCATCCTTCATTATGCCATCTATAAAAAAGAGATTGTCAGTAATGTAAATGAAAGCCAACTCCAAAAAATAGCGAAATCTTTCAGTTTAGTGTCCATGTTTTTCCTACTCTCAAGGGTGATTCCAAGCATACAATTTCCTCCACAGCTTCTTCAATATATGGTGAAAACCATCTCTATTTTACTTACTTTCTTGGTGGCCATTCTTGTGATAAGAATCTTTAGACAAGTATTATCTTATTTCAAACCCCATATTGAAAATACAAGCTCTAAACTCGATGATCAATTACTTCCTATAGCAAGCAAGCTCTTCAAAATTATAGTCATTATTGTTGCCGTTTCTGTTGCGCTAAAACAATTGAATGTTAACTTGACCGCCATCATCGCAGGTTTGTCAATCGGCGGTTTAGCGCTGGCCTTAGCTTCCCAAGATACCGTCAAGAATTTTATTGGAACAGTAACAATCCTCATAGACCGTCCTTTTGAATTAGGCGATTATATCATAATTGCCGGAATGGAAGGTACTGTGGAGGAAGTAGGTATGCGGGCAACCCGACTTAGAACCTTAGCTCAATCAGTAGCATACATCCCTAATGGTGAATTATCTAATATGATAGTTGACAATATGGGACTTAGGATATACAGAAGATGGACTTGGTCTATGGGTGTAGAATATGGCACTAAACCTGATGAAATCAAGGATTTTAGCACAAGAGCTAAACAAGTGATCAACGAACATGACAAGGTCGCAAAAACGAAAACCTCTGTATTTTTGAACGCGCTTGGCGGCTCTTCTATCAACATCTTGGTAAATGTATATTTAGAAGTTGATTCCTATGATGCTGAACTTGAAGGAAAACATGATTTGTTGTTAAACCTGATTAGTTTAGCTGAAGAAATGAACATTAGTTTTGCGTTCCCAACTCAAACTTTGCATATCAAACGATGAAATTCAACTTACCAAAAATAGTTTTACTCTCCCTCATTTTTGCTTGTTTAGGAATCACAACAGAAGTTGTGTTTACCTCACTTTCCAAATTGGTAGCCACCCTCCTTGCAAAGGATCCAATTGATTGGGCGTTAGATGGGGAAACCTATTTGTGGATGTTCTTGATTTATGCTAGCATTCCTTTTATTTTTAGACTCTTTGATCCTATTTTTGGTAAATATCATCTTTTTACAAGAGCCCTTATTGCAGTTGGAACCATATATATCATTGAGTTTACTTCTGGGTTTGCACTAGAAATGATTACAGGCACGTGTCCTTGGAAGTACACAAGCGGAGTGCATCTGTTTGGATATATAAGACTAGATTATTTCCCTTTTTGGTTAGTTTTTGCCATTTTAATTATGTCTACATACCATATGTTGGACAAGAGATTGGACTGAACATTTTATATTTTTAGTAGCTTTGTGAAATAAAATCAAAACTTACATCCATGTTTAGAAAGGCAATTATCTTAATTTTCACAATTGTAATCGTGCCCATTATTGCTTTCAAATTCGGTGAACCCTTAACTAGTTTACAAAGTGAAACTTTAAAAACGCTCGTATACACTTGTCTTGGTATTTCCGTAGCTTGTTTTGTCTTAGCTGAATTAGCTAAAAATTACAGCCAAACTGATAAACTTTGGAGTATCACTCCGATCCTCTATAGTTGGATAGCTGTTTGGTATAGTGATTGGAATTCGCGCATGATCTTCCTTGCAATATTAGTTACGATTTGGGGTGCTCGCTTAACTTACAATTTTGGCCGTCGTGGTGGTTATTCTCTTAAATTCTGGACAGGAGAAGAAGATTATAGATGGGCTGTCCTGCAACAAAAGTCACCTTTCAATAAAAAATGGGTCTTTAGTTTGTTCAACTTGTTTTTTATTAGTTTGTACCAACATTTCTTAATTCTTTTCTTCACCCTTCCCATTATTCTTTCTTTGGAAGTAACAGAAATCGGCCTGTTTGATTTACTATTTGGCCTCGTATTCGTGGGGTTAGTTTACATTGAATGGCTTGCTGATGAGCAACAATACCAATTCCAAAAGGAGAAATACAAACGAATAGATAACAACGAAGCCTTAGAGGAATTCTACGCAAAAGGTTTTACTCATACGGGATTATGGAGCAAAGTTCGCCACCCGAATTATGCCGCAGAACAAGGCATCTGGATTGTGTTTTACGTTTTCAGCATCCTTACCACTGGTCCTATCGTCAATTGGAGTATAATAGGTTGTTTACTTTTAGTAATTTTGTTTAAAAGTAGCTCAGATTTCAGTGAGGAGATTACAGCTGCAAAATACCCAGCTTACGCAAAATATCAAGCTAGTGTAGGAAGGTTTTTGCCTAAGTTAAAAAAGTAACCATTGAACATTAAAAAACACATCCCGAATTCCCTAACCTTGTTAAACCTTCTCTGTGGGGTTCTTGCTATATTTTTCCTATTTATGGGAAACTTAAAGGCTATTCCTCTACTCGTTTGCATCTCGTTACTTGCCGATTTTTTAGATGGTTTAGTCGCCAGAGCACTGCACGTAAGTTCTCCTATAGGGAAAGAACTAGACTCTCTAGCGGACATGGTTAGTTTTGGTGTCTTACCGGGTATAATTATGGTTTATTTAGTAGCACAAAGTTTGCCATGGATAAATACTGAAGACACTTTCATCGACATTTTAAGTCATCAAAACACCTTAAAAACTCGAATCATCGTTTTTTTTCCATTAATCATCACCTTGTTTTCAGCATTGCGCTTAGCTATATTTAATATTTCAACGGATCAAAAAACTGAATTCAAGGGTTTAGCAACTCCCGCTTCTACCATTTTCATTATTGGCTTACTTTTTGCTCACGGGAGCAATAATGAACAATTAAATTTTTTAAATAATTATGTTTTATTAAATGTCCTTTCGTTAATAATAGCTTTACTGCTTTTGAGTAATATCCCAATGTTTAGTTTTAAACTTTCAAACTTTGGAATCAAAGAAAATAAATGGCAAATCATCTTTTTAGTCTTCAGTCTAATTTTGATTGCTCTTTTTCAATTCAATGCAATAGCCCTTGTTATCTTATTGTATGTCATCTTAAATTTAATTAAAAAACTAATCAATAACAGCAGATGATTTTTAAAGCAGACATCGTAGTAAAATCTAAACAAGACAACTCAAACCAATCAGGAAAGGGTTTTTTAGAGAATTTGAATAATTTAAGTATTAATCAAATTAAAGAAGTGAAAGTTGGCAAATACTTTATGTTAGAAGTAGAAGCTAATTCTAAAAACGCAGCAGCAGCTTTTGTTGAAGAGGCTTGTAAGAGCCTTCTAGTTGATGAAGCTAGCGAAAGTTTTGAATATACATTAGGCGCAGTTTGATAGGAAAACTCTACATAGTTCCCACTCCCATTGGCAACCTTAAGGACATTACTTACAGGGCGATAGAAGTATTGAAGGAAGTTGATATTATCCTTGCTGAAGATACCCGTCAAACCAAGAAGCTGACCAATCACTACGGCATTGATAAAATGCTTTGGAGTCACCATAAATTTAACGAACACAAAGCAACAGAAAGCTTAATCCTAAAGTTGAAATCAGGAACCAAGCTTGCTTTGGTTTCAGATGGTGGCACTCCAGGTATTTCCGATCCAGGATTTTTTCTAGTTAGAGCTTGTTTAGAAGCAGGTATTGAGGTAGAGACCTTACCAGGAGCAGTAGCCTTAATTCCAGCCCTTATAAATTCGGGCTTTGCTTGTGACAAGTTTGTATTTGAGGGTTTTTTACCGCATAAAAAAGGTAGAAAAACCAGATTGGAATATATTGCAACAGAAGACCGTAGCGTTATCCTCTATGAATCTCCCCATCGTATTCTAAAAACCTTAGAACAAATTATTCAATACATTGGCCCCGACCGCCCCGTATCCATATCCAGAGAATTGACAAAGACCTTTGAGGAAACGAGAAGAGGCACAGCTCAAGAATTACTAGACCATTATTCAAAAAACAAAGCGAAGGGTGAAATTGTATTAGTCGTTGGCCCTGTTCTTAAAATCAAAGCTAGTGAATAAAATAAGTTCAATCTAAAAAGAACTTGCCCTCTTAATTTACGCCACTTGAATACTTCTTTTACCTATCTTAGTACGCTAAGAAATAGCTATTATGAATCAAAGTTCGCAAGGAAAAAAAATACACAGTTTTACCAACGATATCATGGGCGACCTAGATGCAACAGCCCTTGCTGAATTGATTAAGTCAAAGTCCGTTAGTGCTGAGGAAATCGTGCAAGCTTCGATAAATAGAGCGAAGGCTGTCAATCCCAATTTAAACGCTATTGTTACTGAAACCTTTGATAAGGGATTGCAACAATCCAGAAATATAAACGACGGCTTTTTTGCTGGAGTACCCACTTTTATTAAAGACCTTACCAATGTCGAAGGGATCAAAACGTTTTACGGTTCTGATGCTTTTCTGAATGCTCCAATTTCCAAAAAAACAGACCCTATAGCTAAACAAATCTTTGCTCAAGGCTTTGTTCATTTAGGAAATAGTACCCTTCCCGAATTTGGTTTTACCTGTTCGACAGAGTTTCCTGATAGCGAAGACACGAAAAACCCTTGGAATACAGCTTATTCTTGTGGTGGATCTTCTGGTGGCGCCGCGGCTTTAGTAGCTTCGGGCGTAGTCCCTATTGCGCACAGTGCTGACGGTGGAGGGTCTACAAGAATTCCAGCAGCTGCGTGCGGTTTAGTTGGACTTAAAGCAAGCAGGGGACGTTTATTGTGTTCTGAATTATTCCAACAACAAATCATTGACATCGCCATTGATGGTGTTATTACAAGATCGGTAAGAGATACGGCTCGCTTTTACGCAGAAGCTGAAAAATATTACAAAAACCCGAAATTAGAATCGATAGGAATGGTAGAAGGTCCTTCTAAAAGAACTTTTAAAATTGGCTTCACAAATGACTCTCTTAAAGGACTTAAAGGGGATGCCCCTACAGAAGCTGTATTACTTAAAACTGTCAAACTCTTGGAAGAAATGGGGCACGAGGTTAAAATGGTTGAACTCACTGTGCCTGAACAATTCGTAGATGATTTTGTGTATTTATGGGAAATGTTGGCCTTTTACACCAAACACATGGGCAAGTCTATTTTTGGTAAGCACTATGATGCTAGCAAGCTGACTCCCTTCATGCACGGCTTAGCAAAAAAGCATCCTAAAAATATGTGGCGTACGCCTTTCTTTTTATACAGACTAAAGAAATCGTATCACGACTATGCTAAAATGTTCGTCGATATGGACGTTGACTTGATGTTGACGCCTACACTAGCCCACTCCACCCCTAAACTAGGTCATTTAAGCATGAAATTAGAATTTGATGAAATGTTCCCTCGCATGACGAATTGGGCTTGCTATACCCCATATGCCAATGCTACAGGTGCTCCATCCATCTCTTTACCAATGGGAGAAGATCCTTTGAACAACATGCCAATTGGTATGATGTTGTGGGCAAATCACGGAAAAGAAAATTTATTATTCGATATTGCCTATCAATTGGAGGAGGCAAATCCTTGGAAAAAGATCAATGCTTAGCTTTTAGACGTAAGATTAAAGACCGCAAAAAAAAGGATTTCACGCAAAGTCACTAAGAGGCAAAGCTAATTTAACTAGAACACAAAACTACCTGATAGCGAAGCTAAAACTAATGTTGGTTATTGGTTTATACTAATTGGTCAGTTGAAAATCTAAAGCCAAGTATGGTCTTATGACCTCCGCTTTTGAATGCAAAGCCAAACAGACGATGGTCTAGCGACATTGGACCGTAGGAAAATCTAATTGTCTATTTTTTTTCTCCCTAGGCAGCAAAGACGCATACCCAACTTCAAATGAGTTTTATGCCTTTTTAAAGTCTTTCGTCTTATCCCGAGCTATCGAGACTTATCGCGCTTACCTAAAGCTCCAGCAACTTAATCAACTCATAGACCTTCGATACCAAAACCACTTGAATATTTGTATTTTTGGGTGCTGTTTTGCCTTTACCAAAATTATATTTAGACACATAGATTTTCTCAAAGCCTAATTTCTGCGCTTCTTGAATGCGTTGCTCTACTCGATTTACCGCCCTTACTTCGCCGCTCAAACCCACTTCTCCTGCAAAAGCAACTTTCATATCAATTGGCACATCATTATAGGAACTCATCAATGCCGATACGATAGATAAATCAATAGCGGGGTCTTCTACTCGAAGTCCGCCAGCAATATTTAAAAAGATATCTTTTGTGCCAATATTCAAACCCACACGCTTTTCAAGAACCGCTAACAACATATTCAATCTTCTGGTATCAAACCCAGTAGCACTTCTTTGGGGTGTTCCATAAAAAGCAGTACTCACTAAGGCTTGTACTTCAATCAACATAGGCCGCATACCTTCCATTGTTGCAGCTATCGCCACTCCGCCTAAATTATCGTCTTTCTGCGTTATCAAGATTTCTGAAGGATTCTCAACAATACGCAAACCATGTCCTTGCATTTCATACAAGCCTAATTCCGCAGTAGAACCAAACCTATTCTTAATGGTTCGTAATATTCGATAGACATGATTTCGATCTCCTTCAAATTGCAAAACCGTATCTACAATATGTTCTAGTATTTTAGGGCCAGCAATGTGTCCATCTTTCGTGATGTGCCCCACTAAAAATACTGGGGTGTTCGTTTCTTTTGCAAAGCGCTGAAACTCTCCCGTGCATTCTCTTACTTGAGAAACACTTCCAGGTGTGGCTTCAATGCTTCTTGAGTGCACGGTTTGAATAGAATCTACAATGACAATATCGGGTTGTAGTTCCTTGATGAAATGAAAAATCTTATGGGTAGCTGTTTCTGTTAAGATGTAACATTCCTCATTGCTATTCCCAATTCGCAAGGCTCTTTGCTGAATTTGTTGCTCACTTTCTTCTCCACTGATGTAGAGAATTTTCCAGCCTTTTAATCTAACTGCTATCTGTAACAAGAGCGTTGATTTCCCAATGCCAGGTTCACCCCCCATCAAGACCAAACTACCTGGAGTGATGCCGCCACCTAATACTCGGTTCAACTCACTATCTCCAGAATCAATTCTATAGCTTTCGCCTATTTCAACGTCTTTTAGTTTCGTTGGTTTGGCAATACCTTTATTTTCAGATTCGCGCCAGTCAACGGCTCCCTTTACTTCCTTTTCAATAACTTCTTCGACAACGGTATTCCACTCACCGCAGCCATTGCACTTTCCTTGCCATTTGGCGTAAGTGCTTCCACAAGACTGACATGCAAATACGGTTTTAATTTTAGCCATTGTGTTTCTCCTTAAGGTGCGTAATTAAATCTTTAATGATATGTTCAAGTAAGTTCAAATCTACCTCACTTACTTTATGAATATAAGAGCTTTGCTAATTTTTCCAATAAAACAAACCAATCGAAAGAGGTGTCGTTTCTTTTGGTTTTCAGTTCAAGCATTAATTTTCTAATTCTTCATTTCCCAAATTTACATAAATCTTAAGCAGGGCAGTGCGCAATAATTCATCCTTCACATTTAACACAAGCATTCTTATACTTTTTCCTAGGCGCTCAGCAACGCAAGCTTTATTTGCTAAATCATTACGATAGAGGTCTTTATAACTTTCAATATAAAACTTTAGTGAATAATCTGAACAATACAATTTCATGACTAAGGCTTCTTTCTCTTCAAAGGACGTTTGCTCCCATTCATGTGACGAACAATCGAAGATGCTTCGAAGGGTTCTATTCGTACTTAAACTACTATTTAAAAGCTCATCTACTTCCTCTGGATCATGCATACTCTTGTAAATTTAGTACAAATGTAGAATAACAAAACGCAAGCTATGTGCGTTTTGAATCAAGCTTAGTTAAAATGAAAACTAAATTATTTCTCTTTGTTTTTAAAACGACAATCTTAAGCTCTTGTTGTTAACTCCATATGATTGTAAAGCATAAAGTTAAGATGAAAATGACTACAAGCAGCACTCCTTCTCTTCGGGTATTCTCTAGTTCGATTGCAACTTGACCAGTGCAGGTTTTCAATTTGCTAGCAATCTGAGCAATGATTCGTTTTATCAGTTTTACAAAACTTCCCATCCTATTCTCCTCGTTTAGCTGAATTGCTTTTTCAAGGTGCATATTTAATCAAGCTAGAATAGGAACATATCCTTATCTTTGAAGAATGAATATCTATAACGAATGGATTGCTAAAAAGGCAAATGGAGAAAAATCTCTTGCTATTTTAGTCGATCCTGACAAAATATCTAGTAAGTATCTTGCTCGTTTATCCGAGCATGCAAATAATGGATTCATCGATTATTTTTTCGTGGGAGGTAGTTTAATTACCACGCAACACATGGATGAAACCATTTGCTATCTCAAAGAAAATACGAAGATTCCTGTTATCCTTTTTCCGGGAAGCACCTTACAAATCAACACGAAAGCCGATGCAATTTTATTGCTGTCTTTAATTTCTGGGCGAAATCCAGAATTACTGATTGGCAAGCACGTAGAGGCCGCTCCCATTTTAAGACATTCCAATTTAGAAATTATTTCAACAGGATATATTATTGTTGAAAGTGGGAAAGCTACTTCTGCTTCTTACATGAGTAATACGACCCCCATCCCATTTGACAAACCTGAAATAGCTGCTTGCACTGCAATGGCTGGAGAAATGCTAGGCTTAAAGTGTACCTATCTAGAAGCAGGAAGTGGTGCTTTGAATGCTGTTTCTTGTGAAATGTTGAGACAAGTTTCAAGAGCCACAGCAAGTCCCCTCATCGCAGGTGGCGGTATTCGCGACAAAGAAACGGCTAAAGTAATTTGCGGTGCGGGCGCTGATATTATAGTTATGGGAACCCTTATTGAAAATGACCCTTCGGTAGTTGAAGATATTTTTCACACCATTAAAAACACCAAAACCAATACAGTTGAGAGCTCGCGTCACTAAATCTACAGGAGCCTGGTATAAACTGCTGACAAGTGAGCACGAAGAAGTAGCTGCCCGACTGAAAGGGGCCATGCGTTTAGACGGCCTCACCAGCACGAATCCTGTTGCGGTAGGAGATTATGTTAATTTGGAAAATGAAGAAGGCGATTGGATGATCTCTAGTGTGGAGAAAAGAGAAAACTACATCATTCGCAAATCTCCTGCTAAAAGAACATTTTCGCATATTTTAGCGTCCAATTTAGATCAAGCTTTTGTCTTGGTCACTGCCAGCAAGCCAAGAACGTCTTCTGGATTCATTGATCGGTTTTTGATTACCGCAGAGGCCTACCATATTCCTTCTGTATTAGTTTTTAACAAGCAGGATATCCTTACAGACAAGGACCTTGAAATTCAAAATAAATTTATCGAAATCTATTCGTCTATAGGCTATGAATGTAAATTAGTTTCCTCCATAACTGGCGAAGGCGTGGATGAGCTTAAGGCTATGTTAGACGGCAAAACCACCCTACTTATTGGGCACTCTGGCGTAGGTAAATCTACTTTAGCGAATGCTATTGACAAAGATTTGAATTTAAAGACAGGAGAGGTTTCTAAAAAACATGAAAAAGGAAAGCATACCACTACTTTTGCAGAGATGTTTCAATTAAGTTTTGGGGGAAGCATCATAGACATTCCTGGAATCAAAGAGTTTGGGGTAATGGGTTTTGACAAATACGAAATTAATCACTTCTTTATTGAAATGATGAAATTCTTACCGCAATGCAAATTCAACAACTGCATGCACCTCAATGAGCCACAATGTGCAGTGATTGAAGCTTTAGAGCGAGGAGAGGTAAGTGAGGAACGGTATAAGAACTATTTAGGAATTCTTGAAGACTTGGAAGAATCCAATGATTATTAAGGATTTATAGACAAAAAAAAGACCACAAATTGTGGTCTTTTAAATGTCCGTAAAAGGTACTAAGCTTTTAAAATTTTGGCTAAAACGCGCACCAAATCTTTGTTTGATAAAATTCCTACAATTCTATTGCTATCATCAACAACAGGCAAAGTTCTAAAATTCGCTTCAGCTAAAATTTCGGTAGCTTTCGCAAGCGTATCATTCGCATGAAGCGTTGTAGGCTCGTGGGTCATTACTTCTGAAATATCAAAATCTTTAGGATCGGCGCCACTTCTATAGTATTTCAGCGCATCTGTCATACTAATGATTCCTAACAATTTATCATCAAACACCACTGGTAAGTGGTAAATATGATAATCCAAAAACAAAGCAAGTACATTTGCAAATTTAGTTTTCAAATCTGCTACAATTACTTTTCTTGTCATTATGTGCGAGACTGTCGTATTTCTATCCATCGTATGTTTTTAGTTGTTTTATAAATTTAGACTTAAATTACTAATTTAGATATTAAAAGGCGAAATTTGTACTACTAACGAAGAAAAATTCTATAATGCCGAAAGAAGAAACATATTTAGTTGAAGAAGATAGAATTGAAAAAGCGGTTCTTGTAGGACTTATTACACGACATCAAAATGAAAAGCAACTGCATGAGTATTTGGATGAATTGGCTTTTCTAGCAGAAACTGCTGGAGCCGAAACCGAAGAAAAATTTTGGCAACGCTTAGATCATCCTGAGAAAAGGACTTATGTAGGGAAAGGGAAGTTGCAAGAAATTAAGGAATTTGTAGTGGCTTATGATATTGATATGGTCATTTTTGATGATGAAATCACCCCTTCACAACAGCGTAATATAGAGAAAGAATTGAAGTGCAAAGTACTTGATCGAAGTATGCTCATTTTGGATATTTTCGCCCAAAGGGCAAAATCCATGCAAGCCAAAACTCAAGTGGAGCTAGCCCAATTACAATACTTACTACCGCGACTCAGAGGAATGTGGGAACATTTAGATAGAGTTAAAGGCGGCATTGGAATGAAGGGTGCCGGTGAAAAAGAGATTGAAACGGATAGACGAATTGCAAAGGAGAACATTGCTAAGTTAAAATTGAAGCTTGAAGAAATAGACAAGCAAAACTTAACGCAACGCAAGAATCGGGATGGCATGATTCGGGTGTCCCTGGTGGGGTATACGAATGTAGGCAAGTCAACCATCATGAATATTTTGAGCAAAGAAAGCGTTTTTGCTGAAAACAAGCTCTTTGCAACGGTAGACACCACAGTAAGAAAAGTGGTACTCAATCACATTCCATTTCTACTTTCTGATACCGTTGGGTTTATTAGAAAATTGCCTCACCACCTTGTGGAAAGTTTTAAAACCACACTGGATGAAGCGGTGGAAAGTGATATTCTTCTGCATGTAGTAGATTTGGCACATCCTAATTTTGAAGATCAAGTAAATGTAGTGAATGAAACCTTGCACCAATTAAAGGCGGATAACAAGATCAACATTATGATTTTCAACAAAATTGATTTGTATAGAGCCCGCTATTTTGATGCCCATTTGCCAAGTGATGTGAAAAGTGAGATCATAGGCGACTTGCAACAATCCTGGATGGCAAAGAGTAATAATAATGCGATTTTTATCTCTGCTGAAACCGGTGAAAACATTGATGAGCTCAGAAAATTAATTTACAAAAATGTAAAGACACTTTACTTGCAACGCTATCCTTATAAGGCCAGTTATTTAGAGAGTTATGATCAAAGTTTAGAGTAAATAATGATAAAGATATTCCGTATATTCACCCATTAATATTTTTCTAATGAACCGATTTTTTTATCTACTTATTTTTTCCATTCTTTTTACAAATTTAGGCTTGGCTCAAGAGATGCGATCAAGCTTAAAAGCTGGACAAGCGCCCTTCTTTCATGGCGTTGCCTCTGGCGACCCCATGGCAGACAAGGTCATGATTTGGACGAAGCTGACTCCCCCAACTGGAAGTTTGGATAGTATTCCAGTTTATTGGCAAATTGCAACAGACGTCAATTTCAATAATGTTGTAAATTTTGGAAATACCAAGGCTGTTGCTGCCAAGGATTTTACGATTAAGATAGATGTATGTGGACTTCAAGGAGCTACTTACTATTACTATGTATTTAGAGCCTTAGGTCAAAACTCTATTACAGGAAGAACTAAAACCGCGCCGGCAACAGGTGGGACTGATGCTCGATTTGGTGTGGTTTCTTGTAGTAGTTATGAGCATGGTTATTTCAATGCTTATGAAAGTTTAGCAAAAAGAAATGACCTCGATGCGATTCTCCATTTGGGCGACTACATTTATGAATATGAATCTGGAGGCTTTAGTTCTAGCGTGGTAACTGGGTCCGGAAGAATCTACCAACCAAGTAATGAAGTGATTACCCTAACAGAGTACCGAATTAGACATTCGCACTATAAGCTAGATGATCAATTGCAACTATTGCATCAAATACATCCTTTCATCACCACATGGGATGATCACGAGACAGCGAATGATTCCTATAAAGATGGGGCACAAAACCACGACTCTGCAACAGAAGGTTCTTGGATAACTAGAAAGGTTAGCGGTACGCAAGCTTATGCAGAATACATGCCGATTAGAAACCCTGACCCAAATGACAACCTAAAAATTTGGAGAAATCTTCGATATGGAAACCTATTAGACTTAATTGTTTTAGATTCCAGACTATGGGCTCGTGACCTTCAGGATTTAAGTCAAACGAATAGTACAAGTAGAAATCTATTAGGTAACGATCAATTCGTTTGGTTAGAAAATAGACTTTCAGACAACACCACCCAGTGGAAAATTATTTGTCAACAGGTTATGATGGCTCCTTTGCAGATTTTAGGAATTGCAGTGAATTCTGATCAATGGGATGGTTATAATAAAGACAGAAATCGATTAATAAATTATATAGAAAACAACAACATTCAAAACCCTGTTGTATTAACAGGGGACATTCACACTTCATGGGTCAATAATGTGCCAGGAAATGCAACGACTACCGCTGCAGTTGAGTTTGTAGTTACCTCAGTAACTTCTCCAGGCTTAGATGTAATTGAAACTGCTTTAGGACAGCTGCCTCAATGGTTGCTTAATGCATTTGGGGGCGCTGCTACTGGCGTTATAACAGGTTTAAATCCGCATATGAAATATGCAAATTTAGAAGACCACGGCTACATGGTGTTGACCGTGAATCAAGCTAAAGCACAGGGGGATTATGTTTGGTTAGATAGAGAAACTATTGACACGACCAACACTGCAGGACCTTCTTACTACACAAACAATGGCGTATCTAGCATGACTGCTGCGGCAGCTGCTATTGCCCCTATTATTGGGGGTGCTCCAGTTCCGTCTCCTAATGCTAATCAGAATCTGCCTTTTGCACTTTTATTAGATACTTTTCAAATCAATGTAATTGAAGGGCAGTTCTTTAGTAATTGTCTAATCAATGTGAGTAATTCGTGCCCAAATTTGACGACTTCACTGCTAAACCCTCCAAGTTTCGGTACGGCAGCAATGAACCAATTTTGCATTACCTACCAAGGAATAAACAACTATTATGGACAGGATTATTTCTCGGCTGTATTTTGTCAAACAGCGAATCCAAGTAATTGCGATACCGTTGTTGTATCCGTAAATGTGCAAGCAACGAGCAACTTAGACACTTTAGCTTTCCAAATTACCAATGATAGCACCTTGATTGCTTGCGTAACGTTTAATGACCTTGTAGCAAGCGGCGGAAGCGTAAGCGTAAGTGGATTAAACTCAGGGAGTTTTAGTATAGATAGCAACAACTGTTTTACCTATTCTCCAGATAGTACCTTCAATGGAATTCACTACATTGGATTGATTTCCTGCGATTCGTTGAATATTTGCGATACCCTTGTTTTGCAAATCACCGTAGGTAGTTTAAATGCGACCACTTATGTAGAATTGTTTGGCGCTAACGGTGAGTTGATTAGTAATTGTTTGGGTTTTGACGATTTACAAGGTTCCATTGTGAGTTCTGGAATTATTAACCTGGGCAGCAACAATGCTTTAATTTTTGGGGATACTTGTTTAAGCTATATCTCACAAACTAACTATTCTGGCACAGACACCGTAGTTTTATATGCTTGTGATAATGCTATACCCCAGATCTGTGATACGATTGTTTATTGGATTCAAATCACTACAACGATTATTGATACAACAGGCATTACCGATTTAGTCAATAACGATTTTGCCGTGATGGGCGTTTACCCCAATCCGTTTGACGTGGAGATTTTAGTGCAATACTACCAGTTTAGTAATCAAACAATTACCCTCGGATTGTATGACGTATCAGGCAAGCAATTGTTCTACCAAAATATTGGGGAAACCAGTGAAGGTTTGAAATACGCTCGTTTAGAAACAAACGATTTACCTGTTGGCAATTATATCATAGAGCTGAGCACTTCTGAAAACACATTCACAAAGAAGTTAGTGAAGTTTTAAGGAACCCTATTTTCTTGCTGATCACTAAGTCAACTATTGAGGTGTCATTGATTCGTTGTCAATTTGTGTGCTTCACTTGCTACAACAGTATTCGCTTTGACGACAATATATTTTCCTCTAAATGCGTCATTGGGGTCCACTGGTGCAAGAATAAACTTATGGGCAGTTCCAGTTTTAATACCTTTTCTTTTGAGCAAAGAATAAAGTAAAGCGTTTAACCTTGGCAAAACTAAGGTACGGGATGGTGTCCGTGCCCACCCCAAGGATGGCAACTTAAAATTCTTTTAGCACTCAACCAGAAGCCTTTGAGCGGTCCGTATTTTTTAAATGCTTCTAGGGCATACGCAGAACAAGTAGGGGTATATCTGCAACTTGGTGGCAACCATGGGGAAATGACCAATTGATAAAATCTAATAGGAAGAATGAAGGGTAAAGAAAGTATGAATTTTAGTTCTTTCAAAGATTTAATTTCTTGTGAAAACATAGTTTACTTCAGAACTCCGGCTTGAGCTAAAGGTATAGTTGTCCATATCAAAAGCTTTTAAATTTTCAGGCATATTGATTTGATTCTGAATAATAAAACGACTCATCATCCCTCTTGCTTTTTTAGCAAAACTCATGATTGTCTTGTATTCTCCATTCTTGCCTTCCTTAAATTCGCAGGTAATAATCTTTCCTTTTATCTGATTGAAATTAGCTGCTCTAGAGTACTCTCCGGAAGCAACATTAATTAGGTAAGGTGACCCGCTTGCTTCAATGTCCTTATTGAGTTGCTCGTTGATTTTACTTCCCCAAAACCCATAAAGGTTATCGTGTTTTTTTGTATTGAGTTTTCTGCCCATTTCCAAACGATAAGGCTGAATTAGATCTAGGGGTTTCAATAAACCATAAAGACCCGATAGTATTCGTAAATGCTTTTGTGCAAAATCCAATTCATTTTGATTGAAAGACTTTGCATCCATCCCCAAATATGCATCACCGTTAAATGCCAAGATGGCTGGTTTGCTATTTTCTAGCAGGTGTTCTCTCTCCCAATTTTGAAAACGCTCAAAATTCAATTCTGCTAAGTTGGGGCTTAAGTCCATCAATTTACCGATAGCCTTGGTCTTCATTTTTTTTAAATAGCTATTTAAAAAAACAGCTTCATCTAAAAATTGAGCTTCAGTAATGTTCGAAGGAAGATTTAACAAAGGGTTTTCGTCTAGTTTCTTTGCAGGAGATAAGATGGAAATCATAATTATGTTTTTGAATCTGGTTCTGTTGTTGGACTAAGTTTTTCGTCTCTGTCTTGCGTTGTTTTTCTTATGTCTTCACGCTTTGATTTTGATCCGGTGATCATTCCACCTAAAAACCCAATTAATAATCCAGTAGCTAAAGTACCTAACAAGGCAGTGAATAATGGAACCTGTTCTAAGTGCATACTCATGAAGTGAATAGCCACTTGCTCACTATTTTGAGAACAAAATATTAAGACAAGCAACAACAAGGTAAACATGATAATTGCTCGGATTGTATTGATAAATTTTGTCATTATTGTAGTGTTTTAATCTTAATTTCTATTGAAAACCATCCATTTGAGACAATTTTTCACTTTGCTCAGCAATTTTTAATTTTTCAATCACTTGATCTACATCCCCATTCATAATCGCCTCTAAATGATACAATGTTAAACCAATTCTATGGTCTGTAACCCTCCCTTGAGGGTAGTTGTACGTTCTAATTTTGGCACTTCTATCTCCTGAACTAACTAAGGATTTTCTTTTGTCAGAAATCTCTTCATGACGAGCGGCATTTGCTTGTTCATATAATTTTGAACGCAAATAGTTCATGGCAATTTCTCTGTTCTTGTGTTGCGAACGGCCTTCTTGACAAGCTACAACCACCCCCGAAGGAAGGTGTGTAATCCGTATTGCAGACTCTGTTTTATTTACGTGTTGCCCTCCGGCACCACTCGCTCTAAAAGTATCCACTTTTAAATCCGCAGGATTAATGACCACATCCACTTCATCTACTTCAGGTAGCACCGCCACGGACGCAGCAGAAGTATGCACCCTTCCTTGACTTTCTGTTTTAGGAACCCGTTGCACACGATGCACCCCACTTTCATACTTTAAAGTGCCGTACACTTTATTCCCTTTTACACTCAATACGACTTCTTTGTAACCTCCCGAAGAGCCTTCACTTGTACTAATAATTTCTGTGTTGAAGCCCTTATTACCGCAATAACTCGAGTACATTCTCAGTAAATCTCCAGCAAAAATACTTGCTTCATCACCACCCGTACCTGCTCTGATTTCCAGCATGACATCCTTATGGTCATCGGGGTCTGTTGGAACTAAGAGCACTTTAATTTCCTCTTCTAAATCTTCCTGCGCCCCTTCGAGTTCATCCAATTCCATTTTTGCCATTTCCCGCATTTCTTGATCTCTCTCTGTGGCAAGAATACTCTTGGTATTGGTCAAATTACTCAATACATTTTTATACTTATCGTAGATGTTCTTGACATCTTCCAATTCTTTATACTCTTTGCTTAGACGGGTAAACTCCTTCATGTCTTGCATGACATTTGGATCAGAAAGCTTTTGTCTTACTTCCTCAAACTTGATTACTATAGGTTCTAATTTGTCTAACATGCTTAAATTTTGCTTTGCAAAGATACGTATTTGTATAATAAGCTCAGAAATAGATACCCATAATAATGCTGAATTCTTTTCATGATTTAAAAAAAATTGCCATCTTGCCGAAAATTTAAAATCATGAATCGAATTTTGATAGGCGTTTTTCTACTCTTCTTAAGTTATAGTAAAATTACAGCGCAAGAAAATTCTCTATTCTGGGAAATAAGTAAGAAAAAGTATAAAACCTCTTACCTCTACGGAACTATTCATAGCACGGATTCAAGAGTATTCAGTTTTGGTGAAAGCGTTTTACCTTCTCTATTTAAATGTAAAGCTTACGCAGGGGAATTGATTATGCAGCCCGAAGATATCTATGCTATTGTTCCCTATTTGTTTGAACGAGACGCTGCAAAACAATGCAAGAATATTTTAAGTAAAGAGGAGTATTTTAATCTTGAATCTCTGGTGGAAGCAAAACTAGGAAAAGAAATCTTACTCATTCTACCCAAAACATCTCCATACATCGCCTCGCTCTTATTGATTAGTCCAAATGACTATAGCGAAAACCCCGCGACAATATTCTTAGATATTTTCTTTCAAGAGAAAGCGGATAGTTTAGGTAAAAAGCTCATAGGATTAGAAACTGTAAAAAGTCAAATGGCTTATATTCAAAACATTGAAATCAATGCACAAAAAGCGCATCTGTTAAGGGTCATGAAGGAGGATAGTAGTCGGGAAGATTTTGAGGAAATAATAGCGATTTACCTTGCCGAGGATTTGAAAAAAATTCAAGAGCTCACTTTACTAGCAAGTGATGAAGATCCATTAATCACGGACGATTTCATTATTGGAAGAAACTACATCCATAAAGACGGAATCATTGCTGCTATGAAAGAGCAATCTACCTTTATTGCCATTGGGGCGGCACATTTGCCTGGCGAAGAAGGGGTAATTGCCCTATTAGAAAACGCAGGTTTTACACTCAAAGCTATACCGAATCATCCTTAAAACAGATAGTTAGATAATTAGATTTATAGACTATTAGAAAAGGTCTAATGCTCTAGTCTCAATATGATTAAAAAGCTAAGTTCAATTAGAACTTTGAGAAAACAACTAAAAACAAAAAAGCCCCGATAAATCGGGGCTTTTCTTTTAACTATTGATCATGTTTAGATTACTTCGCTACGGTTAGTTTTTTCATGACTTTACCAGCCACTGAACTAACTTCTATAAAATACACCCCTGCGGCAAAAGAAGACACGTCTAATGTTTTTCGGTAGCTTTGAGTTTGCATTGTACGATCGTTGAAAATCTTGTTACCAATTGTGGTATAGATTGTCACTTGATAATCTGTTAAAACATTTCCTTCAAAAGAAACAACTACTTCTTTCGTTGCAGGATTTGGATAAACTTGGAATTTGTTTAAATCTAAATTTCTAATTCCATTACCCAAATCAACTACTACCATGCTCGTGTTACTACAACCGGCCGCATCTGTAACTACTACAGTATAAGATCCTGCAGTTAAGTTAGAAGCAGTTGAGCTTGTTTGTAAATTTGCATCGTTCCATTGGTAAGTAGCATAAGGCGGTGTGCCACCAGAGGCAACAACTGTCGCCGTTCCATCATTCGCTCCAGAAGATGTTTCATCTGTACTTGAAATAGCAAGTGCTACTCCTGTAGGCTCCCCAATTATTATCGAAGCACTGGTTGCGGCACATAAATTCAAATCCGTTACAGTCAATTGATACGCTCCCGCATCTGCACCAGCTAAATCTTCAGTTGTAGAATTCCCTGCACCCCAATTATAAGTATATGCCAACGTTCCACCGCTAACGGTTACATTTGCTGCTCCATCTGATCCACCATTACAAGTAACAGCTGTTGTACCAAGCGCACTAATTGAGAGCGCAGCTGGTTCAGTAATGGTTACTTGTGGACCTGTAACAACAGGACAGTTGCTGGAATCGACAACACTCAGCTGATACGTTCCTACACCTAAAGCCGAAAGGTCAGCGCTTGTGCTCATGCTATTGAACCATGAATATGAGTAAGGCATTGTACCTCCCGAAACTGTCATATCAATAGTACCATTGCTTCCTCCATTGCAAGACACGTTTGTAGAACCTGTTAGAACTGCAGTTAATGGTGCTGGAGCGATAAGTGTAATTGGTCCTAGATTAACAGAGCAACCACCATTATCCGTAACAATTATAGTATAAGAACCTTCAGCAAGATTACTTCTAGAAAAAATACTTGTTGGAAATCCTTGGTCACTCCATGTGTAAGTAATTGGAGCCGTTCCACCTGTAGCGTTAATTGTAATTTGACCATTAGATCCACCATTACAAGTTGGATTCGTGACATTACCAACTACAGCATTTACTCCTGCTGAATTGTTCACGTTTCCAGATCCTGTTCCGGTACAACCCGAACCATTCGTTACAATAACGGAATAAGAACCAGAGGATAGACCAGAGATCGTAGCACCAGAACCAAAATTAGATGGCGTCCAAGCGTAAGAAACTATCGCCCCACCACCAGTGGCGACAGCGGTAGCAGATCCATTTGGAGAAGAACAGTTTGTGTTAGGCATTGTATTTACATTCACCGTAATTGTAGGACACAAACAACTCGCAGGAGCAGTAAAGACACTATTCTCTGTATATGTACAAGCACCGTTAGCCGTGAATGCTGCCGTAACATTTACTGCAAGACCATTTGAAGTTAAGTTAGTCAAAGTAACTGTTTGTGGACTCGACGTGATGGCAAATGTTTGGCCATTTACATTCAACGAACCTGTAGCAGGTGGCGTTGAATAGGTAACTATTACTTGCTGTGTATAATTATTTGTTGTGTTCACGCAAGGCGTTTGCGCACCTGGAGCGACATCAGAAATTGTACAAACTGATTGACAATTGGCTGGAGCAGTAAACACGCTATTCTCTGTATAAGTACAAGCCGTATTTGCTGAAAAGAATGCCGTAACATTCACTGCAAGACCATTTGATGTTAGGTTGATCAAAGTAACTGTTTGAGGACTTGATGTGATGGCAAATGTTTGACCATTTACATTCAAAAAACCTGAAGCGGGTGGTGATGTGTAGGTAACTACAATTTGCTGTGTGTAATTATTCGTTGCACTCACACAAGCTGTTTGTGCGCCTACTGACAGATCTGTAATAGCACAAACGGGCGCATTGTAGAGGTTCGCTCTAATCATGAACGTTTGTTCTCCAATTCCTGATGCATTTATTTCTTGCCATGCTGCCGTACCCACTTTTATAAAAGAAGTATTTGGCGTATATAAATCTAAGGCGCTGTACAATCCAAAATTAGCAGCACTAGCTGCATTTTGCTGAACGGTTATTAAATAGTTTGTTCCAGCAGTCAGATTTGTTCCAGCAGGAAAAAAGAATTCACGGAAAACAACAGGAGTGTCTGCAGCAGTTACGGTAAGTACTGGTGAAGATGCAATTAAGGCACCCGGTATATTTCCCGTCATACTATACAAATTAGCTTGAGTTTGATCTCCGATAACAAAGCCTCCAGAAAAAGTAGCAATTGCAGAAACCAAAGTAGTGTTTGTTTGTGCTCTAAAAACATTCCCTAATTGACCTGCTGTTGCAGCCCCTAAAAACCAGGGACCATCTAAATCAGCTGGGTTTCCTGTTAATAAGAAAAAATCTCTAGCATATAAAGAATCTTCAACTGCGATAGCAGTTAAAAAGGTATCATTAAGCGCTACTGCGTCAGCTTGAGTAATAGAAACAATGAATTCTACAAAATAAAAATCTACGGCGGTTGGAAGATAACTTGTTGCTGCCGTTAGTGTAGTTGATAATCCAGAAGCTAAACTTGCTTGCGTCATTGTTGCACTATAAACCACTGTATTTGTTGAATTAGCAGTAATTGTAGTTGCTACTGAAATTCCTGTAATCGTACTTCCTCCATTATTGAGCACCACACAAGAAGGAGTGTAAGGTGTAACTTGCGCTAAAGGCACCGCGGTATATTGAGAAATGTTTCCGTCAGTAATTGCAGCATCGAAAGCAAGTGGAGCATATACTAAAATATCATCCACTACCCACCAGTAATCCCAATCACCTTGATATTTAAATCGAAGGCGAACATTTGCTTGATTTCCAGCCAAAGCTGAAATATTAACGTTTGCAAAATTGGGATTAGCATTAATCGCATTCTGAGCAATGCCTGGACCTACGGTATAAACTGTATTCCAAGCTCCATTGTTAACACTTACCGCTACCGTTCCAGAACTCGTAGCATATTGAGCAAATACATCTTGAAAGCTTAAAATTACGGCAGCTTGTCCAAGGCAAGAAAAGCTTGGTGTTATCAAGTCTACATTCTCAGCTAATAAGTCATTTCCAAGTGTATCAGAATTGAATACCGCATATCCATTGGCTCTTGTAGTAGTCGCTAGAGCAACTCCACTTAAGTTTGGCATGGTATAAAAGGACCAAGTCCCACCTGCGCCTGAGTTTGTCCAACCCGTTGGAAGCACAGCACCAGCAAAATTTTGACTAAATAATGTTGTTTGCGCATTGGCTTGATAACTCCCTAATATTAAAAGGAATACCATACATAGAATGTAGCTTTTTTTCATTGTCTAAGGATTTCTTGTGAAGTTAATATAAAAATCGTTACCAAAAGCTTAAAGCTTTGATGTCCTTAATTTGTCTTCCCAATCATTTTACTAGGGTCTACCCATAAATCAAATTCTTCACTAGTTAAATAGCCAAGTTCAAGAGCCACTTCTTTAAGGGTCTTGTTTTCTTCATGCGCTTTACCTGCTATCTCAGCGGCTTTGTAATAGCCAATCTTGTTGTTCAGTGCGGTCACCAACATCAAAGAATTGTTTAAATTTTCAGTGATTCTAGCTTGATTTGGTTCCAAACCGTCTATGCAATGTTCTTTAAAGGACATGCAAGCATCGCCAATCAATCTTGCGGAATGAATGAAATTGTAAATCATCATTGGTTTAAATACATTCAATTCAAAATGTCCGTTAGATCCGCCAATATTAATGGCAACGTCATTTCCCATAACTTGGGCAGCGACCATGGTGATGGCTTCACTTTGCGTAGGGTTTACTTTGCCTGGCATAATTGAAGAACCCGGCTCGTTTGATGGTATAATAATTTCTCCGATACCACATCTAGGTCCCGAAGACAACATTCTAATATCGTTTCCAATCTTCATCAAGCTTACTGCTACCGTTTTCAAAGCACCATGTGATTCTACAATGGCGTCATGAGCAGCTAAAGATTCAAACTTATTTTCCGCTGTGATAAAGGGTAAATCGGTAATATCGGCAATGTAATCTGCCACCAATTCAGTGTATCCATCTGGTGTATTAATTCCTGTTCCAACAGCTGTTCCTCCTAAAGCCAATTCACTTAAATGATCTAAAGTATTTGTGATTGCTCTAATCCCGTGGTCAATCTGCGAAACGTATCCCGAAAGTTCTTGTCCAAGTGTTAGCGGCGTGGCATCCATAAAGTGGGTTCTCCCAATCTTAACCACATGCATATAAGCTTTGGATTTGGCAGCTAAAGAATCTCTTAATTCTATTAAGCCCGGGATAGTTACTTCCATCAAAATACTATATGCAGCAATGTGCATAGCGGTAGGAAAGGTATCATTACTTGATTGTGATTTGTTCACGTCATCATTAGGATGCAATACTTTCTGCTCATCCATCAAATCTCCACCATTCAAAACATGCCCTCTGTTAGCAATTACCTCATTCACATTCATGTTGCTTTGCGTTCCACTGCCCGTTTGCCATATCACTAATGGGAATTGATCATTCAACTTATCCGCTAAGATTTCATCGCACACCTTGCCAATTAAAGCTGCTTTTGATGCCTCTAAAACTCCTAGTTCGGCATTTGTCAAAGCTGCCGCTTTTTTCAACACAGCAAATGCTTTGATAATCTCCAAAGGCATCTTGCCATTCTGTTCGTTGATCTTAAAGTTTTCAGTAGAACGTTGTGTTTGAGCGCCCCAATATTTATCTGCGGGTACTTCTACGTAGCCGAGTGTGTCTTTTTCTTGTCTAGTTTTCATACTTGTAATTTTGAATGATTGAATACTGAATGATTGAATTTTGAATTTTGAATATTGAATATTGAATTTTGAATGATTGAATTTTGAATACTGAATTTTGAATATTGAATATTGAATATTGAATATTGAATGATTAATGGTTTTGCTATTATTTGAATGTATTTTTTCTGGCTTTGGCAACTATTGCTAATAGCTCATTTCCTTCTTTTGATAAGCTCTCTGCTGAAGATTCTTTTACTATCTCAGTTTCTACCAACATTTCAATCCAAAAACAACTCTCATCTATTTCTTCTACGACTATACTCATTTTAGCATAAAATTCCTTTGAAGAACGCGCTCTGCAAGCGGCATGATAATTTGCTCCCGCAGAAGATGCTGATCTTAAAAATTGATTGCCAAATATTTTTGCTGCACCTGAATAAGGTAAACTTTGATACAATTTAGTACTCAGAACAACATAATCTTTAAACCTTCGCTTAAGATTTTCAATAAATTCTATTTTGTTTTTCTCCATGATTTCTATTCAATCATTCAAAATTTAAACTTATCACTTCCTTCGCTCCTTGATTCTCCGTCATAATACAAACTTAGTCAATTTATATTATTTTTTTAATATATAAGTGATTGTTTTAAAACTCTTTTTACACCATCCAATCTTTTGGTAAAACTATTCCTTTGTTATTCAATCATTCAGCATTCAATCATTCAAAATTTAATTCGCCTTTACGAGAAAGCTTATTTCCCCTGAAAATTGGGTTTTCTTTTCTCTAAAAATGCACTTGCGCCTTCTTTAAAATCTTCCGTTGCGGCACTAGCGGCAAACTCATCAATTTCCACCTCAAAGCCATCTTTTGTTTTATCAAAGTAAGCATTCACGCAGATTACTGTTCTAGCGATTGCTAAGGGTGCTTTTGTGGCTATCTTATTAATAATCTCTTTGGCTTTGTTTAACAAATCACCCTGCATTTCAATATGGTTAACTAAACCTAATTCTTCTGCTCTTTCTGCTTCAATCATATCTCCTGTAGTCAATAATTCAAAGGCTCTTCCTTTGCCAATTAATTGAATCAAGCGCTGGGTTCCTCCGTAACCGGGAATAATTCCCAAGTTGACTTCTGGTTGCCCAAACTTCGCATTAGGAGATGCCACTCTCATGTGACAAGCCATCGCCAATTCGCATCCACCACCCAAGGCGAACCCATTTACGCAAGCGATAATGGGTTTCGGACAATTCTCAATACTGTTAAAAATAACCTGACCCGCAGCAGATAAAGCTCGGGCATCTGCTTGACTTAAGGCGGTAAACTCACTAATATCTGCACCAGCCACAAAAGCTCTGTCTCCAGCGCCAGTTAAAATGGCTCCTTTAATCTCCTTATTCTTATAAACCTCTTGAACTGCTTTACCAATCTCCTGAATTGTTTGCGCATTTAGCGCATTCAAACTCTTTGGTCGGTTTACCGTAATGACCAATATATTGTCTTGATTTTCAACTAGAATATTCTCGAAGTTCATAATTATAAGATATTTTATTCAAAGGTAAGGGTATAAAACTTTTTGCTTAAATGTTTTAAGCTTAAATTCGTAACATTTTAAGAACAAATCGAAGATACTATGGCTGAGGACATTTTAAAAGAGATATTTCAGAATTTTAAAGAAAATTCCAAAGCGGAATGGATTCAACAAGCCACCGAGGACTTAAAAGATAAAAGCATCAGCGACATTGATTGGAAATTGAACGAAGCGATCACCCAAGCGGCGTATTACACGGCAAGTGATTTACCCGCGCTAAATCATTCTATATTAAAGGAATACAATCCGGATTGGCAAATTGGGGAACATTATTTTGTAGCAAATTACAAAGCAAGCAATGCGCAACTGCTTCAGGATTTGATGCATGGTTTAAATGCTCCGGTTCTTAGTTTTAAAAATTCTCCGAGTCTAGAAGATTTTAAAATCTTGTTTAATGGCATTGGTTTGGAATATATTTTTGTTCACTTTGATTGTTCAGAAAATCAAGTGCTTTTGTCTTGGCAAGAACTTTTAGAGGAAACAAAGAATACCAGCGCTTATTTTAGATTGGATAAGACTTCAACCGCAGTTGAAAAAAGCGAACACCTTGATGCTCGGAAATTTTATACCCATACTGCTGGAATTCATGAAGAAGTGAAGCAAAGTATTCAAGCAGTAAAAGCTATTTTACTTTCTAGTGATGACAAACAAAGTGCTGCTGATCAAATTCACTTTTCCTTTTTTGTAGACAACTCTTACTTGGCTAGCATTGCTAAATTAAGAGCGTTCAAATTACTTTGGGTGGCTCTTATGAAAGCAAATCACCTAAGTGAAAAGCTGCCTTTTATCAGTGTAGAATTTGCCCCTTCAGCCTACGGTATAGATGAGCAAGACAATCTAATCAACGCGACAAGTATGGCGATGAGTGCCGTTATTGGAGGTGCGAATCACTTGATTGTTCGACCAACAAATGAGACCACAACAGCGAAACGATTGGCTAGAAATATTCAATTAATCTTGAAAGACGAAAGTGGTTTACACAAAGTAGCCGATCCTGCTCAAGGCAGTTACTACATTGAAAGCTTGACAAGCAAATTAGTGAATTACTGTAGCTAAGATGTCTCGTCATCTGCAAAAAATCCTCTTTCTTTTTGTTGGCTTAATCTTCTTAAGCGCTTGCAATGAGCCTATTGCCATACCTTCTGTATCCTGGTGTTCCACGCAACCGTGCCTAGAATTCTTTGGGATCACCATTAGTTAACCCAGTTCGAGCATTCTTGTTTATGTTTTGGCTGTTTACGGTTTGTATGTTGGATTCAACTACTTCAAAAATAGGGCAGCTAACAAATCTAAATTGTATTGGAGCATTTCTTTAGTTTTAGGCGGACTTGGCGCTCTGGCAGCTGGAACTAGTTTCCAAGCCTTCGGCTATGAAATTAAATGTGCTGGAAAAGAATTTTGTGATGCAACCAGTATTTATGAAATTGTGTACAATATCCTGACGGTCTGGTCTGCAAGCTTTTTATTCCTGGCTGTAAGAACTTCGCTTCTTCGAAAGGCCAGCTTAAAGATGCTCGACATAAGCCTTTTCCTTTTCGGTATTGCATTTACGGTTCTTACGATTATAGCTTTTCGTCAACACATTTATTTTCTCGTTTCTTTCGAATTTCTATTGCTCTGCATCTCGCCTGTTTACTTGGGCACTTTTATTATAACGGGACTGCGCTTTGCCAAATCTAAAGATGAGGAAGTAAAAAAGTATCTCTATGCTTGGTTGATCCTAATCACTACTCTTTTGACATATTATCTTTACTTGAGCATGGGCCTCACGGAGCTGCTTTGGGAAAAAGGAATTTGGTTTTCCGCCAATGATGTGTTGCATTTGGGAATGATGGGGTGGTTATTTTATTTGTCTAATGGGTTGATGGGTGTGGTTGAAGATAATAAATCGCTGAAATAATTGAAATAGAATACATAGGCTATACTATTGCTCAGTGTTACGCCTTTTTTTCAAAATTACGTTCCTTTACTTTTTATTCAGCATATAGCTTTTCAGCGGTATTCATGAGAACGCTTCGCTAAGTTAGCTTGACCCAAAAAGTAACAAAAAATTCAAGACTAATTCATTTATTAACGCTCCGTAAGTCTGAAAAAGTTAAAATGAATTAAGGTCGGTTTTAAATATAGGGCCTTCTTGGAATTTTCCATTTTCCTAGAAAGTATATTTAATAATACCTGTCTACTTCAACTCCAACAACGCTACATTCTCGATATGGACCGTGTGCGGAAACATGTCTACGGCTTGCATTTTAGTCACTTTATAGCTATCCGCCATCGCAGCAATATCTCTAGCTTGGGTGCTTGGGTTGCAACTCACATAAACAATCCGAGGCACTTTTGCATCTAACAAAGTTTGCACTACATCAGGATGCATCCCGCCTCTTGGTGGGTCTGTAATCAAGACGTCAGGTTTTTGGTTGTCATTTAAAAATTCATTACTCAATAATAAGCGCACATCACCAACAAAGAAACTGGCATTTTCTACACCGTTCAACTTTGCATTTTCTTTAGCATCTTCCACGGCTTGATCTACTTGTTCAATACCCACTAACTTTTTGCAATTATCTGAAAGGTACAAACCAATACTTCCTACACCTGAATATAAATCGTAGAGCGTTTCATCCCCTTTTAAAGCTGCAAAATCCTTTACAATATCGTAAAGACGGACGCCTTGATTTGTATTTGTTTGGAAGAAGGACTTTGGTCGGATTTTAAATTTAAACTTGCCCAACTGTTCAATTATAAAAGCTTCACCTTTATAACATACTGGCTCTAAATCCATGTAAGTATCATTCAATTTGGGATTGATGATATAATTTAGTGAAGTAATTTGAGGGAAACTTTCGTTGATAAACTCCATTAAGGGCAATAAGTGCTCGTTGTCTTCATTTACAATCAGAATTACTAAGGTTTCTCCTGTGCTTGCCGTTCGAACTACTAAATTTCTCAAAAATCCTTCACGAACTTTAATTTCATAAAACGCCAAATCATGTTCAATAGCATAATCTCTAACTGCATTTCTTAGATTGTTTGAAAAATCATCTTGCAAGTAACATTTCTGTAAATCCACAACTTTAGTATACTGACCAGGCACATGAAAACCCAAAGCATTTTTATTCAACTCTTTTCCTTCTTCAATTTCCTCCCTAGTCAACCAGCGATTCGTAGAAAAAGTATACTCTAATTTATTTCTATAGTAAACTGTTTCTATAGCTGGAAGAATTGGAAATTTCTCAGCGACCTCAACTTTTGCGAGTCTAGAGAACGCATCTGAAACAATCTGCTCCTTAAATGCGATTTGTTTTTCATAAGGCAAATATTGCCATTTACACCCACCGCACGCTTCGAAATGTTGGCAGAAGTGAGGGATTCTTACATCGGAAGGTGTAACCAAACTTACCAATTTAGCTTTTTCAAAACTCTTCCGCACTTGATGCGTTTTTGCGTTTACGAAATCCCCGGGAATACAATTTTCAACAAAAACTACTTTATCCTCTATACGAGCTATCCCAAGACCTTCTGATGAAAGGCTTTCAATTTCAATATTTTCGTAGTACTTATTCTTCTTTTTATGACGCATGCTGCAAAAGTAAAGAATGTTTTACTCTGCGTGGTTAAGAATGATGGTTAGAATTTAGCTACAGAGTTTCAGACAGGAGCAGGATTCAAATGTCGGGTCTTTCGACCCGACATTGCGCCAGAAGTGTAGTCAGGTCTTCCGACCTGCCTCTTCCTCTCAAAACGCAGATACAATGCGTTTAGCTCAACTATCTTTGATTTAAAATTAAAAGTTATGAGACTACAATCCGAAGTGCAACAAGACATCAATACCACATTTCTAGGAAATGTACACATTGAAAATTTATTTGAATTAGCTATTGAAACCGCAAACAAAGGGTACAAGTTAAAAGCTATGGAAATAGCGCGTGAAGCCTTGATCTTTGCGAAACAGAGAAAAGATTATTTGGCCGTTTACATTCATGGTTTTTTGGCGGTGTTAAACATCGACTTCAACAAGACCAGCACCGCTAGAATTCATATCTACAACGCGATGAATAGATTAGACAAGAATCATTTCAGCGTTGTTAGCGATAAAAAATATTTAGGCGCCTTATTAAACAAGGTTAATTTGATTGAACATCAAGTTCATGAAGTTGCTGAACCAATTGCAGCCTAGTTGGTTTAAGCCAACCTGACAGGTTCAAGAACCTGTCAGGTTAGGTTTATTTTTGCAGGATGCGCCAACGAATCCCATCTAGGCGTGTCTTGCATTTTTGTAAAAAGGATTTACCTTCTAGTTCTAAATAGTTCCTTGTAAACAAACTTGGATTTAAAATCCATTTCAGTGCTCTTTTAGGAAAAGGTAAAGCTGCATAGGGAAACTTATTTAGTTTAAAATGAGGCTTAAGTGCTGGTTGCACTTTCCTGAAAAACTCATTTCTATTGTGTTTATAAAAATCATTCGCACTAGAAACGAGTACATCCACCCCAATATGAAAAGTAAGGTGCTGATCTGCCACAAACAAGGGCTTTTCTGCAAAAGAGAAAATATTGTGTGCTAAAGCAACTCCAATAAATGAAATACCAACACAAATATCCCCGAGAACAAATTTTTGCAGCAATTCTCTCTTGAAAACGAAGCAATCGAAGCCTGGATGAGAGGCGCCTAAATCTGCGTAGATTTCAGGTAATTGTTCCACCTTAGTATATCCTGAATTTACTCTTCTTCTATTAATCACTAAAGCATCATGGCCTTCTGAAATTTTTTGTGCCACATATTTATAAAAGAAAGGCATTAGGCCAATGTCTGCGTTAGTATAAATGAAGTAGTCTGCTGTTGAGTTTTTTTCAAGCACGGACAGGATATCAGTAATCAACGGCAATTTCCTTCCTTTCAAGTTCGTATTGACATCTATTATACTGCGTTGAAGATTTTCGAGTATCTCAAAACCCGCCGGAATAACTACACGGTCTTCTTCGAATTGAGTAGTAAACAAACTAATTTCAAATCGCTTTTCTACATACTCTTTCGCCCCCAGCATACTTCTAAAAGTAATCGGTTGCGCATGGTATAAGTCGGAACTTTCCTTTACCTTTACGGGGTTGACAATGTGAGCTAAGTGCATCAATGAAAAGAGAAATTAAGTTTAATAGTTTTTATTCTTCAGACAATTATACGAAGAACTTAGAGAAACTTTTTGCCGATTATGAATTATTTCGACAAAAGTATTTTTCTAATCAATGTATTGCACTATTAAAGGACGATTATCCCGACTCAGAAATCCTTCTAACTCATTCTGCCACAGGCGCTTTAGAAATGATTGCCTTAGCCTTAGACATTCAAGAGGGTGATGAAATTATTCTACCCAGCTATACCTTTGTTTCCACTGCAAATGCTTTCGCGCTAAGAGGTGCTAAGTTGATTTTCGTCGATATTGAAATGGAAACACTAGGTATAGACCCTGAATTGGTACAAAAAGCGATTACCAATAAAACCAAAGCAATTGTTTGTGTGCATTATGCAGGCCAAGCCTGTAATATTGGCAGTTTAAGAAAAATTGCAGATGATCATGAGCTCCTGCTTATTGAAGATGCTGCCATGGCATTTGGTTCAAAACACAAGGGTCAATCGCTTGGGAGCTTTGGAGATTATAGCGTAGTGAGTTTTGATATAACAAAGCATTTATCTGCTACTCAAGGGGGACTATTGATAATTAACAAGCCGTCAAATAGAAAGAAAGCTTTACAAATTTACCATACAGGCACAAACAGAGCTGCTTTTGAACATGGCGATGTTCCTTATTATGAATGGGTTGTGCTAGGATCAAAATATCAAATGCCAGAAACAAATGCAGCAATTCTTCAAGTTCAGTTAGCCGATTGCGAAGCCATTCTTAGCCATCAAAAAATGCTTTCTTGGAACTACTTTCAAAACTTAAAAGGCCTCTCTAGTTTAGGAATAAAACTTACACCAGAAACAAATTTGGAAAACAATTATCATGAATTTTACATCATTTGTAGAAGTTTAGATGAGCGAAAAAGTCTTAGAACGTTTTTAAATGCAAATGGAGTAGAAGCGATATTTCATTATATTCCTTTACATTCCTCCCATTTTGGAGTCCAGTTCGAGGCCCTAATGCCTGAAAATAATACCACATCCATTTCTTCACGGCTTTTACGCCTTCCTATACATAGCGGCATGAATATAGAAGATGTGAATTATACCTGTTCCTTAATTCTAAACTTCTTTAAAGCATGACTAAAACTATCATAAGCTCCGAATCTGACAGCTTAAGAGTCTATTTAAAAAAGATTTGGCAGCATCGATCTTTAATATTAACACTAGCTAAAAGAGATCTAAAAATAAAGTATGCTCAGACCGCTTTAGGCTTGGCTTGGACAGTCTTACAACCCTTAGTGGCCGTTACTATTTATACAGTTTTCTTTTCGGAATTAATGAATTTTCAAACCTCGGAGCCCTACATTCTATTTGTTTTAAGTGGGGTCTTACTTTGGAGTTTGTTCAATTATATCTTCGCGCATGGAAGTTCTAGTTTAACCCAAAATCAAGATTTAATTAAAAAATTAGCTTTCCCTAAAATTATTCTACCCCTATCTAAAGTCATGCTTAGTTTAGTTGAATTTTCAATAACCCTAATTCTTTTAATCGCCCTAATGGCCTATTTTCGGGTGCCCTTGAAGTGGACAATGCTTTGGACCCCCATAATTCTTTTGCCTTTAATCCTTATGTCCTTAGGTTTAGCACTGAGCTTAAGCGCTGCCACTATAAAAAAAAGGGATCTTTTTCACATTGTTCCTTTCTTAATCAATTTTGGAATTTGGCTGACACCCGTTTTTTATCCTGTAAGTTTGATTCCTGCAAAATATGCAAGTTTACTTTATCTCAACCCCATTGCCAGCATCCTTCAATTGTTTCGATGGAGTTTATTTGGAGGAGCGTTAAATCCCTTGGTTCTCATAGGACTTTCGTTAAGTTTTCTTATCTTCATATTTGGGTTTTTTCATTTTAAATCCAAGGAAGATAAAATTATCGATGTCATATGAGAAAGGTACTTAACAATGAGGTTTGGGAAAAAGAATTTGTTAAAAATGGATATGTTCAAATTCCATTTATCTCTGCAAAAGAGGTTGCTGAACTGAAACATTTATTTTTTGACACCCTTCCAGAAAGTGGTGGTCAAATTACTTCAGAAGAGACGGGAGTTGAGGGCAGCCATTTTATTAGCTATGACTTCACATTTATAGATAAAAACGCTGATTACAAGCGGAAAGTTTTTAAGATAATTACAGAATATTTTCAGCCTCATATGGAAAGAATACTTTCCGATTTTAGACCGATTATAGCCAACTATATTCGCAAAAAATCTGAAACTGGAGAAGTCCCTTTGCATGAAAACTGGGCTTTTGCTGATGAAAAGAAATGTACAACTGTTTCTATCTGGTGTCCTTTAATAGATTCCACCATAGAAAACGGCACCTTACAAGTTGTTCCCGGCAGCCAAAAAAGATTTGGCCAACACCGTGGACCTATGGTTCCATGGGAATTGGATGATATAAAAAAAGAAATTATAGAGAAGCATCTCGTGCCTTTGGAAACAAAAGCGGGCGATTGTGTAATACTTGATGATAGCATTATTCACTATTCAGCCATCAACAAAACGGAAGGTCTACGCTTAGCAATTCAATTGATTTGTGTCCCTTCTGAGGAGCCTTCTATTCATTATCATTTAGATCTACAAAACAACCCAAACGACATTCATGTTTTAGAAGTAAGTGATGAGTTCTATATGGAATTCAATCCTTGGAAGAAGCCTGAAGGTGTTAAAATAACAGGAACAATTCCATTTGTGAATCGAAGAATAGATGAACAAGAATTTATTCAGCGATTAAAAGCTCCTGGATACGATCAAGTCAAACTTGGTTTTTTGCAAAAAGTCAAACAGGTATTTAGATAGAAGGAATGATCACAAGCCAAAGAAAAAACATTTTTTTAAATGAAAAACTCCAAGCAGAGTTTGAATTAAATGGCTATGTCTGCTTGCCAATGTTAAACCTTGACGAGATCAACTCTTTGCGAGATCATTATGAAAAATCTGGAATTGGGACGCAAGAAGGTTTCTATTCAAGTTCCTTTAGCACAGATGAAGCCCTAAAAGAAAAATTAGAACGTACTATCCAGGAATTAGTATCAAAGAAAACAAAGGACCTATTCACCAGTTATAAGAACTTGGGAGCTTGCTTTCTGTCAAAAGCTCCTGGTCAGAAAGGAGAAATGCCCTTACACCAAGATTGGACGGTAGTGGATGAAAACGAGTTTGATTCCATTACCATTTGGATTCCATTGCAAGACGTGTCTCCTGAAAACGGGGCAATGCAAGTCATTCCAGGAAGTCATCGATTCTCTACAATTTTAAGATCGCCATTTTTCCCAAATCCACTAAGTGGAATTGAGGAGGAATTGAAAGCAGATTTAGTAAGCGTTAATCTTAAAGCTGGCGAAGCCATTATCTTTAGTCAAGCTTTGATACATGCCTCACCAGCCAACAAAGGCATAAATAATAGAATAGCCGTCACCTATGGTTTAATCCCTCAAGAAGCGCAGTTGCAATTCTATTACAAGAACGAATTAGGGAAAGGAGAAAAATATGAAGTTCCTCTAGACTTTTTCAAACAGTATAACACTCAGATTGGGCAAAAGCCACAAATCGGTTCTTGCGTAGAACAATTTGAATTGAAAGAAGAATTAATTAGTCCTGAAATGTATAGGCAAGCAAAGTTGAAGCATAAAATTAAAAAAAGTAAAACACATAAAATGATAGCCCTTTTTAAAGACAAGAAACATCAAAGTTATTTCGAAAAAGAGGGCTACCTCGTTCTTCCCCTTTTAGAAAAAAACGAAGTTGAAGAACTGAAAGCGTTTTATACTTCTTTGAATGTGGTTGACAACAACAGATTTGGATTCCACGTAAGCATGGACGGTCTAGAAAAAGAACAGAACATAAAAGTAAGAGAAAAGCTTTGGGGCATGATTTTACCCAAACTAGACCAATATCTTGAAAACTACAAGCCATTCGTTGCTAGTTATGTGGTAAAAGAAAGTAATCCTAAAGGGGTCGTTCCCGCACATCAAGATTGGAGCTTTGTAGATCGGGAAGATTTAGGCTATAGTTCTATGACCTGCTGGACCACCTTGGTCGACACATTGTTAGATAATGGATGTATGGGCGTTATTAAAGGAAGCCACAAGCTAATGCAAAATCACAGACCTTCACCTTCCCCACAAACTCCAGTGCCACTAAGCGATCACATGTTCAGTATCTTTCCTTATCTCACCACCTTAGATATGAAGGCGGGAGAAGTTTTATTTTTTGACAATAGAACCTTTCATGCTTCTCCTCCAAACACCACTACCGAAGTACGTTTAGCCGCAGGTGTGGGTGTAACCCAAAAGGATGCGCAGTTGGTTCATTATACCTTGAAACCTGATGGGGAGAAAAAAACAATACAAAAATTCGAAGTAACAGAAGACTTCTTTATAGATTACAATAATGCTTCATTGGCTAAAATGTATGATGCTGGAGAAAGTATTCAAGGGTATAAATTAATAGGGGAACTTCCCTATGAATTTGATCAATTTAGTTCAGAAGAACTAGTACAACTCATGAAAGCAGATGGAAATGAATTTAACGTTCCCATGTGCGAAAAGCTTTCCACTTTGTTTGGCTATGATTTAAGTGGCAAAAAACAAGAAACACCAAAAGAAGAAACAATAAAAGAAGTGGTAGAAGAGCTTGAAGCTCCAAAACTTCCCTTTTATAAGGTCTATACCCCTTGGAATATCGTCAAGGAAGTTAAATTTAGAATTACAGGAAAATAATTAGCTCATGTTTCAATTTCCAGATAAAATGTTGCCAGTTTTTAAAGATCCAACTATTCAAGCAAAGTTTGAAAAGGAGGGTTATGTAATCCTCCCTTTTTACAATGCAGAGGAAGTTGAAAAATTGACACAGTTGTATCATGAAATGCACCCGAGCAATGAGCAAGGATTTTTTCCTAGCACTTTTTCTCAAGACAAAAACTACAGACATAAAGCGGATGAAGAAATAAGGCTGTCATGTCAAAGAAGCGCTGACCTATATCTTCAGGATATTAAAATGGTTTGTGGCGCTTACATTGTAAAAAACCCTGGTCCCGAGAGTGGCATGTGCGTGCATCAAGACATGAGTTTATTAGACGAATCTAGGTTTACAGGCATTAACATTTGGGCGACATTAACCGACTTAAGTGTTGAAAATGGAACCTTATTCGCTTTAAAAGGAAGTCATCGATTATTCCCAACTTATAGAGGGTCAAGTATTCCAGAATTTTTTCAAAACGTTAGTGATGAAATCATCGATTATTTAGAGCCTATAATTATAAAGGCTGGTGAGGCTGTATTTTTTGATCAAAGTATTATTCATTATTCGCCACCAAACTATTCTGACAAAGTAAGAATTGTAACCAATACTTATTTCACCCACCAAGACGCGGAGTATAGAACTTATTTTTACAACCCAACTGAACACCCAAAGGAAGTAGAAGCTTTTGAACAAAGCAACACCTTCATGACCGACTTTGAACAATTTGGAAATAACATACAAGCACGGCCAACAGTAGGCAAATCATTAGGACTGATTCCATATGATTTTCCTAAGATTGATGTGGCTTTCCTAGATCAACATTTCAAAAAAACTAATGCGCGACAGCTCATTGCAGCCGAGAAGCCAAAGGTTCAGCATCTTGAAGAACCAAAAGGAATTTTATCTAAACTTAAAGCCCTTTTTTCCTAGTGGCACCACAAATTTTTAAAAATATAGCCCATCAAGAACTATTTGAAAAGCAAGGTTTTCTTGTACTCCCCTTCTTGAAAGAAGAAGAAATAGCACACTTAGATCAGTATTTTAACGAAGAACATCCTGACCTCGATGAAAACGGATTTTTTGCAGGAAGCTATAGTCCCGATTTTGTCTATAAAAAGCGTGCAAGTGATAAAATTGTATCCGTATTTTCCAGAGCTTACGAAGAAACTTTTATTAATTATGCCCCTTTTGGTGGCGCCTTCTTGTACAAAACACCTGGTGTACAAAGTGAATTGGCAGCCCATCAAGATTGGACAATTGTTGATGAAGAAAAAGAGATTGCCCTAAATTGTTGGGTGCCTCTATGCGATATTACAATAGAAAATGGACCTTTGATGATTTTACCTGGAAGTCAATATCCAAAGCACCCTGTGTTACGAGCGCCAACTTTACCCTTTTTCTTTTCGGGAAATGACGATTTAGTCAAAGCGGAATTAGAACCCATGCTAGTAAAAGCAGGGACTGCTGTAATTCTAAATCAAAGCGTCATTCACTATTCCCTAGCCAATCATTCACAGCACGTAAGAAAAGCGATTACCGCAGGTGTTAAATCTGCTGATGCCCAAATGTATTTTCATTATAAACTTCCCAACGAAGACAAACTAGAGGTCTTTCAAGAAGATGATGATTTTCTCTTACGATTCGACAATTTTTTAGAAGATATAGGACAAAGGCCTAAAAATGGAATTAGTGTTGGTTTCAAAGACTATCAACTCCCGACCTATACCAGGAGTCAGTTGCAAGAACTCTTGATCAAACTCAAAACGGAAGCAGGATTTTCTGTAAAATCGAAGCAAATTGAAAGCGAAGCACAAATTGAAACCAAATCAGCATCCTTTTTTGACACCCTTAAAACTTGGCTTAAATAATGTATACTGATGCTATCTTAAAAGATCAAGAACTCGACAAAACCTTGCTTGCTGAGGGATATGTAGTCGTGCCATTTTTAGAAAAAGCTCAAGTTGAGAACTTAAAGCATTTCTTCTATGAAAATCACCCAAAGGATATCCCTGGCTTTTATGCAAGTGCACATAGTCAAGACTTAGTATTTAGGCAAAAGATGAATGACCAAATAAAGTCGACATATTCAGAAGCTATAGATCGCTATTTTTCAAACTGTGAAGCTCTAGGTGGTTCGTTTGTAGTGAAAACTAAAGCACAAAAAGAAAAATTGCACCCTCATCAAGATTGGAATATTGTAGACGAAAAACAATATCGCTCCTTTAATATTTGGGTACCTTTAGTTGATTTAACTGAAAAGAACGGTGCTATTCGAGTACTGCCAAAGAGTCACCTTTGGGGAGAAAATTATAGAGGACCAAATATTCCTGATGAGCGACAAGATCAACTTAGCGATTTTTGGGATAAAATGCAAACGCTTATGATGAAGGCAGGAGAAGCCTTAATATACGACCACAGATTATACCATGCTTCTTATCCAAATAAGATGGATGAATTTAGACTGGCAACAGTATTTGGAATCAAGCCGGCTGAAGCTGAAATGTTCTATTATTTTGGAAAAGAGGATAAAATTGAGGTGTATAAAAGTAGTGTAGCGTTTTTTATGACTGGGGATATACAAAGGGGTCCAGAAATATTAGAATTGGTCAAACGAATTCAAAACGACTCTTCTCCAAACAAGAGTAGTACAAAAGACCCTGACAAAAATTCAATATTAGATAAACTTAAGCGTTTATTTCATCAATTATAAAGCTTAAAAATGTTCAACAATTCCGCACAAATTAATATTTTGAACAAGACAAACCTTGTTCTATTACTGGCAATTTTGTTATACGGATTTGGCTATTTATTCATTGGTGCATTTTACAGCGTCCCCAATGCTGAAGACCTCTCTCTGAGTGCTAACGCCAAAAACCATGGCCTCCTATTTTCCGTTATTGAAGTCTTAGTAAATTATGATGGACGCTATTTTACAAATATTCTTCAAGCTTTAAGCCCTTTGGCTTTTGGATGCATTTCTTGCTACAAATATATCACCGTCTTTAGTATTGTACTGCCCATCTTTTGTTTGTCTTTCTTTCTAAGCAGTATTGCTAGCCATATTAATAAGATTCAGATTTTCTTCTTAAGTGCACTTTTTGTATTGATAAACTATGCCATTAGCCCTTCCATTGTACATCAAATTTACTGGATGTCTAGCAGCTTTGTTTACCATTATTCATGGTGCTTTTATCTCTTGTGGACTGGTAGCTTCATCCAAGTTTTAAAAGCAAAAAATAGCTCTTCTAAATTTCGATGGTTTTTACTAAGCACTCTCTTATTGGTTTGTTCTATGGGAATGAATGAAATGTTTTTAGTAATCAACGGAGTAAGTTTAATGGCTTTCTCTTTTTACGTTTGGGAGTATGCTAAAACAGATTTTGCTTTTTTGTGGCCGTTGCTTGCAAGTGCTGCCTTGTCAATCGTTTTCTTTTTAAGTAATCCCGGAATCCTTAAAAGAATCCACTCACTTGAAACACAACAATCTGGTATCCGACCTCTTGATTCTCTTGCTAAAACTGTGAGTCATTTTTCACAAGAGCTTCTAAGCTATTTTGTATATCTACCTTTTTTACTCCCCTTAAGTCTACTCTTTATTTTATTCTTTTTCAAGGAATTGCAACTCAAAATGAAATTTAGTTTCTACTTTCTTTTGTTCCCTTTTGTAATGCTCCCATTCGCTTTACTCACATTCTACATGCCTATGGGATTCGAAACAAGTATCCCTTTTAGAATCTATACGACCATTTATTTCGGCTTTCTACTTTACTCTACGATTTTAGTCCCTTTGTACTTTCATTCCAAAATAAGTTCAGTTTTGCAATCCAAAAAACAAAAGTTCCAAAACTATCTTATCCTAGTGTGCCTGCTAATTCTAAGCGCGTCATTTTTCATGATAAATAACAATATTTCCCTATTAAAAGCGGATTTCCACTCTGGTAAAATGAAAAATTTGGATGCTGTAAGTAAAGTGCGGTATGCACTCATTAAGGATTCTAAAAACAATATAGACACCTGTTGGAAAGAAGCAACAATTCCCGCATTGAGCGACACTCCTAAGAGCATTTATCACCAACCCGATCTTAAGGCAAATAGAACTGAACCCTATTGGAATCAGGCTTTTGAAAAATATTTTTTAATCAATGAGGTCCGCTTATCAGGCGATACTCTTTCGCTTCTTAAAACCCTTCAAAGTCAGAAAATCTTATGAAAAACTGGTGGCCAAGTATCTTAATTTTCATTTGTTTTAGTTTGGCAGGCTTTAAAGTAAGGCAGTCAAATGCTATTAATGACACGACCATTATAAACTTTTTAAGTGGAGCTGACATCTTAAACTTTAAATCCGATATAGATGAACTAGATTATTTAGAAAGTATTCAACTCATTTCAAACAGTGTCGATTTGAATGCCCAACTCCAATTAACTAAAACAAACAATTCTTATAATTTTCATTTCACTTCTATTTTTAATTCTGAAGGGCACTGGAATGTCCTATTTGAAAAATCTGATGATCTTATAATTTTAAAAGAAGTAACAGGAATTGGCCATTATAGAGAAATTATTCATTGTAAGTAGTAAATTCAAGCTTGCTAATTATGATTAAAAAACTCACTTACATATTATTTATAGTTCTTTTTTGCTTCTTTACTTTAGAAGCAGGAACGAGATTGCTTGGCATAAAACCGGGCTATATGGAAAATTATATAGGTTTCAATACCGTTGAAAAGTTAGAAGTATACAATTTATACCAACTAGATGATTTTGGGATTTATTCTATTAATACAAATCTTTTTGATTCTTTAAATCCATATCAAAAAGAGGATTACCCTTCCTTTGTTTATCAAGAAAATGTAATGGAGGTATTTGAAGATTTTCAGTCCTTATCGCAATCTATACAAAGCGACCATTCCGCCTTAGCAAAATATATTTCTTCCTGCACAGATTCTAGCATGAGTTTCCTACTGGAAAGTTATCTTCAATCACCGATTAATGAAGAGGGATTTAGAAGTATTCCATTTAACAAGATTCAAAGTGACAAAAAGAAGATTCTACTTTTGGGCGACTCTTTCGTCTATGGTTTATCCGCTTCTCCTACTTATTATTCATTTGCCGACTTGCTTCTAGCTAAGGGGTACATCGTCTACAATACTGGAATAAATGGAACTGACCCAGCTCAATATGCCGCGATCTTAGAAAAGTATTTAGCTAGGCTTCAACCAGATTTGGTGCTATTAAATTTTTCTTCTGCTTCAGATTTTATGACCTTCCCAAGAGAGGCAAAAGCCTTTAAACCCCACGAGCACCAAACCAATGCAGGCTTTATAGAAAGCGCTCCATTAGGCTCTTTTTTAAATGCTCAAGAAAGCTATAATTTCTATGAGGATTTCGTGAGTATTCCCAAATCCTCCTTAGCTTATTTTCTTTGTAAACATTCTAGTGCATTATCTTTTCTTTATGGTTTGTTGGTAGATGCAGAACTTGTTTATCACCCTCAACGCAGTGCATATTTTAAAGCTCGTAAAGGTATTTCGGATGCAGATATGGCTTTCAATACTAAAGTGCCTATTGATAAAATGAATGCCCTGGCAAGAGAATTTAAGGTTCCATTTTTGAATGTCATCATACCGGTTAAACCAGAATCCAGAATTTCGGATAAAAACTACAATGCCAACTTTGTAGACGAGGAATCTTTAAATATAAGCTTTTCGTCATATAAATATCATTATCCTCTTAATCTAGAGCTAGGCGATTATGAAAAAGAAGGCGTTCATTTCAACAATAAAGGCTCTGAGAAGTACGCCAATTATTTAGAAGAATTAATTATACAAACCTTAAAAGACTAATTTGAAAAAGGGGATTGGAAGTTTGCTACTAATTTGTCTCGTCTTGCTTGGTTTTGAATTGAGTATTAGAACGTATTTATCCCTTAAATATCATTCTAATTTTTTCAAACCTCAGGAAATCATTTTTCATTATTATCCTATGGTTAAAGAAATTAAAGAAAACTATAGTGAAGGACCTAAAAAGAAAATATTAATCTTATCCTCTTCCGCACTAACCGATGGATGGGGTGGTTTTGCGACAGTATTTGACAAAGAATTAAACAAGAATGGGAAAGAATGGGACGTTTATAATGCCTCAGGTGTTGGGTTCTCATCTTTGGATAACCTGAATACTTATACCATGCTTTCCGATTTAAAATTAGATGTACTGCTCTTCTATAATGGAATTAACGACAGCAGGTTAAACAATTGTCCTCCTGAAATATACAAAGAAAATTACCAGCATATTGCATGGAATAATGAAATAGCCACCATTCTTAGCCACCCTGAAATAAATGGAAGCACAATTCCATTTATTATCGACTTTGGGTTCCAAAAATTAAAGGCTACTTTTTGCAAGGATTGTTTTATTTCTGAAAACTATCACAATCAAGAGAAGTGGCAAGAATACGGTTCAAACTTTAAATCTTTAGAAAACTTTGAAAAGAATATTCAAGCATTGATTAAAACGAAACCAAAGGAAAGTAAACTGTTTCTCTTTTCATTTGCAACCTACGTTCCAGACAACTATAGTTTTGAAAAGTTTGTGAACAAAGAATTGGATTATAACTATCACGTCAACTCAAGAGAAGTAGAGGTTTGGGGCAAGGCCCCCTATGTTCTTGATTTTATGGATAGCCTAAACATCATCCTCTCTGCCAAGCAAAACCCAGCTAAAGAATGCTATTTTATTGACATTCGAAATCAAGTACTTCAAGCTTCTAATTTTGCCGACATTTGCCATTATTCAGCACCAGGCATTGAAAAAGTGGCTCAAGTAATTAGTGATAGTTTAACGGTCAGAACAAACTAGAGTTTTAAAAACTTAGAACTACGCACACTCTCTTCTAGAGAAAGATTTATGAGGTACATACCTTGATCTAATTTGGAGACATCAAGATAACTTCCATTTCCAGAAAAAAGATATCTTCCCATTAAATCAAAAACATCAAATCGATCTACTTCCTGAGAGAAGTTTAAAACGTTATGAGTAGGATTTGGATATAGCCTTAAATCTAGTTCACTTAAATCCATTCTAATACCTGTGCTTAAACATTTTTTAGAGTCGAAGTAGGAGGTGTAGCCTTTGACTACTCCAAAGGGAAAGTGCAATCTATATACTGTTTCATCCGCTTCCTGTTTTACATTTGAGCCTAGGTCAACTTGAGCCGCATCTTGCCAAGAAAAATTTGACGGGTAAGACGTACTCAAAACGCTATCTTCATCACAAACTATTTCTGGCCAAGTGGAGAAATCAATAATGAAATTATTATACACGAAACTACCACTGTCAGACCAATACTTTGCTACTAATTGATCATTCCCATCCATTAGGAAAATATCAGACCCGAGGAGATGAATATAGTTCGCTACAGAATCTTGAAATACGCCATTTGCCATCCAAACAGGAAATTTATTCAAGGGCACCTTTTGCATAGTAGGAACATTAACCAAGTAACTACCATCATTTAATACCGCCACAGAACCCATAAAATCCGACCTTAAAAAGTGAGGGTCCTTTTCCACTTGCATGGTATTATTCAAGGTATCAATACTGAAGAATAAAGCTCTGCTATAATCTCTAGCAGTATCTCCATTGTCAAATAGTGAATAATGATTTGGCATGCCGGGAATAGGTCTCAAATCGTGTTGAAGTCGTATTCTACAGTCCCCTGAAATACAAGTAGGCACATTAAATCCTTGTTGAGCAGCCATACCACTTGGCAATCCTAACCACCAAAGAATTTGACCCGTATTTACATCCATTTTACATACGCCTGAATGGCGCAAAGAAATTAAAATATTGCCATCATAATCCGCAAAAATCGAGTTCGGATGAGACCAATCAATAATAGCGCCCTCCACATTTCCTTCATATAAATATTCTGGAACCATAAAAGATGAATCCACGCTTGAAAACCAATCAAAAATTTTAACTTTAGAACTATCCAATGGGTTAAAAACAACCACATCAAAAGCTAAGGCATCCCAGTAGGTAGAGTCTGGAATGACAGTAGAATAAAAATTAACCACTTGAGTTGTGTCTTGAAAGTAGGCTATCCTTCCATCCGGCAATTTTGCAATGCCATGATTATCTGGGCGAATTCCTACATCAAAAAAATCGAGTACGATATTTAAACTGTCGTCAAGCAAAACATAACCCTCTCTATCATAGTCGTTAATTCTGATACTAGAAGTATTGTCAGCATAATGATTAAACCCTAAACAATAAGAGGGTGCGCCGCTTATAGTATCTTCTTTGAGCGTCCTATTCCACAACATTGAACCGGTAGCCATATCCACTGCACCAAAAGAAGCAGAATGATAATTGCTACTCACAGCATTAATCATCGACAATATATTAATAGTAGAATAGGTAAATCCTAAATTTTGGAAATTATAAGTGGAATCATAAATTTCAAATTGAATATTAGGTGTCTTTTTTTGCACTTGAGCTTCAAGACATAAGAAGCTTGAAAGAACAATTAGGGAGATCAATGACTTAAAATTGCGCATTTTATTTATTTATTAATTGATTTAAATTGAATTCTATTTGCTGATTTTCCCAGTTTCTCAAAACGGGTTCATTTGTAGGCGTATCAAAGCAGCTGTATTTAATAAAAAAGTCTGCCTCTATTTCCAGCTCTTTGATTCCTAACTGGCCACTATCAAGATAATGAACTAGAGGGGCATCTTTAGGACAAACAACGACAGAAACAGCAACTCTTTCCACTCCGCTTAAATTATCTGGTGAGGCGTGGATCGTTCTTGAATTTACAAAAAGTGCCTCCCCTTTTTGAAGTGGAATACTTTTCATTAAATTTTCCTCTATAAACTGATTGTGTGCAGAGAATGGACTATCCATAAATCTTGCTCTCTTATAATTCTCCAATTTATTGCTTTTAGGTAAAACCTCCAAAGCTCCATTTTCTTCACTTACATCCATTAATGGAATCCAAACTGTAATTGATTCATGTTGTGGTTCTCGAACAAAGCTCCAATCTTGATGAGGTTGCAAAGATGATGAATAAGCAGATTTCTTAACCATGAAATTGGAAAAAATCATTTTATAGTCCTTCAAATGCTTGTCAAGGAAAGGACTTAGGATGCCTTTAAGCGCTTTATCTACTTTCTCCTTATAAGCAATATTGTCACTCCAGATAGAAGTGTAAAAATTAGAATCAAGACCTGACAAACCTTTTGTTTCCCCATATAAATTTTGAATTTGGGGGAAAATAGCTTTATTTATCCCATCAAGAACAACATAGCCTAATTCCTCAAATTCTCTTTCTGTTTCTTCACGCTTAAACATTCCATAAATATAATGAGAAATTTAAAAATTCAAAGCAAATTTCAAAAAAACACCTTCATTAATACATCTTTTCAACTATATTTGTAAATAGGATGAAAATATTAAAATTAGCTATTCCTCTTCTTGTTTTCCTGTTGTTTTTCATTGTTTTTGAATTCTTTTCTTTCTTGTACCTCTCTAGTCAAAATAAAGGTCAAAGTTTGTTTTTCAATAAGACTGCTGTTATTCAATCTTTTCAAAATGAAGAGGGAAAGGAAATTTACAAAGATATTGACCCCTTATTAGGTTGGTCAATCAATCAAGCATATAGTTCATCGTTAAACTTAGTGGAAGAAGCCAATAGCTTTGTTTTGCGCTCTTCAAACTCAAATTGCCCTGACCCCTTGATTATATACATTAGCGGTGGCTCTACTTCAGATATAGTTTTCGACACTCAAAATTGGCCTGTATCTTTTCATAGGTTATTAGATGACAATCGACAATGCTTTAAAATATACGTCGCAGCTGTTGCTGGGTACTCTTCTGGGCAAGAATTGTTAAAGCTTATTAGAGACATGGATAAAATTAAGCCTGACATTCACATTTCCTATTCTGGAGTTAATGAAATGAGCAACCCATCGTATGTTTCCGATTACGAACTGTATTTATTTACCAAACTTTTAGCGAGTCCAAAATTTTTACCTAATACACTCACCTTGCTTAAAGGATTGGCATCCAAAGAAAGCGATGCGAAACTTCACTTTCAAGAAAAATATGAGGGTGTCGATTATTGGATCCAAAACATGAAAAATATGGAGGCTCTAGCGGAATACAATAACTACACTTTCGTAGGTATTTTACAGCCTGTTTTTAACTATGATACTTATTTAGATTCGAGTCGTAATGAAACATTACATTACTTTGCAAAAGAATACAATCAGTTTTACCCTGAGGCAAAAAGGCTTTGCATGGATTATACTTTTCTTTATGACCAATCGAATTTTTTTAAGAACTATCCTCCCCCGGTTTTTAAGGATGATTGTCATTTATCCGATGTTCGCTTTCAACAAGCCATTGCTCAAGAAATTTTCAATATTATAAATTTGAATAATTAATGAGTAAAGACAACAACACACTATTAGAACTTAAAAGTATTTCAAAATCTTATGGAGTTAGCTCCATGAGTAATTCGCCGCAAGAATTCTTTGCATTACATGATGTATCCTTCGAACTAAAAAAAGGTGAGAAAATTGGTCTAATTGGCAAAAATGGATCTGGAAAAAGTACTTTATTAAAAATAATTTCCAGTTTAACAAAACCCAGTAGTGGGGTGCTAACAATACAAGGAAAAATCAATTCACTAATAGAAATTGGGAGCAATTTTATACCAGATTTAAGTGGGAGAGAAAATATTAAACAATTTCTAAGCTTGAATAAAATTGCTAAAAATGACCATGAAGCCTTAATAAACAAGATTATTAGCTTCTCAGAGCTAGAAGACTTTATTGATCAGGCTATAAAGTATTATTCATCCGGCATGTTCGTTAGACTAGCAATAGCAACTGGTTTTCATATCAATGCGGATATTTATATCATGGACGAAGTGTTAATGGCAGGAGATCATGCCTTCAGAACTAAAGTTTCCGAACATTTTAAGAAAATTACCCAAAGTGAAACGGGTCTGCTTCTAGCTTCACATAGTCCGAAAGAAATTCTTGACAATTGCAGTAAGGTGCTTTGGTTAGAAAAAGGGAAAGTTAGATATTATGGCGACGCTATTAACGGCATTGAAAAATATTATGATTTTTTAGCCAAAGAACGCTCTGAAAATTTCTATGAAAGCAAAGTCCTCCCATTCGAAAATGCATGCCGCACCTTTAATCAAATTCCTACAAATGAATTAGCGAACAAGTATCTTTTGTTAAAGCATCTTGAAATTAAATCTAATAGCGCTGCCCTAATTACCAATGAGCAAAGTTTTGATATTCAACTTGATTTTATAAAAACAAATGCCTCTGATAGGATACACCCACTCTTTAAAATCTATGATGTAGAAATGAAAGCGATATTGCTAGTGATTTCTAGTAATAACCCGCAAGCTTTTAAACGCTTAAATAAAACGGAGAAGAAAGAAGTAAGCGTGCGTTGTAGTTTTCCTGCTAAAATTTTATCCGCAGGCAATTATTACCTAGAATTTACTGCAGGGCTTAATCCTAAGCCCAATGAAAAACATACTAAAGAAGCCTTTCATTTAATGACTAAAATTGCCTTTACAATTTCCAATGAAAATTTCGACTTCACTGGTGCAACCCATAATATTTTTGTGAAACCGGATTGTAAATGGGAAATATTATGATACGTTTTATTCAAAAGATCTTGAGCACCTTTAAGCAGGAAGAAAAACGCTTTTTAGGTAATTTTTCCTTTATTGACCCCATTGCACAAACTCATTTCGAAAAAAATGGTTTTGTTAAGCTTCAACTACTAGAAGAACAAGATATAAATAAACTTGAGGACCTTTTTCATCGCTATGTCGAGCTCGAAAAAATCAATGGAGTATATGACTCTATGGACCAAGAGTCGGCAGAAGTGAATCTTGCCATAAACCAAAAAGTAAGTGAAATCATTTCTGAAAATTTCAATAAACATCTCAATAACTTCCAGCTCGTTTGCTCCGTTTTCTTTGTTAAAAACAAGAGTAAACAAAGTAAAGTTAGCTTGCACATCGACCCATCACTCACAACTGAGCAATACCATCATTTAGGTGTGTGGATCCCATTAGTTGATATCCACAAAGAAAATGGGCCATTCTATCTTCTTAAGAATAGCCAAAAGTTGCTTCCTAAATACTACCATCCAAGTATGCCAGCGCCTTATCTTGGCATAGCATCTTCTATTGAACCCTTAATGCAAGAAATATTGTTTACTAAAGGAGAAATATTGTTTTTTGACAATAGTTTAGTTCATTATACTGGGGCGAATCTTAAAGAGAGTGCTCGCATAGCATTAATTCTTAAACTTATAGATAAAAATGCACCTTTAGTTACTGTTTCCTATAATAAAGAAAGCAAAGAAGTTAAAGCCTATAAACACCATCAGAATGTGTTTTTAAATGGGGATTTCAAAAGAGACCACATTCCAGAAGATGCTGGATTATTGCGTGATGTTTCTTTTAAATCAACCATTTTCAGAGAAAAAGATTTACCAAAAATCATTAAAATGTGCTGTAATGATTGAGTTTAAAAATAAAAGTCTGCAAGCTTCTTTTGAAAAAAATGGTTTTGCCGTATTGAACCTGCTAGACAATCAAGCTATCGAATTACTAATAGAAAGGTATAAAGACTTAGAAACGCTACATAACAATAAAGATCCTTACTTATTTAGTACACTTGATAATGAAAATTTAAACCTTAGTAAGAACGTAGAAACTATTATTCAGGATGTTTGTCTTCCTAAAATAAATCAAGAACTTAGGCACTTTGATTATCTTTTTTCAACGTACTTAATTAAGAAAACCTCTCAAAACAATCCCACTCCGTTTCATCAAGATCCAACACTTGTCGATAATAAGGAATCCATAAGCGCTAACATTTGGATTGCTTTAGAGGATACAGCAATCAATAAAGGTAGTCTAAGGTTTATCCCTGGATCCCATAGGATTATAGACTCCCTAGTTGTAACTCCTGACTTTTATACTTATTACCATACCTTTCAGCATAAATTGAAACATTACTGTGTAGACATTCAACTAAAGAAAGGACAGGCAGTTATCTTCAACAACAAGCTTGTTCACGGCGCTTATGCCAACAACTCAGGAAAAGATAGAATTGCTGCTGTTGTGGCGGTTAAATCTACAAGTAGCCCTTGGTGTTACCACTATTTAGCCAATAAAGAAAAAGAAGGGCTAGTAGAGAAGTACTATCTTAATAAAGATTTTTATAGTACTATAAAGAAAAACGAGAGACCTCAATCTTTTCTAAAAAAAGAAAGTTTTAATTTCCAATTTCCTAGTATTAGCTATCGTGAATTTCAACTTTTCATGATCAAAAACTATCCGAAATTGGCTTTCAAAGCACTAGTTAAAAGCCTATTCAAATAAGATACGCTTACGATCAATAAAGTCTTGATCAATAATGTCCTCTATTATATAAAGCTCGCCCACAAAATTTCCAGATTCAGGCTCTCCAACATGATTTCTCAGTGTATCTGTATAGAAAAAATCCTTTTCTTGCTCAAAATATCTCCCTAGTTCGTGTTGCTTTGGGTTAGTAACAATATTAAAAAATTTACTGTTTTTATGATTTACGCGCATAACAATATTGTCACGATAAATATTCGAATAATTAGGCTCTGATCCATGAATTATGCGTGCATCGAATAGAATAGCTTGGCCAGCCTTAAGCTTAAAATTGACCGCAAATTGATTCAAGTATTTCCGAACACCATCAAAGGGCCAATCAATTAATTTGTAAGCCAAATGTAATTTATTAATCCACCGATGAGAGCCTGGAATTACCTTTAATGCTCCGTGATGATTATCAATATCAACTAAGGGACACCACAACCCATACAAAGGTTCTAAATGTTCGTTAAAAATTAGTGAGGGATCTTGATGCCAGTCTAATAAATAGGTCTTGTCTGGTTTTCGAGAATAAAACAAACTTAATGGAACATCATAATCAGAAAAGTATTCGTCTAGGCTATCCTTTATATTAGCAAAAATAAATTCATGAATGCGCTTTCTTTTATTTTTATCAAAAGCACTTACCGAAGAAAAGGTACCTGAATATTGGTCTCTATTAGGAAAAAGTTCGTCCATTTTACTTTGTAAAACTTCAATTTCCGCTTCCTTTAAAAGGTCAATTACCACAAACCCCTTCTTGTTCAATTCAATTTCTAAACTTCTATTTCTTAAAATATGGAATAATTTATGCTCGTAGTGCTTGGATCTATTCGCTGTTCTGTCTCTAGTTTCAGCAAAGGTCAATAAATCTTGTAAATCGATATTTATACGGGGTGCCTCTATCGTGTCTACCGAATCTTTACTGAAAGGTAATCTTCCCTTTTCCAATTCCGGCAAATACTTAAATATTTCTTCCGTAGAAATAGGGTAAGCATCTATCAAGTTCTGTTCATTCCGATGATAGTATAGCGGCTGTGCCTTTTCTTGAATTATATTTACCAAAACTGCGATCCGATTGTTTTCCGTAGCATTAATAAAAGAGCCATGGAAGGTTTTACTATAAAACACTCCTGCTTCCCCAGGCAACAAGCGCAAATAGGACAGATAAGAATGTATTTTTTCATCCAAATCTATCAGTGGTAGTCCATTACTTCCCGACCGATAATTATTAAAACCTAAATGACTTTCTGGCAAGAAACAAATTCCTCCATTCTCTGGGTACGAAATATCTAAAGGAATCCAAACTTGGTAATTATAATACCGACGTTCATCCACAACATTCCAATCTTGATGTAATTGAAAATAACTCGATGATTTCCCCTTTTTAATAACAAAATGGGATGCGAGAAATTTAAAACCGCTGAAGATTTCGTTAAAATAAGGGGCTACAACTCCTTGGATTTCCTGATGAATTTCTAAAGGCGAGGGCCCGTTCTCGTGATTGTGCGTAACGGTCATGTCTCCTAACAAATTACGATAGTGCCTATTATAGATATCATATAAAGCCTCCACCATCTCTTGATTCCCAAGACTGGTCTTGGTAAACCCCAGATTTTGAATACTCTTTAAACTGATTGCATCCTTAAACATACTAAAGAATTTTACCCAAAACGGAGTTTATAAAAAAAAATTTCACTCTTGAAAAGACACTAATTCTTTGACCAAAATATTCTTTAAAATCTTCTAGATTAACCTTTGGAGGGTTGTAGTCGAGGTTTTCAATTAAGCGTCCTGGATCTGGTCTACTATCTTTTTTTAATTGAATCAAGCTTTCTAAGTTAATTTCATACTTTTCCAATTTCCCAGCACTTGGTGGGTCTGGCGAGAAATAATGGAGCAATTTGGCAGCAGAGGGATAAGCACAAGAAATACAAGCAGTACGTTGCTTCCCAGATATATTTTTCCTAGATGCATGCAAAATTGCCTGATGAAAAATTACACATTCCCCTGCTTTGGTGGGAACATCCACCAAGTACGGTAAAATTTCCTTCTTAAAGGAGTCAAAATAACCTGGAATATCGGGAGAAACCCTCAAAGTATCTACAAAGCGATGACTATATGGGACAAATTGCATGCAACCGTTTCTTCGGTTCGTATCATCCAGACACACCCACAAATTAAACGCTTGAAATTTCTGTTCATCAACATAGGTCCAATCTTGATGCATGTTGACCATCGTTTTTGGCCCGCTATCTTTGGCTAAAAACCCAGCTATCGTTAACTCAAAACCCTCTAAATATGTTGCAAGATTTTTTTGAAAATAGGGCCGCAAAAATCCATTAACCCTTCTAATTAGGTGTTCATTACTCGTATTTAATGTAGTATGAAAAAAAGAATTAGCGGAGGTGTGATCTCCTTTGATAGTTGCATAAAATTTCTTAATTTCCTGAACTTCTTGAGGACTAAACAATGGAAAACTAACATAACCCCTTTCTTCAAAGGTTTTGTTTAAAATTTCGTTTTTAATTATTGTCTTCAATACTTTTATTTTACTCTAATTCAAAGAAATCCAATTTATCCATGTAACCCGCTCTATTTCCAAGCGATTCTTTAAAATCGGTTTTTCGCCAAGTTGTCGAAACTTGATGAACCTTGTTTAAATATTCCTGATAAAATCTAGCATTATTCTTATCAATAAATATAACACTATTCGTCTTCTCCCTTAAGATATAACTCCAGTATTCTTGATAATTATTCGGATCACAATGGCAATCCTGTTGCAAATATTTTTTATATGGTTGCACGGTTGACAAATGCTGAGAATCAAATAAATATAGCTTCCCAAGTTTTTCAAATTTGAGTATTTGGAAAGGCTTAAATCCTCTAAAAAGAAACTCAAAAGCAATTCTATCTATAAACAGCTTCTTAGAAGGATATTCATCCTCTAATTGCTGCCTAATTTCCTTACTTGCCAGATAATCTTTTTCAAAACTTTCTACTACCCTCGCAAGAAACCCTAGCTGATAAATACTGAAACCAATTATAGGAATAAAAATTAAAAAGCGCCATTTAATTGCTTGCTGAAAAAAGTAAAAATAAATTAACAAAGTTCCAGCAAACAACATTGGAGACAACGATGTTTCTACCATTTTTACTTTAAAACTCATTAAGAAAATTATACTCCCAAAAATTAACTCAAACACAAACAATCTCAAACTTGCAATAGGCTTCACAATTAAAAGCAGCAGTATTGCCATGGCAAATGAACTAATATGAAGATAAAAAATACCCAAACAATTCTTAGCAGAAAAATCAATGCTACTTTTCGCATTTTCGATTAGATAGGATAAATTCGTGTGGTCTTCACCAATAAGGCTTCTTAGAAAACTTGCATTATTAGTAGTAGCATCTCCCCATATTCCTAAATAGATAGCTTCATAACGCAAGGAGTCTCTTTCATTCTCCATTTGAGAAATAGGGACAAAATTATTTCTAGCCATAAGTTCATACTCCACTTCAGGCTCTATTTGCATATAGAATTCATCACTTTTCTGAATACTGAAGAAAACCCAAAGAACGGCGAAGGTGCATAGGAGTGCCGGCATGATAAAAATAGAGAAGGTATTTTTCACCTTCGCCCAAACCCCATTTGCGGGATAGGTAACGACATAAAATAAACCAACAATTAAACCCATAATTGAGGGCGGTTCTGGCCTTATAAGTACCGCTAACAAGAACATAAAACATAATCCAATAAATGTTTTATACCCCAAAGAACCCTTATGAAAAGAATACATCAATTGAAGCAACACTGAAAAGCTCAAAATATAGGAAACCCGCGTCATTACGTGAAGCACATAATACTCCATGAAAAAAATTGAAAAGCCAAGAAGAAAAAGCATAAAGCCTACTTTTGACTTTATCAATTTGCCAAATACATTAATTATCAAAATATAGGCAATCAATAGATAAGTGTATTGGAAAACACTTAGCCAAGCGATATTAGGGAAATAAGCAAATAGATACGCAAACAATTTAACAATGCCTATGTGAGCTAAATAAAAAAAGTCATCATATAGCATTCCGGGTGTAAAAACTCCACTTATTAAGGATACGGCCAAGGGCTCATATCTTTCAAAATAAAACCCAAAGCTTAGGTAGCTAATGAAAAGCGTTGATATTGCGGAAATAAGTAGTTTATACTTGTTCAAGTTCATGATTGTGCGAGTAATCAAAGTTAAGATATTACAGCACAAAAAAGAAAATTTATCGTTTACGAACTACCCAAGGGAAATAATCATTTATAGAAAGCTGCTCTAAGCAACTTGCTTTAATTAATTGATCATGCTTGACCTCTAGTTCTAAACTATACGCACCATCAAATCTATAATCTACATATTCTTGTATTATGCGCGCTCTATTCACGTCCATTATAATTAATGCTTTTGAATAGGCTAGCCAAGCAAAGAATGCTGCTGTATTTGACGCATCACAGGAACATAGTGCACTTAAATACGCCCGGTTTCTCGGCACAATAGAGTAGTTCATGGCATCGTAAAGGAGATACGTGTTTCCCTTATACTTGTCATCAAAAAAAGAGTACTTCCTATCTAACAAGTGAAAAGAACTAACGCCAATAAGGACAAATCTATCTTGATACAATTTCTCAAATTCCCCCATCCCTGTTTCAATACAGGCCACTTCTTTAGCCACTTCTCTTTGATTATTAATAGCGCTGTTGGAATTATAAAAAGCGGCAAATAACAACAGAAAATAGAAGTTATTAGCGAGGGTAGCAGACACTTGTGCTTTTACATTAAACGCATATCTAAACGGTAGCAGTATTACAATCAGTTGGAGACTTAAAAAATGTCTATCCGCAATAGCTACATTGTAGTCTAGGTATGTCAAAATTGCAAAAACTATCAAATAATACAGCAGCAATTTCATGCGCTTCCCTAAAGAACCAAGAAAGATTGAGGCAATATAAAATATAGGAAAAAAGAAATAATAGCTATAAAAAGAAAATACGTGAACAATAGAAACGGTCAACTCGGCAAATCTAAATTTAAACTGATCTTGGGTTATTCTTCTTAAAAACGCAATATCTGTAAAATGTTCATCAATTAAACTACCATTCACCGCCATTTGATATTTAATAGAGTCCTCTAATGTTCCCATCTCAGCTAAGGGAATAACCCTATTCGTTGACAAGGCATATTCAATATCCGGCTCCATCAGAATCTCCAATCGATCTGTAACGTGTCTATGAACTAAAAAAACTGTACTAAAGATAGCAATTGATAAAATTGGAACGACGAACTTAACAGCGGTTTCAAGAGGTCTCCCCCAAAACAAGCTGGCGGCTATGCCAATAATTAATATGGCCCCAATTCCACTTTCAGGTCGCATTAAAAAACCAAAAACAAAAAGTGTCATCCAAAACCATTTGCCAGAAGACTTGGGTTTTAACAAGTGTACCAAAGCCAAACCACAAACTATTGTTGCAAATCTTGTATGCGTTATAGATATAATATTCTCGAGAAAAATTAAACTTATGGCGATAGAAAAAAAATGTTTTAACCAAAGGCTCTTGTTAGCAAGAAGATAATTGTGAATACTGTATATGAAAAGGGCTAAAGCGCCTACATTAAACAAAATATAAGTGCTGGCAAATACATTAAGTGAAGGAATAAGCTCTTGTATAAAAATTTGAAGTTCTCTAGTAAAAATCCCCCCAAGATAATGCAGGTCCAACATGGGAAACGGCGTAAACTGACCAATTGAAAGATTACTTATAAAAGCATCGTATGAGTCATCAAAAACAATGGTTTCAAAAAACAAAACATACAAAGTAGCTACAAAAGCATAAAGAAGACCTATCTGCATGTCCCTCCGCCGTTGAGACATGCTAAAATAAATTACTTAGCTTGTTGCCCAGGCGTGCTAGTTTTTTTACGAATAGATTTTCGTATAAGACATTAAAAAAGTTCTTATGAAGTATTTGCTCTAATCGAGATTCGTGTTCATTGCGCAGTATATTTCGCAAAGTGATAAATAAACGTTTAGGGCGAAACAAAAAATTACTGCCGTAAAAGCTAATCAAGGCTATGAAGACATATAGTTTTACCATGGTTGCACCCATATTATTAGAATAGACTTTATTAGGCCATAGGTCATAAGAATTAATAATTTCTATGATGCATTCATCCTTGTAGATATCGACCTTCCCTTCTTTCGTGAGTTGATCGTACAACTCACTACCAGGATAAGGGGTGAATACGGCCATGGCCATATCATTTGCGCCACACCAACTTGCCTTAATTATGAACCACCACGTTTGCCAAAAATTTTTATGCGTATCTTCTGGAAAGCCGATAATCATATTCAAATGTATATTAATCCCAGCCTTGTACGCGTATCTTATAGATTCCAACATCTTATCTACTTTTACACGCTTTTTAACTCGAAGAAGCACTTCTTTCGATCCTGATTCTGGCGCATAAGTTATATTTTTGCACCCTGAGCGGTACAACAAATCTGCCACTTCAAAATCTATAGCCTCCGCTCTTGTTCCCGAAGGTAGCTGATAGGTGATATCAAGACCGCGATTTAAGATTTCTGAGCACATAGCCACAATCCAATCTTTAAAAATAATAGCCGTTAAATCGTACAAATCAAAATTGGTAACGCCGTATGTATTGTGCAAGAAGACCAGTTCATTCACAAAATCTTCTGGGGGTCTCATTTCATATTTTTTACCCCACATCTGCGGGTTAGAGCAAAACGTGCAGGTATACGGGCATCCTCTTGTAGCCATTACAGGAAGCGTTCTGCCCCTGTAAACCCCGTGTGACATTTTTTGATCAAAATACTTTTGAAGCGGGAAAAGATCCCATGCGGGCCAGGCAATATCTTTTATTTCTTTAATTCGACTTCTAGGTTTTGTTTTATATAGCTTTCCCTCTTTAAGAAAAGCAATACCCGCAACCTCTACCATGGGGCTCTTCGCCTCTATTGCCTGTACAAGTGAAACTATGGTTTCTTCGCCCTCACCTAAAACAATATAATCCAACGGAGATTGTTGCAAACATAAATCTGGCGCTGCAGTAGCATGCTCTCCCCCGGCTATTATGATAGCATTTGGAAAAGCTTTTTTCGCATTTTGAATTAAGCTTCGGCTACTCAACCAATTATTTGTAAACATGAGCGCGAAACAGATCACCTCGGTTTTAGGATTGATTCTAGAAATAATCTGTTCTTCATTCAAGCCATATAAGAACAATTCCCCTATAAAACTATTGATTTGGGTGAAACCCTCCGCAGAGGAATCAATAACTTGCAGCTGATGTTGATCATTTCGCAACGCTCCTGCAATATAGGCCAAACCTAAGGGCGCAGTGGGTAATAAGGCAAACGATGCGCTTTTGTGCAGTATAGAAGGTTTTATTAAACAAATATTTAAAGCCATAGAAGATTCTCAAAACATAAAACGATTGCTAAATTAGAAGATATTCATTCCTTAGAGCTTAACTATCTTGTAACCTAGAACATGAGTAAAAGTAGGTAAAAGAGAACGTAAAAGCAAATTTATAAGAGCGGAAAGTAAAACTTTAACTATCTGGCCTGTTGTGCTCAAATTCAATCGTCTTATATTGTACTAATTTAAAAACCAAACTGAGAAAGGTTTTCAGCGTTTAACTATCGCCTCAAAGATTAAATTAATCGTGTCTTTAGGAAGGATCTTGAGGCATCCAGCGAGTTAAATTTTTCTACCTGATTAAACCTATAAAAGACTATAAAAATTCGAATCGGCGCTGAATGGGAAGATAGACCATCCAAAGGAATGCAAATAGCTTGCAAAGCGCGTTATGTGTGAAATTCGGTAATTTTTTAACGAAGGTAAACTTATTGAAGAGGAAAGTAAAACTTTGACTCCCTAAAGTATTACAAACAATCTCCATTTTTCGAGCTTCAAGAACTTTTGGCACAAAATCCAAAATCACAATGTACCTTCTTTTAGCCGATCGATTCCAAACTTGATGTCTATTCACAATAGTAAAACAAAGCAATTCTCCTTCTTTCCATCCCGTTTCATCTGCTCCCACCTTGATAGCAATTTCAGGATAAGGGGCTGGAATTAACAATCCAAGGTGGGTTCTTACTACCCCATTCGTGTCTCCAAAATGGGGCAGTATTTCCGTGTTAGGAGGCAAAATGCTAATCGTAGCGTAAGTGCAATTTGGAATTTGGTCGATGATCTTTGAAAAGACAGGAAACTTCTTTCTATTCTTATGAAAAATTCTCAAATAGCTCATCAAATAGGTGTGACTCCATTGGTTTTCGGTATTATCGGGCGGGGTATATGAATCCATATCCTTGAGTTCCCCCATTTTCTTTTCATAGGCCAACACTTCATCTCTGATAGCTTCCCAGTTATCTTTTAAAATTTGTAAGTCGGGGAAAATATCAGGATTATAAAAATTTGGAAGTTTTCCATGATATTCTTCAACAGGAGGTCTCACATAAATAATGTCTTCGCCCTCAGGCATCTTAAACTCTTTGCTACGCATACAGGCCTTTAATTTAGCACAAATTTAATAAAAGTCTATTGATAAATATACCAAACTATAAGAAATTTAGACTAAGCAATTCGCTTACTTTTAGCAGCAAAAAGGAATGCTATCTAAAGCTTAAGTTTTTCATGAATTATCCGATCCATGTATGCTGCAAATTTTGCCGCTCCTTGATTGTTAAAATGGCCATTCGGTGAGTTATCCTTTTTGGAAAACATTTCAGGAAAATAATATCCTGTATGCTCAAAAACTAAATCTAAAGCGTTCTTATTCTTGCCTTCATTTATAAAAATTTGCTCATCACACCATACTAAAGGCGTTTCTGGAATAACTACAAAAGCGCAGGGCACCTGAGCAGCTATGGCTGTATTCTGTATCTCATCAATATAGGTCTGCGTTATTTTCGCCCTTTCCAAAAGGGGTAGATTTAATCGTTCCTTATAATCAACTAACTCCTTGTGATTTCTAGCTCCAACGGATACCAATATTGGCCATAACAAGGAACTACAAACCCTTGATCTAGAACACCAATTATTAAAACTATCTTTTTCGCGGTCAGGAAGAGTAGTTAAACTTTTATAGTATTTAACATCTTCATCAAAGGTTAAAAATTTTCCGTAGGGTGCACTCAAAATGAAACCTTCATTGGTAGCATATTCTATTGGCTCACTCATTAGTGGCGGTCGTTTGTAAAACATAAAATCATTAGCTACATAAAAATTCACTAAAACAATATCTGGTTTAAGAATGGGGATATACTTTTTTGCTATAGCCGAGTATTGTGCTGGGTCTGTACCTGAAATCCCGGTATTAAAAACCAAATAACCTTTGCTTAGCAATACGTCTGCATAGCTATTAAAAATAGGCTCTGCCGAAAGACCCCAAGCATAAGAGTCTCCAATTAAAAGTACTTTGATTTTGTCTGTGTTTTCGTAGCGGTCAAAAGGAATGCTTCTAAACCCCTCTTTATTGATAGGGTCCTTTATATATTCTAACAGGTATTGATATTGCTCGTCGTTGCGATTCGCCATTAAATAATCACGAAAAGGATAGTTTTGAATCTTATCCAAGCAAACTGAGCAAGAATCTTCTATTAAATTCAACTCCCTCTGCAAACAAGCGGCATCGTAGAAAATATTCTCAAAATTATCGGAATCGAAGGCAATGTTTAGCTTTCTATTACATAAATCATAGGAAGATTTTAGTGCTCTAATAGCTTTATAGTCAACAGCATAAACCCCAAAACTGTCTGTTGTAAATATATTTGGTAAAAATTTTAAATTACCTTCCAAATCTAGTCCTTCAGTGATAATATGACCCGGCTGATAGCCTCTTCTTTTTAGAAGATCTTCTAGCGCCAATAGAAATGCAATAAAAAAACTAAAAATTACAATACTCTTTTTAATCATAAAAACGATCTGCTTATTTATATAACACTATTGAAAGTGGTGCAAAACCATACTCAGCATAGCCCTTTTATCTCAAAGAATAACAGACCATTTTAGCACTGGGAAGCATGGGGACTTTAAGCTATTTTTGAAGAATTCTTCTTCTTGCGTTCTTCGTCGCACTCAAGGTTTCAAGAACCATCTCTAATCGGTAACCTGCACTGCCAGTTTCATAATCCCCTCTATTTCTTTCACTCAAAGCATTCTTAGCTACTTGATAGTGAACTTGTCTGTACTTGATTAACTCATTGAAGAACTCTCCTAAGAAACTTTTTAACACCAAATCTTCATTGTTCATTGCTAATTCTAGCAGCGTAGGCTTTGACTTATACACTTCATAAGTTTCTACTAATTCCTTAGTTAGAAAGCGGTATCCTTCTTCTGAAAAGAGACGATACACGTGGTCATCTTTCAAGTCAAAAGCAAATAAAACACTATCTATTACCAGCAAAGGGACTTGACCCCCGCCTGGACCAACATACGCTTTTCCATCAATTGTAATCGGATCGAAAAACGGTCTTAATTTTGTGCTGAAAATTAAAGGGTCAATTTTCCTCATTGCCCCTCCTGCCTCTTTGAGGGATGTGGTAAATTGAGCAAGTATTTTTTCAGCTTGGGATTCTTTAATTCTTATTCCTTGAGAGCTTTGCTCATAAATTTCAAGAATAGAACACAATGTTTTCTCTAAACCTAATGCAAAAATTCTGACGCCATTAATTAATCCGTGTTCATCTGGATAATCTGTAAATGTGCGTTGCCTTTGATCATCGGGATTACAGATGCCATAATGATAGGAGCTTTCCCTTGGCACCGTTCCTGTTTTGCTTGCTAATTTCAACAATATTTGTTCCAGTCGAGGATACTCTTGACAAACTTGAACATCTAACTTTCGAAGGGAAGACATGATAAAGCCAAGATCTCTCAGCACGGCATGGCATACATCTAAATTATCAAAATCAATTTTTTCAGCTCTACTAATCCCTTTTACCATGAATTCATGTAAAGAATTACTATCTTTGTTAGCGTTGGTTTTGGCAAGAGTACTAAGCTCCGAATCAAGACCTAAGGGATCCATTTTTGCAATGGCTTGATAATTTTTTATTAACTGGCTGGGTAACACAATGACTAGACTTTTACCAAAATTATGAATTTAAAGACATTTAGAAGCTTTTTAGACCTATTATTTGAAAGTAACGCGGTTAATTTCACTCAATTTGGTAAAAAAAAAGCCTACAAGACCTTAAATTCAGCCAACTACGCCGCTGAGATTGGGAAAGTACAGCAATGGATGTATTCAAAAAAAGTTCAAGCAGGCGAACACATCTGCACCTTATTCGAAAACAGCATTGAATGGAATGTTTGCGACGAAGCTATTATGGCTTTTGGCGCTATCCATGTTTCACTAAGTCCAGCCACTCATTGCGAAAAGATCAATGCTATTCTTGATCAATGTCAAATAAAGCATGTCATAGTTGGCAACAGTTTGATTCGCGAACTTTTGTCCACGAAATTAGATGCTGTTACTTTAGTTACTTATCAAGAATTGCTGCAAGAAAGCGAAGAAACTATTGAAGAGCAAAAAAATAAGCTTCCAATTAAAGGCAATAGTCTTGCTTCTCTTTTTTTTACTTCGGGAACGACATCTTCCACGAAAGCCGTTTATCATTCGCACGAAGCAATTCTAGGTAATGCCCTAGAAACTGCCCAATTTTATGACTTCCCCAAAAATAGTACCGCACTGTCTATTCTACCCATCCATTATGCTTTTGAAAGAATGTATAATTATGTTTACCAATTCTCGGGTTTAAACATTGTCTATGCTAACTCGAGCAAAAGCTTAATCGAAAATATTCTTACCGTTCAACCAGCTGTTTTTTGTATTGTCCCCAACCTGCTCGAGCAATTGATTAGTGAAAGCAATACCCAATTAGCTGAATTTGTTAACTACGTTAAAGTGAAAAAGCCGCTAATCGTTTGTTCGGGTGCAGCCATTCCAGAAAAGCTTTACGACCAAATAGAGGAATTAGGGATTGCTATTTATGAAATGTATGGTTCAACTGAAACCTTAATCATTGCGGCAAATTCCAAAAAAGAACATCAAAAAAGGACATCTGGGAAGCTAGTTTTTCCAAACAGAGTTAACATAACCGATTCCAATCAACTTATGGTCAACCTTGCTAAAAGTTATTATCATCCATCTTTCTCAGCCAAAGAAAATATCAAAAATAGTTGGTTTAATACGAAAGACCTGGTCTCGCTGGATGATGGATTTCTAATTATAAAAGGAAGGGATGACGAAACTTTTAAGAGTAAGGCAGGTCTGTTCCAAAACGCGCTAGAAATTGAATCTCACTTTAAACAATCTTCGATAATTCAAAATGCCCTTATATTTTATGATAAGGGTCTTGGAATATGTGGAGTATTTGGCTTGGGGAAAGAAGAAAGCCCTTCGTCTTTAGCCAAACTCATTCAATCTTATAACAACAAGCAGGAAGAGTCGAAAAAAATTAGTCATTTTACTACTACTGACACCTGGAGCCCTGAAAGCGGGGAGCTGACTATGAGCTATAAAGTGAAAAGAAATTTTATCCTTCAAAAGTATAAAAACCAGCTTATTGAAGTAAATTAGTGTTTGTGAAAAATAAGTCAATAGACCCCACTAGTTTTATTCAAGAAATTTTCGGTTTCTTAGAAGGCACCTCAATTGAGCTTCAAGCCAATTTCAAAAAGTTGACAACTTGGAATTCGCTGAATGCCTTAATCATACACCATAAAATTGAAGAAAAATACGGTATAAGCCTTGACTATGAGGTGTTCAACAAGCTAGAAACGATTGAAGATCTCTATTTAACTATAGAAAAAAAGATGCGCAATGCTAGCTAATGAGTATTGCATTATTATTCCTATTTACAACGGTAGAAAACACCTGTCCGCATTAGTCAGTCTAGTTAAAGAGCATGAAAATCTAAAGAAACAAGCGTTCTTTATCATTGATGATTATAGCCAGGAAGAGTATACAAAAGAGCTTTCTCAACTAAAGCAGCTAAATCATCATATTCGCTATCACAAAAACAAGCAAAACATAGGCCTCCATAGATCCATTGCCCAGGCAATCAATCTATCTGACGAGGGTGTATTGGTGACTTTGGACCAGGATTACATTTCAATTTTACCCCGATTGTTAGAAAATCTAGATAAAATTCAAGTGGAAGAAGGGGGCATAAGTTACTTAAAGGTAGAAAAGAAAGAAAGGAAGTTTTTACGCAGTTTCGCTTCTAGCCTTACTTTGAGTATTATTCGGCTATTTGGAAACATTAAATTAGAAGGTTTATACTCGATTCGAATCTTAGAGAAAAAAGGGCTTCAACTAATTCCTTTACAAAAGCACCTAATCGTAGATTTGTTTTTATTCAAGCACGGATTTAAAGCGAACTACGTAGAATCTGAGATAGCCATTGAAGATAAAAAAGGAAATACCTCCATATTTGCACTTGGAGTCATCTTTTTGAATATCACTTTATTCTATACTATCTTCTTTGAATTTATTGCTTTAGGGGCAATTGCACTTAATCTATTTTCTCATCAAGCGGTATTTTTAAGCTTTATTTTACCTCTTCTATTGCTACTTGGATATAAATGGTTAAACTTGTTTCGAAATGAATAAAGAAATAATCCTAAAAGAACTTAAAAAGGCAGACATAGAAGAAGTGAGAATTTGGCGAAACAATATTTCCATTAATAAGAATTTTCTCCAGCAATCTTTAATAAGCTCAAGCCAGCAAATTACTTGGTTTAACAACATTGACCCTGTGAAAGAAAAATATTATATTGCGTACTATAAGAAAAAGAAAATAGGCTTATTCTATGCTACAAACATTGACCTCGAAAAGAAGCTTTGCGAACCGAATGGATTTATCGGGATTGAAGAATACATTCATACCCCTATAGCGGGAATGGCCTTGCTTACATTTTTCAATTTTCTATTTGCGGATTTCGGCATGAATGAGCTCCAAGGGAAAATTTTAAAGCTTAACAGCTCTTTTATACAACTACACGAGCAATTGAATGCGACGATATCAGAAACACAAAACCCGGATATTGTGAAAGTTGAACTGAGTAAGGAAAATTTTAAAGAATTCATCAATAAATATAAAGTTATCTAATTCAATCACCTTAACTTATTGTTAAAACTATCTATTATCTATGAAGTACAGGGTCAATAAAACAACCATTAATTTTGATATCAATCAAGAAACCATTGGTGATGAGCAGTTGGATTACAACCATAAAGACCTTATTAAAGATTCCCAATCTTGGTACAAAGCGGGCTATAATGTATTGAAAGTCCCTGTTGAATTTATCAAGCAAATTCGAAATGAAACCTTAGCCTACCTCAAAAAAATAGCAAAAAGTCAATCGCTAGGTCAGTTAACTCAAATTAAAAACTACCACCAGCTAATTTCTTCAGATGTGGATCATTTAAACTTTATTAGTGCGGTAGGGAAGCATATTCGCCCCGAATTATTAGGTTTAGATCAAAACACCCTAGCCGAGATTGTTAAAAAAGTCTGTGGCTTGGATAGTACTTTAGGAATCAACTGCAAAAATCTTTGTGACATTCGACTATTTCGACCTTATAATTCAAACAAGATGGACAACAACCCCTTACATCGGGATACTTGGTTGCCCGTTTTAAATAACTGCGTTAATATTTACATCCCTATCGCAGGAAGCGATGACAAGAGTTCATTGGTCTTGATTCCGGGTAGTCATTTATGGTCAAGAAGTGTGGTTTCAAGGACTAAAGAAAATGCTAAAATTAAAGGGACTCAATACGGTCTTCCTTCTATTGCAGCAATTAAAACTGACTATGAGGCCATTCGTCCTCATATGGAAGAAGACGAAATCCTCATTTTTTCTTCAAACATTATTCATGGAGGTTCGGTCAACCTCAATTCTGACATCACTCGATGTTCTATTGAAATTCGTTTCTGGGAAGACTAATTTTCTTCTTCCTTAGTCCTTATTCAATTTATAAGAAACACTTCTTCCGTCGTTTATGAAAGCAATAATTATAGGCGCTTTATACCTATTTAGAATTGCCAAACTTCTTACTTCTCCTAACAACCATAAGCCTGAATCTTTTGGTAAAACCTCCTTGAAGATTCCTTCTTTTGAACCTTTGAGAATTAACCCTTTATGGCCATCATAAATCCCTCGTTCAATTTCAGCATGGTAAAAATTTCCTGCAATAATTACATCATCAAATCCATCCATATTATAATCCCACACCTCCATATCCATGATAGGCGAAACTTGGGCCCAAAATGGTAGTTTTTCTATTTTATAAGATCCTTGAGCATCGCTCATCAAACAAATAGAAGATAAGGTTCTAGCTTCCGCATGAAAACCCTCTTCTCGTAAAGGTTCTGGGAACATCTCTAACAAGCCAGTCTTTGCAAAATAATCGGTTCGAAAATAGGTCTTAGAAAAACCGTTAATTCTCGATTTAAAGGTGTGAAGATGCTTGACGGGGTATAAGGTCTCCGCATCGTAATATCCGGTAATGACATCTAACGAGCCATTGTCATCAAAATCATTTGCATAAATTTCTAGCGGTTTCTGACTACTTGGTTTATATCTTGTATTCTCTCCTAGGTTTCCGATGATATAATCAGGGAAACCATCCCCGTTAAAATCCCCTTCAACTATACAATTCCAGAGTCCTGAATAATCATCTATCCCTTCAATCAAGTCCGTTTTTTCTAATTGAATGCCAGTATTCTTTCAGAATACTGGCTTCATGTATTCGCCAACAACTATTAAATCCTCTTGGCTATCTTGATTAAAATCTGTGCACAGTATATCTGTCACCATGCCTACCTCACTTAGTCCTGGTACTATTGATTCAGTAACATCCACAAACTGCCCATTTTCATAGCCCAAAACATAGGATCTTGGAGTCAAGGGATACGCCCAGGGTCTTAATCTGCCAGCAACAATCAAGTACTGCTTGGCATTAATCTCTATAAGCTTTAGTGCCGAGGCACTGCTTTGTATCCCTTCTAAAAAATGCTTTATAAATACTCCATTTCCTTGGTTAATATAATACCTATGGGTATACATCTTGTTTCCCTCTGCCTCCTCATTTCCACCGGCCGCGATGAATACATCATTTAATCCATCATCATTAATATCAAAAATGATTACTCCTGCATCTTCAAATTCAATGTCCTCCTCGAAGGCTATTGAATCTATCCGATACTCTTCTTCTTTAAGTTGGTAATAGATGACTGCTTTTGCATTCAAAGCACCGCCAATGACCAAATCCTCTAAACCATTTCCACTAAGGTCCCCTAAGGCAAAATAAGGACCAAATGTTGAATACTTCTGGGGTAAGAGGAGGTTTTGTTTGAAGTCATTGTAAACGTTCTCTTTATGAAGATAGTTTATGATCTTATCCTCTTGTACAAAGACTTTTTTTGCCCTCTCATCCTGAATATTCTGAGTCGCTTCTTCTTCCTGAAAACTAACTACTATAGTTTGATTAATCAACGGCTCAATGATCGTCGTTTTTAATCCATTCGTCCAAACGACTACGAGCGAATCTATAGCCACTGCCTTCCCAAGTCCAAAATGCAGAATAGGTTCTGAGCTGGAGTAAAACCCTCGAATTGGGTTAAATTCGTTCAATTGTATTTGATTGTTGTAATAGATATAGCATTTACTATGCAAAGGTTCAAACGAATCCGAGATTAACTGAACCCTGAAAAAGTTTAAGGAATCTCTTTCTATACTTGTATTTTGAAGAATACAGCTCCGCTGTTTAGCATTGTTAAAGATTAAATCTAAATCACCGTCATTATCCAAATCAGCATATGCCGCCCCCCTCGTATTCAGTGCTACACCCATAAACCATTCTTGAGAAGCATCTTTAAAATCTAAATTACCTTGGTTCGCATAGAAAAAGTTCTTGAAGTAACTTTTAGTCACGGTATCATCGAAAATTCGAATGCTCCTTTGTTCGGGGTCAATAAATTTGATTATTGAATCAATATACAGGGGAGAATCATGGCGCATTAGATCCTGTAGAAAATAACCGTTACCAACAAACACATCTTTATGCTCATTGTTGTCGAAATCTGCAAGCAGGACTGACCAACTCCATTCTGTTGCATCCATTCCAGTCATTTCCGCAATCTCCGAAAACTGTGTTTCTCCTTGGTTAATGTAAAAATGATTGCGAACCTGTTGGCTTGTCAAATTTACCTTACCCTCTGAATCAAGCCAATTGAAGGATTTATCATACTTAACGGTCTTTTGTCTATAGTAGCCTGAGGGCCGCATGTCAGTAATAAAAACATCTATCAAACCATCATTGTTAACATCCGCGACATCAATCCCCATAGAGAAAAAAGGCATGTTTTGAATTTCCTGTTCTAATCGCTTAAACTCGCTATTCCCTTGATTAATATACCACTGATCCGGAAAGTCGAAATCATTTGTTACAATTAAATCAATCCTTGAATCACTATTAATATCCGTACATATGTTTGAATACGATGTGCGAACTCTTCCACCAGATGTAACACCAACTTTGGTGCACTCCTCAATAAATTTACCGCCTTCAAATTGCAAAAATAATTTAACGGTACAAATGGAGTCACTCTTAAAGTCACGCTCAAAATCTAACATCACACCATCTAACATCTCAAAATCTACATTCCAAGAACTAAGTGCTATATCCAGTAGACCATTTTTATCAAAGTCCGCTAAGCTTATTCCCCCTATTGCATCTTCTACCTTTATTTGGTATTCCTCTTCTTCCTTAAAATTAAAGTTGCCTTGATTGATGAGAATTGTCAAATTGCTTTCCCTTTTTTCTAAATCTAGCTCACCATGAATAATTTTTTGTAAGGGATTGTTCGTTACATCTCTCCGACCTAGGATGATATCTGGCAATTGATCTTTATTAATATCATAGACGACCACAGGTCCAACACCACGAATGGCAGGGATTCCTGATAATTCTATTCTATTTTTGAATTTTAGCTCTCCTATATTTTCATATAGTCCATGAATTGAATCTCCTACTAAGAATACATCTTGTAAACCATCTTGATTAAAATCTCCAACACCCACCCCTCCGCCTTCTAAAGTAGCATGAGGTAGCGATCCATAAAAATGATCAATGCCTGATTCTTCCACTGATAGCATTTTAAATAGATAGTCATCTCGATGTTGCATTACTTGACCTTCATGACATCCAATAATTAGGAGTAGTAAGCAAGGTATTAGCCATTTCATAAGTCTAAATATTTTACAATATGTTTCCCAACCTGGAATCCCTGTTCTGTGCCTTGTTCGACACCTGTTTTATAGTGTATTCCTCCATAAAATCGACTCCTAGAAACTTCCCAAGCGGCATCTTCGAAGCTCTTAAAACTTCTTACCCCAAGCCCAATACTATAATGTGTTGAATCGGTAAACGCGTACGGTTCCCCTAAAATTTTACCCAAAACGATAGCACAAGCCGCCGAGCAAGCGCTATGTCCGCTTGTGTGTTCTGGAAATGGTGGAGTAACCAAAATTGGCATCCAATCCGGATCAATTTGTTCTTGAATGTAGCTCACGGGACGAATCAAATCATACTTGTATTTATTTTCCCAACAGACAATATTTGCATCAAAAAAAGCAATGGATGCTAGGGTATATACTCGAGCGTTGTCTGCAAAGGATAAGTTTTCTTTTCTTAAAATTTGACCAATGATACTCATCCAATGTGCCGTTGGGTTGATGTGTCTTCTAGAAATTGGAATATGTCCTTGAAAGTTATTTAAGTCTGGATTATCGTCCCAAAATTCAGCTTGAAGCTGCTCCTCTTCCGTCAGGTTATTAGCCTTATCATAAACCTCTATTGCTAAATCATAAAAAGGACTGCCTATTTCTTCACTATAATTCAGCGCTAGCGGATTATCAAAAGCAGGAATTGAATCAATAGTAAGACACCTGAGTGAACCCCAATGAGGCTCCAAGGCTTCTCGATATTCAGGAGGTGTTGGTTTCCATGAACCTGCCAATTTAGATGCCGTGTAATAAGGCTTAGCCTTAGTCTGTTTATAAAGATCTTTATCTGCCCAATCTAAAATCAAAGTCGCAACTTCTTCTCCATACTTCAAACTAGCTGTAATTTTCTCCTCAGAAATAAGGCCTTGATAAGACTTCGTTTGCTTCTCAAACAACTCGGTAAGGATATCCTCCCGATAGTTAAGTTTCATCATAACCCCATAATAAGCAGTAATAGCAGCTAAATTAATTTCAATCTCCTTTTCTGGTGAAGGAAGTTCGGGTAAGCTTTTGAGCTTGCCATGCAAAGAGATAAATTCATCAGAATTTGTAGCGATAAGTTGGTAGGCAGCCACATTGGGGTAAAGATAAATTCGAGTTGCTAATACAGGATTAATTCCGTCTGTTTTCATGGTCTCAACGGATAAATCATTCCATTCAATCAGGAAGTTTTCGTCTGTTAGCGATTCCTTAATGGGTGCTTGACAGGCATTTAAAACTAAGAAAAGTAGTAAGGGCCAAAAAAGCAAATTAACACGTCGTGTCTGCACAAAAACCATAGTATTCAAAGATAAGCATAATTCCGATTAGTTCTCTAAGCACATTGAATAATAGTTCTATATTTGCAAGAAATAGAATTGTGTTTCCCTTTCATCAAAATACCTACAATTGTCTTTCTAACAAGAATGAACTTTCATTGACAGAGCCAGATGCTTATTGTCAAAAATGGTTTGCAGAAAACCATGATCTTAACCATTTTTTCTTTACGAAATCCTGTACCCAGTCTTTAGAGCTAAGTATTATGTTACTTGATTTACCCGAAGGCGCAGAGGTTATAATGCCCTCTTATGCTTTTGTATCGCTTGCAAATGCGGTAAATAACATGGGTTGCAACGTGGTGTTTGTCGATTGTGAAAAGGATACGATGAATATTGACCCTTTAGCTATCAAAGCGGCCATAAGCCCAAAAACTAAGGCTGTCATTTCCATTAATTACGGCGGGGTGTCTTGCGATTACCAAAAAATCAAAGAGATTTGTACCGATAATCAACTCTATCTTATCGAGGATAATGCTCATGGAGTTTTAGGGAAATATAAGAATGACTATTTAGGCACCCAGGGGGATATCTCTACGTTTAGTTTCGATTATTTAAAAAATTTCACTTGCTTTCAAGGTGGTGGTATTGCCATAAATAATAAAGATTTATTAGAACGTTTTTATATCGTTTCAGAGTTTGGAACTAATCGACGGACCTATCTAAACGGCAAAGGAAATTTTTATGAATGGGTAGGTAGGGGAACAAATGCACTTGTCGCGGCTCCGCTAATATCATTACTAGCCCCACAACTTGAGATTGCTCATGACATAGTGAAGCAATTTAACTCCAACTGGACTCATTATCAAAGACAGTTGCAGGCACTAGAAAAAAAGGGGCTTATTGAATTGAGCAAGACTCCTCAATACGCCGAGAGAAGTGCTCATATGTTTTGGTTTAAAACCGCTAACCTTGAAGAGCGAACTCGCTTAATAAAACATCTAGCCAAAAAAGGAGTTACAAGTATGTCGCATTATGTACCCTTGCATAGTTCGAAATATGGGCAACAAGTGGCAGAATTTAGAGGCTCCGATAACTTTACTAGTCAGGAAAGTCAAAAGTTGATTCGACTCCCCTTGTATTACTCGCTTAGATCTCAAGAAATAGAGAAGATTGTTGATTCCGTAAATTCCTTTTATTTATAAAATGACGACACAGAAGAAGCATTTCTTTCTAGCTATTGCCACCAGTCTCTTCGTTCTGCTTAGCATCTATTTCTTGTGGGGATTCCATTTTCAAAATTACGAACGCTTTTTAAACTATCTTGTCCATGACATTGGACTTAAAAAAAGCTCAGCACCCATTCTAATTGAAGCTAATTTTGGCATACTCCCGCTGTTAGTTTGGCTTCAATCTTGTTTTCCCGAAGTAGCAGTTTATGGGACATACAAATTGCTACTTATATGCTTTAATCTTTGCATCATTTCGTACTGGTGCCTAAACCGTTTTAACACCGCTTTTGGTTTAATCTTATTTCTAATTGTTTGCGTCATTTTTTTAGATACTCTTCTTATTATTAATAGCAATAAGCTAGCTCTTCTTTTTTTGTTTTCATCTTTGTTTATCCTTAACCTTAAGTTGGCAAAACCGACTCAATTCATTCTCTTTTCATTGTGTATAGTGCTCAGCCTGTTAAGCAGAATAGACCTAGCGTTTATGGTTATTGGCTTTATCCTTTTTATTGCCCTAATTTATACCCATAAAGATGGGATTAGGAATTTTCTTCCTTCCTTTATGTTCGCCTTGTTTATGGGAGTCTTTTTCGTTGTTTTGGTCATGCAAAATGTCGATGGCTTAAAAGAGTTTTTCACCACAGAAAGAGCCATTCAAGATCGACAAGATTTTGTCTTGGACAAGAGCCCATCAGACCCTAATTTAAGCGTAGAAGAATTAAAAATATTTCGACTGGGCTATTTTATGCTTGACAGCGATCATGCCGTTGATTTATCCAGCACTTCCATTGTTAAACATCAAAATCTATTCACTTATCTGAGTCAAAATAAATCGTTAAAAACAATTTATCTCAATAAGCTTCAAGACTTAAAAGATGAAGTACTCGTAAACTATAAAGGCTATCTCCTTCTATGTGTTTTCTCTTGGATTTTCTTATTCTATTATCACTATAGGAATAAAGAAAAGAGGGGTATATTCCTTCTCGCTACCTTGTCCTTTATTCTATTGCCTTTAGCCATTAATCTAGTGGCGTTTGTCGAACTAAATTTTTTCATAAACTACCTACTCCTGCCATTCATCTTCATGCTCCTAATTATTGGTTTAGGTCAGAAACAAGGCTTTCGAATACCCCTGTTTCTAGCTTTACTCGCGTCATTTGCCTTGTATAATTTTTTATTTTTCAGCCGCCCTAACCTAGAAGAGCATATTGAGGTTAATAAGGCAACAGAGCAATTATATGCCTCCTTTAGCACACAGACGCAAGCGAGCGAAAAAGTGGTCGCGATAGCAAATTTCAATGATTACATCTATTTTTTACCAAGCAATCCTTTTTACAAGTTTAAGGAGATACGTTTAGTCTTTCTAGATGCAGGTCCACTTAACTACCTCCATCATTTCAAGAATGAATTCAAAGATAACTTTGGAGAAGAATATGCATCACTCAGTCATCGTATGCAAGTTATTGAAGAAAAAAGAGGTTACCTCTATTCTAGTGAACAAACCCTATTCTTTGTAAAAAACTATTTAAGCAAAGTAAGTAATCTAGAAATGGATCTTACGCAAATAGAGGAAACCAAGCAAGAAAATTTTTATCGCTATCACTTTTCTCTTTCTATCAAGAAATAGCTTTAACTTAAAGAATACAGGATTGATTTTATCCTTTTTGAATGCTTGGCGCTAATTCGACTCAAACGGAAGCCCTGTTTCATGCGCATTAGTTTGAAAACAATTGGACTTAGCTAATGCATTAGGCACGTACTTTTTTATGTCTGAGGCCACGTATGCATTGAACTCGGGCGTATAATGCACCACATCTATAATGGACGCTTTCCCATATTCTAAAAACAAGCCGCTTAGATCTACGTAGCCAACATTTGCTTCCAAAACCTCTTCAAAAATTAGTGATAAATTTTTGCTTACATTTTTGGCACCCTCACTTTTAAAATCTTCAAGAAGATTTTCTTTATAAAAAGCTAATGGATAATTTAGGTTCCCGTTTGCTTGCAAAAATTGAAGAATCGGCACACCATATAGCTCAGAAATTTCACTTCTTATTCTCGCATTTTCTACAAACCTATTTGCCACCATTTCATTAAATGATGTCGTTGATTCCAGTGGCACAAAATCTACATTTTCGGTTTGAAAAACATGTATTTCCTCTTTATAGCTTCCATTCCACAATTTGACAATGGCGAGGCTCCCCAATACATCAACTTCTTCATTCTGATTAAATTTCTGCGCTATTTGTCTTGTAAAATCAGATCCGTCATAGGGCGGACCAATGTTAACCCCATCCATAAAAATAACTAGGTCAGGTCGATAACCTAATTTTAGTAAATAAATAAATTGATTCGTCTCTTGAGTTGGTACAAAACCAGGCACACCAAAATTAACAACTTCCACACTGTCCAATAGGGCTTCTAAGAAAGCCGGCCAAGTTTGAGAGTCCTTAGTAAAAGTCCCATAGGTAGTGCTTCCCCCAAAACAGAAGATTTGATATGCTTTTTCCTTCACTTCTTGAGAACGTCCATTACTTCTTGTATTAAATCCACTTGGATGGGCGATAATGGCTACATCTTGAAAAGAAAACTCATTTAACTGATATTCTGTAGCGGGATGATACAAAAATTCTTGCTGCCCACTTTTTTTAAAGGCAATAAAACTCTCAAACATCGCCACCAATTCGTTAGAATCTAGTTGACAAGCAGGAATATCGCTCTTTAAAGCCTTATAATTAAATATCTTATATATTTGAGAAAAGTCTTGATCCTCTTGATGTTGTTCAATACAAAGCCAAGCTAAAAAATTTAAAACAACAAAAACTAATAGAGTGTGACTTAAAATCAACACGAAACCAAGATATTTTTGCTTTATATGTTGCATATTATCATTTTAATCAAATGTAAAAAGAATCTGATTGCTATTATAATCTTATATTTAGCTTGCCTTGAAAAAACTAAAAGACATATCATTAACATCATGGACCCTTTTCTTGATAGGGCTAGTAAGCCTTCTACCCTTTATCTTGCTTAGTTTCTATACCGTTCCTAATTTAGAAGATTATGCAGAATCTATTATTCCCGGAGTTTGGTGGCATGTGAAGTTTTTATATCTAACTTATGATGGACGATTCTTTACTTCTTTTATGTTTGCAGCACTTAACCCTTTAAAATATCAACATTTTACAGCCTATCAATGGATTCCTTTGGTGCTTATTGTTTCCCTTTTTCTTTCCTTTTTTCTGTTTATCAGAACCTTTCTGTTTTCTAATAAAATGAACGCTTTATGCTTGTCTGCAATAATTTTAAGTCTATACTTCATTCGCAACCCCAACTTAGCCTATAGCTTTTATTATATGATTAGTTCTTACGTCTACATGCTGCCTAGTATTCTATTTATTGTTTATTTAAGTATTTCCTATAGGCTAATTGAGTCTATACAATCAAATTTTCCTTTACTCCTTCTAAGCAGTTTTTTGATTTTTTGCATAGCTGGAGGAAATGAACTTTATTTGATTCCTCTTTTGCTTTGGCTCATGTTCCTATGGTTTAAAAATTATAGACAAGACCTTCACAAACACGCAGAGTTGTTTGCATTAAGCATAGCCCTTTTCTGCGCATTTTTTATAGTATTCACCTCTCCGGGCACCCAACGCTTTGTAGCCGAAAACAAAACCCCTATTACTTTAAATAATCTTTTTGATGCTGCAAACCTAAGTTTTAATTTCACACTTCAACAACTTAGGAGCTGGTACTCGTGCAATCTTCTATTGCTTTTTTTAAGTCTACTAATTATCTATTTTTTTCAATCCATTGATTTAAATAAAACGGCGAATTGGTCCTTAAGGAAAAGTAGCTTTCTTTTCTTCTTAAGTTTTGTACTTGGTTTATTTATCATTTTACCTTACACCTTTGCTGCAGGAGGGAAAGTATCTGTTTCGTATACACAAATTTACATTATACCTTATTTGTACTATACCCTTATTGGGGTCCTATTTTTAGCCACTGTATCAAAACATATTCCAAAATTGCCAAGAAAAAAAGTCATCTCAATTGGCCTACTAACTTTTATTATCCTTAGTGGGTACTTGGATAAAAACAACCAAATCAAACTTGCTTACCAAGACTTAATAAGTGGCAGTGCTAAAGCCTACTACAATGAAGTAAACGAGCAAATTTCGCGCTCTCTGAAAGCACCTAAAAGTATTGAATTGTGTTTTTTAAAAAATAAGCCTCGCCAAATCTTTAGCGGTGTTTATTTTAATCAAGAAACTGAGAATTTTCATTTAGCTTATCGTTTATATTATCATATTGATGAACTTATTGTTAAAGAATGCCCATGATAATAAAGAATAAAAAACCCTATATCCTCTCTGTATTAATACTCATCGCTAGTCTGACATTTAAATATAAGACGGGAAGCTTTTTTACGATTAGTAAGCAGAGTGAAATAGAAGTTGTAAAATATGAAATGAAAAAACGTAAGAAAGATATCACCCTTTTTTCATTAAGCAATTCTTGCACAAACATTAATGATTTAGGTAAAGCACTTAAAACGAAAATCATCAGCCAAGCTCCTCCCTGCGTAAATACTTTGGTAAACCCACAAACGCCCAGCGACAGCGTGGTATACATTGTACTTCAAAAAGCCTTGGAGTATACCACCTACAATAAATCAAAGTTATCTAACAAAGATGAAAGAATAACGTGGTTATACCATATGAATCAAGAAGAACGAATAGATTCTTTTGCTTTAGTTTTTCAAAAGATAAATGAGGCGTATTTAATTACTAACATACTTTATATTGAAAGCTTCTTAACAGTTCATTGTAAGTAGTTTAGCTAGCAACTCGTTTTTTAATTGAACCTGGTCAACTTGCCCTAAATCAAACCATAACACTTTGTGAAAAGAAGGACCTAGGATCATATATTTGTAGGGGCTTCCGGTAAGCGTATAATGATAATTTCTTCCAAATTGTGGAAGCACATTACACGGCAAGATCTCATTCGTAAAATTTCTCCTCTGGCTCAAGATAGCGTCTGGCAACCAATAAAATTCAAAATCCTCTGGATTCATATCCTTTAGTTCATTTAGACAAGGAACCTGCAAGGAGTCTTCCGAAAGGGAAGGAAACAAAAACCCTACTTGAGCATCAAAAAAAACAAAATAGCTTTTCCCTTCTAAAACTTAGCTTGCTAAATTCAAGGTGTGATCCATTGCATTAATTTCCACAACTTCTACACCAAACCCCTTAAATTTTTGACGAAAAATGGCTTCAGAAAATTTAGAAATTTCTGCACATTGTGGAATTAAGTTACCTAATTCCATTTTATTCGACAAGCTTTCTAAATCATTCAAATTTAAATCTGAAGTTTTTTTTGCTGAACCAATAATATCTCCCGAATGCAGGTAAAGTAGCTCTATGATATTTATGAGTTGCTTTTGCTTTGACAACGAGTCTACTATGTTGAACTCCGGTAGCAACTTTGAACTTTTTATTCTGAGTTCCGCGAAGCAAGAGGTATCATAAGCTTCCAATATCAATCCTAGAGATAATGCCTCTTGATACTGCGCTTCGTTAATTTCAAGAAGACTTAAAATGCTTTCTTTGGGATTACTCTTTTTCTTATTACTCTCGCAAGCCCCTAGGTTTAAGATAAGGAACACAACTAAAAATACGTTTAGATATCTAAATAGGTATTTCATTTAGAAACCAAAGCTTTTATCCATTCCAATTTACTACTCTTCAACTGCTCATCTAAATATGCGGAAGGAAATGGAAGCCAATCTTCTTGTATCTCGCCAATTAAATTAGTTGTGTTTGGCTCTTCAAAATGGGTGTAATTCAGATAAAATGCACTTCCCTTTACTTCATATTTTTCAATTTTAGGATAACCCCCTCTATTTGCATAGTGAAATAGGGGAGCCTCAGTTGGGACCATAACTAAATTAAGCGCGGGTCTTACTCCCTTTGAGAGGTTGGCTGGGGAAAAGTGCAAAAGACAATGGTCATAAATAACTACTTCTCCAGCCTTCAAGTTTAGCAACTTTCCGTAACGCTCAATGATGTATTCGTTCTGATCGTGAAAAGGGGTTGGAATTTGAGGTCCACGTAGATTTTTCCGCAACAAATGAGATTTAGGAACCACACCTAAACGACCATTCTCTTTGTTCGTGTCCACCAATGGACACCAGACACCTAAACTTTGATAACAATCTTCATCCACATAAGTCCAATCTGCATGAAGGGGCATTCTACTATTTCCCCCTATGGCCTTTACCATAAAATTGCCAAACAATGCTTGATAATCGAGCAAATACTTTTGTAAGTGAGTTTCTAAAACGGAAGCTATTTTATGATGTACTTCTTCTTTTAACTTAGCATCTTTTAAAAAATGCGTGGAATGAAAACCAGAAAAATCAATATTATACTTCTCTTTAAAAAAGTCCAGTAAGCTTGTCACTTCAAGCTTAGACAATAAAGGTAAGACCAGGTAACCTTCCCTTTGAAATTTCTTTTCTAATCGAGCGGAATTAAAAATCATAATTTGCTTCTTTAATACCATAAAGATAAGGTTTACAGGTTAAAATTAGATTTAAAATTCAACAATTTGTAAGTTTCAATCCTAGAGCGATAAATTTAAATTCTTATATTATATCTTAGCCAGCTAAAGAGCTTACAACCTTAATAATGTTATGATTTTTAGTGTTTTTATATTTATTTTAAGTTTGCTAATCGTCCTGTTTAGCCTGGTCTTGATGATAGGCAAAAATCTGCGAAACAAGCGACAAAAAGACCCCGTAAAGGAGGTCAAGAAATTCTATAATCAAACTACGGATAAGTTCTTAGCCGTTTACGGTGAAATCATTCAAGCCTATAGAACAAAAGATGTTAGTTCCTACTTAAACTATACTGCTGAAAACATGCGGCTAAGAGAGGGTATGAAATTATTAGACGCTGGTTGTGGTGTAGCAGGTCCAGCCGTATTTTTTGCTAAAAGATTTCAAACCATCCATATTGATGCTTGCAGTATTTCAGATGTACAAATTGATAAAGCGAAAGATAAAGTAAATGAGAACAAGGTAGAGCTCAAAGTTTTCCCTAAAGTTTGTGATTACCACACCATCAACGAAGTCTATGAAATTGAAAATTATGACAGGGTTTATTTTTTAGAATCTTATGGACATTCCGCCGATAAAGAAAAGCTTTTGCATGCGGCTTGGGATGTGTTAAAACCTGGGGGAATGGTTTATATCAAAGACCTGTTTAAAAGAGAAGTGGCCGATGAATGGGAGCAACATTATATCGATAAGATTTGTAAAGATATTGATCGGGCCTACGAGTATCATATTGGGACACTCTATGAAACGCTTTCTATTTTAAGGAAAAAAGGGTACATCCTAAAATTTATGAAAACCCCTGATATACCGCTAGATGAATTTGAACATTTAAGCATTTCCAACGAATTTCAAGAATTGTTTGACATTGGTAAAATCGATTCTTGGGATGATTATGTTTTCCCCATTGATTTTTTTGAAATTTTAGCAGAAAAGCCGATTATCCCGTCTGACGAAGAGCGACACCTTTATTTTTTAAACAAACAATGAAGTTAAAATCCACTTTAGCATTTATAAGCGCTACAACGCGCTCGGTAGATTGGCGTTTAAGTTTTGTGCCGTTCATAATGGCCTGCGTTTACTTGTGGTCTAGTCTATTTAATATTGGCTTTTCTCTTGGGAGCTTAAGCGTTTTTGCCCTTTCTGTATGTACCACTTTTGGCTTTGCTGCTTTAGGTTATTTCATCAATGAGTTTTTTGATAAAGCAGATGATTTAAAAGCAGGAAAAATAAATAAACTTAGCCTGATATCAAGAAGGTGGCAACTCGCCCTATTTATAGTAATACTTTCTGCTTGCTTTCTCCCTTGGCTGTATTTGCCAAAAAACACAATAACTTTCTATCTGATTTTAGCAGAGCTCTCTTGCTTTATATTGTACTCGGCCCCTTACCTTAGAATGAAGAGGTCAACTTACTTTGCAGGTATTTTAGATACCTTATACGCCTATCTCATTCCCGGTCTATTGTCATACCACACCTACTCTTTATTAGCCTCTAGACTAAGCAGTAGTGTTCCAATTCTTTTTTTCATAGCCCTTTTTTTTATTGGCTATCGGAATATCTTTTTACATCAAATAAAAGACATACTAGGTGATCAAAAAGCAGGTATGATAAGTCTACCTATGCGATTAGGCGTCAAGTCGAGCTACGTATTTCTTAAATTGCTCTACTTTCTTGAGCTTGTTCTAATACTCTCTTTTTCCGTTGAGCTTATCTTTATTGATAAAAGATACATGCCTTGTCTCCTACTCGCAATAATTTATCTGGGCTATGTTCAAGCAGATCTTCTAAACATTTTTAAAGGTGCTACTTATTTTGCCTTACTTCCAATTCGACATGTTTTAGACCTACTCTATCAACTTTGGTTTCCGTTATTACAGTTGTCAATCCTCGTTTGGATAGATTGGCGTTGGGTCATTATTGTTCCTTTTCATTTGCTATTTTTCGTGAACAGGGATTTTATAGTCACATTTTACGGGATAACTATCGATTATTTATGGTATAGATCTTTACGGCCTTTGCTGAGTGCCGTTTTGAATTATCCCATCTTCTTGCTTTTCAAAATGTTTGGCGTAGATTTAATCAAAGAAAAGAAAAGTGCCCTTTCTTATTTAAAAAATAAATTTAGATAATTCCATTGTGCGGTATCGTTGGACATATAAGCAAGAATAGTAAAATTGATTTAGCACAGCTAGAATTGGCATGTGAATCCTTAAAACATAGAGGACCTGATGGGCAAGGGGCTAAAATGATTAGCGATCGAATTGGCTTTGGGCATACAAGGTTATCCTTTCTAGATTTGGGGGAACAAGGGGCACAACCCATGACAAACAACTCAAAAGATGTTTGGATTAGTTTTAATGGTGAAATCTACAATTATATTGAGCTCAAAGAAGAATTAAAAGAGCATTATAGCTTTAAAGGAACAAGTGACACAGAAGTATTGCTTGCAGCATATGAACATTGGGGTATCGCGATGTTAAACAAACTAAAGGGTATGTTCGCTTTTGCCTTATTTGATCAGTCAAGCAGTGATTTATATTTAGTTAGAGATCATTTTGGGATAAAACCCTTATACTACTATCTCAATGAAAATAATTTAATATTTGCATCTGAATTAAAGGCGCTTCATGAATTCAAAGAATTTGAGAAAGCACTCGACAAGAGCAGTTTTTGTGACTATTTCGTGTATAGATATGTTCCTTCCCCTAAAACAATTTGGCAAAATACCTATAAACTTGAACCCGCGCATTATCTTGTTTTAGATACTGTTTCTTTTGAAATAAAGCAAGAAGAATATTGGCAGCTACCTAATGTCAATGAAAAACCAGCTGCGCAAGAGCTTGTCAATTATGTGGGTAAAGCACTTGAAAAATCCGTAATTAGTCATGCCCGAGCAGATGTTCCTATAGGGTCCTTTTTGAGCGGCGGCTATGACAGCAGCGCTATTGCTTATTTACTAAAAAAGAAGAATTACAAACCTAAAACTTTTTCCATTGGGTTTAGTGAATGGGATAAGAGTGAGGATTATTTTGCGAAAATTGTAGCGAATCATCTCGGCTTAGAAAACAAAAAAATAATTGCAGATGAGCACAGTTTGTCATTAATCGATAAAATGCCCGAGGTTTATGATGAACCAATAGCAGACATCTCTATTATCCCCACCTATATGGTTAGTGCGTTAGCAAGAAAAGACGTTAAAGCAGTAATGAGCGGGGAAGGAGCTGATGAGCTTTTTGGCGGATACCATTGGCAAAAAGAGTATTCTACTTTAAATAACCCTAAAAAATGGATCTCTCGACTAAAAAACATCTTCAAAAAACCAGATAGTCTTTCCTTTTACGCCAAAGCAATGTCTATGGGTAATTTTGACAAAGAAGAGCTACAGGCCATGTTACAGCCCAATATGCATCCATTTATTCCTAAAGATATGCACTGGTTTTATAGGAAACACATTAACCCCAGCTTAAGCCCTTTGAAACAAATCCAGTATTTAGATATGAAATGTTTTATGGGGGAGTTGGTGTTAGTAAAAGTAGATAGAGCAAGCATGGCTAACTCCTTGGAAGTGCGAGTTCCTTTTTTAGATTGGGCGCTTTTTGAAAAAATATTTTCCACTGACGAGCATATTTACTACAAGGAGAATGAAACTAAGTTTTTGTTAAAAGAGCATATTAAAGACCATTTACCGCAAGAAATCATAGATAGAAATAAACAAGGTTTCGTGGGTCCAGATAGCTATTACATGAATAAGGCTTGGTACGAAGAACAATTAAAAAATAGTGTTTTAGTAGAACAAAAAATTATAAAAAGAGATTATATAGATAATTTATTAGCCCAAGATTACGATTGGCGTATTTGGAAAATTTTAGTCATGGAAAAGTGGTTTGCAAAATGGGTGCATCAAGAAGCTTAGCGCCTTAAATTTTTTATTTACAAATTATACAATTACAATTTCTAGAAATCCTAGCTCTGATTTCGCATTATTAACAATAAAACCTATAAATTTGAAGGAAGAGTGAATTAATGTTAGATAAATTAAAAAATATATTCTTCCCAGCTAAGCCGGTTTCAGAGGCACATCCCTTTAGGTCCGACTATAATGCATTAAGGCCTGCTTCAAAGCATGGTAGCTTTTGCTATGCTCCTATGAATAATATTTACTTCTCTTGGGAAGGCAAAGCAATTGCTTGTTGTTTTAATCAAGATTTTATTTTAGGCAGATACCCTGAACAAAGTATACGCGAAATTTGGGAAAGTCAAAAAGCAAATGAACTGCGGGAAGCGCTAGAGAATTATGACCTATCCAAGGGCTGCAATATTTGTTTTAGCGACGTGCAAGAAAAGAGATTTGAAGCTTCTAATGCCTTGCGTTTCGATGATTTTGAAAGCAAGTTGTTTCCTGTAATGATGGAATTTCAATTAGCTAATACTTGTAATCTACAATGTGTAATGTGTAATGGGCACCTATCTTCTTCCATCAGAAAGCATCGAGATAAATTACCCCCACTTCCCCAAGTGTATGACGAAAATTTTGTAGCCCAGCTCGAAGAGTTTATTCCTCATTTAGAACATACCACCTTTTCTGGTGGCGAACCATTTTTAATCAATATTTACTTTGATATTTGGGATAAAATGATTGAACTCAATCCGAAATGCATTATTAAAGTTATTACAAATGGTACAATATATAATTCAAGAATCGAGGCTCTTTTAAAGAAAGGTAATTTTCACATTACCATTTCATTAGATTCGCCTGTAGCAGAAAACTATGAGCAAATTAGAATTGGCGCAAACTTTAAGAAAGTTATTGCCAATGCGCGAACGATGAGCACTATTTGCCAAGACAATGGAACCAATTTCAACTTAAATTTCTGCCCAATGGTTGGCAATTGGCATGAAATTCCTATTTTTTTAAAGCTGGCAAATGAATTAAATGCAAGCATTTATTACAGTATTGTATATTTCCCATTAAAACACGCTATTTCGGAATTAAGTGTTGAAGAAAAGAAAGGAATAGTGTCTAGTCTTCAAGAAAAAATAATTGATTTCCCAAAAAATCAAAACTTAAAAGATACGAGCCTGCTTTTGCGTAAAATAGCTAATTGGAGTTTAGAAAAAAATGAAACCCCTTGGACGAACACCATCTATAGTCAAGAAGAGTTTGTAGCGTTTGTCGTTAACAAGATTACCAGCTTTTATGCGCTTCAGGAAGAACATCTCTCCGAAAAAACAATTGCAAAGATAACCGGAATCTTCTCTGAAATTGATTACGAATCGATTTACCTCGAAGAATTCTTATCTAGTTTAGATAACTTGCCAGAGCTTCAAAAGTTCGAAAAGCTGTTAGATATTCCTGTTGACGAAGCTATTGTAGATGTAAAAAATCGCTATGCTAAATAGCAATAAGCAAAACGCTTTTGTTTTTGTTGTTTGTGGAAGCAGTGAACATATAGAAACACTTCTTTTCTCTTTAAAATACTTAAAAAAATACACCAAGAATGAAATCATTGTACTTACTGATGTTTCTAGGAATGACCTAGTCATTCACCATGAACATATCGTGGATATTAAAACACCTATACATTTTACACATCATCAAGCGAGTATTTTTTTAAAAACAGGGATTCACAACTTTTTACCTAAGGGTAAAACCTATTGTTATTTGGATACTGATATTGTAGCCTTAAGTAAAGAGGTGGATTTAATCTTCAACGAATATTTAGCGCCCATTACATTCGCGCCCGACCATTGTAAGCTCAAATCTTTTAGCCCCTATGCTGTGAACTGTGGTTGTTTAGAAGAAAATCAAGCTGAAATACTCGAACTAACAAAAGTTCTTAAAACCTATGATTTAAATCAAAGTTTAGGTGAAAATGAGATCCAAAGTCAGAAAGAATTAATCAAGCTTTTCAATCAAAAGAAACAAAACAAACTACCTTATCTTTTAGTAATCCTTAGGTTTGCTTTGTCTCGAAGTATTTTTAAATTTGAAAATTATATATTTAACAAGCAAGAAAAAACGTGGTATGATAGTCGGACACAAAAGGCCGTTTTGTTTGACTTTTCAAGGATATCCAAAAAAGTTTCCGCGGTTTCACCCTTTAGTTGGAGCGGTAGAAAACGAATGTGGGTGAATGTTAAAAATGAAAACGTGTACACTCTAGAATGTAACCATTTAGGTGATAATATAAAAAACACGTTTAAAATTCAAGTTAAAAAATCAAACTGGCAACATTGGAATGGGGGTGTATTTTTGTTTAACGAAAAGAGCAGCCAGTTTTTAGATGCTTGGCATAAAAAATCAATGGAAGTTATTGATTTGAAAGAATGGAAAACAAGGGACCAAGGGACACTCATAGCTACTGCCTGGGAATTTGGTTTAGAAAATCACAAGGTCTTAGATAAAAAATGGAATTTTATAGCAGACTATAATAAAGATGGATTAGACTTTAGCCAAGAAGGGCTTTTCACCGATGATTATTGGAAAACAAAGTACGAGGTGAGTTTTGTGCATATTTATCACCACTGGGGAGATGAAACATGGGACCTATGGCGTTGGGTGCAAGATATAGAGCTTTAGATCCTCAGTGTTTTAGTGCTTTTTTATTAATAAATCTTAGTAACTTTAATGAGCAATTCTTTTATTGTTTTTATTAAATTGCTAAAATTACACTCCGTTAATTACAAAAACCATTTGCTTTAGCTTGAAATATTTAAAAGTCATATTATTTATAAGCTTTCTATCATTCGTTATCATGTTTATGCTCATTCCTAGATGGTGGACAATTGGTAGTTTGTCAGAATTTAATACCTGGTATCCCGAATTTGGATCTCTTGTTTGGGTTTTTAAAAACCTTGCTCTGTTAGCTTTATCATTCATTTTTCTTTACTTTTTCTTCCTATTTAGAAAAAAACCAAATAATGCTGTATTTGATATTTTTATCACTTTTGTCATCCTAAGTTGGATTATTGGCGAACAGCACCCTTTTTCTAGAATTCCCATGTATCATTCCTTTCCAAACTATGCTTATGTTTTTTCCTTAAGCGATAAAAACGACAGGCTAATCCCTTTACAAAATGTATCACCCTTAGGAGCTGCAGAGCTCAGTCATTTATATTATACCAGCTTATATAATCATGAGATTTTATATGGCTACGCAAGAGAAGACTCTTTTAATTTGGGAATTATTGGCGCTGACATGATAAATAACACGACTTGGATAAATCCAAACTTTTTAGCTGACTCCTGTTTTCACCTCAATCGTCAGTACTTCTTTGTTTCAGATAAAGGTTTTGAAGTAATTAATAAAGTATTTTATGATTCCTGTAATTAAACAATACTTCCTTAATCGCGGTGAAGCGAAAGAAAACTGGACCTTGATTAAGCTCATCTTAAGCGTGTATTGGTTATTGTTAATTTTTAGACTTCTTTACAATCCTCTAATATTATCAGACCCAAAAGGTTTTTGTTATCTCTTTAATTGTGAACTATTTCTTGTTGAGGGTATTCGAATTTTTCTTTTATTTATTGCATTGTTGAGTTCGGCACTTTACGTGCTTGAGAAAAAAATGATACTTAGCTTAACTATTATTTCAATAATTTCAGTTATTGTTTTTTCTTTAGATGCATCAAATGGTATTGGTAATATTATAAATTTATCTTCAAGCATCTTTATTGCCCAGCTTATTGCTTACATTATTTATGCTGTAAGTAAGAAAAAAGAGCACTTAGTCAAAAACAGAATACATTTTCCCATGCAAATAATTGCTGCACATTATATGTTAGCTGCCCTGTCTAAACTACACAATTCCGGTTTTTCTTGGTTTTTAGCAGACGAAGGCTTTGCTCTTCAAGTTAAGAAATCACTTTTACTAGAATATACAACTTCTGGAGACCAAAGCCTTTTGGCAAAAGCGGAATGGCTACCCAACTTAATTCTCGAACACCCGCATATGACGCATTTTTTTTTACTTGGAGCCCTTCTTTTAGAATTTTCCACCTTTATTGTTTTACTAAAAAATGAGTTGAAAGTCAGCTACGGCTGGTTACTTTTATTGATGCACTTAGGAATTTATTATTTCATGGAAATAAGCTACTTTCCAGTTTATTTAGTCTTATTCTTTGTGAATATTTCCTTTTTTATACAACTCCCCAAAAGGCTCTTAAATAAAAAAATAAGCCACTAAAAGCATAAGAAGCAATACTTAATCATGAAAAACATAATATATTTTTTTGTAACAATATGTGCTATGTTACTCCTTTTAGAAGTTCTCCTTAGAAGCAGTCATAGGCTTGACACATATAGCGAACAAAACTTTGCTATTTATCAATCTGCCTTCGACGCTAGTGCACTTAAGAAGATTAATGTTTGGAATAAAACTGATAGTATCTATTCTGTACAAACCGAATTCGCTTTTAGCTACTTAACCAATAGCTATGGCTTATTGAAAAGAAGCGAAAACGCTTGCGCGGATACTAGTAATGCTCTAGTTTTTCTAGGAGATTCCTTTACTTTTGGGGTAGGAGCGGATCAAGATAGCAGTTTACCTGTCTACCTTGAAAAGCAATTGCATCAGCCGATAATCAATGCCGGCATTCCTGGAAGTGATCCCTTTTTTGAAAAAGTGCTTGTAGATAGTATTTTTAAACCGCTTGGCTATAAGAAATATATTATGATGATAAACTTTTCCGACATCTACGACTTCGTAATTCGAGGAGGGACGGAACGATTTGAGCAAAACAATTCCGTAAGCTATAGAAGTGCTCCTTGGATAGAAGGCGCCTACAAGCACAGTCACCTCGTGCGTGCTTTTGTCCATAAAATTTTAGGTATGGATTATTCTCTACTCCCAAATAAACAAATGAAAGTGCTTAAAGAAGACGCCATTAAAGCTTATACTGCTTTATTGCTTTCCTTCTCCAAAGAAGCAGATTGCCTCATTGTACTGCAACCTTATCCTCGCCAATACGCCAACAATAACACGCTACTCTATGAAGTACTAAATTATACGTATTTAGAAAAATTAGATAGCTCCTTAAGAGCTAATGATATTAAAACCATTAACTTGGATCCTAAATTAAAGAAACTATTAAATTCTGATAATTACTTAGACTACTTCTGGGAATTAGATGGGCATTATAATGCGAAAGGTTATGCATTACTTGGTGAAATAATAGCAGAGGAACTAACTTTGAACTATCCAGAATTCATAACTCAAAAAGAATAAACGCATGCCCACACTTAAAATCGCTCTTGGACAAATACTAGTTGAAGGCGGCGAACCAGAACGCAATTTCGAACGGGCGCACAAAATGATTGTGCAAGCAAAGAAAGAAGCATGTGAACTCATTGTGTTGCCTGAAACCATCGACTTTGCATGGACGCATCCCTCTTCCCTCAAAGAAGCACAAGCTATACCGGGACCTTTTAGTGATCTGTTTTGTGCCTGGGCTAAAGAAAACGACATCTATGTTTGCGTTGGCTTGACTGAAAAACGAGAGGATAAAAACTACAATACAGCACTCCTCATCAATAATCTAGGTAAAATCATCTTAAAATATTCAAAAATAAATCTTTTAGGTGTCGAATTTCCTTTTTATGAAGTAGGCACGCAACTCGGGGTGGTTGACACGCCACTGGGAAGAATAGGATTAAACATCTGCGCAGATAATTATAAAGAATCTACGTACAATGCTAAAACCTTAGCCAGCATGGGCGCACAGCTCATTTTAAGTCCTTCATCTTGGACCGTAGATCATTTCATTAAAGAAGATGAAGACCCCTACAAAGACAAATGGTTTTCACCTTTGCATCACGTGGCGCAATACTTTAACACCATTATTGTGAGCGTTACCAGTGTGGGTTATATCGTAGGTGGCCCTTATGAGGGAAAGAAAATGGTAGGCTGTTCATTGGTTGTTGGGCCAGAAGGCTTAATAAAGCAAGGTTTGTTTAATGAATTTGCTGGGGAACTTACTACAGTAGAATTAGCAATTTCAGAAAAGAAAAATAAAGGTGTTGAAATTGGCGAAAGTTTGAAGCGAAAAAACTATAATTTTGAATGGTAAGCACACTCATTGTTCAACAAAACTTGATTAAGCCTTAACCCATTTATAAGCTTATTGAAACCACCAGCTTCTCTGCCTATTTCTATTTCTTAAACAAACCAAGCACAAAAAAGAATAGCATATTAAAAACTGATTTCATGGTAATTCTATTAAATTCGCACTAAAGTAACTACTTTTTAATGGAAGTGATAGTAAACGGAAAAAGTTCAGAAATAGAAATGCAAGTTTGTACCCGTTGCGTGCAAGATTCTACTGTGCCAGGAATTTCTTTTGATAGCAAAGGCGAATGTAATTTTTGCAAACTGCACGATAAAATGGAAGCTCTTTTCCCCAATGACGAGAGAGGAGAAGCTTTTCTAAAAAAGACTTTTAATAAAATTAAGCTAGAAGGAAAAGGCAAAAAGTACGATTGTATTGTTGGTATTAGTGGTGGGCGAGACAGCACCTATTTAATCCATAAGGTTGTAAAAGATTGGGGTTTGCGTCCATTGGCGGTTCATTTTAATGATGGTTTTGATAATCCAGTGGGTGGTGAAAACATGATAAACGCAGTTAAAAAACTCGGCGTTGAACTACGGACTATTACATCAGATTGGCGTGAAGCCAAAGACTTAAAATTGTCCTTTTTAAAAGCATCTACGCCAGATTTAAACCTAGGTACCGATATTGGGATAGCTTCTTCTCTTTATGGTATGGCGAACAAAGAAAACGTAAAGTATATTTTAATAGGTCAATCTTTCAGAACGGAAGGCGTGAAACCATTGTCTTGGTCCTATTTTGACGGAGATTACCTTAGAAATGTGCAAAAAGAATTTGGAAATGTTTCGCTAAAAAAATGGGAGCCAAATTCGCCCAACTTCAACCTAGGCATAAAAGAACTTTTATACTATACTGCCTTTAAAGGAATAAAAACGATTACCCCTTTCTACTATTCTAATTATGTTAGAAAGGAAGCTGAAGAGATTATTGTTAGAGAATATGACTGGGTGTATACTGGTGCTCATTATTTTGATGATTTATATCATAGCTTGATCAAGTATGTGCATCGAGTAAAGTTTAACATTGACTTAAATATGAATAGCGATTCGGCCTTGGTAAGAAGCGGACAATTAGATAGACAAGTAGCGCTAGATAGAGCTCATGGCGTCTATAAAATTGAAAGTGATCGAATTATAGACTTATGTGTAAAGCGCTTAGGTGTTACACACGAAGAATTTCAAAGCTATCTTAAATTTGACCCTAAATCATTTAGAGACTACAACACGAGCTATAAATATATTCGCTTGGCGAAATTACCCATTTATATCATGTCCCGCTTGAATTTTATACCAAAGGTGGCCTATGATAAATACTTTAACTGCGGAGAATAATGTATATACTGGGAATAAATGGAGGCGTAAGAGCAGGATATCAAGATGTATCTTCCGTATTACTTAAAGATGGTGAGGTAGTTTACGCCATTGCGGAAGAACGATTAAATAGAAAAAAACATTCGTCTGGGCAATTGCCCAACTTAGGAATTAAAGAAGCTTTAAGCTTTGCCAATATTAAAATTCAAGATGTGGCCTACCTTGCTACACATGGCAGTACTTGGGGTCAAGCCTACGAAGTTGTTTTGAAAGAATATTTTGAATATACCTTTGGTTATTGTCCAAAAATTGTAAGAATTCACCATCATATAGCGCATGCCGCTTCAGCCTACTACGGATCTGGATTTGACAAGGCCATGGTCTTAACAATGGACGCTTCAGGAGATGGCATCTCCATGCAAAAAGCAATAGGGAATAAAGGGAAGCTAGAAGTCTTGGAACAAATTCCTAGAACGAATAGCCTCGGGATTTTCTATTCCATCATGACACAATTTTGTGGATTCACTAGAGATACGGATGAGTACAAGTTGATGGGCTTGGCACCATACGGTCGCGAAGGCTTAATTAATTTAGATGAAGTCTTGGCAGTAAATCAGGATTCGTTTACTTTGAACGAAAGCTTCTTAAAAGAGATGAGTCCCGGAGCACCGCAAGGGTCTAGACAGCAAGCTGCATTTAGTGCCAAATTAATCAAATTGCTTGGCCCCCCTAAAATGCCGTTCCAGGTCATGACGCAGCACTATCAAGATATTGCGGCAAGCACCCAAGTCAAGTTGAATGAAGCGATAGTGAATACCGTGCGGGAATTTCATAAAAGTACCGGCTTAAGAAAACTTTGCCTAGCGGGCGGTGTAGCGCTTAATTGCGAAACGAATAAACACCTTATGAATTTAAATTTCATAGATGAACTTTTTGTGCAGCCAGCTAGTGGCGATGATGGCATTAGTTTAGGCGCTGCTTGGTACGTCTCTAATGAAATGGGTTTTGCGCCAGTAACTTCTAAAAACTATTACTTAGGCAATTCTTATACAGATATAGCAATCCAAGACTATTTAGATTTAATGAATGTAAATTATAAAAAGAATGAAAACGTAGCAGACAGAGCAGCAAAGTTAGTGGGTGAAGACAAAGTAGTAGCCTGGTTTCAAGGACGCGATGAGTTTGGCCCTAGAGCGCTAGGTGCTCGTTCTATTTTGGGGAATCCTTGTCACCCAGAAATGAAAGCGCTTATGAATGCTAAAATAAAATTTAGAGAAGGATTCAGACCTTTTTGTCCAAGCGTCTTAGCTGAAGATGCTAAACTACATTTCGAGGGTCAAGGGTCATTATCACCCTACATGACCGTCAACTATGAGGTAAAAGATCCTGCAAAAACACCAAGCATTACTCATGTCAACAATACCGCTAGAATTCAAACCGTGGAGCAAAATGAAAATCCTTTGTTTTACGAATACTTGCGAAATTTAAAGAAAGAAATTGGGGTGGGCATGAGCATCAATACCAGCTTCAACAGAAATCAAGAACCGATGATTCACAATCCAATAGAAGCCGTTTCTGCCTTTTATGGCTCGGGGATGGACGCCCTTGTCATTGGGAATTTTATCTTAGAAAAGACTAATACCCGTTAAGCACATCAATGACGCGTTGCACCTGTTCCAATTCCATTTCTGGATATAAAGGAATAGAAACACAACGATGAAACAAATCTTCGGTAATTGGCAAGTCTCCTTTTTGATAATTTAAAAAAGCATAGGCGGGTTGCAAGTGAACGGGCTGCAAATAATGAAAAGCAAAACCAATTTTTTGCTCCTTCAAATAAGTAGTAAATACTTGTCGATCATCAACCTTTAACACGAATAAATGATAAACCGCTTGCGCATTATCTTGTTCTTTTTGCCAAGTCAGTTTGTTGTTTTTGATTCCTGCTTTATACATTTCTGCAATAGCCCGTCGCTTTGCATTAAAGGTTTCAACCAAGGGAAGTTTAACGTTTAGGACTGCAGATTGAAACGGATCCATTCTGTAATTGAATCCTAAAAATAAGTGATTGCCTTCTTTATTTTTTCCACAATTTCTAATAGCACTGGCCAATTCTAGGTAGCTATCTTCTTGAAAAGTTATAGCACCAGCATCACCCATAGCTCCTAAGTTTTTGCTTGGGTAAAAACTAAAGCAAGAGATATCGCCAAAACTTCCAATTCGTTTACCTTGGTAAAGCGAGCCGTGTGCTTGCGCTGCATCTTCAATCAGCAGAAGCTTGTGTTTTTTGCAAATCGCGGTCAAATCCTCCATATTACAAGGGTTTCCATACAAATGAACAACAATAACCGCTTTGGTATTTGCAGTTATTTTTGACACTACGTCATTTGCATCGATCGTCCAAGTGTGAGGGTTGATATCTGCAAATATTGGTTTAGCACCTAATTGAACCACAGCAAGTGCCGTTGCTGTGAAGGTCGCACTTGGAATGATGACTTCGTCATTAGGTCCAATACCTAATGTGCGGAGCGCAACGTAAAGCGCAGCCGTGCCATTGGTGAGTCCAATAGTGTGTTTACTCTGGCAATACTTGGCAAAATTTTCTTCGAAAGTCTTTAACTCTTTACCAAGCACAAATTCATTATTGTCAATAATTGCCGAAATTTTATCTAGAACAGCTTGCTTTACCTCATTGCTTTGTTCTTTTAAAGAAAAAAAAGGTACTTCCCGGAGCTTACCCATTAATCCCCCTTTTAAATTTGTTAATTACGCGAATAAGTTTCACTAAATCGGAAGCGGCTTGCTTAACCGTTTTTAAGGCTCCTCCTTTCGATTCATCCTGCAATCTATCTAAATATTCTGATTCCATTTCAATACAATTGATGTCTTGGATAAACAATTTAGCACAAATTTCAGATTCAACTAAAGAACTTTCCACTTCTAAATTTAAGTGATCTAATTGACTTTTCTTATAAACCTTTATCCAATTTACATCATTCATTTTTAAACCTAAAAACAAACGATTTACAAATCGATTGAAGTGGTTTAAAAACATTCTGTACAAATTGTATCCTGTTCTTCTTCTATAGAAGGATACAAATTGTTTTTCATTAAAACTGGGGCAAAGCATCAACTCTTTAAAATTGAATTGACAATCTCCAGGAACGGCACAAACATGCTCATTTTTAGCCAAAGAATATCCTCTTCTTAGAGAGAGGCCAATGCCTTTATTGCTTTCATGTTTTTGATAATTGAAATAAGCTTTGTCCTGAATAGTTTTTAGAATAATTTCTTCACTTTGGTCGGTGCTTCCATCATTCACTACAATAATTTCAAAATTACCTGGTGCAATGGCATGCATTACTTCCTCAACGCCTTGGATGGCTCTTTCAACATTCCCTTGCTCATTATATAGGAATATAATGATTGACCAACTTGTTCCCATTCAATCTTGACTTCTTTTCCACCCAAATCTATTGATTTTTGAATCATTTCAAGCATAAACATTACTAACAAAGCATCTTCTCCATCAGATTTGCTTTTTTCACCATAAACAATGGCGTTGTAGAATGTGTTTACTACATTCTGTAAAGGCTCTGTGGTGTCATATTTAGGGATATAAACTTCCCCCATTCTGTAGTCTTGCAATAAGGATTCTCTTTGATGCGGATTTTGATAAACAACCCCTTTATCGTAAACTTTAATTTTATCCGTGGGTTCAATGTCATTATATAAAATTGCACTCTTACTACCTCCAAGCAACATCCTTCTAATCTTAACGGGAGAAGACCAAGAACAATTGATGTGGGCAAATAGCTCCCTGTATTTTAAATGGATGTAGGCAATGTTTTCTATTCCCTTTCCCAAACCATCAATACCAATTGCCTGCAATGAATGCGGAAGTTCTTCTAGCAAATAATTAAAAATTGAGAGGTCGTGACAAGCTAAATCCCAAACCACATTCACATCGTTTTGAAAGATTCCAAGGTTGATTCTAACGGAATCTACATAGAGTATTTGACCAAAAGTTTTTTTGTCAATTTGTTCTTTAATGCTTTGAATAGTCCCATTGTATAGAAAAGTGTAATCCACCATTACTTTTTTAGAAACCCGTTCAGCTAAGGCTACAATTTCAGAAGCTTCTTCAAAACTGGTGGTGAAAGGTTTCTCTACCAAGATGTGCTTTCCTGCCAACAAGCACTGTTTTGACAATTCGTAATGCATTTTGGGAGGTGTAGCAATAATTATCGCATCAATACTCTTGTCCTCTAATGCTGCTCGGATATCTTTTAAAATAGTGATATCCGGATTAGATAGGCTAAAATCTTCAAGCAATTTTTCATCTTGATCAATCAAGTATTTCAATTGAAAGTAAGCACAATCACGAAGATTACGCACCAACTTGGGACCCCAATATCCGTAACCCACTAATGCCACATTTAAGCTTCTATTTCTTTCCATAATTCTCTTAAAATGTTAAATTTACAATTTAATATCAAAACACCTTGTTGTGCCTCACGAAAAAGCCATTTTTTTCTTAAAAGAAACAGATACCTACAAAGGAGTTATGCCTGAATTTTTTGAAACGAAGGATTTGCCTTGGGTGACAACCTTGGAGGAAAATTGGCATATCATTCGAGATGAATTTGCAGTCTATATTAGTGGAGAAAAAGAGCTAGAGCAGTCAAGTGTTAACCCTCCCTATTTATCGGATTCAACCGCATGGCAAAATGTGTATTTTTGGAATTTTCTATGGCAAAAACATAAGAACTGTAAGCGTTTTCCCAAAACATACGCCTTGCTAAAATCTATTCCAAATTTAACTTTTGCAGAAGTTACATGCTTAAAAGGCAACTCTAATATTCTTCCGCATATTGGCGAAACGAATGTAACGATGAGAGGACACTTAGGCTTAAAAATCCCTGCCACTTTGCCTAAAATGGGGATACAAGTAGGCGATCAATCTAGAGGTTGGGAAGAAGGAAAAGTTGTTTTGTTTTCAGATGCCCAAAGACACCGTGTTTGGAATAATAGTTCTGAAAACCGTTTTGTTCTCGTATTTGATGTTGTTCAAGATGCCTACGCCAAAAACAAATACTGGATGTGTGCTCAAGCGTTAAGCTCTCTTACTATTAAAATGATTGATGAGCATATTTCTTTCTTCCATCGCTTCCCCAATTTTGTCTTATTCCCTATTCATTATTTCATTAGCGCCTTCTGGTTTCTTTATTTGCCTCTTCAAAATAAGCTTAGCTTTTTACCTTAAAGAGCCTATCCATGAAAAAATTATTCTTTGCTCTTTTCCTTTTCTTCTTTTGTTGTTTTCTAGGTGAACAATATTTCAACAAAAATTACAAGCCCGGGTATCAAACGCATTATACGGGATTCAACATCGTAGATTCATTAATTATATACGAAGATTACCATACCGATGTTTTTGGCAACTATGTACTAAATCCATTGGTCACCGACTCATTGAAAGCTGCTTACAATTTTGGGGATTGCAATATTAAGAACGCTTATTATGCTAATCGAATTTCCAATGTAGATGGAATTAGTAAAATTTTAGGCGATTTCTGTGCCCTAAAACATCTAAAAACGCCCACCAGTGAATTCGAATTATATGCGGCTAAGTTATTGCAACAAACAAGTTTAACTGAAGCAGACAGTGCCTGCTTAGCTTATATAAACTATCCTTTTAATGCTCAAGGATTTCGCTCGATAGCATTTGACAATTACCCCAGCGAAAAAATCAAGGTTCTAATTATTGGAGATTCTTTTGTTTGGGGCATGTCAGCAAAGCCCTATTATAATAGTTTTGTAGATCTTCTACTTGCCCGAAACATGCTCGTGTTTAACGCTGGCATTTCGTCCATTGACCCTATACAATATTTGAGTATCTGTAAATTTTATGTTGATTCCATAGAGCCAGACTTAGTAATCATAAATTTTTATGAGGGGAATGATGTCATGAATAAAGAAAGAATTCACGCGGAAAACGTGCCCCATGAGCATATCACAAACGCTGGTTTTTTTGAGTCCAATCCAGAAGGCCAATATTTAACTGCTCAAGAGGCATATGCTTATTTTGAAAACCAAATGCGAATCCCTCAAAACACTTTTATTAATAAACTGCTTGGAAAAACAGCGCTAGGTTCTGTGTTTTGGACTTTAACCCATCCGAATCAACGATATCGTTATTCTTCTCAACTCACACAAGAAGAAGGCATTGCTTATACCAAAACCTACATTGATAGCATTGCCTATTACTTAAATGACAAAGAGCTTCCTTATTTTTTTACAATCACGCCAGATGAATCTGGCGATTACAATAAAAATAAAACCGTACTGGGTTATGACACTAGCAAGGTCAAACAGGTTTTTGATGATTTAGAGTATTATATCCCAAATAACTTGACCCACGAAGATTATAATGAACCAAAAGATATTCATTTAAACAACGCTGGAAGCTTAAAATATGCTAACTTTATAGACTCTCTCATTAAAATAAAATTAAGTAATGAGTAAAACAAGGCTTAAAATATGTTTAGTTAACCCGCCGGTTCTGGCTGTCCTAGAACCTTGGTACGACGAACCGGACTTTCCAAGAACCGCTTTGGCCTGTTTGGCAGCGTTTATAAAAGATATCCCGGGTGTAGCGATTCTTATTGTTGATGCAAAATTTGAACAACTTTCTTTTGATAAATGTTTAGAAAAAATTGAAGCGTTTGAGCCCGATTTAGTTGGGTTTACCGCTTTTACTAATGAAATTAAACCTGCAGCTTATTTAGCACACAAATTAAAAGAAAAACATAAAAACATGCTCACCTTAATTGGTGGCGTGCATGTAACTGCAATACCAAAACAGACCATGCAAGAATTTCCTAGTTTTGACATGGCCATAATTGGAGAAGGGGAGAGCCCTCTGCTAGAACTTTGTAATTCTCTGCTCCATATTTCCGACAAAACCATTGAAAGTATCCAAGGAATCTGCTTGAGAAAAGATGGTAAAATTATACAAAACGGACATGCGGAAAGAATCCTAGATTTAGATACACTACCTATGCCTGCTTGGGATATGTTTAAGCCAGCACAAACTTATTTTGTACAAACTTTGCGCGGTTGTCCATTCAATTGCCAATTCTGCATGAATCCTAACGGACAAGTTGCGCGAAAAAGATGCGTAGAAAATGTGATCCTTGAGTTGAACTATATCATCGATACTTTTAAGCCAAAACACATCTCTTTTGGCGATGAATTATTTAGTGTGGACATGAATAGAACGCATGATTTACTAGACGCTATGATAGCGCACAAAATTGGAGATAAAGTAACTTGGGATGTACAAACGCATGTTAAATTTGTAGATCAAGAAATGTTTTATAAGTTCAAAAAAGCTAAGGTAGAGCGAGTTGAAATTGGTGTAGAAACCGGAGACGAAGAAATCATGAAAAAAATGGGTAAAGGTATTTCCATGTCTAAAATTATGGATGCCTATACTTTTGCGAAAAATGCTCAAGTTCCTATTGGTACTTTCTTTATTATTGGCCAACCTAATGAGTCTGTTGCTTCTATAAATAAAACCATCGATCTAGCCGTAAAATTAAATCCAAACTTACCTATGTTTGGCTTAATGACACCTTATCCCGGAACAGAAGTAGCCCGAATTGCGGCAAAGGGAGAGGGTGGTTATCGATTAAAAACTACGGATTGGGATAATTATAGCAAACAGCTGGGTGGCGCTTTAGAATTTGCTAATTTGACCAAAAGACAAATCGAATTTTTACAAATCAAAGCCTATACAAGTGTATTCCTAAAAAATGGTAGAATTCTAGACTTTTTAAAACTGCTTTGGGAATATAGAAAAGGGGCTTTTGAGTTGCTGAAAAAGTTTTTGTTAGGCAAGAAAGAACTCCAATCTAAATCCAATAAACCAAAGGATTATGACGATATATTTATTGGTGAAAAACAGATTAATAAACAAGAATTTATTGACTCACGCCTAAATTGGATAAAGAAACAGAAAGAAGAGATCCAGCGGACTAGAAAAGAGATGCCAATATTGTTTAAATTAGGGGAGTAAATGAAAAAAGCACTATTCATTAATTTATCAAACAAAGAACAAATTACTAGACGGTACATGTGTTCTTATGTGTCGCCGGAATCCTTATTTCCGCCTTTGGAATTGATTTCCTTAGCAGCTATTGCTAGAGAATCCCACAATATGGAAATCAAGTTAATTGATGCTATAGCAGAAAATTTAGGTCAAGATAGAGTACTGCAAGAAGCGTTAAATTATAAACCCGACATTATTGTCTCCATCATGGGCTTAGAATGTATTGAAGAAGATTGTAATGAAGTAAAGTTCCTTAAAGATCAGATTCCTGGAGTGCAGTATGTTGTATTTGGTCATTATGCCACTCAATTCCCCAACGAGGTCATTCAAAAAAGTACTGCCGACTTTCTCCTTCTTGGAGAACCCGATTTTATTTTCTTGAACCTTCTAGATGCGCTACATGGCTTAAGTCCCCTTGAAGAAGTAGGTGGTGTGGTAAGAATAGGAGAAGATGGAAATCCGGTGCAACAAGGAGAAGATAAAAGAATTCCTAATCCGAACGAACTTCCTATTCCCGCTTACGATATCTTGCCGATAGATAAATATTATGAACCTGTATTACCACGCCCTTATAGTTTAATTCAAACCGCGAGAGGTTGTCCTTATCCTTGTTCGTTTTGCGTAAAGTCTTATGGAAGTAAACTTACCATCCAAAGTCCAGAGCGCGTAGTGAACGAAATTCAAAATTTAGTCGAGAATTACGGTATTAAATCTTTACGAATCATTGATGACACTTTTACGGTAAATAAGCGGAGAGTAATCGAAATATGTAAAGAATTGGTAGCTCGAAAGTTTAATTTGCAATGGTGCTGCTTAAGTAGAACCGACAACCTTACAGATGAAATGTTGCATTGGATGAAAAAAGCCGGTTGCACAAGAATTTATTTCGGGTTAGAATCTGGTAGTCAGCGCATTTTAGATCTTTATCAAAAGAACATCAAAGTGGAAGAAGCTATTGAGTCTTTGCTGCTGTGTCGCAAATACGGCATTGAAACCACTGGCTTTTTCATGTCTGGTTTTCCTGAAGAAACAGAAGAAGATTTTGATAAGACTATCGCTTTTGCCATTAAAGCAAAACTTACTTTTGCTTCTGTAAATCCTTTATCACCTTATCCTGGAACCAGCTTGTATGATCGCTTAGCTCCTGATTTAGATTTTTCTTTATTCCCTTACAAGAATGAATTTAAGGATCCTCAAATCGTCTTGAATTTCACCAAGCGGAAAAAGAAATTTTACAAGGCTTTTTATATGCGTCCGAACTATGTGTTGAGTAACGTCCCTTCCATTATCAAAAACTTCAGTGAGTTCAGTGGTCACGCCTTTGGTTTATTAAAGTATGTCTTTTTAAATGGGGCATTTGTTATCTCTGGACTTAAAGGCGCTAACGATAAATAATTAAGATTCAAACTACCACGGTTTTGTGAAATCAATCTCTTGACGCTCCTCTACCCATGTTGAGTGGATTCCCATTTTGCTCGAAGTAAAAATTCTTTTAAGGATCGCCATCGGCAAGAGGATTAGAATAAAAAAAATGCTTAAAATAATTCTTGAATTGACATCTCCCAAGACTTTACCGAAGTTCATCCAGTACTTAGAAAAAAGGATGGCGAATTTTTCAAAAGAAAACAACAATACACCCAAACAAACTACGCTCCAAAACAGGTACTTGATATCATACAAAAAGGCTATTGATAAAAAGACCAACAACACAACGCCTACGTTTTTATAATGGTTATTATCTTTCATCTTATATCATTGGATAAACAAAAGGCGCCACGGCGGAACTTTCAGCAAAAATCAATAGAAGACCCAAAATTAAAAGCGCTAAAATAATAGGCAATAACCACCATTTTTTTCTCTCTATTAAAAATTGATACATATCTTTTAAAAATTCCATATTAATCTAATTTAGCTTTCACGTGTTCTTTCAACAAATTTAAATTATTTTTTCGCTTTATAACCTGGTTTCCCATAACAAGCAAGTCAATTTCTGTAGATAAAAAAGAGCGGATTGCGTCCTCTGGTGAACAGACGATGGGTTCCCCCCTTAAATTAAAACTCGTATTGACTAGTGCACCAACGCCCGTGATTTTTTTAAAAGCTCCCAGCAACTTAAAAAACAAGGCGTCGCTTTCTTCGTTTACCGTTTGAATCCTTGCAGAATAATCAATGTGGGTGATCGCGGGCAAAAGGGATCTTTTTTGATTAATCTTAGCTATTAAGTCTGGGTTGGGCCCTGTATTTTCATGTCTAAATGCAGGTAAAATTTTGTGGACAAAAAGCATGTAAGGAGAACTGTAACTCTTCCCAAAAAAATGTGCAAAATCTTCTTCTAACATAATCGGTGCAAAAGGTCGAAAGCTTTCTCGCTTCTTCACTTTCAAGTTTAATTTCGACTGGGTATCTTCAAGAAGCGGATTGCCTAGAATACTTCTGCCGCCTAAAGCTCTTGGTCCAAACTCCATCCTTCCTTGAAACCACGCCATGGTTTTCCCTTCTGCTAATTCAGAAGCGCAAAAGTTAACTAAAGCATCTTCCGTCAATTCCTCCGTTACCAAATCAAAATTTGTGATAGCTCGTCCTATTTCTTTATTGGAATAAGCAGGACCTAATCTTGACCATTGCATTTGATCGAAATTGCTATCAAAGACTCTTTCCTTCTTAAAGTGTATATAATACGCAGCCCAAGCAGCTCCAAGCGCATTTCCGGCATCTCCTGATGCAGGTTGTACATAAATTTCTTTGAAAATATCGGCCTCTTTTAGCCTCCCATTTGCGACACAATTCAAGGCCACTCCCCCTGCTAAGCATAATTGCTCTACTTGGCAAAGCTTTTTTGCCTCCCTCGCCATCGCTAAAATAACATCTTCTGTAACCAGCTGAAGCGCCATCGCTAAGCAATAATGTTTCTCTTCAATTATCGACTCATCTTCACGTTTTACAAATCCAAACAATTTTTCAAATTTCGCTTCTTTAATCATTCGAAAGGAGCTCGTGTAATTAAAATACGTCGGGTTTAAATGAATAGACCCATCCTCATAGATTGCTACAATTTCTTCCTTTATTTTTACGAAATAATTTTGAACAAGTGGGTTTTCTTTCTCCGCATAAGGTGCCAAACCCATCACTTTGTACTCACCGCTATTTACTTTGAATCCTAAAAAATACGTGAAGGCAGAATACAATAGACCTAAAGAGTTCGGGAAATGCATTTCCTTTAAAGTTTGTATTTTATTTCCCGAACCTTTAGCAATAGAAGCAGTGGCCCATTCGCCTACGCCATCAATCGTCAAAATAGCCGCTTCTTCAAAACTAGAGGCATAAAAACTACTCGCGGCATGCGACAGATGATGCTTAGAAAAAAGTAATTCAGTTTTTTCCCAATCCACGTCTCCCAATTCTTCTAATTGCTCTTTAATTTTGTCCTTAATAAATAATTTTTGCTTTAACCAAGAGGGCATTGCCGTGATGAATTGCCACCAACCTTTTGGCGCGGCATCCATCGACGTCTGTATAATTCTTTCAAACTTCAAAAAAGGTTTGTCATAAAAAACGATAGCATCCAATTGCCCGAGCGCTATACCCGCTTCTTTTAAGCAATATGCTATAGCTTGAATAGGAAAATCATCATCGTGCTTGATTCTTGAAAAGCGCTCTTCTTGAACAGCCGCCAACACAATGCCATTCTCTATCAAGGCGGCAGCACTGTCATGATAATATGCGGAAATTCCTAAAATTTTCATTGCAAGCAAAGTTAAAACTAATTAATGTTATAATTTGCAGCTATATTATAAGTTGTAGAGTGCTTATATTTACAACTAAACCTGAATTTAAAAAGTGTGAAAAACGTTTTTTGTACCATTAGCACCCTATCGCATCTTTACAAGTGCTTCGCTCTTGCTGAGAGCATCAATGCTTTTGGTGGTATACTAGAGGTTCTTTTAGTAGATCAAAGGCAGCAAAAAATTGAAGGACCAGCAAATATCAATTTTACTTTTTTAGAAAATTTAACTGCTTCTTTAGAGCAAAGCATCATTAATAAGTACGAGCACAAACCTGACTGCTTAAGATGGAGCTTGAAAGCCCCCTTTATATTGCGATTACTAGAAAAGGAAGATAAAGTTATTTACGTAGACAATGACATCTTATTTTTCAGCGACCCCAGCTTTTTGTTTGAAGCACTGGACAGTTATAATGTACTTTTAACGCCACACTACTATCCTAGGAATCCCGAATCGAATCAAAACTGGTTTGAAGCTAATTTTAGAGTTGGTTTATATAATGCAGGTTTTTTAGCCGCAAACAAAGAGGCGAAAGAGGTGCTTGTCTGGTGGGCAAAAGCTTGCTTGTATCGATGTGAAAAAAATTATTGGCGAGGACTTTTTGACGATCAAAAATATTTAGATCTTGTCCCCATAATGGAAAGAAAAACGAAAGTTCTAGATCATCTTGGCTGCAATGTTGCTGCATGGAATAAAGATGTTTGTGAGGTAGCTTTTCAAGACCATCATTTTACTATTAACCAAAACACCCCTTTAGTTTTTTATCATTTCAATAACTATAGTCTTCAAAATTTGAAGGAAGAAGATCCTTTGTTCAAGTATTACTATGAGACTTTAAAAAAATACAATTCACCATTGGCATTAAAAGATCTCATTCCTGCAAAATCTTGCCTCGACAAAGTCAAGCTTTTTATTTGGACATTTTTAAACACCCTGAATGCGAGATAACTCCTTTCTAAAAGCTGACTATTTTAAATATCTCCTAGTAAGTCTTCTTACAATTGCAATTTATGGCAATACGATTCAACACGACTTTACTTGGGATGATCAGCTGGTAATTTCACAAAATACCGCCACGATGAAGGGGCTAGAAGGGCTATCAGAAATTTGGACCAGCTATGCGTATCTTCAAGATCGTCCTGTATACCGCCCAGTTCCACAAAGCATCCATGCAATTTTATGGGAAATTTCTCCAAATACGCCAGCACTTCACCACCTTGCAAATCTTTTCTTTTTTATACTGTGTTGTTTCGCCTTTTATCGCGCTCTTAGGGTTTATTTTGAAGACTTTAACCCTTGGTTGTTGTTCTTCATCACACTACTTTTTGTTCTTCACCCCATACATACGGAAGTAGTAGCGAACTGTAAAAGTTTGGATGAAATTTTATCCTTACTCTTTTCTTTATACGCTTTACTTTTTATCAAAACCTTAAAACCACAAAACCTGCTTTGGGGTATTTTATTCTTTATCCTCGCCTTACTTTCCAAAATTTCTTCATTAACCTTGCTCTTTTTTGGACTTATTTATGGCTTATCCTGGATTGGAAAGAAATTACAAATCGATTTAAAGGCAGTCAAAAAGAAAGTAGATCCTTTTGTGATTGCCTCAATGTTGTTTATTGCTATCTACGGATCTTATGTTTATAATAGTTTAGGAGCTAATTATCCCTTCGTGTTTTTATATCTCGCCGCTCCTTTTATTTTATTTATAGCAAACCGGAAAGTAAAGGCCGTATTTATTTTAGCGCTCACTGTTCTTTTGTCTCTTCATGGTCGATGGGAGTTTGCCTTGCTTGTTTTTTACATCTATTTCAGCACATATATTTCTCAGCAAAGGAAGGACCAACTCCTATTAATGTGCGAGTTTGCCATTTTTGCTATAATTACATTAATCTTAGATCTCAATTCTATTCTAGTTATTGGTATGATTATAATTTCTTTAGCTTCCTTTATTTTTTTTAAGAACAGCGGCAGGCAGCATAAAAAAATCTTCTTTGCACTTTATGGGCTTCTTGTCACTTTTATTATAATAGTGGGTGCCTTTGAATCAACCATTAAGTTGGTAATGCTCTTCTTAGTATTAACTATTGCGGCACTAAGCTATTTCGAAAACATTAGTCTTAAAAAGAAGGTTCTACTGCTCTTCTTTTTTGCTCCCATACTAGAATTATATTCTTTCCCAAAAGGACTTGAGCGGCAAATAGAGGTAGCAGAAGAAATTGTTCAAGTAGAACATGTAGATAGTGACGTAAAGTCTCCTATACTTCCCTTCCACAACATCCTTATTAGTGCCGGTTCAAAGAGTGAAAAATATGCCACCATTTGTAGAATCCAACTCATCTACCTCCAAAAACTCATTTTCCCAACAGCCCTAGTACACCAACACGGCACCTGGCAAATTAAATTAGCCTCTTGGAAAGATTGGGATGTGTATTTATCTATTTTGATTCACGTCTTGCTTTTATGGCTAGCCTATTATTTCTATAGGCAAAAATACTACATCACCATGTGGGGGATTCTTTGGTATTTTTCTACCATTTCTATTTATACCAATATCATCCGACTCATGCCGGATACTTTAGCGGAGCGTTTCTTATTTTTGCCTTCCATTGGATTTAGTATTGCTTTCGTTTCTGGGTGCTATTTTTTGATTCAGAAATTCCAAAAAGAAGAGAAAAAAAGCCTTGTTACCTTAGGCCTCCTGCTTCTTCCACTCTTTGGGTACTACGCTTTCAAAACAATTGATAGAAACAAGGATTGGAAGGATAATTATACCTTGGCCGCGAATACCTTGCCTTATGCGCAAAACAACGCTGCCATCAATGCACAATATGCGCTAGAATTGAATAACTTAATGAAGTATAATGTGATTCCTAAGAGTGATTCTGCCCAAGCATTGGTAATAAAACATTACAAAAAAGCAATTGACATCTTTCCCGATTTCTACGGTCCAAACGCTGATTTAGCTAATTTTTATATTCTAAAATCTAAACCAACATTGGCTTTTCCTTATTTAAAAGAGGCGGCAAGATTGAAACCTGAAGAATGGATTCACCATTATTTTTTAGGGCTGATTTACTATGAGCGGAAAGAATATGCCTTGGGCGTTGAAAACTTCACGGCTTTAATCCAAGACTCCATTCTGCAAACCAATCCAATCAAGTTTCCTGAACTTTTAGAAGCTTATGAGTTCAAGGCGAGGTGTTTGCACAACATTGGAAAAGATGAAGAAGCTTATAATACATTGAATGAGGCTGTTGAAGTATTCAATCAGCGTTCCACCTATGTTTTATTATCTAATCTTTACCGAATGACGGGAAAGGTTCCCTTGGCTATTGAAACGTTTGAACGTCTTTTACTCATTACTCCTGGCGACCAAGAGTTGATTAATACGATTGAGTTATTAAGACAAGGTAAGATTTTATGAGGTGAATTATTAATTTCATTAAGCTAATAGTCTTTACTATCCTCAATTAAAATTTTCACTTGCCAGAGTGCAATAACCCATTAAAAGGGATATGGGTTTAAAAGTATATTTTTCGCAGATAAATAGTAGCAAAATATCCTCTCGTTTCAAAGTTTCTTCAATCGCATCTTTTCTTTTTATTCAGCATTACGCTTTTTAAAGGATTTCATGAGAACGCTTCGCTAAGTTTTCTTGATAAAAAAGAAACAAAAAATCAAGACTAATTAATTTCTTAACGCTCCGAAGATCTGAAAAAGCTAAAATAAAAAAACTCACTTCGCTCAAACAGTTTTTATTTTTAAACGCTTTTTAAGACCTCCTCCACTAAAATGAATATAGGTCAGTCCCTTTTACTAAAGTCGATCTAAATTAGTGCCTTAAAGTCTTAATTATAACTCATGGTAAAAGTAAAATCTGCTGATCTACTATTTTTATACTCCTCGCTCTAACAAGGTAATTGCTCCGCGGAGGGATGCAATTACCCAGATAAAGGGAGTGATAACATTTTTTTATATTTGAAAGCTGATTTAGAGTCGTGTAGTGGCTTTAAAGAAAATTTATGGATGACCAAAATTAGACCTTAGTAAGACCGTGAAGCTTTGATCCGACGCAAGGAGGATGAAGATCACACGGCCGCACTTAGGTGTAATGCAGGTCAGACGTGAATTTTATTGTTAGCCTTGACTTTTTTGTTACTTTTTATTCAGCATAAAGCTTTTCAGCGGTATTCATGAGATCGCTTCGCTTAGTTGTGTCAAGACAAAAAAGTAAAGATGCGATTGAAGAAATTTCGATGAGTTATATGGAGTTAAAACCAATGTATCTGCGAAAAATTGAGTTTTTAAACTACTCTCCTTTTATCTAAGAAATTACACTTAGGTTGACGCCGATGCGAAGTTTTGGGAGAAGAAAATTAGGATTAGTTTAGTTTCGTATAAATCTTCATCCATTTATCTGGCAACTCATCCCTCATCGCATTTTCATAATCCTTGTAGCTACACGGTATGTATTTATTGTGTTTCAAATCTTTTTGTGGTACTTCCATCCACCACTTCATGCTGTAATTGCTTTTCCAAAAAATGATTTCATAATCACTGCTTTCCAACTTGACGATATACTTAATAAATTGACTGTTGTTTTCTGAAGGATAATCATTTTCCTTTCTATTGGCAAAGCCTTCAATAAAATACCACAGCATCTGGCTAGCTTGTTTTGCCCCTTGATTGTTTTGATCAAAATAAGGGTTGAATTCATACAAGCCGAAAGAACTTAACTTATTACTAAAGCCCGCAAAGCGACACAATTGGCAAGCCTCTTCACCAGTCAAGCCATTCGGTGAAGTTAAGGCATTCGCAGGCGCATCTGAACTTTTCAAAGCAGATAAATCAAAGCTAAGCATGTCCGCATTTCTTAGGATAGGCTCCATTTCAAAAACATCTTTCTTCACCTCTCCTAAACGAATCACATCATAGCTCAAAGAATCTAAAACATCTATATTCTTTGGATCATTATAAAATAGTTGATGACCAATATGATTGGCAGAAAACAAAAAATTAGGTTGGTGCATAATGATATGGCGCAAGAAAGATCTAGCATTCACTTCTTCACTTTCCATTAAATCAATTTTCTCGTCTATGATCACAATGTCCACATCATGAATTCTGTTTTCATAAGCTTGGAATTGTCCGTAAGTTAAGTCGTGCCCGCCACCTAAGATTATCGGCGTAATCCTCTTATCTAACAATTCTGACACAACCGCTTTTAAGGCTACTTGGGTATCTCTAACCGAATGCCCTAATTTTATGTTGCCCAAGTCAATAATTCTTGGCATTTTAAAATGCACATAAAGCTTGTACAATTCTTGCCGTATCTTGTTTACTCCAGTACCGCAACCCTGGTTATCTTTGCTATTTCTATCTTCCCCTACGCCTAAGATGGCAAGATCATAACTTTCATTATCTAGCTCCCCCTTAAATTCAAAATCAACCTTTTTACCTAATTGACCCGTTTCCCAAGGTGCTTGTTTTTGAACTATTTCTTCTCGCTTTACTTCTTCTAAAAAATCTGAAATCATTACGTGCGTTTGGGTTTACCTGAATTATGCATTTGAAAATTCCTGCTTGTAGCAGGCAAATATGACAACTTAAAACTACTTTAAAATAAGCCACTTTGCTTATATTTTCTATCTTTCTCACATTTTACTGGCTAAATTTTAACGAAGTTCTAAGGCATACTTAAGCTTAAAGGTATTGTCAATAAGACAAGAACTGAAAGAACTCTTAGAGAAGTTTTCTAGAATTAAAGTTGATATTCTTCTAAAAAAGACAATCCACCTAAATTTTGAATTAAATGCTTCAAAAAAGCTAAAAAACCGTACGTTTGCAGTGCAAAACCAAAACCGCTACAAATGAATGATTTGCTAAAAAAATTTGAGAACAAACAACCTGAAATTGTTTTTGAATGGAAAGATTCCGAAACAGAAGCTGAAGGGTGGGTAGTTATCAATTCTTTACGAGGCGGAGCTGCTGGTGGTGGCACTAGAATGCGTGTGGGTTTAGACAAGCACGAAGTGACCTCTTTAGCTAAAACCATGGAAGTTAAGTTTTCTGTTTCTGGTCCTGCTATTGGAGGTGCAAAGTCGGGTATTAATTTTGACCCAAATGACCCAAGAAAAAAAGATGTTTTAAAGCGATGGTACCATGCTGTTTCTCCGCTATTGAAAGCCTATTATGGAACGGGTGGAGATTTAAATGTAGACGAAATACACGAAGTCATTCCAATGACCGAGGATTGTGGTATTTGGCATCCACAAGAAGGGGTTTTTAATGGCCATTTTCAACCTACCGAACCTCAAAAAATTCACAGAATTGGGCAATTGAGAAGGGGTGTTTTGCAGGTTATTGAAGATGCCTCTTATACGCCCAAAGCAACTAATAAATATGTAGTAGCTGATATGATTACTGGCTGGGGTGTTGCAGAATCAGTAAAGCATTTTTATGACATTTATGGCGGGAATATTAAGGGCAAACGAGTAGTCGTTCAAGGTTGGGGGAATGTAGGTTCCGCCGGTGCCTATTACTTGGCTCAAAGCGGTGCAAAAATCGTTGGAATTATAGACCGAGATGGTGGGTTGATTAATGAAACCGGCTTTTCTCTAGAAGAAATTAGAACCTTGTTCACTACAAAAGATGGTAACAAACTAGCACATCCTGACATGATTCCTTTTGAAGAAATCAATGCTAAAATTTGGGATATAAAAGCGGAAGTTTTTATTCCGTGTGCGGCGTCAAGATTGATTCAAAAAGATCAAGTTGATAAAATGATTGCTTCAGGAATTGAGGTGATTGCCTGTGGTGCCAATGTGCCCTTCGCAGATCAAGAAATTTTCTTCGGCCCAATTGCGGATTACGCAGATAATAGAATTAGTATCATTCCCGATTTCATTGCCAATTGCGGTATGGCTCGAGTTTTTGCTTTTCTAATGTCAAATGATTTACCTCCTATTATGACGGATGCCTCTATTTTTGAGGATACCTCTACTATAATTAAAGCTGCTATTCAAGCAACTTACACTAAAAATAATAGCAAAACAAAAATTGCTAAAACCGCTTTTGAAATCGCACTAAACAAATTAATTTAATCATATTATGGAATTTTTAGTACTTCTCATCTTTGTTCTTGGCTACATTGCCATTACTTTAGAACACAATCTTAAAATTGACAAGCTTGTTCCGGCGCTCGGAATGATGGCTTTAGCATGGGCCGTTATTGCGCTGTCTCACCTTCCTGTTTTTGAAATTAACGAGCACGGATTAGAAGCCACAAGTTTGGAAAGCATTTTATTACATCACTTTGGGAAAACTTGTGAAATCTTAATCTTTCTTATTGGCGCAATGACCATTGTTGAAATCATTGATCATTTCGACGGGTTCTCAACTATTAAAAAATTCGTTAAAACCAATAAGAAGAAGTCCCTACTTTGGATAGTTTCCATTTTAGCCTTTATTCTTTCAGCCATTATTGACAACCTAACTGCAACGATTGTATTAATAACAATCATTACGAAGCTGATTGAAAAAAGAGAAGAAAGAATTTGGTATGTTGGTATGATTATTATTACTGCGAATGCCGGTGGTGCTTGGTCTCCAATTGGAGATGTAACGACTACAATGTTGTGGATGAGTGGAAAAGTAACCTCCTTCAAATTAATGGAACATCTTGTTTTGCCTTCCTTAGTTTGCATGGCAGTGCCAACATTCATCGCTAGTTTTTTAAAGCCTTTCCAAGGAACCTTTGAAGCACCTGCAGATAACGGGGTGCCGTCAAATAAACACTCCTCAACGATGCTTTATTTAGGTTTAGGTTTAATTGTTGCCGTTCCAGTTTTTAAGACATTGACTCACTTACCTCCTTATATCGGAATGATGTTGTCTTTGGCTATTTTTACTGTTTTCGCTGAGGTTTTTAGCAATAGAGAATTTAATTTGTCTAATGCGACCGATACAAGCTCCGCGCACAGTCCTGCGCATAGTGCCTTGTCAAGAATTGAGATGCCAAGTCTGTTATTCTTCTTAGGTATTTTAATGACCGTTGCAGCCTTAGAATCTTTAGGTATGATCTTTCATTTTGGTCAAGCAGTTGATGCTTCTATTGGAACTGATTTATTTGTTATTCTTTTAGGTTTCGCATCAGCTATTGTAGATAACGTTCCTTTAGTTGCCGCAGGAATTGGCATGTTCCCTAATATGGTTGCGGATCATCCAGATTGGCACTTAATTGCCTTTACTGCTGGAACAGGGGGAAGTATGTTAATCATAGGCTCTGCTGCTGGTGTTGTGGCCATGGGGATGGAAAAAATTGATTTCTTTTGGTACTTGAAAAATATAGCTTGGTTGGCATTGGTCGGTTATGTGGCAGGAGTTGCCGCTTTCTATTTGATGCTTTAGGGCTCTAACATTTAATCAACAATAACATCAAGGCCGGTTTCCGCATGAGACCGGCTTTTTATTTTGCCTTCGTTTTGGATAAGGCCCAATTGATCTTCATCTTGCCAATCTTTCGTATCTAGATTGTGTAAATCTGGCATGCCTGCATTTACCCAGCAAGTAAACCATAAATCGCCGACATGTTTGATGCTCAAACGCATTTGCGCTTCTACCATTCCTTTTAATAATTCATGGTAGTCGAAAGCATAGCTTTCTGAATACGTCCTCACCACAGTTTCTCCTCTTGTTTCAAAACTATATTTCTTATCCTTCGGGTAAATACTGTCCAAGTATCGCTCTAAATTTAAGACCTCCTCAAGGTAACTATGCGCATGTAAAATATTTTCCCAAATGAAAGCATTCTCCTCTTTAATATAGGTCGCCTTGCCTACGAAAAAATCATAGTCCTCATGAAAAAGTTCAGGCAATCTGCTTTCCCAAAACCCATGAATGCCGTATTGATTGGTGAATTGACCATTGTAGTTCTCCGTTGTGTGCAAGGGCACGTGGCTATCCCCGATATAATGACCTAAATCTGCTGAATATTTTAAAATTTGAGCTTTGTTCCCAGCGACAAAAGCCTTCGTCAAATTTATCATGGTCCACTCAATAGTCCATGGAACGATACCGTAAGCTTGAAGAGTGTCCTCTGAAAACTGTTCCTTTGCTTGGTTCCATTCCTTGGGAAAATCTTCACAGGGATAGGTGCAAAAATGATCCAAATCAATGAAGTGTCGCGGTGCTTCTCCATCTACAGCATATCTCCTTTTATCAGGATCTACCGCATGTTCTGTCAAATATTCTATGTTCTCTTTGTAAAAGCGAAACATTCCGGGCGGTAGCGTAAAAACTGCTAAGCGATTGATTCGCTGATGGGCCCAAAAACCCCAAGCCTTTGCACTTTGCGCAAAAAAACACGAAAGAAAAATTAAAATCGAAATTCGAAACATCAAGTAAAGAGAGGAAATAAATGTTCTATTTATTAGACTGTTTAGTGAAGTATGGGGTTGGGTGAGCGAAAATACTAGAAGGCGCGAACGGAAAGCTGCCACCCGCATTAGAGCTTTTACTATTTAGTTCTAACTATTTGAATTTAAGCTGCGTAGATTTTAAATCTTTCAATTGACTTTGCTCACTACTTATCTCAACTTTTAAAGCTGCTTGCGCGTTCTTAGCGCTTGCTATTTCCCCTTCAGCTTGACGAATACCTTCTTCTTGTTTAGTAATGTTATCGTTCTCTTTTTCGATATCTTTCACATTTTTTTTCTCTTCAGAATCAAGGTCCTTAAGGTCTTTCTCTAATATCTTTAATTGGTCTTTTAAGGCATCTTCACTATGTGAAGTAATTTGTTTTTGAATAGTAAAAATTCGATTATTGTTTCCATTTATCTGCTTTTGACTAGTAATAATAGCCGCTTCCGTATTTTGTATTTCTCCTTTTTTCTCTTCAATCTCACCCATTATCTTAGCTGCCTCTTTTTCTAAAGACTGAACTTCTTTCATGATTTTTTTGTCAGCGCTTGCTGCAAACAATTGTTTTTGGGCAGCAATTGCACTTCTGTTCGTTGCTAGCTCAGTATCTAAAACGGCATTTTCGCCATTAATTTTAGCCATATCCTCTCTCGACTTTTCTATGTCTTTAACAAAGATTTTATTCTCTTTCTCGATATCCTTAATATTTGACTCTAGGGTTTTAATATTCACCGCAGCAATTTCAGCTTGTTTATCACCAACCTGTTGTGTTTTTGCGGCAACTAAAGCTTGTGTGGTTTTCAAACTTCCTTCCAAACTTATAATTGACGTTTTCGAATCATTGATTGATTTTATGGCTTTCCCAATGGCATCGTATTGCTTTTCTTCATCCTTTTCTAGGCCTTTCAAATCATTTTGTTTGCCCTCTACTACATTTGATTGCAAATTAACCACTGCATCATAAGCAATGAAAGTTGCTTTATTATCTAAGGCTTGAGTAAACTTAACATAGCCGTCAAATTCACTTGGTGTATTATCTTTAGATACAATTTTACTATTCGTCAGGTAATGGATGTATAAAGTTGCATTTCCTTCTAATTCTGTAATTTTAATATTCATTGTTGTAGCGCTTTGATTGATGTCACTCAAAGCGACATCGCTCACTACATACTCGTTATCAAAACCCTTAACAGGCTCAACCCTTGCTTTATAGTTTTTCAAATACTCTTTTACTGCCGTACTTACTTCCTCCGCACTTACCTTGTTAAAGCTTGTTTTGAAGACTTCTTTTTCACCCGTAGAAAAAGTAAAATTTTCATTTGTTATAGGATTATAGCTTTGAGCAATAGCTCCAATGCTTATTAGAGAGAATAATATAAGTAATGGTATCTTTTTCATAGTTTATTTTTTATACGCTATAATTACACACAAACTGTACAAAGATGAATGAAGCTAAACCTCACTCTCTTTTTAAAACTAATTAAAAAAGTCTTTAACGTTTTCAAAAAAACCTCTATCCGATTTTTCGTCAACTGGAGCGAAATTTTCTGAAGATTTCATTTTTTGCAAACTTGCCTTTTCTTCCTTTGAAAGTTGCTTTGGCGTATACACCGTAACATAAATTAATTGATCCCCTTTTCCATAAGCATTAACAGCAGGTAAGCCCTTGCCTTTTAGCCTTAAAACCTTCCCACTTTGGGTTCCTTCAGCAATTTTAATTTTTGCTTTACTCCCTATGGTTGGAACTTCTATAGCCGTTCCTAATGCAGCATCTGCAAAATTAAGCGTCAATTTGTACAATATGTTTTGTCCGTCACGCACCAAGGACTCATGAGGTAGCTCTTCAATTAAGACAATTAAGTCACCCGCCATTCCGTTCATTGGCCCTTCATTCCCCTCTCCTCGAACTTGCAATTGCATACCATCTTCCACCCCTGCTGGGATATTTATGCTCACTACACGTTCTTCTCTCTTTTGTCCATTTTCATCAGAACCTGGAGGTCGCTTATCAATACTCTGTCCACTTCCATTACATGTAGGACAAGTAGTAGTCGTTTGCATCTGACCTAAAATCGTATTCGTTAATCTTCTTACCGAACCGTTTCCACCACAAGTAGAACAAGTGCTGTAGGACCCACCCGCAACGTTTACTAACTTATTTATTTTAAGTTTCTTTTCAACGCCTGCATCAATTTCTTCTAGGGTCAATTTTACTTTTACCCTGAGATTTGTTCCTTTTTGAACTCTGCGTCCACCTCTTCCGCCGCCGCCGCCAAAGAAGGATCCAAAGTCGCCGCCGCCGCCACCGCCGCCGCCGCCAAAAATATCTCCAAAATTGCTAAAGATATCTTCCATGTTCATGCCACCTCCGTGACCACCATAGCCACCTTGACCATCTACGCCTGCGTGACCGAATCTGTCATACTTGGCTTTTTTATCGGCATTTCCCAAGACTTCATAAGCTTCTGCAGCTTCCTTAAATTTATCTTCCGCACTTGGGTCGTCTTGATTTCTGTCGGGGTGATATTTTAAGGCTACTTTTCGGTAAGCCTTCTTAATTTCGCCCTCACTCGCGCTTCTTTCAACACTTAATATTTCGTAATAATCTTTCTTTGCCATGCTTCTTTCTTAACTGATTAAAGTTGCTTTCAACCTATTTCCCTACAACCACTTTAGCGTAGCGAATAATCTTATCATTCATAAAATATCCCTTCTCTACTTGATCTATCACCTTGCCTTTCAGCTCTTCATTGGGCGCTGGAATTTCCGTGATAGCCTCATGTTTTTCTGGATCAAAGGCTTGGCCAATCGTTTCCATAGCTTTCAAACCGCGCTGTTCTAAAATATTGAACATTTTGTTTCTAATTAAAAGCATTCCTTCTTTAACGGAATTCGCGTCTTTTGCATTGTCAGCAACCGCTATGGCGCGTTCGAAATCATCAACGACTGGAATAATACTCAAAATAATATCCTTTCCTGCAGTATTCAATAAATCTAAACGCTCTTTAGCCGTTCTTTTTTTATAGTTGTCAAAATCAGCAAACAGGCGTAAAAATTTATCCTTTTGTTCGACTAATTGGTTTTGTAAAAGTTCAACTTCACTAAAAGACTCTTCTAGCACTTGCTCATCTTCCTGATCTAGTCGTTCTTCCTGATGATCTTGCTCTTTACTATCTTCCAGTAAATCTCTTTCTTCATTTATCATTTTGTTACATTTTTGCAAAGTTACTTTGTCAAAAAGTTTGCCACTACATATTATGCGACAGATTGTCATAAAAAAGGAAAAAGAAGAAGAAAAAACTGCCTAAAAGCTTCTGTTTTCTTTATAGTTGAACTCAAAAACAAGGGCAAGCGGGGAGTGGTCAGAAAGCGGTTGGGTATCATCGCCTTGATAATAAAAACGGTTGTCATCTCCATACTTGTAGGCTACAACTGAAAGTTGCATGTCACTTGTGCCCCGATAAAAGACTTTATCTACCCCTTCGCAAGTGGAAGAAGTATTCACGGGATAGCAATCTTGAAGTGGCGCATTGCCCATAGTTGGTACAACGCCTTGTGTAATCAAATCTAACCAAGGGTCAGAAAAACCAAGATCTAACATGACTCTAGTAGAATCTCCAACTCTAGTATATTTATGATTAAAATCACCCATAACAATAATAGGTTCTCCTGTAGATTTTTCTAACATATACCTTAAAAATTGCGCTATATTCTTCCTTCTCGCATCGATACTTTCTTGACTTGATCCCGCATTGCAATGTATGTTGTAAAAATCAATAGTTACTCCCGCCGCTAGAGCAATTTTCGTATAGCTAAACCCCTTTAAAGACAAGCAGTCAGCTCCTGTGCAATTCGTCCATTTTACGCGTTCAAATTTTCTTATTGCGAAATTCGTTAAGGTAGTTAAACCGTCACCAATACAAGGTAATGCCGCCGCTACTTGGCGGTGGTTATTGTAGAGCATAATAGAATCATGATAACAAAAATCCTCTTGCAGATGTACGATGTCAAAGGCATTTAAATGAGGACTTATCAAGGAACTATAAAGCAGTGGATGAGAGGAGGAAATTCCGTCTGGCAAGCCTGCAACATTATAAGTAAGGGCGCTAAAGCTCCCAGAAAGTTCAATATCTTCCTTCTCCTTACAAGCGCTTAATAAGATTATGCTAATCCAACTGGCGTAAATGATTTTTTGCATAGTTCGTTGTTTCAGTGCTAAAGCTAAACTTTATTAATACGATATTAAAAAATAATTAAAACATACCGATCTTTAATAATGTGATGAGTGGAGGTGGTTTTGCAAGACATATGATTGCGGCATTCAACGCGAATAGAGCATTAAAAACTTCTTCACGAATAAATATTCAGACTTCGGGAAAGCGAGTTGATGGTTATAAACCCCTTAAATTTGCCAAAGCAAACAAGGCTACAAAAGCTCAAATTTATGATGATAAAGTCTTCGTAGAAAGGCAAATTCGTTTTAGAATTGGAGTCTTAATCTTTGGAGTTGTTCTAGCGGGTTTACTTTTGTTCTTGTTTTTATCTTTTGGCTAAGAATTATTCTATTTTTGTTGGAATAGTAAACCCTTGGATCTACAACTTCAACATACCAACCTCATTAAACAAAAAGCAATTGAACTAGGCTTTGATGAAGTAGGCATTGCTAAGGCTGAATTCTTAAATGATGAAGCCAAAAAATTAGAGCTTTGGTTGAACCAAGGCAAGCATGGGGAAATGAGCTACATGGCAAACCACTTCGATCTTCGAACGGACCCTAGAAAATTAGTGCCAGGAGCAAAGTCGGTCATCTCCTTATCTTACAACTACTTTACAGAAGCTCATCAAGAAGATCCTGCTGCACCCAAGATTTCTAAGTATGCTTATGGTCGAGATTACCACAATGTAGTAAGGAAAAAATTAAAGCTGCTGTTACAATTTATTCAAGAAGAAATTGGAGAAGTTGCAGGTCGTGCTTTTGTAGACAGCGCTCCTATAATGGAACGCGCTTGGGCTCAAAAAAGTGGCTTGGGTTGGATAGGAAAAAACTCCTTACTCCTAACCAAGGGCAAAGGCTCTTATTTCTTTCTTGCCGAACTCATTTTAGATTTGGACTTGATGTACGATGGACCCGTAAAAGACTATTGTGGTTCTTGCACGAAGTGTATTGATGCTTGTCCAACGGATGCTATTTATGCTCCTTATCAAGTGGATGGCAGCAAATGCATTTCATATTTAACCATAGAATTGAAAGATAAAATTCCAGCAGAATTTCAAGGTAAAATGGAAAACTGGATTTACGGTTGCGACATTTGTCAGGAGGTTTGCCCTATCAATGCGCGAGCAAAACAACACCAAGAAATTCAATTCAATCCTAAGGCAGCATTACTAGAAAAAGATCGAGCAGCTTGGGAAGAAATTACGGAAGAGGTCTTCGAAAAATTGTTTGAAGGAAGTCCTGTAAAAAGAACAAAATTTAGCGGCTTGAAACGCAATATTAACTTTTTAAAACCAAAGGCATAAATGGAAGTATGGGGAACCGGAATAAGCCTCCTCAATATGGTTCTTTTCTTAGCTTACTTTGTGAGCTGCCAGCGCTGGCTCGACTTTCTGTTTCCAAATAAAAGCTCTTGTACCGTGGCGAGGGTCTTGAGCCATGGAAATCATGAAAAAGGTTTTGATTCAGTTTGTGAAAACTCGCGAAAAATAAAAACCAAGCAAACGCTAGTTCAGACCATTACATTCATCTAAAAAAATAAGCCCACTCGCTCTAGTTGTCTAAAGTCTCTTAATACTGGCCCCCAAAGCATTCAATCTTCCATCGATATTTTGGTAGCCTCTGTCTATTTGGTGAATATTGGAAATGATGCTGGTTCCCTCAGCCGACATGGCCGCAATCAACAAAGCAACTCCAGCTCTAATATCGGGACTACTCATTTGAATGCCTCTTAGCTTGTATTTTCTTTCTATTCCAATTACTGTTGCACGATGTGGATCGCAAAGAATAATTTGTGCACCCATTTCCTTTAATTTATCAACAAAAAACAAGCGGGCATCAAACATTTTTTGATGAATTAAGACACTCCCTTTGGCTTGAATGGCTGCAACCAAAATAATTGAAATTAAATCGGGCGTAAATCCTGGCCAAGGGGCGTCATAAATTGTTGGGATGGACCCGTCAATCATTCGTTGGATTTCGTAGTTTTCTTGAGTAGGAATAAAAATGTCATCTCCTCTAAATTCCATTTGAATTCCGAGGCGTTTGAACACATCTGGAATGGGCCCCAACTTATCAATTCTACAATTCTTAATCGTAATTTCCGATTGCGTTGCCGCAGCCAAACCAATAAAAGAACCTACTTCAATAAAATCTGGTAATAGGGTATGCGAGCATCCTCCCAATGCTGTTACCCCTTCAATTTCTAATAAGTTACTTCCTACACCTTGAATCTTTGCGCCCATGCTGTTCAACATGCCACATAATTGTTGTAAGTAAGGCTCACATGCCGCATTGTAAATCGTTGTTTTCCCTTTCGCCATTACAGCTGCCATTACCACATTTGCAGTGCCTGTTACAGAAGGCTCATTCATCAACATGTAAGTCCCTTGAAGCTTTTCTGCTGTTACGGTATAAAAGCCGTCTGCTGCATTGTAAGAAAATTCTGCCCCTAATTTTTGAAATGCTAAGAAGTGCGTGTCTAATGGCCGAGCGCCTATTTTATCACCGCCTGGTTTTGGAATGTACGCTTTTTTGAAACGAGCCAACAAGGGGCCCATGATCATTACTGAACCTCTAAGCGAAGAAGCTCGCTCTTTAAACGCTTCACTGTGTAAGTAATCCAGGTTAACCGCATCTGCTTGAAAAGTAAAAGAACCTTCCCCAATCTTTTCAATTTTTACACCTAACTCTTTGAGCAATTCTATAAGAAAATTGACATCACGGATATCGGGTAAATTATGCATGGTCACTTTTTGAGAAGTAAGCAAGGGTGCACATAAAACTTGCAAGGCTTCATTCTTAGCCCCTTGAGGAGTAATCTCGCCTTTTAACTTCTTGCCTCCTATTACTTCAAATTGATTTTTCATGCTTTGATTTGTCTTTTGAACTCTAAACTTAAAAAAATATTTTTCGAATCCCCTTTTTTAGAGGGTTTTAAAGTGGGCAAGGCAGTGTGGAGTGTATAGTTTTTTGGGCTACAAGCTCTTGGCGGCTTTCTCTTTTAAAATAAAAGTGAGTGCACTATCTCGAGAATCTAAACAGGAAATCCAACTATCGCATCTTTCAAACCATTTAGACTTAATACTAACTGCTCCGCACTTCGTACTTGCTGAGATAAAAGATATACTTTTACATTCGATGAATCAAGAATCTATTTTTATTCCTTTTGAAGGGGGTGAATTGCACCTAAAACGTATTTATAAAAACCCTCAAGGACCACCCGTATTTTTACTGCATGGATCGATGGAAAATGGGAAGATTTTCTATTCTAAAAGCTTGAAAGGTTACGGACCTTTCTTAGCAAATCTAGATTATGATGTGTTCATTGTTGACCTGCAGGGAAGAGGTGAAAGCACACCGAAAATGAGTCGAAAAAGTAGTTATGGTCAAGTGGATGTAATTAAAACGGACATTCCTCTATGTCTCGCAAAAATCAAAGAAATTAAAGGCGATGTGCCTGTTTATGCGGGAGCACATTCTTGGGGCGGCGTCTTGCTTTTAGCTTATATGGCTCGCTTTGATAACAACATAAAAAATTTCGTGCTCTTTGGAGTGAAACGCTATATCTCCGTTAGAGGTTGGGAACATTTCAAGCGACTGCGTTTTGGCTGGTATTTTTTAGGTCGTGTTTTAAATCCTATTTATGGCTTTTTTCCTGCGGTTAAATTGGGTGCGGGTTCCGACAACGAACCGACCAAGCATTACGAACAAATCAATGAATGGTTGCGGGTAGGTGCTCCATGGATAGACAATGTGGATGGCTTCGATTATGGAAAAGCTTTAGAAAGTAAAACCCTTCCTCCTTTATTGTTTCTAGCAGGTAAAAACGACACCCTTTTAGGTCACCCAACAGATATTCAAGGCTTAATGGCTGAAATTAAACACGCCAAAAAAGACTATTGGTTTTTAGCAAAAGAAACTGGCTACGGACATGATTATGGTCACGTGAATATGTTGAGTCATAAGGACGCGCCGAAAGATCATTTTGTGAAGATTGCAGAGTGGCTTGAAGCCAATTAAAAATGGATACTCTAATAGCTAATAGAAGAATTGCGAATTTTTCTTGCGCTTGGTTATTCTACTTTCCTTTATGTGGAATTTTTAAGACGGAATGCTTACTTTTATCATACCGTGTAGAAATACTTAATATCTAAATAAACATGAACAATATTGATAAACGAGAAACTGTCAGATTCCTCCTTTCAACCTGAATCGGCAGATGAATAACTAGATGCCCTTGAAGAAAATCAGCTAGGGCTCTTGACATAGGCAGCTTCATTGAAAAACTAAAACCGTGAATATTATCCATTAATTACAAACTAGATGAGTACAGAATTATTTAGAGGCAGAAAACTCGTTATAGCCACGAAGCACAATAAAGAAAAAGTAATTGCACCGCTGTTAGAGGAAGCTTTAGGTGTCCTTTGCTTTGTGCCCTCTGATTTTGATACCGATACACTTGGTACTTTTACAGGAGAGCTTGAAAGGGAACTTGACCCACTAGCTACTGCAAGACAAAAATGCAGGATGGCAATGGAAGCAAGTAACTGTGACTTAGGAATAGCGAGTGAAGGATCTTTCGGTGCCCATCCTTCAATGTTCTTCGTAAGTGCGGATGATGAGTTTTTAATATTTATAGATAAGAAGAATGATTTAGAAATTATCGTCCGAGAACTTAGTGTGGAGACCAATTTTAACGGAAGTAAAATTAACAATGAGCAAGAGCTTATGCACTTTGCCAACTTAACAAAATTTCCATCTCACAGCTTGATACTTCGAAAATCAAAAACGGAGAATCTTGATATAATCAAAAACATTACCAACTTAGGGGACTTAAAAAAAGCTTTCCATTTACTAATTGAAAAATTTGATTCCGTTTATGCAGAAACAGATATGAGGGCAATGCACAACCCAAGTAGAATGTCTGTGATTGAAAATGCAAGCAGAAAACTAGTTGAAAAGATAAATTCTTGCTGTCCGCAATGCAATATTCCAGGCTTTGGAGTTACCGATGTAAAAAAAGGCTTAGAATGCAATTTGTGTGGTTCTCCCACCAACTCTACCTTGAGTTTCATTTATGTCTGTCAAAAATGTACTTTCACAAAAGAGGAAATGTATCCAAATAAAAAAACAACTGAAGACCCTACGTATTGCGATTCCTGTAATCCATAATATTTTGACTGCACTTAATAAGCAAATAGACTGGAAGCTTATCCCAAGCCAAACGTAAAGCGTTGAACTTCTAATTACAAAACCTATTTTTCAAACTCCTTATCAAGGTCTTGCAAATTGTATTTCACAAAAGTCTTCCTACCTGTGGGTGCGGTAAAAGGATTGGCGCAAGCGAAGAGTTCGTCGATTAGGTTTTGCATTTCTCCTACACTTAAGACTTTTCCGTATTTAATGGCGGCCGTATATGCCATAGATTTGGCAACGTTTTCGCGTTTACTAAATTTTCCTAGCCCAGAAGAGTTTTTAAATTGCTCTACAAATTCTTCAATAATCTGCATTTCGTTAGTATAGTTGATGTCAGCAGGATACGCATGAATGACAAAGCTATTTGAGCCAAACTCACTAATTTCAAAACCCAAACTATTGATTTCAGGTAAAATTTCTCTCATGATTACCGCATCTCCTGCACTCAACTCAATGGTTTGTGGAAAGAGTTGTTGTTGACTCATGTTCTTTCCTGCACTCATCAAATGCAAGTATCGTTCAAACAAAATACATTGATGAGCAGTGTGTTGATCTAAAATAATGTACCCCGATTTCAAGGGAGAAATGATGTACTTTCCGTGCAACTGATAAGGCTTGCTAACTTTTTCTATAAGCTCTTGGTTGGCGCTTGATTCGTCCTCTAAAGGCAACTCCGCATGAAGCTTTCCAATTCTTTGCACTAAGGATTGTGATGCCGGTTCTTTGTTAATCTGATACAAGTCTTGCCAATTAGCTAAATTTGATCGATTACCTGCTTCATCTTTCTTAGCTTTTGCGGAAAACGGAAAGTCCGTTTTCGAAAAATTCATGGCAGATTTATCCAAATCAAAATTCTTGTCTTTTTGTCCAAAAGTGCCCATTTGCTTAAAGGAATCTTCTTGATCAAAATCTAGCGTTGGCGTAACGCTATATTGTGCTAAACCGTGACGAGCGGCTGCATTCACAAAAGTATAGACCAAGCGTTCTTCTTCAAATTTTATCTCATGCTTACTTGGGTGTACATTGATATCAATTTTTGCTGGATCAATGTCCATAAATAAAACAAAGAATGGGAAGCGGTCTTTGGTGATGATGTCTTCGTAGGCTTTAAAGACAGCATGATTGAGGTAATTGCTTTTAATAAAGCGGTTGTTGACGAAAATGTATTGTTCCCCTCTTGTCTTTTTTGCAGCGTCGGGTTTGCCTATAAAACCTCCAATCCCCACAACGTCTGTTTCCTCTTTAATGGGCACTAAGCGGTCGTTATAATTATCTCCAAACAAGGCTACAATTCGTTGGCGTATGTTGCCGGACTTCACATGATAAATTTCGTGATCATTGATGAATAAGGAGAAGGAAACCTCTGGATGTGGTAGCGCGATTCTAAAGAATTCATCAATAATGTGTTTGGTTTCTACATTGTCACTTTTTAAAAAATTTCTTCTTGCGGGAACATTAAAAAACAAGTTCTTCACTGCGATAGAGGTGCCCAAAGGATGTTGACAAGGCTCTTGTTTGGTAATTTTACTGCCTTCTATATCTATTTGGGTTCCCAATACATCCTCCGACTGTCTCGTCTTCATTTCAACTTGCGCTACGGCGGCAACGGAAGCCAATGCTTCTCCTCTAAATCCTTTTGTAACAATAGCAAAGAGGTCGTTGATGTTTTTGATTTTTGAAGTAGCATGTTTTTCAAAGCTCATGCGCGCATCGGTCGGCGACATACCCATGCCATCGTCAATTACTTGCACTAAAGTCCTTCCTGCATTTTTGATAATCAACTTCACATGACTAGCCTTCGCATCCACAGCGTTTTCCATGAGCTCCTTAACGATACTTGCGGGTCGTTGGATAACTTCACCGGCAGCAATTTGATTGGCTATTGCATCCGGCAATAATTGAATGATGTCTGACATGAATATTTAGTATGATAAATTAATCTTATTGTAAAAGTAAGGCTAAAATTCTTTCTACTGAATTAGATACTCTTAGAATCAAAAAAATAATTCCCGCTACGACTAAAATACTAATTAGTAAACGGCGTCTTCTTTGTTTGGCGTCGTCCATCATATCTGAAGGAACGGCATCATAACGATTGCTAAATTTTTGAAAACTTCCTTTCACAACACCCGACCCAGCTTCTCTTGAGATCGTCTTATCGTTGTAGTACCTTGTATGAAATGTAAACCGTTTGGGCTTATCTGTACTGAATATTTTAAATCGCATAAACTCTAATTTACAAAAAGAAGGTGAAAAAACAACTATTCCACTTCCTTTAACAAGGTTCTAAAAGCTACAAATTTATCTTTGAATCGGGCAGCACCTTTTTCTTGAAGTCTTGGCGCGTGATCGTCTCGGTACTCAAAATAGTCTTGCATTGTAGGCGCATAATATTGCACATTATAGGTTATCCCATCGCTTTCGTCTTGCACTAAGACTTTATGAAAACGATGGTGCTTAAATTTTCCTGTAGCTAAAACTTCGGCTATATGTTCTTGTTTCATCCAGTTAATCCACTCCTCGTGAACGTCGAGATCTATCTTCACAGTTACGCTATAAATTATCATGACACAAAGTTAAAACAATTTCCACTAAAAGCAGCGGCCAGAAGACCTTGCGCCGCAAAGAAACCAACACGTCGGAGTCCTCTTCCTGACCTAGTCCCGAAACCTCGAGGCTTAGATCGGAAATGACGAACCAAAACCAAGGTGACCCAAGACCGCTTGTCTACTAGTAGAACTTCGAATAGTCAAGTTGTCGAAAAGCTGTGCCTCTCTTGAAGTCTAGCTTCAATGTAGCCCTATAAATGGTCAGCGTTTAGCCTTAAAACAATTTATAGCTAGCGCGGGTTTCATTATAACTTGTGGAGGATTTGCTTCAAGTGAAAGCCTCCTCATTTACAATTTAATTAGTTAAATTTGCAGCACTTAACACAAAAAACAAGATAATCCATGAATTTTGAATTGAACGAAGAACAGTTAGCGGTGCAACAAGCGGCTAGAAATTTTGCACAAAACCAATGTTTACCCGGTGTTATTGAAAGAGATACCCACATGACTCACCCTACGGCACTTTTAAAAGAAATGGGGGAATTAGGGTTCATGGGAATGATGGTAGATCCCAAGTACAATGGCGGTGGAATGGATACGATTTCTTATGTAGTTGCCATGGAAGAACTTTCTAAGATTGACAATTCTTGTTCCGTCGCCATGAGCGTAAACAACTCTTTGGTTTGTTGGGGATTAGAAAAATATGGAACAGAAGCACAAAAGGAAAAATACTTAAAGCCTTTGGCTGCTGGAGAAGTGATTGGTGCTTTTGCATTGAGTGAGCCAGAAGCGGGTAGTGATGCGACCAGTCAAAGGACAACCGCTATCGACATGGGTGACCATTACCTCGTGAATGGTACGAAAAATTGGATTACGAATGGAGGCAAATCCTCTACTTATTTAGTAATTGCTCAAACAGACGCCGCTAAAGGACACAAAGGAATTAATGCCCTGATTATGGAAGCAGGTATGCCCGGTTTTGAATTAGGTGCAAAAGAAGATAAGTTGGGAATTAGAAGTTCTGACACCCATTCTTTGTTGTTTACTGATGTGAAAGTACCAAAGGAAAATAGAATTGGTGAAGACGGTTTCGGATTTAAGTTCGCTATGGAAACCTTGTCGGGTGGAAGAATTGGAATAGCCGCACAGGCGCTAGGAATCGCACAAGGAGCATTTGAGTTAGCACTTAAATATTCTAAAGAAAGAAAAGCTTTTGGTAAAGAAATTTCTAAACACCAAGCTGTCGCATTTAAATTAGCCGACATGGCTACAGAAATTAATGCTGCGCGACTTTTAGTATACAAGGCAGCGCACTTAAAGGATACAGGGCAAGATTACACACAGGCAAGCGCTATGGCGAAAGTTTTTGCGAGCGAGGTGGCAATGAAAACAACTGTTGAAGCCATTCAAGTTCATGGTGGTTATGGTTACGTAAAGGAATACCACGTTGAACGTTTAATGAGAGATGCTAAGATTACGCAGATTTATGAAGGCACAAGTGAAATTCAACGAGTAGTGATTTCAAGAGGATTATTAAAATAGCAAATTACCTTCGCCGCATAAAAAAAGGTCCAATAATATTGGACCTTTTTTTATGTTTAATTGTAAAGCTTATTTTACAAATTTAAAGCGCTGTATTTCCATTCTATTATTGCCTATCAAGACCAGATACATTCCGCTTTGTAATTCGGAAACATCAATATTTTGATAATCCTCCACAACAACCGATCTTACTATTTTACCTTGTAAATCTAAAATTTGAACGGCTTCTATTTTTCCGGGATTAGAAATAATAACTTGCTTGCCGTTGTAATAAGCTTGATCAAATGCCAGCGAAAGATTACTACCCTGAATACCTTCGTTTTTCGCTTGAATGGTAATCTCTTTGTAGAAAGTTTGATCTCCCTCTGCGGTTCCATCATTGTTACTGAATACGCCTTGAAGAATCATTGTTTTAGCTTTCGTTATAGGCTCATCGAAAACGTAACGAATAGTAATCTCGCTCCTGCCATTTGACGACTTCTGTTTAGTTAAGTTTATTGGGTTAAATAAAGTATTCCCTTTAACTTCCCACAATGAAGTAGCTACATCTACTGCCACATTACTAGCTCCATAAACTTGCTCTTTGGTGGAAGAGAATAATTGTAAAATGCCAAGTCTGTCTGAAGGAATACGTATGACATACTCATTGCCCCAAACTTCTACATACTCATCGTCCACTTTCCCATCTATAATAAAAACTTCACCTGAAATTGAGCCGCCGTGACAAGCACTACAAGCTAATGATTTGTGACCTAACAAACCAGGGCAAACTTCATTGTCCTTAAGCGCCAATAAGCCAATAGAAACCATTAATACGATTGCAAAAGTAAATTTCTTCATAGACACAGCAGTTAATACTACTAAAGCTAAAGAAATTTATTGATATAAAAAAATTATATGCATCCTAATTTGTCAGAAAAGGGTCAAGATTTAGACGAGCCGTTTCGGCACCAAATGGACTATTTCGCGGGAACGCTCAACTCAATCTTGTTTTGTCTGAATTCGTAATCCTTAAAAAGGACGTTAGCGAAAATCACAAAACCGAGCATCATTGCGAAAAAGCACAACAACAAAATACTTATATATCGATTATTGCTTATCATATATGTAGAACGTTTAAAAGCGCTCAGATGTTTCAAGATGCCGTCATTAATTTGTCAAACTTAAAAATCCCGATTCAAGTAATACTTAACATCGGGACTTTTAAATGTTTTGAAACAAACTACTTATTCTTCTACCACTTTTCTATTTGCGGCATAATTAATTTTTAAAGCGTCTGCTTTTCGTAACTCTTGCTTTACATCGGTAACAATTCCCATAGTTACTTTATCGTCTACCTTTAAAGAAACCGTAAAAATACCTTTGTAGGCATCTGGAACTTCTGAGTAAGATTTTTTCACAAACTTCCCTACATCCTCAACGGTTTTGAAAGAGTCGTTCAATTGAATTCGAGGAGCGCTACCATAAGCAGCAATATCCGTTGGTGTTCCTATAAGAATATAGGCTACCGACTCTTTCAATTCAATTTTACTTAGCTCGGTAGCTAAAGGCAATTTGATTTTAAGAATTGGATTGGTTTCACGCATTACCGTTACTACCATGAAGAAAAACAACAACATAAAGATAATATCTGGCAAAGATGCCGTTGAAATTGCTGGTGTTTCTTTCTTTCCTCCGTCTTTACTAAATCTTGACATATTATTTCCCTCCTAAATTTACTGGATCTGCTTCCGAAATCTTCATTGGATATTCCTCTTGAATTTTTGCTTTCAATGCATCACAATAAGCAATTTTCTTTGAATCTAGGTCTTTGTTTCCAGCACAATCGTCAATCTCTCTAAAAGTCATTTGCCCACCCGTGACACTAAGAGCATACTTATCTCTTAATTCTGCGTAGGCAGCTTTTAACTCATTTTGAATCTCAATATATGTTCCGTAGTTCGTTCCTCTATCGTTTTTCAAAGAAATAACTGCTTTTTGTGGACTTGAAGAAAACTGGGGCAGCTTCCCTCTGTTATCCAAGTGCTTCATTGTGATTCCTCTTAGCTCATCAATATCAATGTATTCTTGTTCAACCAACAACTGATTATTCGCATTCACCAAAATCTCCAATACTTCTCTTTCATTTTGATTAGAAATTGGGGGCGGTATTTCAGACCAAGCTGGTAGTTTGTGTATAATACCTTTGTCCTGATCAATTGTGGTGGTAACAAGAAAGAATATCAGCAATAGGAAGGCGATATCCGCCATGCTACTCGCATCAATTTCTTTTGCTCCTTTTGTTTTACTTCTTCCCATAATTAATTTCTCTTAGTTACCGTCCATGAAACCTTTCACCACATCAACTACCAACAATATAGAAGCAACAATTGCCATAATATATACTGCAATAATTCCTGCACTTGATCTCATATAAGATACCGGATCACCTAAACCCTTTAATATCAGACGCTCAGAAATATCATCCGAACTTAACATATAACCAATTCCATAGAACACAATTATTGCTACAATACCAACAACGGCATACATGCCACCATCTTTCCAATTTTGCATTACTGCGATACCAATACCCACAAACAACCCTAGCAAAGCTAATGCCACTAGCACATAAGATACGTATAAGCCTATTTCACCAAATGTTTCCATTTTATTTGTTTTATAGTTTATTCAAAAAATTACCCAACAATCTTATGTTTCTTCAACATATCGATGAAAGAGATAGAAGCATCTTCCATATCGTTTACGATGCTGTCAATTCTTGATACGATGTAATTATAAAAAATTTGAAGTATAATTGCCACGATCAAACCAAATACCGTGGTTAATAAGGCTACTTTAATACCACCAGCAACAACTGTTGGAGAAATATCGCCTGCTGCTTCAATTGCATCGAAGGCACCAATCATACCGATTACTGTTCCTAAGAATCCTAACATTGGCGCTAAACCAATTGCTAATGAAATCCAAGTTAAACCTCTTTCTAAACGACCCATTTCAACTGAACCGTAAGCGATAACAGACTTCTCAACGATGTCTAAACCGTCATTCGTTCTATTTAAACCTTGGAACATGATGCTTGCAATTGGGCTTCTACTTGCCTTGCAAACTTCTTTAGCCCCTTCTACATTTCCGTTTGCTAAATTCTCTTCAACTGCATTCAACAACTTCGTTGAATTTGTAGAAGCTAAGCTTAAAGAAATGATTCTTTCGATACAGAAAGCCAATCCGAAAATCAAACAAATAAGAACCAATGACATAAAGCCAGCACCACCTTCAATGAACTTCTCTAACAAAATCTGGTGCCCTGATAGCTCTTCGGGAACGACGTCTTCTGTAGCTTCAACAACTGCAGGAACTTCTTCAACAACTTCTTCAACTACATCCGTAGCAGCAGCGTCACCTTCTTGTGCAAATGCATTTTGGTAATTGATGCCAAATGTAAATAAGGCAACTAGGGTCAGTGTAATACTTAGTTTTTTCATACTAATCGTTTTTGTCTGTTTGTTTTAAATTGTTTACTTTTTAATATTCTCGTTGTTATTCTCTTTTATGGCGGAGAGGAAGGGATTCGAACCCCCGAGACCCTTACGAGTCTACTTGCTTTCCAAGCAAGCCAGTTCAACCACTCCTGCACCTCTCCATAAAAAGAGACCGTGAAAGTAGAAATTATATTTCGCAATGAAAAAAATTTCTCTTTTCAGCCACCAAAATTCAATTAATAAATGCAATAATCCAAATATTTATTGCACTAATTTCTGATAATGGTAAAGAACTTACAATATTGGCTTATAAAATACCAAATAAATCCTTCGCATTTTGAGTGGTATGCATCGCCACCTGTTCTAGTTTACACCCTTTTACTTCTGCCAATTTTTCCGCTATATATATAAGATAAGCACTCTCATTTCTTTTCCCCCTAAATGGAACTGGACTTAAATAAGGCGCATCCGTTTCCAAAACCAAATGTTTCAGGTCAATGGCCTCTAAAACTTTATCTAACCCACTGTTCTTGTAAGTCAGTACGCCGCCAATGCCTAGGTAAAAACCCAAATCAATTAAGCGCTGCGCTTGTTCCTTATTTCCTGTAAAACAATGCAAAACCCCCCGTAAAGAACCATCTTGTTCTTTCTCTAAAATCTCCAAGATATCGTCAAAAGAATCTCTACAATGTATAGCTACAGGCAAATTATTTGTCTTGCTCCAACCCAATTGTATAACAAATGCATCTTTTTGCTCCTTTATTTTACTGGTATCCCAATAGTAATCCAGGCCTATTTCTCCCACACTCGCAAAATTGTGTCGTAAAAAATGAGTCGCTATCTGATCTAATTCACTTTTATAATCCTCATTAACTGAGCAAGGATGAAGTCCCATCATTGGGACAAAAAAGTCCGTATCGGATAAATACAAATCAATCAACGCTTGGCTAGAAGCCCAGTCAATGTTGGGCAAAACAACTTTCGAAATCTTGTCGTCTTTTGCTCGAGCAAGCATGGCTTCCAAATCACCATTGAACTGATCTACATACAAGTGTGCGTGGGTATCTATAAATTCCATTGTTGCAAAATTGACGAAAATTGCCTTCACAAGTGCTAGAAATTGAAATTTTTTTAAGTGGTAGACCGAGATATGTTTGTATCGTCAAAAATTATTTACTTATTAAAACATTGAAATTATGAGAACATTAAAAATTGGATTTTTATTAATAATTGGATTATTAATAACCACGTTGACCTCTTGCGAAAAAGATGAACCACAGGGCCCAGGACCTGAAGACAACTCCTATAAGTTTGAAGTAGGGGCAAGTACCTCAGCTTCTTTCTTTGGAACTATTATAGATGAAAATCACAATGCGGTGGCTGGCGCATCGATTTCTATTGGTAGTAGTTCAAGTGTAACGGATGCTAATGGCGTCTTCTTTATAGAAAATGCCTTAGTAAATAAAAATCACGCTTATATCAAAGCTGAAAAGAATGGTTTTTTCTTAGGCTCTCGCTCTGTGGTTCCCACAAGTGGCGTGAACAACATCAAAATTATGTTATTGCAAAAACAGAGCATTGGTAGTTTTGATGCAAGCACAGGTGGCTCTGTTTCTGGAAATGGGGTAAGCATTGAGTTTCAAGACGGTATTGTTGATGCAGCGGGAAATGCTTACACAGGCATGGTAAATGTTGCTGCAAAGTTTATTGATCCTACAAGCAGTGATTTTTTCGATTACATGCCTGGCAACTTGATTGGAGCGGATGCTTCTGGAGGAAGATATTTAGAAAGTTACGGTATGGCTGCGATTGAATTGACTGATGGTTCTGGAAATGAATTGCAACCTGCAGCTGGGAAAACAGCTGAAGTCTCTTTTAGTTTAAATGCTTTGTTAATGGCAACAGCTCCGGCAACAATCCCAATGTGGCATTTTGACGAATTGAAAGGTTACTGGATTTTAGAAGGAACCGCCACACTATCTGGAGGTGCTTACATCGCAAATGTTAGTCACTTCTCTTTTTGGAATTGCGATATTCCTACAGATTATGTAATAATCAATGGACAAATTAATGAAGGCGGAGCTCCTTTACCAGGTGTTATTGTTAAAATAGTAAGTACAGGTTTTGGAACTGGACAAGCAATTACTGATGCAAGTGGAAGTTTTAGCGGAATCGTTCCTGCCAACAACAACTTGACTTTAGAGGTGTGGTTTGATTGTGGTGCTGGATTGGTGTTATTGAGTTCTCAAAGCTTGGGCATGCTCGCTGTAAACACAACGCTATCTCCAGTGAGCGTGGTAAGTGGAGGAACGACCATTGCTGTTTCGGGTTCCGTTGTTGACTGTGGATATAGTGCAGTGGCGAATGGATACATTTCTTATGACGGCGGAAAAGTAGCTTACCTTTCTGGAGGAAACTTTAGTGTCTTAGCTTGTACAGGAACTACGCTTGATATTCAAGCCTATGACCTTGACAATTTAACAGAAAGTGGCTTGAGTACTTATGTGTTGGGTGGCGCTGCTACATTTAACGTAGGTCAGCTTGTAGCCTGTAATGCTATTACAGAATACATTCAATGGAGCGTGAACGGCATCGGTTTCTTGGCGTCAACCAATTTTAACTATTATGAGCAAGGTTCATTTGCTGGCTTTAGCGGCAATACGCCAAACATATTTGAAATGAGCTTTAATACTTTTACCGGCGTAGGTGCTTATGTTTGGGATAATTCAGGCGCTACTTATCTGTATGGTGAGGGTATTGGTTCAATTGCTTCAGGAAGTGTTGCCATAAACATCACTCAGTTTGGGAACAATCCAGGCGATTTGATTGAAGGCGATTTTAGCGGAAGCATTATGGCGAATGATTCTCTAATTGGGGGTCCGTTAGTAAGTCAAAGCATTTCAGGAAATATTCACTTCTTCAGAAATTAACAAGGTTTTTAATCTTTTTTAGCCATGAAGGGGATGTAGTTTTATAACTGCATCCCCTTTATGCTACAAAGCACAAAATTTGTCATTTTTTTTAAATTTTAATAAATGTAAATTTGTATTAAGTTAAAATAAATACTCATGAAAACAATTAAACATATTCTCATTTTAAGCATCGCCCTCTGTACTTTTTCAATGGCAAAAGCTCAAGTTACCGCCGCCTTTACTTACAATCTTTATGATAGTTGTACCGTCTGGCAGGCTAATTTTTTTGATCAAAGTGGCACAACGCCAAACATGAACGCATCCTATACATGGAATTTTGGGGATGGAACTACCTCTACCTTACAAAATCCATCGCACAACTATAGCTCCACTGGATCTTACCAAGTCTTTCATACGGTTATGTTTAATGGAGGAACGTATACGCAATTGGAAATTATTCAGTTTACAACGAGTACGGAACCCATTCAGTATACTTACACTGGTCCAACTTCGTGTAATTCTCCACAGGTATATGCTTTCTCTAGCTTTCCCACCAATCCTAACGCTCAGATAACTTCTTGGAGTTGGTTAATCGACAATCAATTTGCTGGAAGCGGACCAAACCTTACCTATACTTTTTCAAATTCTGGTGTATACCAAGTAGTTGTATCTGCATTAAATGCAAGTGGCTGCCAGTCTTTCTATCAAGAAAGTATTTTCGTAGGTGGTAGTAATTTACAAGTGAATGCGACTTCTCAAGTCTTAAACAATAATTGCCAAGGAACATATGTGAATTTATATTCTTCAGTATTTGGAGGAACAGCACCTTATAGCTATCAATGGAATTGGTATGATTTAGGTTTTTCTAACGCGCAGAACCCTCAACAAGTTTTCTTACTAACTTCCGTTGATGAATATGCATATTTAACGGTTACCGACGCAAACGGTTGTTCAAGTTCAACATCGGTATTCGTGCCTCATCAAGGTGGCTTTATCTCCACGGGTTCAACCGTTACACCGACAAGTGGTTGCGGTGCGGCATGTGATGGATCCATTTCGGCTGTTGCCACAGGATCAATAGGTCCTTATACTTTTACCTTAAATGGAACGGTTCAAACAGGCTTTCAGGCCGTATTTAACAACCTTTGTATTGGCACTTATAGCATTATCGTTGAAGATAATGCGGGTTGTACGGAAGTAATCACAGCTGTGGTAACTCAGGATTCTCTCTCTTCTATTCTAGTAGATGGCATTGTGTTTAATGGAAGTGCTTGTAGTCCGCTCACCGTTTGCTCTGGAAGTATAGCCGTCGTTGCATCTGGTGGTGTTGCGCCTTACCAATACACTATAGACTTTGGCGCTACTTATCAAAGCAGTGATTCCTTTGGTAGTTTATGTCCTGGTACTTATGTTGCCACAGTACAAGATGCTAATGGTTGCCTGGGTGAATATTCTTTTGTAATCTACGGCACGCAAAGTTTAGGAATACAATCTTCTACCTATTATGCTTCTTGCGATAGCAATTCTGGCGGTCAAAACTCTTTTATCAGTATTTATGCCTACGGCGGCGCTGCTCCTTACACTTATTCTTGGAGCAACGGCGCTACAACGTCAAATTTGCAAAACCCTAGCGTTGGTGCCAACACCGTAATTGTGACTGATGCAAATGCTTGTACTTTTTCTGAAACTTTTACTGTGCCGGCTAACCAATGTTACACCATTAGTGGAAATGTTTATGTGGATATAAATGGCAACTGTATTTTCGACAGTGCAGATTATCCTATTTCTTGCTTTGTAGATTTAACAGCTGCCGCAGGTGGCCCCTGGTTGTGGATTTATGATTATACGAATGCAAATGGTGCCTATTCTATAAATGCTCCTGCTGGAACGTACTATTTTGACATCAACGGGTCTTATGTAAGTAATTATACCTTAACTTGTCCAAGTGCCGGGTTTAGTGTTACCGTAGGACCAAACAACCCAACAGCAGTAGTTGATTTCTTCTTAACTCCACCTCCACCAAGTCAAGATTTAAGCATCATCATGTATACGCCTTACACTTTTACTCCAGGGTACCCAACCTACACTACCGTTCAATACTGCAATGACGGGACAATTACAATGTCTGGGAATGTGGTGGTTGAATATGATGCGGATTTAGTTTGGTATCAATCAGGTGTTACCCCTTCTGGATACGCCATTACAAACAATGATGTTCCTTCTAATCACGATGCTGTAAATCATATTTTAACTTATGATTTTGTAAACCTGCAACCAGGCCAATGTCGTTATTTAGATGTGGATTATGAAACGCCAATTGGAACCGGTTTGATACCGGGAAATCCTATCTTAATTGATGCGACAGTCAATCCAATTCCTGGAGATTTAACCCCTTCAAACAATGTTACTTATTTAGCAAGACAAATTACTTCTTCCTGGGATCCAAATGATAAAGCTGTTTCGCCAGAAGGTGACATGACTGTTGACGATAATGATCATGCTTACTTTATTCGTTTCCAAAACGAAGGAAATGGTAATGCGAATACGGTTGTGGTAAAAGATGAGTTGGATGCTAACTTAGCCATCCACTCATTAAGAGCCGTTTATGCCTCTCATGATTACATCATGACGGTTGAAAACAACAATACCTTGGTATTTACGTTCAACAATATCCAACTAGTGCCTTTAAGTGTTGATGCGGCCTTAAGCCAAGGTTTTGTAGGTTTCACTTTATCTCAAGATGGCGACTTGCCCGTTGGAACCAGCATTCAAAACACGGCTGAGATTTTCTTCGACTTCAATCCACCAATTGTAACCAATACCGTTGAAAATGAAATCGTTGAAAAAACAACAGGAATTACCAATTCATTTGTGGAACGTTCTTTGAGTGTTTATCCGAATCCATCTAAAGGAATATATCAAGTGCTCTTGGGAAATAACTTAGAAGCTACGAGCTTAAAAGTTTATGATTTGATTGGAAACATCATTTTAATGAATGACAATATAAATAGCAATCAAGCGATGATTAATTTAGAAAACAGTACTAATGGCATCTACTTTTTGGAAGTATCAACCAAAAATGGAAAAGCGGTTCAAAAATTAGTTAAAGAAGCTAAGTAAACCTATCACCGTTCTCGTTTTTGAAAAGGGTGGCAATTAAATTTGCTGCCCTTTTTTTATGTTCCTTTTGGACGATTTAAGAAATGAACGTGATAGTCAGCCCCCTTTCTTTAGGAAAATTTGCTCAACAAAATTGTAGTAAGGGCTGTTTTCACATGGCGTTGATAATTAGTGAACTAAAATTACTGAGCTGCTCACTATAGTGAGCAGCTCAGTAATTTTATTAATTTTAACCGTTCTCTTTAACTTGGGTCTTCTTATCTACTTAAATTTAATCTACGTAAAACACTCTCTTTACGCGCTCCGAAACGGAGGTGAGAATTTCATAGGGAATGGTATTGATTTTCTTGGCAATCTCGTTTGCTGAAATGTGTTCTCCAAAAATCTCTACGGCGTCACCAACTTTAGCTTCTGGAATATGCGTGATGTCTAGCATACTCATGTCCATACAAATATTGCCGATTACGGGTGCTTTCTTATTGCACAAATACACCTCGCCCACCCCATTACTCAACAAGCGATTAAAGCCGTCGGCGTAGCCAATAGCAATGGTAGCAATCGTAATATTCTTTGTCGCTTTTCCTTTTCTTCCATAGCCAATAGATTCCCCTTTAGCCACTTTTTTAATTTGAGAAATTTTTGTTTTTAACTGGGCTACGACTTCCAATTGCTGATTTAGTTCTTCGTTAAAGCCATATAAACCTATTCCCAAACGCACCATGTCAAATTGTGCATTTTTAAATCGACTAATGCCACTGCTATTGGCAAGATGCAATAATGGTTTACTGTTTAATTCCGTCATTATTTTTGTGCTAAGCGCTTTAAACAAATTGATTTGCTCTTGGGTAAACTCGTCGAATTCCTTTTCATCCGAAGCAGCTAAATGAGAGAAAATAGATTTAATTTCTATCTTATTGTTTTGCTTCAGCGCACGGATCAATTCGTCAATTTCTTCTGGTTCAAAACCCAGGCGTTTCATGCCTGTATCTAAATCGATATGTACAGGAAACTTTCCTTCAAACTCACTTCTCTCTAGCGCTTCAGAAAAATTCTTTAGTAATTCAAAACTATAAATTTCAGGTTCCAAATCATACTTGATAATCGCCGTAAAACTTCTTTCTTCTGGGTTCAAAACCATAATAGGCGCCTGTACCCCAGCCTTCCTTAAAGTAACTCCCTCATCAGCATAAGCAACGCCAAGATAATCCACACCATGGAACTCTAAAAGCTTGGCAATTTCTATAGAGCTAACGCCATATGAAAAAGCTTTCACCATCACCATAATCTTCGTGTTCGGCTTCAACTTTGAAGTAAATAGTTTAAAATTGCGAATAACTGCATTTAAATCTATTTCTAAAACCGTAGCGTGTGCTTTTTCTTCTAAGGCTGCGTTAATCAACTCAAACTCAAATTTTCTTGCGCCCTTTAACAAGATGGTTTCATTTGAATATTCGTCATCATGAATACTTCGAATGAACTCCTTGGTGGTGTTAAAAAAATACAGACCCTCAGAAAAATTCTCTGACTTAAAAACGAACTGGTGTCGCATTAAATTTTCTCCAATAGCAATAAATCTGTTGATCTCATTCTTAAGCAAAAGTTCGTTCACTGCAGTATATAAATCTACGCCTGTCATGCCACTTTGCAAGATGTCTGATAGAATTACGGTTTTCCCTTGTTGGTGCTTTTGCTGTTGCAAAAAATCCAAAGCTATTTTTAAGGAGTCTATATCAGAATTGTAACTATCATTTATAATGGTTGAATTGTTTATTCCTTCCTTTTGCTCTAAACGCATAGCTACTCTTTGAAGGCCACTCAGGCGTTCATTAATTTGCCCTTCGTCCAACTTTAAATAGAGCATCAAGGCAACGCTGTGCATGGCATTTTGAAGAGAAGAATAATCAATAAATGGAATTTCCACATTCATTTCCTTACCTAAATAAGTCAACTTAATGACCGTACTTTGCCGTCCTATGTTTTGGGAAATAATAAGAATATTAGACTGTTCATTTTGACCCCAACTCAACAAGGTGGGCCCTTCAAATTCTTGCGCTTGGTTGCCAAAAACTGCAGTAATGTTTTGATGAAGTATCGGTAAATCCGAACAGTAAATAAGCACCTTCACTTTCAAAAACAGCTTTAGTTTCTCTTTGATTTTGTGGGTTATACTTATGAAGTTTTCACTGTGCGCAGAACCAATCGTTGTAAAAATTCCAATAGTAGGTTGAATTATTTTTTGCAAGCGATCCATCTCATCTGGTTCTGAAACTCCTGCTTCAAACAAAGCTAAATTATGGTTTGAGTTTAAGCGCCAAACAGACAGCGGAACACCCAATTGAGAATTAAAAGATTTCGGACTTCTACAAATTGTGTAGTCATTTTGTAAGACTTGGTGACACCACTCTTTAACAATCGTTTTTCCATTAGAACCCGTAATAGCTACGACAGGAATATGGAATTGTTGCCGGTGAAACGCTGCTAAGTTTTGAATAGCGGTCAATCCATTCGCAACAAGCCCATAATTTACATCAGAAAAAGCAAGAAGAGCCTCGGCATTTTGAACTATAAAATTTCTAATACCTTTTGCATACATTTCTTCAATGTAGTCGTGTCCATCTAGTTTTTCTCCTTTTATGGCAAAGAAAAGAGTGCTTTCTGGGTGCTCTAACTTCCGACTATCTTGTAGTATTGTCGACACCCTTGCTTCTGGTTTGGCAAGATGCCACTCACCGATAATTACCTTCTCAATTTCCTTTAGCGTGTACATAAAATTAGTATAAAGCTGCTGATGCTAGTTTTTAAAACTGTCCGATTCTTAAAAAGATTCCGCCACCTATTCCATTCAATTTTTTTGATGAAAACTGAGTGACGTATAGGCTTTCCTCATTTGATGTGGTATCTAATTCTTTAAAAACAAACACATTATAATTAACAGAAACGCCTATTCTAAAAAAATCGCTTACATTGAAAACGCCTTTTAGGGCAGGGGAAATGACGGCCCCATTTAATTTTTGCTCTTCCGTTTCTGTGATCAGCTTAATTCCCGCCCAACCCAAGGTCAAATCTGGAGAAAAAGATATAATCTTTTGATCTTCAAAGAGAATGTATCCAAATCGAATACCTGCGGTTTGATATTTTATGGTGGTTGGGATAGCAAATATTGGCACCGGACTCATCGAAAGCTTGCTCGCAGAATAAAACTCCTCAACATTAGCAAGTTGGCTGTAAGCGCCACCCATATAATATTTATGGTTTACTAACCAATTAACCGAAAAGTCGATATCCATCCCTGCGTTACTATTCACCTGTCGTATTCGGCTTCCCAATTCCACGAAAGCATCACTATCAAACTTCTTAGCAAAAAAAAGTTTCGTAGAATCAACTTGTGAATAGGCACAACTCATTGATAATGAACAAATAAGGATTGCAACTAAGGCTTTCAACATAATCGATAGTAAATTTAGCAAGATATATTGAAATAAATAGCTCATTTTTGCATTTGTGTATGCAGTAATCGATGTTGAAACAACCGGCGGTCATTTATATGACGATAGAATAACTGAAGTGGCTATTTATGTTACGGACGGGAAGAATCTTATTAAAAGTTTCTCTTCCCTTGTAAATCCGGAAAGAAAAATAACGCCTTTTGTAGTTAAATTAACTGGCATTACGGATGAAATGGTAAGCTCTGCCCCTATTTTCGCCGAAATCGCTCAAGAAGTATTAGACCATACCGAAAATTGCATTTTCGTAGCACACAACATTGGGTTTGACTATTCCATGATTAAACGAGAGTTTAAACGTATTGGTATACCTTTTAGAAGGTCAAATGCTTGCACCGTTCAACTTTCTCAGTTAGTGTTTAAACACCAACCATCCTATAGTTTAGGAAATCTCACCAAGAACTTAGGAATCTCTTTAGAAAATAGACATCGCGCATTTGGAGATGCTGAAGCTACGGCCAACTTATTGCATAAAATTATAGAAGAAAAGGGCGCTGACTTTGTTCTTGATCATTCTAACGCCAACACTCAAAACATCGATTTTGAGGGCGCATTAACGCAAGATATGATTGACGCTTTACCTGAAGACCCTGGCGTTTTTCGCTTGTTAAACAAACAGGGTGAAGTGTTATTTTTAAAATCAGCAAAAAACATTTTTGCGGAAGTAAGTAAATTCTTGCTTAGCGAAATTAAGCACAGTCGCTATAATGATTTGTTTAAAAATATAGCTTCAATTGATACGCAAGTTTTTAATAGTGTTATTGTTTCTGAACTTCAAGAAATTGAAGAGTTGCGAGGCGTTAAGCCCTTCTACAATAAAGCCAGCCTTTCAAAGATATATCCCGTAGGAATTTATGAAAGTCCGAATGAAAATAACCCCGCTTTTTTTGTAGAAAGAAACCCCAATGGAAAAGCCTTGTGGCGTTTTGTTAATGAAAGAAGAGCACATCAATTCTTAAAAAACTTTACCAAAGAAAACCGGCTTCAACCACCCACCTTACCAAACAACGCAGAAGTAGTTAACAAATACAGAGAAAGTGTTGAAACGGCCCTGGTAAGTGAGCTTTTTCCCATGCGAAACTTCTTTATCATTAGAGAGGTTAGCTTTGCCAACACCATTTATGCTATTTATATAGAGGACTTTGTTTACCAAGGTTATGCTGAAATAGACAAAGCCTTTTACGATGGAAAGTTAGAATCCCTTAAGGACAACATTATCTATTGCGACAACAATCCATTTGTGTTAAAGACCTTACAGCGCTATTTGAAAAGAAAGAAGTCAGTTAAAATTATTGCCTGTTAAGCCTTAATCGTTTTATCAAAGTTAAACTCTTCCATTACCACCCCCAATTGCTCGTCAATATCGGCTTTTTTAAACCCATATTGAGCTAAAGAGTAGCTGTGCTTAGACTTATACTTTCTACTTTCTAGCGTATAAGAATTTAAGGATTCTTGAAAACTAGCGCTCACTTCAAAACCGAAGTAATTGTAAATTTCGTGCGCGATCTCTTTTGGTTTTTTTACTACGTCAGCATAGGAAACAATCAATAAATTTTTTGGATTAATGATTGACTTTTCTTCAGACAAATATTTATAATAAGATATGGCTATCTGACCAAAAGCTCTTGATTCTTCACTATTCTCTTCCACATCTTTACTGTGTACTTTCCAAGGACCAGTAAACATACTTACTACGGAGGGCACTGCTTGATAAGGATGTCTTACAGGATAGATTATTTTAGCATTTGGAAAGCATTCCAAAATAAAATTCAATCGACCTGTTGAAAAGACATTCTTCATCAACAAGGTAGCGTTTGGATTGCTTGCGTATACAATTCGCTTGAGGCTGGAAATATAAAATTCTTTAATGTTTTCTTTTGTTTTTTTGTCGCTTTTATCCAAGAAATTTAAGTAGTCTAATTTATAAACCCATGGCGAAAGCAAAACCAAGGCCGGGGAATATGCGGCTAAGGTAAAAATACCCTCATCTTCTTCAGAACGATCAAAGCCCATGGGGTGAACATTCTTCCATCCCCCGAAAAAAAAGTCGTCTAACTTAATCATCAACTTGTGAAGTAAACCGCCTAGCTTTTTGTCGATATGTGCAATGCTCTGAATAATTTTAATATAAAACACGGAGGGCAAAAGGGTGTGGTATAACAAACTAAACGTGTATCTATCCTTATCTAAACAAAGTAATCGATGTAAAAAAGTAGTGCCGCAACGAGGGTTGCTAATAATAAACACAGGCTCCGCAAGTTCGACGGATTTGTATCCTCTAAAAAATATTTCGTCGATAAGCCTGCCAAAAGAAATGACTATAACGCCAATAAAATGAAGCGTAATAAAGAGCACCGTAAACAAAAAACGAGAAACGCTAAAATGCTTAACACAATTATAATATGCCAGTTTGAAAACCGTCTGATGGTGATAATAAAAAATAGTAGGGCTAAAAATGGTCATTTATCTGGTTTGCAAATGCAAAGAGAAAGTAAATAAAGATGAAAACCAAATATCTCGTTTGTAATAATGCTAAAAAAAGCATTACTTTTAAGAACTTAAATACATTATAATGAAAAAAATCTCTACTTTTTTAATACTTTTTACTTGCCTTGGTTTTGCGAATGCCCAAACGACTTACCAAGAAGTGTATACAATTCTTCAAAGCAATTGTGCTACATCTAATTGTCATAACAACATTGATATGGCAGGTAGTTTAAATTTAGAAGGTGTTGGCGCTAATGCGGCCGCTAAAGAAAGCAATGTGCATTCCAATCTTTTTAAAGTAGTTCCCGGCAATGCTGTTGCAGCAGCAAAAGATAATTACAGAGTTTATCCAGGGGATCCTTATAGAAGTTATTTGTTTAGAAAAATTAGTGCTGGATTCTCAGATGACAATCCACTTGAAGCTAGCGAAGGATTTCACACCACAGAATCTATGGGTATGAGCGACTACGACAAAGAATTGATCAGACAATGGATTGTTTATGGTGCGAACAGTGGCGCAGATAATGTTAATCTTAGTTTATTAAATGAATTTTATACCAATGGAGGAATTGAATCTATTCCAGCGGCTATTGCCCCACCTGCGGCAGGCGAAGGCTTCCAAATTCACTTAGGTCCATATTTTATTCCTCCGGGAGCAGAAGTTGAATACTTGTCAAAGTATGAAACCTTGTTAGCTCAAACTACAGAGATTATTAAATTTCAAACAGAAATGGGTTCGTTTTCTCACCACTATATTGTCTACAATTATGATGCAACGCTTGGAAACTTTGATCCGAATACCGTGCCTTATGGTTTGAGAACCAACATCGGTTTTGATGGTAAGAGTTTTGTACTAACTGAACAGTATTCAAATACTTTAGAAACACCTGCAGGAACCGCTTTTAAGTGGGAGCCGAATACCATTTTAGATTTAAATTCACACTATATCAATTATTCAAGCACTCAAATATTGAAATGTGAAGTGTATTTAAATGTGTACACACAAGATGAAGGAACCGCCATCCAAGTAATGCGTTCTCAGTTAATTCCAAATCAAGATATTCCAATACCCAATGACGGACAGGAAGTAACTTTCATGGATGCCTTCAACATTCCTTCAAACTTTAATTTATATATATGGGGAGCTGTGGCCCACACGCACAAATACGGCACAGACTTTAACATTTATCATGGAGACATGAATGGAGGACTAGGTGAGCAAATTTATGATGCAGGATGCGCCAATGGAATTCCTGGTTGTGCCGTTGAGGACTACGATTACAAACATTTACCTTTTCGTTTTTATGAGCCTTTCTTGCCTGTAAATTTGCAGCAAGGTGTTGTTGCTGAAGCTTCTTACATAAATAATGGTCCCGTCTCTGTTGATTGGGGGTTAACTTCTGACGATGAAATGATGCTTTTCGTAATTTTCTTCCTAACAGACACTTCTGGACTTAATCTTGGTGGTACTGTAGGAATAAATGATTATTCTATAGCAGACGCAGAAGTTGTTTTTTATCCAAACCCGGTAACGAACCAAGCTAATATTGAAATTTCAGGAATTAAAAATGGTACAACTATTTTTAATATTATTGATATGAAGGGTAGCTTAGTGCACACTCAAAATTTCACCCACCTGAATCAAAGCACGATTAACTTAGATAGCAAAGCTTTTAACAATGGCATCTATTTTTATCAGTTAATTCAAGACGATTATTCCATGACTAGTGGTAAATTTGTGGTAAGTAAATAAACTTTACCATTGAATTTAAGACAAGCCTTTTTACAACATGTAGCTCAAACCAGTGATGCGCCTTTGGCGATAGCGGCAAGTCATGCTCAAGGTATCTATATCCATACTATTGATGGGAAGCAATTAATTGATTTAATTTCTGGAATTGCCGTAAGCAGCCTCGGCCATAGTCATCCAAAAATAGTCGCAGCCGTGCAAGCGCAAGCCGCAAAGTACATGCACTTGATGGTTTATGGGGAATATGTAGAGCAACCTCAAGTAAGGCTCGCTGAAAGAATTTGTAGCGTACTTCCAAAGAATTTAAATAGTGTTTATTTCACAAACTCTGGAACAGAGGCCACGGAAGGCGCATTGAAGTTGGCCAAACGATTTACGGGCAGATCTGAATTGGTCTATTTCCAAAACAGTTACCACGGAAGTACTTCCGGAGCGCTAAGCGTTATGGGAGATGAAAATTTCAAAAGTAAATTTCGTCCTTTGATTCCGGATTGTTCTATGATTCAATATGGCAACTTCCATGATCTCAATAAAATTACCTGTCGCACAGCGGCCGTTATTGCAGAACCTGTGCAAGCCGAACTAGGTGTAAATGTGCCTCCTAAAGGCTACTTGCAAGCATTGCAAAAACGTTGTAATGAAGTGGGTGCTTTGTTTATTCTCGATGAAATTCAGACCGGAATGGGAAGAACAGGTAGCCTATTTCGTTTTGAAGCAGAAGAAATTACGCCCGATATTCTATTATTGGCTAAAGCTTTCGGTGGAGGAATGCCGCTAGGTGCCTTTATCAGCAGTCAAGAAATTTTGAAAGTGTTTCAAGACAATCCAATTCTTGGACACATTACCACCTTTGGCGGGCACCCCGTTAGTTGTGCTGCCGCTTTGGCTTCTTTAGAAATTCTATTAACTGAAGATTATATTTGTCATGTAGAAACAAAAGGCGCCTTATTTGAGGAGCTTCTGCAACATCCAAAAATTTTGAAAATTAATAGAGTGGGTTTGCTAATGGCGGTTCAATTTGAAAGTTTCGTACAAAACAAACGAATCATTGATCAATGCATTCAAAATGGTTTGATTAGCGATTGGTTTTTATTCAATAGCAACGCCATGCGGATTGCACCCCCTTTAATTATTACCCTAGAAGAAATTAAAACTTCTTGTCAGATCATTTTAAAAAGCATCCATGAGGTGGCTTAATTTATGCTTTCTTAGCTTGTTATTTTTCTCTTGTCAAAAAGACCAGGTGCATTTTGAAATGGCGCAAATAGACGTCGGAACGGATGACAATATTTACGATCTGATTTTTGTTAACGACAGTCTTGCTTTTCTTTGTGGGGGGGAGTTTTGGGAAACTGGAGTGGTAGCCAAAAGTACTGACGGAGGCGAAAGTTGGGAAGTGGTTTTAGTGGCAGATAATGTCCTTTATAAAGTTGCTTTTAGAAACGAGTTAGAAGGGGTGGCCCTTGGTTTTTCGGGTCGCGCTTGGCAAACCTTGGATGGTGGGTTAACTTGGAATTTAACTGAAAGCGCTCCGAATTATCCCGTTTTCACCGATGCCGTTTTTCTAGACAATAACAAACTGATTATAGCAGCTGGATACAGTTACTATTATGGTGGTTTCGCAAGCTACTTTTTTAATGGACAAACTTTTAGTGATAGTCTGACCTATCAAGATATGCAAGCGGTTTATTTTTTCGATAACCAAGAAGGGTTGATGGCGGGATATGGCACCGTCTATAAAACTTATGATGGAGGAGCAACTTGGGAAAACCTGGCGGTTGATGGTGACTATTTTAAAGATCTAGAGTTTAATGCCGGAAGAGAAGGGTTGCTCATCGGTTACAGGGGAAAGATCTTCAGTTCTACTGACGGAGGAAACGCTTGGGAAAAGGTTGGGAAAAAAGCCAACTTTTTCACTTCTAAAGGGAATTTAGAAGATGCCGCTGTTTTTGAAAGACAAGCTTTTATCTGTGGTCAAAACGCTAGCTTCTATTATAGTTCTAATTTTGTAGAAGGTGATTGGCTAACTATTGACCATAACTTTGAAGCAGATTTACTTTGCGTTACCTTAAAAAACGGGAATGTAGGGTTTGTTGCGGGTGAGAAGGGTTTATTGGTGAAGTTTATTTATTGATTTTTTCAAATTGTCATTCAACGAAAATGCAATTATCTAGGGAAAGGGAGAAAGCTTTTAAAAGTCAATTTTTCGCAGATGAATGGTTTTCAACTCTATTTATCTAATCAGAATTTCTTCAATCGCATCAAAAAACTTTAACAAGCTAGAATGTGGACGACCTTCATTCATTTTAGTGGAGTAGGGCTTCAAAGGCGTTAAGAAATGAATGCGTCTTGAACTTTTTGTTACTTCTTTGGTTCAAGCCAACTTAGCGAAGCGTTCTCATGAATACCGCTGAAAAGCTATATGCTGAATAAAAAGTAAAAGAAACACAATCAAGAGAACCCAAGCAAACTAAAAGTAATTAAGATTTCAGGGTAAGCTTTAAAGCCTTAAGCAATTACAAATTCACCCCTATCCCAACATCAAAATATTGAGCAACGCTGTAATGCGTTTTCATGTGGACGCCGAAGAAGAGACTTTTTTCTTTTGTGGGGCCAAATTGAAAGGCATGATAATTAAAGCCAATTTTCGCAAAAACTGGAGCTTTCGTATCGTGTGCTTTCAAAAGATAGACACCAATTAAAGCATCAAAGCTTAAGCGTCCGAAATACAGCTCATTCCCAACGAAAACACTTAAATCACTTGCTTTGATTGGTTTCCCTTCGTAGACAAACTGCTCCAAAATTTCTTTTCTGCCCACGTCAAATGCATAATTCACGCCGGTAAAAACTCTATTATTAATGCTCGTTGCCCTAGAATACGCAGCACTTAAAATATAGATGGGGTACTTCGGTCCTCCAGGCGTTTTGTTTTCGTAGAAGGCCATGGAATAATTAAATCTGAAAAAATTCTTTTGAATTGGTTTCGCTACAGGCTCTTGATTATACTCCCCTTTTGTAGCTTTTGGTAAATATCGGACGCCTGTGGAAAATGCCAAATAATTGATTCCCAAATTGGGAGATTGAAAAGCGGCATTTGAGAAATGCGTGAAGTTTAAAGCGGTAAACATCGTCAGCTCTCGATTGACTTTATAGTCTAAACCAAAACTAAATTGAGTGCAGTTATTAAGCTTGGAACCAATGACATTGTTTGTTGGATTATTTACTCGGTCGTAGGTTTTTGTAACATAGCCTAAACCAAAACCAATCCTAGAATAAAAGTCGACGTACTTGCTTCGCACCAACCAAAACTTGCTAAAGGGTATCAAGGCAAACCCATTGCCAAATATTTCATGATCACCAAATCGCGTTGCGAGCAATGCAGCTCCTATTTCTGGGTAGTTCAACTTTTTATGCCAATCTTTTTCTCCTTTAGTAAGTTTCGAAATTGCCAATTCAAAACCATGAGATTTTTGAGTGACGTCTGGAAGAAATTTAGAAGAATGCTTAAACACAACACCCCAATAATAAGACCCCGAAACATTCATCTTAGGGTTGTAATGTTCATTTGGATTGAACTTTTGCCCGTAAGAAGCCGACGCTACACAAAGAATAAAGATGAAGATGTTTTGTTTCACGACTTAAAAACCTAAGTTCAAGTAGTAAGTGCAACAAAAAATAGGTAGGAAATTACAAAAAGATGTAATTTCCTACCAGGTACTAAAACGTTGCACTAACAACATGAGTAAATATAAGCATTTAGATGAAAAAGATA